>Ga0129317_1000089_pt1 | contig 112216 bp, 167 predicted proteins | sample Cm1ome_FD_94430 | JGI IMG/M metagenome (GOLD analysis project Ga0129317, IMG submission 94430) | Eastern black-and-white colobus group fecal microbial communities from Wisconsin, USA - Cm1105 metagenome | ecosystem: Host-associated > Mammals > Digestive system > Large intestine > Fecal...
CACCCGGAGTAGGTTAATTCAAAAAATTTGCCTTAAAACGGCCGAAATCTACTAATATTTGGATATAATTTTAATTAACATTTAACATTTAGTGTCTAATTAGTAAATCAATTTTCTATCATATTTTCTTACAATTTGTAGTAAAAATGAGAAAAATAGGGTAGACGAGAATAACTCGTCTACCCTATTTTTTTTATAGTAAAGAAATTAACCTTATCAGAAACCCAAGTCATACCAAACTGAAATGGTGTGATATGGCGGGCCATTTTAATGCACTAAAGAAAGGCGAATAGCGAAATGCGCTTAATCAATTACGTTGAGATAATTAAGTTATTTAACATAAAAATGAGAGTAATTTGTATCATAGTATCAAAAATGTGACAATAGATAGAATAATTGCAGTTAAAAGTTTTTAGAAGGATTTACATTCGAACGTAAACTCCCCCTTTTCAGTTTAGAAGAGGGGGAGTTTTATGCTGTGTTGTTGATTTGATTCGCAATGCCCAGTCAGGAGACGAAGAAAGCGTAATGCGTCTAATCGAGAGGTTTAACCCACTATTTAAAAAGTACGCGAACCGTCTAAATTATGAAGATGCATATAACGACTTGCAATTGGATTTTCTGTGTGCTTTGCGAAAAATGAATTTGGGAAAAATGAGGAACTATTCAGATGGAGCAATGGTGAAGTATATTCAAATAGTGCTTCACCATGCATATGTAAAACGATTGGAGGGGTATATTGCAACGAGGAAATACACGATACCTTTCTGTTCTCTTTCGGGGGAACAGATACTACATATTGATGACAATTTGAAATGCACCGACCAGTATCATTCGTTAATGATTATGGATCTCAGAAATATTTTGTCTTTGAAAGAATATCAAATTGTAATCGCATGTTGCCTTCAAGGATACAGAGCGTCAGAAATAGCAGAAAAAACTCATATTACCAGACAGGCTGTAAATCAAATTAAACTCTCGGCGCTCCGCAAAATTCGCAAAAATCAAATAGAAGGGAGTAATTAAATGTATAATCGAGAAGCAGAAGGGACCCTCATTCTGTCAAAAACAGAGCTTGAGCGTAAAAGAAAATTGACTGAGTTAAAGCACATATTGAAAACGATAGAGAACCCGGAAAATAACACGAAATATATTCATTTGGCTGGTACAAATGGCAAAGGTTCTACTAGCGCGATGCTAGCTTCAATTTTTCATCACGCCGGATATAAAACTGGACTTTTTACATCTCCACACATTGAACGTATTTATGAAAGAATCCAAGTCAATGGTGATCCAATTACTCCAAGTGATTTTTACACTTTAATGAACTATACCAAGCAGATTTACGCTGATTGCCAATTGAAGCCGTCAGTATATGCGTTGCTAACCGCAGTAGGATTTTTGTATTTTCAGAAATGTAAATGTGATATCGTAATTTTAGAAACAGGATTAGGCGGAGAAAACGATCCTACTAATGCAATCTCTAAAACAGAAGCTGCGGTTTTTACTAATATCGGGTTGGATCATATTCCATCGCTGGGAACAACCGTTGAAGAGATCGCTTCTAATAAGGCGGGTATTCTTAAACAGGGATGCGATGCGATTGCCTATCCTTCCGAGGCAGCGGCGGTCAGGATACTAGATAGGGCATGTCAAGCAAAGAATATTCCTTTGAGACAGTCCGACTTCTCCATGATTGTATTGCATCATAGCGATGAGAAGGGGCAGATTTTTGATTATCGTGACAGAAAAAATCTTTATATTGGACTTTTGGGTGAACATCAAGTTTGCAACGCCGCTCTTGCACTTGATACCATTGATACGATGCGAACCAGAGGGTGGAATATCTCAGAGCAGTCTGTTAGGGAAGGGTTGAGGCTTACTCAATGGCCTTGCAGACTGGAGGTGATCCATCACAACCCCACGGTCATTTTAGATGTTGTAACCAATTCTCTCGGAGCATGTAAATTTCAAAAAGCAATAAATCAATATTTCCCTAATAAGCGTCCCGTTCTCATTCTGGGCAGTTTAAGTTATAAACAGTACCTAAATCTTTACGATATTCTTATCAGCGTGGCGGATAGTATTGTTGCCGTCACAGCGTCAGGCAGTAATGGCTGCAATGCCTTTCAGCTTGCCAGAAGTTTGGAAAATTACGGTAAAAAGGTTTATGCCTGCAGTTCCATTTCGGACGGAGCATGGCTTGCAGAGAAACTATGCGGTCCGGAAGGAATTATTGCGGGAGTAGGCACATTTCATATTATGGCGGAACTGAAAGAATATTTTTCCGGCAAAGAACGGAGGGATCTCTATGCCGCGCTATAAAGGGGTTGACGTGTCAGAACATCAGGGTAAAATCAATTGGATGGCCATGAAAGAAGATGGAATTCAGTTTGCGATTATAAGAATAGGCTGGACTCACTATGAAGGCGGGATAACATTAGATGATCGCTATCTGGAAAATATCAGAGGGGCACAGGCGGCGGGGATTCCAATAGGAGCTTACGTCTATGGCTACGACCTCAATGTTGAAGCGGCCGAGACTTCCGCCAAAATGGTGGCGAAAGAGTTAAGCAACTATCGATTTGAATATCCCGTATATTATGACCAAGAGTACGAACCCAAGCTTCAGCTTCTCACACGACAGCAGCGCACAGATATTTGTCGAGTATTTTTGGAAACTCTTCAAAAGAACGGATATTTTCCGGGAATATATGCAAGTAAGGATTGGTTTGAAAATTGGGTTTTTGACTCCCAGCTTGTAGATTATGAACATTGGGTGGCACAATACGCAGACACATGCAGCTATTCCGGAACATACGGGGTATGGCAATATGGAGTTATTGGGAATAAGGGAGTCAAAGGAAAAGAATATACGTTATGCGGATCAATTGCCGGGATACAGACCAATTGTGACCTTGATTTTTCATATCGTGATTATCCCGCTTTAATCAAAAGATCGCCGCTGAATGGATGGGGAAAACCCCCTGATAAGACTCCGCTGAATCACACTACACTGTTAACAGAACTGAAGGAACTTTTAAGAAAATATGGTGAACTATAATGGAACAGGTACACCGTGTTAAAACTGTTGCCTCCGGTATTATAGGAACTGCTTCTGCAGCGTTGGGATGGTTCGGGTGGCTGGTATTGATTTACTCTGCCGCAATAACGCTTGATTGGGTGACGGGGACCGCAGCGGCAAAGCAAAAGGGAGAGTGGTCTTCCAAGGCCGCAAGAGAAGGGTGCTGGCACAAGCTTGGTTCCATTATATCTATTCTTTCCGCCTTAATGTTAGACGGAATGACAAGAGTAGTTATACGGGAGGTGCCGGAGATTTCGTTGCCATTTCACTACTCAGTTTTACTGGGCCCGATTGTTTTGGTTTGGTATATTGTGGCCGAGCTGGGAAGCATCATAGAAAATGCGGGAAAGCTTGGAGCCCCTGTTCCTAAATTCTTGACAGCGGCAATTCACACCTTACATACGTCTGCAGGGCGGGCCGGTGATCAGGCAAATTGCTCAGAGAAGGATCGGTAAATCTTAAAGGGCGTTGGGATGATCCCAACGCCCTTCAGCCCTTACAGCATAACATTCAAATCTTCCGGAATCTCCCATTGATGAGAATATATACATGATATATCTATTGGCACATCTGTTGGCTTCATCGGCGAATATTGCTCTGTTGCCTCTAAGTCAACTCTGATACTCAATTCTGCCCAAACACATGCGGTGAGAGAGGGATTAAAACACAGCATTCGAGCAGACGCGGGGGCAACCTTTTCTTCGATAATCCGTTCAGTCCCGTCTGAGTTACGGTATATCAACTGAAAAAATTCCGTTGAACTGTCGAGCCTGAGAAAATAATACGCAGCTTCTTCAACCGGCGTCCCGTTTGCATGGTAATATTTATCCTCATCCTTGATATGAACGCGGTCCTCGCCCTTCCAAAAATGCTTCTCCTTTCCCATTTCGTATGTATACACATTAAATCCGGATTCCCAATGGAAGTTATTTATATCCTCCAACCAAAAATCCGAGTAAAATTTTCCTTTGCGATCAAAAATTTCAATACTGTTGCCGCCTGTTGCGATCAGATCGCCTCTAGCGCCGATAAGTAGGTGGTCGTTGGCGAAGGTATAATATTCTCCGGAAGGCGAAGCGCGAAACTCCGAGAGATATTCGTAGTCCTTTTTAATCTCAAGATAATGGGGGGGCTCTTCGGGATGCAGCAGGCTTATAATTTGAAGCCCCAGCTTGTTTCGAAGTGCCAGCTCGTTTCGAAGCGCCAGCTCATCATGATTATGATATGCATCGTACAATATCTGGTCATAGTCGTAATACGGACAATAAAAGAAACTCCCTTTAGGGGATATTCGTGCTGCTTCCACAAATGGCGCTCCGTCATATATGTCTTCTTCATATTTGAAGTATTCCGGATGGCTTGGATTAAAAGAAGTTTTATTGAATGAAAGATCCTCGCAGGAAAAAGTATAGAGCTGGATACGCCCCTCCTCTATCGTTTCAATAGATGGAATATAGGTGGGGACAATAAAATGTTTTTTGTCTTCGTCAAAATAAATGCCGGGAGAGGTATCCATCAGGTCTTTGGATTTCCCGTGATCAGCCGTTGAAAAGAATCTTTCCGCAGGACGCGAATAGTTCCAAAGCCCGGTTGTATCAGTCATAAGAAGGATTTTCATCTCTGAGGCTTTCAAATCAAGACAGTACAAATTCCCGAATTCTATAAAGATCGCGCGGTCATTATCCAGCCAAAATAGTCTATCTTCGTATACTTGATTTAGAAAATTTGAGATGCCAACGGTACCCATCGGCGCAGCTATCGGGAATAATCTAAATTCGCCTCTTACCCCATATAGCTCATATAGTTTAGGCAGAGAAACGGAAATCGGCGGATTGAACTCCCGCATGGGTAAAAATGTGGCGCGTGATGCGGTTGGTTTTTGTTCGGATAGGTCGGGCACCGCCGCAGTTTCCAAAATCTTAGGGTTTTGAACGCCCTGAGAGATGGCGCAGAAAATCAGAATGACGGCAAGGCAGGCAAAGGCTTTTTTCATCATATTACATCCTCCCAACATGCGGCATTGCTTCGTCTGGTTTCAGTATAACAAAACGTTTCCGCCAAAGCCAAAGAAATAAAAGAGAAAAAAGGTTTACATTTCACAAAAATTCCGCTCTTTCTTTGACAGATCCCCAAACGAGACAAAAAAGAGGGGGGAGGTTATTAAGCTGAAACGGGGATCAACAAAAAGAAAGGATGAACAGGTAATGTATAAAGATCGGTCAAGCGTAACCGTCAAGTATTCTCAGGCGCCCAGGGTAGTTGAAAGATTTTTTTATCGCGTCAGGCCGTATAAAAATCCGTTGAATATCGACAAAAAGGGAGATTTTAATGGACTTGTGGTGTCGGGGGCGCTGGTTAAAATCGGTGGCATGGGCGCGCAGGAAGAATTATGGTGCCTGAAACCCCCGGCAGATTCAGAGCGGGGCAAAGGGCGTTTGTGTCACATTGTCAATGCGAATGAAAAGGCCAGCATCGATATTAGTCAATATCTTGGCTATAGGAATGGAAGCGCAGTTGTTATTTCTGTTAACAGTGGCGAAGAAATTATTGCAGACCTCAATTTTGATGTGATTGATTCTGCAACCAATAAATGCAGGATCTGGACGATAATTGGAGATGTAAAATACTATCTTTGCCATAACGCGCCTGATGTGGAATGGAAAGAGAATGGACAACAGGGGGATGACGAGTCTTCATGGGGCTTTGAGCGGCTGATTAAAATTAAGGGTATTCCTCATGATCCCGATACTCCCAATACTCCCGATACTCCCGACTTTGACTATTTCAGCGAGAATTGTGGCTGCACCGACAAAGATACGATGCCTGACTCTTGGCAGACGGGGATAGAAAAGCTGTATCGCCTTGTCTATAAGACAGATAGAGTAAAGGCCTTTTATAATTTGTATGGGGCACGATATAATATTACTCAAAATGATATTGGGCATAATAATCATAGGTTTCATCCAGGGGTTGATATGGCGCATTTAGAAAATAAACACCCCCCAATTTACTTACCGTTTGACGGACATGTTGAAAAGGTGAATGATTCGTATGGAGCAGTAACAGTTAAAGACAACAGAACTGGCTTCATTTATACTTTTATGCACATGACTAATATATGCGTGTCTGAAACAAATGACGTGGATAAAGGTACTGTCATTGGGAATCAGGGCAGTAGGTTCGCTGGAAGCGATGATAAGATTGGTTCCCATCTCCATGTGGAGGTAGTGAAAAATAAAGATTATCTCACCCCTATTTACAATGCTTCCTTTGTCAAAATGGAAGATAGCATTCCCCCATACCCCGCCTTTAACACACTGATCCTTGATGATGAAGTGGCGAACCCTGATTTTGACAATATGGATGAAGGCAGACTGGAGGAAGGCGAGCAGGACTCTGGCTCAGGTTCTGGCTCTGGCACAGGTTCGGGTTCAGGTTCGAGCTCTGCAGCTACGTTGCAGGAAAACCGACAGAGATATTATAACATAGTTAGAGACATTCTTCCTGAATGCGGAACGACAACCGAAAGCTTTTATGCCCGTATGCAGCAGGCTGCAGCGGAAAATATGAATGACCCTTATGTGTATTCGCGGTTTAAGAAAACCATTGAGGATGGGTATGAACAAAGAGTAAAAAACAAATACGGCCTTGATGACACGTGGGATGATGAGGATATTGCATTCTTTTTGCGTTATGATTTAATGATGGAAGCAGAAAGTGGAGAGTAGTGTTTATAAAATAAAGGGCGGGTCTGAGAATAATTCTCAGACCCGCCCTTTATTTTATAAAAGAAGATTGATTTTACCAGAAACCCACGCCATGCCAAACAGCAATAGTGCGGCAATGGCGGGCCAGTTCTTTTTAATATACTCAAGAAAATCAAATTTTGATTTATCGCTGACAATATCAACCTTTGCATCCACAGAGTTGATCTTATCATTCAATCCAGATACCTGTTTTGCCAATGCTTCAACGCTTTTATTATTCTCCGTCAGGCTATACTGCATCCCGATCATTGTCGTTTGCATCTCGGCCAAGGTTTTTTGTGTTTCCACCAAGGTGTCAGGAAGCTTTGAAAGCATTGCAAGTGATTGCGTCATACTCTCTTTTGCAACAGCAAAATCTTTATCGACCTCGTTCACTTTGTTCTCAAGACTGTTGATGTTATTACTAAGACCGTCAACTTTTTTCTCAAGCGTCTCGATACGATGCGAGTGGTCCATGTGTTCTCCGCAGTGAATTTCCTCTCCCACCACTACCATTCACCAGCCCTTATACAGTAATTTTGCTCTTATTGTTAAGCCCGAGAGTGTCCCACGCCTCCTGAATCGCAAGCTCTACGGCATCAGTATCCATCTTAAACCCGTACTGGTCGCACATTTTCTGGACAAAAGCAATAACCTCTGCTTTTTTTGTTTCGCCCATTCCGGATTCCGTATAAATGGTTTCCATTGCGCTAACGGCTACATAGACCCATCTCTCAATGATTGCCCACTGCTGGTCTGTAGTTTTGGATTTAAAATAGGGGATTGCGTACCGCGTAATCAGGGCGGCAATCAGACCAATGATGCAGATTACAATTTGAGTCAAATCAATCGAAGTATTCATATTTTATCTCCTTAAGTAATTTTGGGAGTATTGACATCCTCTTCCGAGGTATATCCGTCCATAGTTCTCGTGATCGTTTGGCTGTCAGGCGAATTGGTTTTGCAGTACAGCACTTCTGCCGGATTGAAGGTCGTATCTCCTGCGCCGCGAGTGCCGGCCTTCATCAAATTTGTGTTCCCGGAAAGGGTAGGGGTGTACTGATAATGCGCTGCATCATTGTCAGCCTCCAAATGCAGATGAACCCCTGCGGTATATTTTCCGGAGGCGCCCATGATACCTATCTTGGTATCCTTCGTGACTTTATCTCCAACCTTTACCACAATAAAAGCCAGGTGATGATACCGCAGCACAACGTCGCCGATTTTTCCGGTCTTGTGGTTATAGGCATTTTCATACTTTACAGCCACAACATTTCCTAAAACAGAATCTCTCCCTGCCAACAGAACCGTACCGTTTCCACTAGCATAAATAGTGGGAGATCCTGAGCAATCCAGTCCATAATGCGTCCCCATCCTAAGACCGTTTAATACTAGCTGGGAGTACTTTGCGTTTTTATATCCTGCTGTAACTCTCATATTGTTAATGGGAAGAATCAGCTTTTGATAGTCTTCAGTAGTGACTGCCGCCCTCACAAAATCCTTTTCCTTGTATCTGGGAATATCCTTTGCGTCAACATAAATTGCCAAAGGATGCACGATTGCCTTCTGGTTTTTCCCAATTACAAAGACATCAGCGGGGTCAATCATAGTAGAGTCATTCGCGCCTGCCCTAATCAGCATGGAGCTGCTGGATTCAGCGACCTGCGGAGTGTGGAATGGATGTGTAGTATCAGAGTCAATTTCCACATGGATATGATTCCACCATTTGTGCTTATCGCTCACTATGCCAATAACAGAATAAGCGGAAACGGTAGACCCACTTATAACCTTGATAGACTCCATATGAATATAACGGACGATTAAATCCTTTACGGATCCCGTTTTAGGGATATAAACTTTGGGGTATTTTACCACAACAACGCAGCCAAGAGCATTTTGGTTGCGCTCTATCCCTAAAACAGTACCCTTTCCAGAAGCAATAACCTCAAAATTTGTTGCTCCAAAGCTGTCGCAGTCCATTCCAAAATGGGTAAACCTATGAGCCGGATCTTTTGCGTATTCAGTATTCTTAAACCCTGCGGCAATCGTACAGCTTTTCATGGGGTAAATTAGAACCTGTGATTCAAGGGGAATTTTTTTTGAAATATCAATCACCTCTAATCGAGCGTAATATTGTTGATGTCCAATCCCTCTCGTTTAGCAGACACCAAGATCTTTACTTTGTTTTCAGCTTTTGCTTTTGAGCTGTAAAACCCCGTAATTACTCCCATCTCACCAAATACTGAGGGAATCAGATAGGCGAGGGGAGAGAGATCACGAGTTAAGAACATCAAAATAACAGTGATAATAACAAGGGCCAGCGTTACAATAGCAACGCTGGCAAACATAATCTTTGAGAATTCAAATTTTTTCATTTCAAATTATATATACTTGGACTACTTAAACATTGCGATAGGGTCCTCTCCAATGAATTCTTCCGTTTCAATCAGGATGTCTGTTTCGCTGTAGACCCTGTTTTCCGATTTTGGATCTATTGCGTCGCAATACAATTCTCCATTTCGCTCTATCATCATTCCAAGGTTACTATAAGCTCTGACTAACCCGTTTGCTAAATCATCATATACAATCATATTTACCCCTTTTTTTTTAGCTCAATGGTGAATCCTCGACAAAGTAGCTTGTCAAGGCGCTCCAGTTAGTCGCAGACGAATACGCGGACAAAGTTCCAGCGGGGATGTGCAATTTAAATCCCGTATTTGATGTGGGTAATGCCGATGAACTTGCCAATGTGGGCGGGGTAGACGGCAGATATACATTAACCAAACTCCGGCAACCTTGGAAACAACCGGTTGGTATATACGTTGTATTCATCGTTGCATTAACAAGCATAGTGCAGTAATAAAAAAGCTGTTGCGCATCACTTGTTAAAGAGCAATTAACCACTGCGTCTGTTAATGAATATAAATAGGAAAACGCCTGCTTCCCAATACTTGTAAGCGTAGATGGCAGTTTAATGGTTGTAAACTTAGCGCTTTGAAATGCGTTTTGGCCGATAGTGGCGACATTACAAAAATCAAACGAATTGATTCCGGCAGAATTAAAAGCATATTTGTTTATTGCGGTACAAGTCGTTGGCAATTTAATCGTTTCAAGCACTGAACAGGATTGAAACATATAATCATATATCGCCGTTAATTGTGTGTTGCTTAAATCCACATACCTAAGAGCCGTATTGTCTTTTAAAAGATAGGAAGCGCTAATTTGTGTTAAGGTATTGGGCAATTTAATTGAAAATAGCGAGGAATTGCTTTGAATTTTCCAGCTAGAAGACATCGAAGTAATCGGTAGTGTGCTAAGATCGATTTCTGAGACTCTAGTTTTAAAAAACGTAAGCCCGTCAGAAGAACTCATGTGGCTTAATGTGGTGGCAATTTCGTCATCATATAGTGGAGCATTTGTATTATTGTAACCTAAAAACATGTTCGCTGCATTATATCCTTTTAACTGTTGCAACCCTTCAAAAAAAGAATAATAATGATTTAGTCCGTTGGGAAAATCCAAATACATTAAGTTGCTTATTCCGGGAAAACTATAACTACCGATGTCTTTTCTTCGCAAATATTTAACACGACTCATATATGCGCCTGGCTCAGATGTCCCGTAACTAGATACAAAAGGGAAATATTTTAAATTCCGACAATGGCTTGTATCGAGCGGAATGGTCCCATACGGCAACGATATTTCTTCGAGGTTTATGCACCCACTAAACCCATAATTCGCAGCAAATCCATTATTAAGACAACATCTATCGCCTATATATGCCTTTCTGAGCGAGCCCATAGGATTAAACCCGGTTTTAGATTGAGTGGGAGAGTTTTCGCTGTACTGCGAAGCCCTTCCGTTAAACGAAAAACTAGCACTAGAGTTACCAAATTCAAAGTTAGTAACATCAATCCGAATTACATAGTCGCCTGCTTCGGCATATGTGTGCGTTGCTGTTTCGTACCTGCCCAACGATACATCGCCCAGCGCCGTTCCGCCGCCACCGTCTCCCCAAACAATTCCAATAGACACATGGTACATATACATATACATGCTAAACTCGGTGTTTGGTTTATCAATGGTAATATGCAGAAACGTTGGCCGTCTAAGAAGAGGGTTCCCGCTGATTGTGCGATAGGCGGCACTGATGATGGTGACTCGCCTATTGATTGAATTTAGTTCGTTATCGTAAACGCACCATTTCTGAAATTCAATTCCAATATCCGTATGATCTGGATTTGTATCCGGGAGACTTACCGAATCACCAATGCTGCAATTTACTTCTTTTACAACAGTTCCGTCATAGTCAATAAAAAATACATTGCAGTCACCGGAGGCTCCCCCTCCCATTTTTGCTGTTCCTACAATCTCATTTCCGGCCTTGTCGTGTGCGGTATATCCTTCTGCAAGGGTATCAGCCGTTACGGTGTCCCCGGTCAAATCAATGAGCGTGGTTGCCCCATATACAACCTTGTTAGTTGCCATAGTTAAGCCCCCGCAATCGTTACTGTCTTTCCTCCGGCCGCATTGTCACTTTCAACATACGGGATTGCCTCTACTGTCACCTGAGACAGATAATCATACCCTTCATCCGGCAGGATGGTTTGTTGATTTGTGGCGGGAATGACGGATTTGCTCTGTGCCGTTACGTCGCTGGACGGCTCACAGGTGCCGGTGACGCCTAAAATCGTTACGCCCTGTTTGATGTTGGCGGGGATGATCTTGGCCTGTTCGGTGCTGTCGATCCCGACCGATCCGGATCCGTCGTGATACCCCTGCGAAATAGTCACTTTGCCTGTTTTGCTTGCGATATTCCCGGTTACTTTTCCTCGATTGGGCATCGTTCCGGTCAGCCTGGTCCCTCTGGCATACGCGGTCTTTCCTTCGAGGATTTCGGCCACTGCGGCGGTGGCGTCGTCCGAATCCACATCAAATTCACACGAGCCTGTAATGACCGCGCCGCTTTTATCGTGGGCGGTAAATCCGCTCAGGATTTTATCAGCCGTAACGGTATCGCTGGTCAGGTCGATCAGTGTATTTCCGCCGTATATGATTTTGTTGACTGCCATTTTTAACTGCCTCCTATGATGATTGTTTGTCCAAAATTGTTGCTGACTGCGTAATAGGGGATCTCTTTTACTATCAGGTCTTGCTTCATTAGTTTTTTTTCTGTTGGCAGGGTCTGTCTTTCTACCCTTGGCGTAATCTCATAGCTCTCTGTATATTCTTCTGCCCCTGCCGTAACTACAGTAATATCCTCAAAATTTGCAGAGAATCGCCTTTCTACATCCTCAAATCCTGCAGAGAAACGTTGTTCTTTATAGTCGAATGTAACATTGATTCTCATTGAATCACCCCGTCCCTCAGAATATCTCTAACTGGAACGGTAATTATATTTGAAGCAAGTGCTTCATCTTGGTTAGTCAATACACGTATCTGTATCAACACATCGAATGCACTTTTTAGTTTCAAAGTTTGCTCTTGGGTCATATTAATCGTGATCTGGGTTCCTTCCCACTCACAACATTCGTCATTTAATTCGACTGTGAAGCACTCGTTTCTATTTTGAGCGAAAGTGATCCAGCAAACCTTAGCTTCGTTAAGTGAAAATGGCAGAGTAAAGTGTAATACAGGTGTAGTACCTCGAATCATTACCAACCCTCCTTAATGAAAGAGGACCACATATTACTGCGGCCCTCTTAGAAAAAATAGTATCTTGGCACTTCCTCTCCATACCACTTCCACCTGATCCAGTCATCAATGTAAATAATAACTCCAGAAAGAAAGAACCATAAAAGAGAAAACAGGGGACATACCTGCCCCAACAGGTTCCCATAAAAACTTGAGTAGTCCCATATGTTCCAGCCCAACCAAAGATTAACGATACATCCGGTACAGAATTCAGATGCAGTGATTATAGAGGCTCCCATACCCATTTGAAGCACAAATGGCATCTCCCACGAGATTATCTCATTTATACTCCCGACTGCTACAAAGCAGATTCCGCCCAATATAAACATTGTCCAATGGCTATATCCCCGCCAAAGATATTCGGCGGCGACATAAAGTGCGCCGCCGATCATCCCAAGCGTCAGATTACGACGCCACTGCATAGCTGATGGTAACGGCCTTAACCGCATCCACCGTCTCGCAAGATCTAATCTGCACCTCAATTGCCTGCTGCTGTGCCACCAACGGCTCAACATAAGCGGCAATCGAAAGAGCGAGGGCGGCGAGATTTTCATAAGTCCACTCGGTACATTCCTGCCCGGTGGCATTCCATTTAAGTACAGGAGTCTGGCCGGCGGCAACAGCAATCTGATAGCGGGCCAGTGCCGAGGTAAGAAGTGACTGCTTTTCAGCAGTTACGCTGTACTGCTTTCCATCAGTGTATGTCAAAGGACGCTCTTCAAGAAACTCCGCAAGCACCCCTTTAGACTCTGCGATTTTAGCAGCCTTATAGTCTTCCAGCGAGGTCCCTGCCGGGATGTAAGGGCTGTACGGATCTCCCGTAATTTCCTCATACTGCGCAGAGGTAATAACACCTTTCTGCACAGCAACGTTTACCATCATTTTACTCCAGAGTCCTCGGTTATAATTTCGCTTAATTTGTTCGAACCCCATATATTCCTCCTAATATAACAAGCCCGAGTAAAACACGGGCTTACATAAATCATTTTTATTTTATGCCTACAAAGCATTACAAAAGAAAATTATTCGAATGAGTCACGCAAAAATACGGAGCATTCTGATAAACAAAGAGTAGCCGCTTAGAGTTATACGCACTCAATATGGTGGTATTCCATTATTAAACTATCTGAAATAAGCTGATATGCTTTGGCGCTGTCTACATGAGACCATGGAGAGCCTGCGCGATGTGTAAGATCGACAAGTGCGCCAGCGGGATACTTTCCATACTTCTGGATCGTCTGGTCAATTGAACGGAGTTTATCAGTGCCGCCTTTTGCAAACAGAATACGGCTCCTCGCGGGCAATTCCTTTACGCCAATTTGAACATCGCTATCGTCACCAAACTCTAGTTGTTTAACATACTGAGACCCACTCCGCTTATAAGTTTCATAGACACTATCAACAACAGGTCCATGTGTAAACGCATAAATTTGATCTTCAAATAAGCGGTCGGAATGTTCACATAGATAATCAGCATATGCAAAATATACAAGTTTTTCCAGAGACAAGTGCGTGCATTTGATTTTGGAAAGAATGTAGGAAGCTACATCCAGACCGGTTAAGACTCGGCTCTTTTTGACTTTCTCAGAAAATTCTGCTACGGACTTGGCGCATTCAACATCGTCAAAAAAAGGATCATATGTCGCAATTGATTCCCAAGAGTCAGATTCTGTCTCAATTAGATGAGTTGACAGAGGAACATCTTCACCGCAGCTTTGCTTGATACTTTTAATGATCATAGCTATTGCTTCGCTATTGAGCAATTCGCTCTTTGTAATGTCCAGCGCAACACGTGTGCCATCTGTGTACGAACTACTCATAATAATATAGTGCTTAACCATCGATGATTCCCCCCTCCTTACTTTCTTTCTCCCACGTAGTATATTCCTGCTTGTATCTTTTATGAGATTTAAAATTTCTTTCTACATCGCATCTGTTCCAAATTTGCAATTCCCATGGGAATGATTCATTATTTTCCTTGAAATATAAATGGACGGCTTTATAATCAAGCTTTGACGAGTTGATACACTTATACTTGTCTTGGTAGGTATTTTCGACAAACGTTTGGATTGCTTCAAATGTCAACGGAAAATCCAAAATAATTCTTACTCCGAACAGGTCGTTAACACATTTATTGATTGGTATCCTTCCAAATTCATGTCTGGCGGTCTTGTAATTTTGAATCTTATATTCAATGGAGTTCTGCGCTTTAACGCGAGCAGTAACCTGACAATCACACACAAAAGAGAGTTGTAAGGTTATACACGCGCTCTTCTCATTTAATAACCAAACATATTCCATAATATTCTTATAAATGGCGCCATCTATGTCAATGTCAGATACCTGAGACTTTTTTAAGTTTGTTCTTACATGAGCACCTTCAAGCCATTCATGTGTAACCTCAGTATATACAGATTGGATATAATCTATTAAGTCCTTAAGATCGTCGAAAACACTTCTCATTATATACTACCTTGACACAATGTAAGCATATAACCGTCTCCTCAAAATAATATCCACAAGCAGGTACATGTTAATTCTAATTATATATTATTATGCCTTACTTTACAATAGCAGACCTATTTATGAAAATAGTAAAGAAGTTTGTCTTAATATTACTATTTACTTAGATATAATTATACCGCCAGCATGTTTTGATATTCCATCGCGGCGGCGATACGTTCTTCGGCTGTAGGTTCAGATGCGGCAGCCGCACTGGCCGCTGCTAATTCTTCCTCGAATGCTTCAATAGCTTCTAGGGTTTCCTGATTGCTCAATCCTTCTGGGAAAGTGGCTCCCATCTGCTCGGCGCGAGCTTTCATCATAGATAGCTCATCGATAAGAGCGCCGTTCTGAAATCCTTTAGCTAAGATCATCACAGCTCCTTCTACGCAGTATGCGGGATAGCGATCTGACCACTGCTCTGGCGTGAAGAGCTCTCCAGAAGGTGTAACGACATTGCTAGTATGATCCCAGATTTGATAACGTTTTGTTGCCATAGAATGTGTCCTCCTTAATTACACTATGCTATGCGGTAAATTTATATACGCTAGAGGTTTCAGCACTCAGCGGACTGTTAGCAAATAACATCAGAGATTCATGCAGAATACCATAGGGTGGGGAGCTATTGCAATATTCATTCAAAGTTATAGACTCTTGCCTTACTAAGCTCGAACTATAAGTATACATTATACTTTGCCTACGTGTACCACCGAACATCAGATATGAATCTCCAAATAATGCAACATTTAAGCCGGAACCATTGTCAGTGCCCGTCAAATGAGATACTGCAGTACTCTTTGTGAAACTGGAGTTATAAACATCAAAAGTGCCTGAAACTGCTTCGAATATAGCGTAAGGTGCTTTAGAACTATAATTAGTAATGCCACCACCAGTGGCATCTGAACCAGAAAGATTAGTCAGTGTTGTTTTAGTCAATGAAGTATCATATGCAGTAACCTCACTATAGGTGGCACCACTATAACCACGTCCACCAGCTAATATTACACGTCCATTTAGAGAAGCGACAGCATAATCTGATCCATGTGTACTGCTAGATGCGGTTGATTTTGTAAATGAAGAATTGTATGCTATCACATTATTCTTATACGAAGTGCTGTATACCCCACCACCAAGGATCATATATGGACCATTACTAGCACCATTTAGGTTAGCAATTTTATCTGTTAATGCAGAGCATGAACTCTTAGTTAAAGCATTGTCGTACTTAGTAACGGTTGACTTATAAGGACCTAATCCTCCAGCGAATACAACATATCCCTGATGATTGACTCCAGCAAATCTCGAAGTAGTATCTGGTAGCGATGTTGCAATAGTCCTAGTACAGCTAGAATTAAAAGCATTGACGGTATCAAAATAGTTGCGACTATCATCCTCACCACCAGCGAATAATATATAATCTGCAGTAGCTCCACCGGCAATACCATAAGAAATGACATAGGATAGTCCCATAGTAAGCGCACCATTATATTGATATCCGCTACTATAAAATAATCTAGCTACACCATTTACACCGATCCAAGCCTTTTTTATTTTCCTGGCAACGCCTCCAACGCCGATATACATCTTGCTTACCTTTTTGGCGACACTGCCTACGCCAATCCACATTCCTTTTGCCATCAGTCAGCCTCCTCACTCGTACTGACAGTAAATTACGCCGTTGCTCAATGCCGTAGTGCCAGCCGTAATTGCGCCGGTGCCTGCATAGATATTGCGTAACTGTGGCGTACTATAAGAGGTATTAGCAGTAGTTTTAGGAGTGCCTGTAAAGGTAGGGGAGGCGAGGGGGGCCCTCGTAGTATCGGTCGGGTGCTTATGATCCGACCTTGCAACAGTCCCCGCACTACCCGGTGATGCCGTCCCATCTACAACTGGATTGGTCGTAGAATATGTAACATGAGTTCCATGCGAGGCTGCGGCAGCGCCAACATCGGAATTTGTTAAGTTAATATCCGAAGAAAGAGGTTTCCCGTTTACCGTTCTAGTGTCCGGAACAGCTCCCACATCAGACGGCACCAAATCAATATCAGCGGATAAACTCTTTCCGTTAACCGTTCTTGTCGAAGGAACAGCCCCCACATCATCAGGCACCAATGTGACATCCTGCTCTAAAGTCTTTCCGTTCACCTTTCTTCCGGATGGAACAGCGCCTACGTCTGCAGGATCCAAGGTGATGTCGCTGGAGAGGGGTTTTGAGTTAATCGTTCTTTCTGTTGGGACAGAACCCGTATCAGCAGAAGTAAGAGTTATATCCTCACTCAGCGCATGGCCGTTTACCTTACGCTCCACCGGGGCAAAAGAGGATACGCTTTTCCCGGAGTCCACAAGATTTCCGTCTGCATCGAGCTGCGGGAGATTTCCAGCAACAGGGGATACCGGCTTATCTGATTTATTCTGCACTGACGAAATAGAGACTCCGCTATCAGAAATTGTACCGTCCGCAGTAGCGGAAAGCAGGTTCCCGGATACTGCGCTTACTTCCGGGGAAAAAGAAGACAGGACAACAAAGTATGTCCCGTCATATCTCATCAAATAGTTTCGATTTTTCAGCAGCTCGCCCGCACTGGGGTCCACCAATTCTCCATTCAGATTGGTTTTCTTGACATACTTGGCGCCCAACGAATTGATATTGATACTGGTAATACCTTTATTGTCGCGCCCAAATGAGATGATGAAAACCGTATTCCTAACATATCCTTCAATGCTGGCCTCGGTTGCATAATACGATGTGTCGTTTTCCGCCGTAGCAACTAAGAAAACGGTTGAAGGAGTGCTCTGCAGCTCCTGTACGGATCTCTCAAGCTCAGTAATGTCGGAGTCGATCTGCATAATGGCGCTTCCGACCTGAGTACCAAAGGTGTTGGTTCGGAAGGTCAAAAATGTCATGTCATTATCCGCAGCATCCGCAGCGGGATACCCTCTGGGGGTTGTTTTCATTGGCATTGAAACGCCTCCTTAAGTCTTTTCGTCCATAGAGACGATTGTTTTTGAATCCAGTTCACTGACATACCAACGTTCCGAATCCGGATTACCGGGCGTTTTATAATCCCAATCCCTTACCAGATAGAACATCTTGACTACAGGGTTTGCAGTCATAATGATCTTCACAGGCAGAAACGTAGTCAAAATAACTCTTTCAATTGTAGAAAAAACAGCGGTACATGTAATCTTAATCGTATGGGGAACCCCTGCAATTCTTTCAATTACACTGAATACAGCACCCATCACGATCTTAATCTGCTCGCTGATTATAATATGATCAGTCAGCTTTGGAGCGTTCTCTTGCACCTGCATCTTAATGTTCAAAGGGAATGATGCAATAATCCTGTCAATTAAGCAGGGAGCGTAAACTGAAATCTCCATCCGCACTTTGAGCATCGTATTGAACAGCCACTTAAAATATTTGCTGTATCCAGACAGCTTCATGCGGTATGTAAGCTTTGTGAGCAGCGGAATTCCACTATATTTACTCAAACAAAAAGACCTCCTTAATTGGAGGCAGTAAAGGTAATCTGACCCGGATCAAACTGTACGGTTGCAAGAGCCTGAACCAGTTTAGTAGGGCTCAAAGTAGCGTAATAGAGAACGTTACCACCGGTCGCAGCGTCAGCCACAAAGACGGTTTTAATCTGCCCCCAAGAAGTCGAACTCTGATTAAACGCAATCGTGATTTTGTTGGAAAGCGCCCCGCCGTCACCGGCTGTAAAAGAATCCTTGCTGTTGGTCACAGACACCCTCGCGTAGTTGCCTCCTGAAATTTCTCCGGTCACAGTGCCGCTGGTGGAGACATCACCGGTCGCAAGGCCAATATAATAGGTCGTCGGGGCAACTTCACTGGCTCCCGAACGGCCAAAAAGAAAATCGACAATTCGATTCAATTGATTTGTAACAGTCATGAATAATCCTCCTTAAGCAATCGTCAAACTGTTTTCTTCCTCGCCTCTGGGCTTAATGTTTACATAGCCCTCGCAAGGGTATTTCTTATTTCCAACGCCATCAATCAAAAGTACCTGCTGAACAAACAATCCGGACACATCTTTGGTGTAGTCGGATTTGATATAGACAATAAAAGATGAAGAATCGCTTGCCAGCACTTCACCCTGCAAATTGAGCAGGGGAGTATTGGGGTCGCCTGAACGAAATAGTACCCATCGGACATCCTCAAAGGTTGTCAAATCAACAGGCTCGTTTGATTCCGCGTCAACAAACCCAAAGGTAAGCTCATGAAAATGCCCCGAAATAAAGGTTTCGTCCGGCAGATAGGTGATAGAGGTGGAGGCTGCGGTGGTACTTGCCAATCCTATTCCTCCTTTTTATTTTCAGATCGGCCCGCCAGATGAATCGTTTCAGTTAGAGGCTCTTCAGAACTTTCTTCTTTCAATTCATCGTTTTTAAGGGCCGTTACCGCTTCAATTACATTTGAGAGAGTTTTAATGTTTTCATATCCCTTAACCTCAATCGAATTAAGGGCACTGATAATCAGATTCAAAATTTGCGTATATTTTGCCATAAATATCTCCATTCTTAACCTTCGTCGGTATATGCCAGATAGTAGATATAATCATATATTGGGTCTATATCATACCCGGTCTCTAAATCACCATCTAAATACACTTTTGTTACAACCTTTTTGTGATCCACGTAAATCCTGTACCCCTTAAAATACAAGCTGGAATTAACCCCCAAGGATTTTATGGTCACATATGACAGTTTCGCAATTGCTGAAGATAAATTATTAACGTCCAACTTTTGAGCAACTACTTCTCCAAGATCTGCAACAGATGCCTTTAAGCTATTAAAGGTCGCCTTATTTACATATGCCTCGTCAATCGTTGCAACCTTAGAGCTTAATCTGTCAAATTCTGCTTCCGTTGCATACACCCGGTCCAGCTTGGCTGGCGTTACCGCGTCATCTTCAATGGTTCTGGTATCAATTTCGCCGCTGGCGATCTTGTCAGAAGTAATCCCTCTATAGTCAAGATTCTTGGCGTAAATATTTCCGTTGAAGGTTGCGCTGGTTGTCGTCCAGCTCATCAACCCCATCTTTCCGGTTCCATTTGAATTGAGGTTAATTACCCCGTTGGAAGACTTCAGATAATTGGCGCCAATGGTGAATCCGCCGATTGTGCCCTCAGAGGCTTTCAGCGTTCCTTCAAACATGGCGTTACCATCTGCGTCCACATAAAACTTGTCCTTCCAGCCCGAACCGTTGTTCGTTTGAATCTTAATACCGGTAGAAGGGTGCATCAGGATACGGCCCTTATTGTTGTTGGTTGTCATGGTAAATCCATTGGCGTCCATTAGGATTGAGTTATTGTCATTGGATATGGTCATATTTGAGCCAAAAATCAGCTTACCAAGAAGCACTCCCGCGTTTATTCCGTATACAATACTGCCGTCTGGCAGCGTAATTGCGCCTAGAGCAGTTTCCACCGTATTGAATCCGTCCCTTGAAAATGCCAATGTATTCTGCGTCAGCCACATCTGGTTCCCAGAGTAGGTTCCGTCGCTGTTCAGCTTCTTTGCCCTCAGCCCGTTCTGATTCATAATCATTTCCAAGCTGCTGGAATTCATCAGCGAGTTTTTAGTCAGGTCAAGGCTGCTGTTCATAAAGTCAACCAAGTCGCCCTGATACTGACCAAAATCCTTGATGGCCGTATAGTTGAAGTTTAATGACGATCCGGTTTTAGTTGCAGTATCATATAAATCGGAAAACTGCCATGTAGCACTATTCAGCCGATATCGGTTGGCAAAAGTCATTTCAAAGTCGTCAGGGGAGTCGTAATTAAACGAAACCGACAGCAAAACAGGCGACATAAAATGATCTTCATACATCTCCACATGAACCAAAGCGCCGAGCTCCAACTGCTGAATGAACGGCATAAAGTCATGCTGAAATAGAAAATTTACACTGGATAGAGAAAAGGAATATTTAGGCTCAGACAGTTTCTTCAAAAGAGATACGCTTTGATCGTAAAGCTCCTGAGCCATTTCCTGAATCTCAACCTCGGTCATCACAGACGTTTTGACGAAGCAATCATCCTGATAAATGTCCTCATACCGAAAATTATCCAGCTCCAGAATCTGTGCCGGCGTAAGATTGTTTGATATTTTAAGAACATTATGAATGTCGTTCAGCGTTTTAGTATAAAAAGAAACCTGAGATTCATATCTGCTGATAGCAGACTTTGACGCATTGATCTCTTTTTGTTTCGCGGATAGCTTATTCAGAGTGTCTTGGTATGCGGATTTATCAGATTTGTCCACTCCGGCCTGAATCTGTGCCGCCTGAACCTCTTCAATCGCCGTATATTCTCCCTCAAGGGTTGTGAGCTTCGAGCGCTCGGAGATCAGGGAAGAATTTGAATTCTTCAGATTAACAAGGGCGGTTTTATACGCGCCGCGATTTGATTCAATCTTAGACTCCCATTGGTTCAGTGCGTCCCGAAGTCCCTTCTGCATCTGCGGCTTAAAATAGTCATAATTAAAAATTTCCGCCGTACCCAGGGGGTTCACAGTAGTGATGTCAAGCTCGCCTCCGCCATAGCAGCGGAGTACCGAAATCAGGCTGTCCGTTTCAGCCGTTACCTTAACATCCTTGATCAGATTATGATAGGTAAGGTATATGTCGGTATTTTTCACAATGCTGCGCGGAGTATATGCAGAAACCTTACGGGCGACCGTATCAAAGACAAAAATGCACTCATACGCTTCCTCTACATCAGTCATCATAAAGTTGTAAATGTTGCCGTCCGAGATATCGAAGGTACGAAACTTTGTCATAAGATCCGGATCAATATACCCAACCGACCAGTTGGGGGCCTTCTCCAGCAGCCCGCCCAATAACGTTTTGGTAGGGGAGAGGGGATTATAAAACTGATACGTACCGCTCAATAGATTAACCTTCTTATAAGAAAGCTCTATCTCTGCGGATGATGCGGAGATTTCCTTATATCTTTGAACTCCGTCTGAAACCTCTTCTTCTCCCTGAATAATAAAAAAGCCAAGCTCCTCACAGGATATAACCCTGCGGACACTCAGCTCATTATAAAAAGGGTTCTCTCTTCCGTTTGCATCTTTACAAGGATAACGGAAGTTTATTTCCGAAACCGCGTTAAAGTTTAGAGTGACATTGAGATCGGAAAAGAAGCCGAGAGGCCCGACCTCCGCCCTGTCCGGATTACATAATGTCAAAACCGGCGTTTCGTAACGGTTGAACTTGTCAAAAGACGCAACCAAAATTAACCACCAATCTTTCTTGCGTTGCTGTATTTCATTTCGAATTTTGTTACATCTCCGCTGATTACCAGCTCGTTCTTTCCGCTTACCATCCGGAAAAACTTCTTGTTAAAATTTTCGCTTAGGTTTAATCCTGATGTTGAAGTAATGATACTCCGGTCATTATCCACAGTAATTATCTCTTTCGCCCTAACGTTGGCAACAGAGAATTGGCGTCCATTATCAGAATTGTTTTGAAACGTAATTGTTCCTCCGGTGTTTCCAGTGGTGATGACCAGGTGGGGGTAGGTATAGTCCGTATTATCAGAATCGTTATAATGGTTGATTCTTTGGGTATACGCATTCTCGCTGTTCATAAAACGGTAGGTTTTTTCATTCTGCCATGCCCAAGGAGCATCACACTCTACAGAAAAAGAAAATCCATGACAATGGCTCCCGATATAGATTCCTTTTGGGTTTAGAAGGAAGCAGTTGAAAAAAATATCATGAATCTCCGGGTTTGCAATAATCATACGGCAATAGTTTTGTCTGCCAAATAACCACTTGCTTATCTTAGAACGGCGCACACCGTCAATTACCGCATTGCTGATTACCTGCATGTCAAAGGAAAGAACGTTACTTTGTGAAATCCCGTATAGATATCTTGTAGGCTTTTTCAATGTGGCGCCGAAGAACGGCTCTACATTTGCGCCGGCATCAATCTCTTCGGCGGAGGAGCTTCCAAGCGTAAGAATTTTAAGCCCATAGTTTTCTGAATATTGATCGTCAAAGACGAAATTGTTTCCATAGTATGATATTTGAATCACCTCCGGCCATATAAGAAAGGACGTGCAACAAAGCACGTCCTTACACTTTATCTTTCAGCGCAATATTCTATCACTGTCTTTTGAATACTTTACATGGATTCTATCTACATTCTTTGTGTTGATGACTGCTTGCCATGTAGGATCGTCTGCCATATCGAAATCCCGACAAACTGTTCCATGATTCATCATTACAACATCTGACAGGACCAGCCATGTATCTCCCTCATCCGATGTGTAGTATTTGAAGTAAACTCCAGAATAAGAAATCCCATCATTTAAGAATACGTCAATATAGCACCCTTTATCTTTGTCGCTGATACCATCCCAAACTCCCCGATCCAGTGTACGATGAAAAATTGGTTCTATAATATGGGTCCCAATATACTGATTAGTTTCAATTAACCCGAAAATCGTTCCGCATACAGCACTAAAAATAATAACGGATGCGTCGCCTGAATCTTTCCATCCTAATATGTGGAAGATTTGACGCCCCAGTATCGATATAATAAAGCTATAAAGCATCGAATTAACGGAAAAGAATTTTTCAACAGGGCATTTCTTTTGTGCGAGAAAACAGTACGTGCCAGAGAAAACCATAAATGGGATAAAAAACATTGCCAAGTCAGGGATTAAGTGCGTAAAAGATTCAGCAGTTATAATGTCCATTTAACACCTCGTATCTTTTTAGGTTTTGGAAGCTGTGGGCGTGGATATGCTCCGCTTACACCGCATTTTATCTCGTCAATTGCCTGTATAGCTCTAATTCTATATCTGGTACGCGACGCCATATGCGATAAACTTATGCGTTTTGAATAGCGATTAGAAGTAAGAGACGCCACAAGGTAGTTCCGTAAAACTTCAAGTTCGTCTTGCTTTAAAGTCTCAATTAGATACGTACAGTTAAATCCTCTATCAATCTTTCTTACAATTGACAAAAAAAGTCGGTCTGACCTCGTTCTGGCATATGCAGATCTTCTCACTTCGCACCCCTCCTATAATATTTGAGTTTATTATAGCATAGGGATTTGAAATACAAAATGCAAAACACAATTTAAGTGAATTGGTGTGCATTACGCTCACTCCATTCACTTTTATTATAACCCTAAGCTCTCAGCGATGAGAATGTGTAAGCAGTTCGCTCAAAATCGCATAAATGTACGAAGGGCCGCGAACTATCCCGCTGATTTGTCCAGGACCCGGTATCGGCATTTGCTGAAATGCCTTTTCGAATTCGTTCCTTGTTAAACGATATGAGGTGCGGCTGACGTGGACAACATCATTTTCTACCCGATATGTGAAAGGAAGTCCCGTAATGGTATGAAAGACTTGACCCTCGTTATTCTTTATTAGCTCCCAAAGCAGATGAAAATTCACAGCACACACCTCACAAATATTAAAAAATAGAAGCCGTAAACCGTTCTCCGCCAACATCTCTACGCTTATGCGACAAATCAGTAACAGCAGCCTTCATATGTTTTACGAGTTCGTTATGGTCTTTCCATGGCATTGTAGAATACAGATGCTTTTGCAAAACATCCTCACACTCAAAGTCTGGGGCGGCCGCAAAAACAGCGAATCCAGAGATATCCTGATTTATTCTAACAGGCTTATATGCGGTGATTTCAGGGACAGGGGCGCCGGTATAACGATAACCATATGCACAAAAGTTTCCCTTATTATCTCTGCCGCCAAGCAGATACTGCCGGCTCGTCAACTTTGAGTAATTCTTTTCAAAATACCTCATAATCTCTTTATGGACAATAGCCATCGTGAGAACGCTATGGTCTGGACGTTGACCAAGAACACTCCACAATCCCTCGTTAGAAAACTTTCCGGTTGTTCCCATAATTATATTGGAATTGATTTTTAATACCTTGCAGGTTGAGTCAGAGAACACCTTATCGGGCTCTCCCTCTTTATCAAATCCAACAACTCTACCGTCCGATACAAACGTACAAAAATTAACTCCGCACACCCCAATTACAACGCTCATTCTACTCACCCTTTCAGTGAGTATAATACCACTGTCAGGGCATACGATCAAGCCTTTGGATGTGATGATTCCGGGCTTTAGCTCTATGTTCATACAGTACCTTTCTGCTAAAAGACGGACGGGATTTACCCGTCCGTCGTATTATTTGTTAAATGCCGACATAACGTTGACAGATTAAGAATTTACTCGTGACTTGTATCATTTTTACAACTTATTGCATTATATCTCGTTTCAAATTCTTGTGCTTGTGACTTATTATTCTTGATAGGAACATATTTTGAAAGAAGGTATTGCAAATAACACCTCTGTACAATATTATCATTCATGGCGTTCATTTCTTACACTCCCTTCACGCATATAATGTGAGTAGAAATACTGAGGATTATACGACCTATATCGTGTTAGTTATACAAATAGAAAGTGAGCCGTCTGTTACAGCAGACGGCTCACTTGGTGGTTTGGGGCCATAACCCCGACTGCTAAATTGTCCGTATGTACTGTGGCAACCGTCTGGGTTTCCACACTTTTATTATATAGCTTTTTCAGAAAAATGCAATAGTTGTTTTGCTATACATACAGGGTTATATGATCCCTTTCTTCGCGTTTCCACGAATCCCTCTGTTGGATGCGGTCTTATTAAGCTGTTCAACAACCCTGTCTGCAATCTTTCTGATAGAGGGCACTACACTTTCATCGAGAGAACCCGCTACCTGAATATTGATTAGACCGCCATCAATCGAGAGCCCAGTAGACAGAGATCCGATTCCGTTGATGCCCCTAACCGAATTGAGTTTAGGGAGCAGGGAAGACACAACGGGAAGATTTTCTACAAAATCCAGCAGCTTACGTCCTTGCATAGACGAAAGCACAACTTCCGATCTTGTAGAGCTGCCATGAAGCATCGCGGGGCCGGTAGAACTTACAACGCCTCCCGAAGCAAACCCAGGCAAGCTTCTCGCCCCGGAAGAAAATCCCGGATATGTTCTTGGGTCTGTAATATGAACAGTACTATAATCGTAGCCGCTCCCGGATAAATCCTTATACTTTACATTGTTGTATTTGCTGTAATCATTAACGCGGTCGATAGCATCAGCCGCTTCTTCGGCCTTGCGGATAGTAGTATCAAGAGAGTCATTTACTCTGTTTACCCCATCCTCAACCCTTTGCGTCGCGCCGGCTACTGAATCCATAGCAACGGATACATTCCCGGTTTCAGCGCACATATCGCAAGTAGCCGCAATCAGGTATTGGAGGATATCATAGACTGTTTTTTCTCCAAATCCGAAGTTTTCCAATGACTTATAAGCGTCATTCCAGACGTGGATTACTTCGTCCCTTGTCATTCCTCCATATGTCGTGCAGAATTCAATCAGGCTGTTGTAATATTCTGACGACCGTTCCTGAATCATGTCGATTGCTTCAATACGCATCGAACCTTCTTGGTCTAGAGCTTCTTCAATCAGCCTGATTTTTCTTTCGTAGTATTCTTCGTCAGCCTTGTATTCTTCTTCAAGATTGTCAAGCTTTTCTTTATGAATCAGCTCATAACGCTCATACTCATCGTCCAGAAGGTCTGTAGCCTGATCGTATGCGCGGTCTGACTGATAATCTTCCAGATCAGAATATTTGCCTGCAAGTTGCTCCTGAAGCTCAAGACGCTTCTTCATCGCGTCGGAGGAATCGTCGTTTTGAATCTCTAAGAGTTTGCTTTCAATATCAGCAATCTCTTTATTCTTTTCCGCAAGCTGCTTTTGATAGTCGTTTTCGTCCTTATCGCGTTCCAGCGCCTTTTTGCGAGCGTCAATTAAACGCTTATAGGCGTCGATTTGATCCTCAATCGCATCTTTTTCTTCGTCATATTGCTTTTTGATACGGTCAAGATCGTCTTGGTAAGCAGACTTTTTTGCTTCCAGACGATGTTTGATCATCTTAACGGTAACGTCAATAAGATCTTCAATAGCACTTTGTGCGTCCTTAGCCGCTTCTTTCATCTTTTTAGCGGCTTCTTCCGCAGCCTTTGCGGCAGACTCGGCGGCTTTCCCGCCGTCCATTACTGAAAGGGAATAAGTCCCGACAGAGGCACGCGCGAGGTCAAATAACTTCCTCTGCTTCTCTACATGAGCATTGAGCTTTTCAACTGCGGCATCGAATTCGCTACCTTTATCTGATACAGCCGCATTAGCAATAGCCTGTTTCCATGAAGCATCCGCGTCAGCAAGACGTGCACTGGCGAGATCGTAAGTTGCATCCTTCAAGTAGCTTGCGGCTTTTTCTTGATCCTCAAACGTCTTGAGAAGATTAGTAGCCTCCTGCAGATAAGCGGCTTCAGCATCATCAATTCTTGCATAAGCAAGATCGATCATGGCGTTTTTGTTTAGTACAAGCTGACCGTTTTCCGTCTGTAAACACGCGAGGTATTCCGGCTCTAACTCTAAGAGAGATTGTAGTGTGTCGAGGGTTAGATAACCCTTGGTGTTATACTCTTCAACGGCTCCAGAAAGGGAGGTATAGGCAGACTGTAGGGAGTCAATTGCGTCATTGGCGTCTTTAATAGAAAGAGCGGCAGCTTGTGCGGCGACAGAAACATCACTAAACGCCTCAGAAGAAACACTATCACCAGAACCCACCACTTCTAAAAATCGATCAAGAGCATCGTTTGCGAAATCAACCATCTCTACGTCTGATTGCGTGACCGGTTCTATTTCTGCAAGTTGGCGATACCAATTTGCGACTACGGGGAGGCTGGCCGCAAGATTATCATACTCTGACTTTTCAGCATTAGTAAGTTTAATGCCTTCTTCCTGTTTTTGCAGAAGTTTATCATATCTATCTACACCTAGATCAAAATATTCGACGGCCGAAACAGGCGATGAATACCCTTGCAGCTCTGCAAAGAAACCCTGTTTAAATCCCTTTGCTGTCATAACCCGATTGTTAATACCACTACGCAGATATCTGGTATTATCGAGCCCTTGAATATTGTCCTGCATTTGAGCGTAAAGATTACGCGCGGCGCCGTATTGTTCTTGTGAGGCTGTTACTTTTTCAGCCTTTAACAAGTTAATTCTACGCTCTAATGCATCGTTAGATTTCTGAAGATCAGAAAGTTCTTTTTCTTCTACAAGGGATGGCAACGTCCCAAGAGACTGAATCTCCTTAATTCTGTCCTCATTTATTTTAATCTCATCGCTAACCCGTTTAATTTCAGATGCTAAAGATTCTACTTGTTCCTTTGACTTCGCATAAGACTCAAACGCTTCTTCTGCGCTCTGTGAAAAATAGTTAAACCCTTTAATTGCGAGGTTTAAAGCCCCAATAACAATAGCAACCTTTGAAAGAGCCGATAAGGCAGAGAATGCCTTACCAAGAGAACCAACAGCTCCTTTCAGACCTTTAGTGGCATAACCCTCCGCAATAATTGCTGCAGCGTTTTTCTTCGCGGCTGAAGTATTTAGAATTTTCTCAGCCGTATTGGCCCTTTCTGCATCAGATAGCCCTGTATTCGCTAATGCTTCCTCTATTTTTGCGCGAGTTAGAGCCTTGGAAGATAACATCTGTTGGTTGCTAGCCATTACATTGACGATTTGTTCTTTTGATAGTCCCGCTAAAGCGGTTTGCAAAAGCGCGATATCATCGCACCCGGCGCCTACAATACTAAAAAATTGTTTAATTGCCAAATCTTTCTGTGTGTGTTAAAATAACAGTATACTAAACGAATGGGGGAATGGATTCAATGGAATGTCTGCTTGTTGCAATCACTATTGTTTTTGTTTTGATAGTTATAATGGGTCTTATTGTATCTGTGTTGTCCGAATTAGGATTTACCGACTTTCCGCCTCTGCTCATCCTTGCACTTGCCATAATAATATTTGTTGTCTGGTTTTGTAATAGTATTAAAAAAGATATAGAGAATAGAGAGAAAATAAAAAAAGAGATAGCGGAAAGAAATATGAAACGAAAATAACTAATATCCGGATAACATAACACTCCTAATAGTGTGTAATACACTGTATAGATTTAGTTTTTAAATAACGTATTTGAAAGGAAGGTAACGATGAAGTTTTATAGAATAGTAAGTTTGGTTGCAATCTCGCTTATTATCGCATCGTGCAGTAATGAATCTCTGAACGAATCATCTTCTACATCGTCCAGTGTAAACACAATGGTCTTACAAAATAACTCTGACTCAACAGAATTGTCCGCTGCTTCTCAGATCAATGAAGCTTTCAGCGATAATAGTGCCGTAGAACCCGGCTTAAATAGTAATGTCGCTACTTCCTCAGAACACACCCCTGCCGAAGGTCCAACATCGTCAAAAATTGAGATTAGCGAGAGCAATATCGTAGAATCTCCCCATAAAGCGAAACCTGAAAAGACAGAAAAGATAGAAAAGCACTATTTCTGTTATTGTGACACAGAAACTATAGTTGAAATTCCGGACATCAAAAAGCCGTTCCCGGTTAATCAGGTTACAGGGTTTGAATTTGATGGATATTTCTGCGATAGTGAAAGCGTAAAGTCATCGGGGAATGAGAGAAGGTATTTCCATCATATCGAAGATGAACTCAACTTGGTTTTTGCCGCATTTGATGAATACGATAAAGTAGATCCAAGCATTCAAGAACTGTTAGATAAACGTTGTAAATCCAATGTTCTTTATGTTGTATGGAACATATGGGATTCGAATATCGATATAATGACTCCGGCAAAAGGGGAGGGTTATACGATGAGAGATGTCCCGGTAGGCGCAAAAGGCGTCACTCTTTACGATATGGAAGGGAATATACTCGACCCACATGATGATATATTCTGATGGGGAGCGAAACAAATATGATTGAATTATCCACAAATAATTCGCTAAGAGGTCATTTATCACCACATACTAAGACAAGACCTATCATGAATGGATTTTGCCAATCAGGAAAAAGATATCTCATTTTTCACAAAATCTGCCGTTTGCGTAATCGCTTGATATCATTGGTAGTTACTAGGTTAATATACTGCGAAAATAAGCTATGCGACGATGGGGATTTTACAATAACAGATCTCAAAAAGGATATTCAATATCTTATTTCAAAAGCGGAAAAATATGAACCATGTGTTTACCCTTGCCGGCCAATGGTGAAAGAGTTATTAGAAATACCGCAAGATCAACTTTTTAATGGTAATACCATTTCCTTTTCAACACCATATTTATTACGTGCCCAAACCTCACAATATTACGGGTACGGAGATACTTCAAGATTTGCTATAATTGGAATAACTGTTGATAATTATGAATCAGAAGTATATTGTAACTGCGATCCAGAAAACCCTGACATAGAAATTTTTTATGAAAAAGATGGGAATAAAACGGTTAATTTAGACTTTGTTGGCCCATGTTATATTACATATATGCTGAGAGCGCTTAATGATCCTATCTAATAAAAATAGGATTAGTGGGATGACTTTATGAGACAGGTTGAACTTTTGTGAACCAATATATTTATTAACCAGAACGGAGGTATTACTATGGCATTATTGGTAGCACTGGGAGTGATCGGGATCTTTGCGATGGCGCTCTACATCGGGGCGGCGGGGCTCTTTGGGCCGGTTATAGGCATTATCATCGTAATAGCGGGCGTTGTGTGGGCCTGTAAAGAAACGCCGGAGCAGAAGATGGTCCGGGAGGCAATCGAACGGAGCAACGAGAAGCTTTATGGGAGGAAGCACCCGTAAATGATAATCGGAGGGTATATCACTCCGTAATTAACCAATATTTGATACTCACATTATTCATCGGTAAGTGTAATTCCGATTGGTTTGCACCCTGTTAAACGCAAAAAGACATACTCCATATCGTCCACATAAACTTCTGGTGTCTCATTTCCGTTTAAGTCCCATGGGAATATTGGATCTGGGATAGACAGTCCCAATTTTTTGGCAATTCTTTTAACATAAAGACGATCTAATGTAACAATTGGAATATTTGTTTTAGCAGAAAGTTTAATTAACGAATAGGTTTTTCCGTTACCACGAGGTCCATAAAACAGTTTCATAATTTACCTCCAAAAAAAATAGGATAGAAAGGAATTTTTAAAATGACTATCAATCATGTGATAGCAATTAAGTTAGAGCATCTTGTTTGTGAGATTTGTGAGTGTGAAAGATTCGGTATTTGTGGGATTGCTAGCGCATCAAATTTTGAAGTGCGTCCAATCGAGGCGGCAATACTGTGTTTTGCTAAATTATCGCAATATCCACATAAAAGCAAAGAATGTACCGTCAAAGCAGAAAACTTTTTAGACAAATGGCACACTATATTTGAATACCCAAAAGAAAACCCAAGACATACGTGCGAAGAATACCTGTCTGAATTAGAACAAGCCGTAAAATGTTTTAACCAACATTAGAACTGTTTTTTTTAGCACACACAGCAACAAACAGGCTCCTATCAGCCTGCTAGATTTCGAGCACCTCTTTACCGTCACACCTGTATCGTCGGCGCGGCGGCGGGGGATTATGCTTCTGTGAACGTCCTTCATGACATCCGTTCCCCAACGGAGCCAGACTCGTTGCCTCGTCCGTTTTTAACGTGAAGTTTCGCTGCGGATAGACTAACACCTCAAAGTGATAGGGAAGTGCTTCATCGTCCCCGACTGTGCTCGGTTGTTGCCACCGAGCTAATTTAGTCCCTCTTTATTTATAGACCCGCATCACCATATCTTGTTCAGAGCACGATTACGCTCCGTCCTTGATACGGCTAGGCACAATAATACAATCTGTCGCCCGTCATTTCGGGCCAACCCAGGTCTCCAAAAATTTTAGCTGTTCCAACGCCAAGACTTGATTTTTTAATCATGTTTATTGCGTTGGAAGCAGTATATATAGATGTACTCAACAAAGCAATTTTCGCTATAAAGCCATCGCCAATCGTTGATACCTTTAGGATGGCAGTACCAGCGTCAATTAAAAAACCAACAAAATTACTGTTTATGATAACATCAGCAAAATGTTCAAACGCGGCTGCGTTTTCTTTGAGTTTAAATTCCAAACCTTCTTGGTACGCACTAAACTTTTGCATCGCAGTACCAGCCGAATTTGCCGATACAGCGGAATACTCCATAGCCTTATCAAGATTTTCAAACAGAACAAAGACGTTTTCGCGCTGTCTTACTCCGCCCAGTGTGGTCGCAATGGCGCTCTTCTCCGTTTCCTTAAGAGATTCCCACCTTCGACCTGTTTCTTGAATAACTTCATTGAAATCTCTGAATTGACCCTCTTGATTTCTTAAGGATATTCCAACGGCATTCAGAGCTTTTTCAAAATCATTGAGCGGGTCTCCGTCATCATCAATCAACCTACCAAGTTTTACATTACCATATCTTGCAAATATCGTTTTAAACGCTTCACCAACGGTGCTCATATCTCGCTGAGTAACTTCGCCAACCGCTGCAAGATAGCCAAGCAGATTATCCATATCTACGCCTGCTTGACGTGCGGAGTTAGCAGTACGCGCCATTGCCTCTGCAAGACCTCCGGCGCTGACGGCGGCTTTAATGTCAATTCCGGTTAGCTTATCTACGATACCCATAGCGTTTGATGCCTCAACCTTATAGCCCTTCATGGCTGACGTAAGGTATTTTGATGCTTCTGCCGCGTCTACCATGCCAACGATGCTTAATACCATCGAGTCTTTGATTAAAGTGTTAGTATCGTCAAGATTATAGCCCTGTCGTTGCCACTCTACTGCCGATTCAGCCACAGCGGTTGTGGTGCTCCCCAGCTCGATAGCCATCCTATTGTAAACATCAATGAGCTCTTCTGCGGATTCCTTTGTGCCTCCTGTTACAATACGCAAATCGACAAGAGCTTTGTCTAACTCAAACGCTGTATCAATTGCCTTATATACCGACGTAACAAAACCAGTTGTTATCGCGCTTGAAGCTAAATAGACAGAAAATGTCTTAATCTTTTCTCCAAGGTATGTAAAAGTATTTCCGCCCTCGTACCCCGCAGACTTCATTTCTGCCTTAAATGATTTAATCAGAACCTGAGCTTCTTTTAGATTACCTAAATCCAGTTCTGAAAAAACTTCATTGATTTTTACCGAATTTAAATCAACCGCAGACGCTTTTATCGTTTTTAGGTATTTTTCAAAGTCTGCTTTTGTCTGCTTAATAGAAGCGGAATCGGAACTGCTCTTAAAAGCGTCACGAGCAGCCTGGGTTTCTAACGCAACTCGCTCTTTTGCAAGTTTTTGTCTTTCTTTTTCAGCAGCTATTGCTTTACTTTGCTGCTCCTGCTCAATTCTCGCATTTTCAAGCATCTGACGCTTTAATTGATCAGAAAATCTCTTCTGCGCAGCTTCTCGCTTTTGAATATCCCAATCAATTTGGTTTACAACATTTTTGGATGCATTAGTAGAAGCGCCTGATCTGACTGATTGATTAGCCGATGATGCTGAAGATGTTAAGCTAATAGAAAGAGTTTTTGATAAATCCTTTATTTGTGCCTTAATTGAACTTGTATCAATGCTTAATTTTATTTTGGGCGGGTCTCGCCCTATCTCCTGAGCAATTTTTTCAAGTTCTTTGCGTATTAGTTGCCCAGAGGCGCCGGAAGCCGTACTGCCTCCCTCTACGCCAACTAATACTCTAATATCTGGTTCTGCCACTTCACCACTCCTTTATCAAATCAAAAAGAGGGGAAGTGATCCCCTCAGTTAAAACAATTTGCATATACAAAAAGAGGCGGATTTAATCCGCCTCTTTCTTACCATTAAGTTAACGGACTAATCTCCGCTAACCATCTCTATTCTCTCGAAATTCTTTAAGTTTAGCATTACCATCCTAGAGTCATCATCTGTATTATCAAATATAATTTCTTGATTTGGTCCCAACATTTGATAGTAGCACAAAACAATGATTGGCTCCCGCTCATAATCTTCTGAATATTTGATCTGGCCATAGTAGCTATATCCATCATTTATCCAAACGCGGACGTACAAGCCGGGTGATATCACATCGTCCCATATGTTTTCCTTTGGGTTACGCATGATTCCCATTTTCATTCTGCAGTTATTGATGAAGGGATTATTGACGAGTAATGCTAATATATACCCTGTCATCAAGCTGAAAATCAAAAGCGAAATAAGATACCATGAGCTGGATTCAGATACAAACGGGAGTAGCTGATACACAGATTTCAAAACAAAACTAATGATAATACTTAAAAACAGTAGGTAAGATACCTGATTGGAAGAATCTCTATCTTTATATAAAATGTAACGGTAAACACTGAGAAATAAGTACCCCGGAACTACATACAACAATAGGTCTGAGATACTGTGAGCTAAGTCAATAACCCAACTTATAGCAAACACTCCTTACTTTTTTGCCCCTTGTGGCGGGGGAGTAGGATTTTTGACAACGACATTTTGCTTATTATAGTTTTGCGATCCAGAGTTATTAGGAGTATTAGGTGTACCGCCGGACATATTATTACCTCGCATTTTATAGTTATGATATTATACCACAAAATGCAAATATGTCCAACTACCGATATGCCTCATCCAACACAGCACGCGCCTTATTGCCAAACTCCTGATTAAACTTCTCTACGGCACGCTTCATAAAGTCATCAGGATCTCTATGAGGATTGCTTTCCGTAAAGGTTCCATGACTGTCGTAACCTACAACCGTCTTTCCTCCGGTGTCGTATCCATGAGTATAGAGCGCCGCAAGGTTATCAACTCCCTCTGGATATGACGCCGGATCTAGGGACTCGCGTTCCATCTCAGAACGAATAAACCCAACATTAAAGCAATACTTTCCGTCCGCAGTTAATCCCTCATCGCTGATTTCAATATAATCCAGAAACGCTTCGCCGTACCGGTTCTTGATTTCAGATACCTCTGCGCTCAATATAGCCTTCATTCTCTGGGCATATTTCTCATCAACGACAATGCGCCCAAAAGGGCGGCCTGCTTTTACAGCTTCCTTTCTTGCCTTTTCCACCTTCTTTTTGCCGGCAGGGGAGGCCAGAAAAGCGTTAACCTTCTTTTGAATACTGTCAATGCTCATCTTTTTCGGCCCTTTTAGCCAGGTCAATCACATTGTCAGGCTGTTGCTCCAGAACGGCATGGGCAAGTTCCTTTTCGTCTAGGGTAGAAAGTCTCATCATGGCCTCCACCATCTTCTGCGGGTCAGCAGGGATCGCCTCGCTTAAACTCTTAAATGCGGTAACGGCGCGATCAAGCTGCGCCGAAAGCTCTTCAAGCTTCTTGCGCTGTTCGCTGTAGATCAAAGCATTCTTATCTGCGATTCTCTTTTCAACAGACTTATAAATGAGATCAAGCTGTTCCTTAGAAATATACTCGCAGATCTGCTGATAAAGCTCCGTCCCAAACAAAAGAGAGGCAAGCCGGTCCGCGCCCATCTCCATTTTAAGATTGGTATACCATGAAATAATCGCCAACCTCATAATCACTTCGCCCACCTCGGGCTGATAAACTTCTTCACCATTATCATTGATCCCATAATGATTTTCCACAACAGAATCAACCAAACTATACATTGAAGCGAGTGGAATATAAGCTTTTACAGTAATGTCCATCTGACCATCGCCTGTAATGCATCCGAATGTATTTGTCTTTTGGCACGAATCCAAAAAGGAATCCAACTTTTTAAAAGAAATTTTTGCTTCATTATTCTTCGCCATCTACGTTCTCCCTTTTTACCCTTTTTCGATTTTGACGGTTTTTGGTTACTATGTCGTAGTCGCACCAACCGCCGTCAACCTTTGACCAACATACCCATTTGTAATCAATATTAGGATATACATACCAAAACAGCTTACGTTTAAGTTTTGCAACAGAATCCGGCATCCCTTTGATATCAATTACTTCTATATGACCGTCAGAAAACTCCAAACAGAAGTCAGCGACATACTTAATTGCGATAATTGTCTTACCGTTTCTTGTGAATTTAGGTTGCAGAATATAAGGCTTTTGCAGTTCACATTTAACGATATTTCCGCTTCCCACTAGGGGCAAAACCACATCCCGGTAGTATTTCATCTCAACCTTGCTGTCAAAAACAATTCCTTCATATGTTCTGGACTCCGGAGAATCCGACACATTATATTTAGATCTTCCTATTATATTCACCTCACTAAGAGGGGAGGGAGCCGCTGGCGCGGCTCCCTCCTTTCTTATTATTCCTTGTTTATCCAGTCCACAATCTGCGCAAAGCTCCAATCAGGATGCTGTGTTATCTCTTCACTCAATTCCTGCCGCGTTTGAGCGGTAGCGTCACTCAATGACGTTGTGCTCAAATAAGACTTAACCTCATCTTCGCTCATATCAGTGCGTTCAGAAATCTGCCTGATAATTTTACCCTCTGACCGGGCTTTTTCTACCTGTTCCATATATTCCTGATAACATTCAGGACAGCAAGCCATCGAGCGCCAGCTCTCACTTCGGAGACAAAAGCGGCAGGAATAATAATGCTTCCTGCCGCCATCCGATCCGCGATGACAGTTCAGATTTTTACAGATTGTGTTTGGCTCTTTCTGCGGCAATTAAATTACCTCTCAGGTGTCGTCAATCTCTTCCTCGTCGTAGTTATAAAGCTTCCAGAGGTTCTTAGAGGCGCCGATACAGGCAGAAGTAACAGCCTCAACAGCAACGTTCTGAACGGCAGCCTGATCACCAAACGAAAGATCAATCTCTCCGGAGATCTTTCCGCTCTCCATAACAACCATCAGCGGCACGTCAGTCTGAGAGCAAAGATCGGTAAACCAAGCGTCGATAATAACCTTACCGGTCATCGAGAACTTGTCGCCGTCATTGTTGGTCTTCTTGTATTTGCTGAATTTCGGATAGTAGTCAACAATAACGGTGTCTCCGGCCTTGAACTTATTGGTAGGCAGGGTGATCTCTTTCGTATCTGCGGCATACGCAAAGGCGGTAGCAGACGCGGAAGCGGCCTGCGTATAAGAAGCACCGGGGAGGCCGTTGACATCGGCGGCGTAAATATACCCAATTTCATTACCAACGTCGCCAACTGCTTTGTGGGGCAGAGAAACCTTGGTGCCATCAGAAGTGACGAGCTCGGCGCGAATCATGATTTCGCTGCCGCCAGTTACCTCAATTTCATCAGAACCAACCTGCATGGCGATATATCCGCTGTCGATCGTCCCGTTGGTGCCGTTAAAGGCAGCGGTCTTACCGATATCGAATGCAGCCAGATGCACGCCGTCAGAGCCGTTCGCATAAACGGTTTCCTGACTTCCGGTAAACTGAGCAGTCTGAAAGTCATTCAGAGTAACACGATGCTCGCCAGAAGCAATGTCGTAGACACGCATTCTGCGCATCTTCTTCAGTGCGTATTTCATTAAACAAACTCCTCCTGTAAAAATTAAATAGCGGAGGAGTTTCTAACTCCACCGCAAATCTTTTTCGTCTAACTTATCGCTCTTGATCATGCCTGTGTGTATCCCGTTCATTACAGACTGAACCCTTACCTTGCCATGTGCGGTTCTTGCACCGGACAATAGCTGATAAATTCTCATCTGCTCAATATTAAACGGTGTTACCGCTCCAGAGCCTCCATAAATTACATCTGCCATACTGTCACCGATATGTGAGAGAAGGGAATTACTCTCATCATCCCTCTTTTTTCGTGATCGCCTCTTCGCCTCATCCCGCATATCGTCAATCAATATACGTTTGGCAGAGGCGGTGGCAGGCTTAATTCTTCCAGCATCTGAAAAGCAGTTAATCTGTTTGATAAAGGCATGAATCCAGCCAAAAACCTCCTGGCCAATTCCCCATGAGGGGTTGTCTAGGTCGAATATGACAAAGTTTCCGTCTTCCGTTTTACCCAAATCGTAATTTCGTTTACCGAGAAAAAATCCCAACGCATCTTGGCAGATTGAAAGCTGTATTTTTTGATCAGAGCGTTTGTGAGCGTCCAGCCATTTCAGAGCAAATACGTCAAATGGCGTGACAGACTCGTAATCTATCCCCATATCATCAAGCCAAACCATAGCTTCATACGGTTCAGCCATCAGATTTGTAACATAACTCCAATAATAGTAATCGCAGTCAGCCCCTCCGCCAAGATCAAGTATCTCACCTATAGTTGGATGATGTACGATAATCTCCGGCGCCAACACTAAATCGCGCCCGCTTTGCAAAAACGCCTTACTGATTTCAGGATCCATAATCAATACCCCGGATTGACACGATCTAAAGCGTCGGTTTCAAATCTCATCTCCCGATAGAAATGCTTCGCGTCCAAGATGTGTTCAGTGTTTTTCACCAACTTAAAAGGGCCAATCCCGACCCCAATCGTTGCGCGGTTCAGCGTTTTATCGATTTCACAGGCGATCAAATCAATCCTGTCTGCGCTTGTACCGCTTACCTGCATCAAAGATTCACAGGCAATAACCCTTATCGTGACAGTGACATCCCGAACAATATCGTTTTTGGTAAGAGATGGAACGTCTACCTTCATGGCGATATATGTCTTTGCTTCCTGCTCTGTTTCAGGGATCCTGAAATATGGGAAAATCCGGTCGTACAGTAAGTCGTCCGGGTATTCACATCCGGCAGGGAAGGAAACCAACTCGGTGAAGACATCATTGCCTAACAACTTCTTGATGATCTCTAATTTGAAATCAGGAATTTCCTTGCTGTTCATAGAACGGCAGTCACCTCCAAACTCATCGTTACGGGGTAATAACTGCCTTCCGAATCAATCAGGGTGAGCATAATGATCTTTCCAATCAGAGATTCGTCATCTGGTACGGAAATCTGAATCGAGTTGCCGTCCGTTTGAAAGAAAACAATCCCAATCAGGCTCTCATCAAAGTCCACCGTCCACTTGGCGCGGATACCCTCTGCCACTGTCTCTCCATCGGCAGCATAGAATATTGCCTGATAGTTACGCGGCTTCATCCCGACTTTTATCTCAGGTTTGCCTGAAATCGCGCATTTCAGCTTTTCGGGCGGCGGGGGAGACGGACTGACTCCCGGATCTATATAATCGCAAAGAAGCAAATCCACTCTGTCGTTGACATGCCCCGACGGGTCCTGAGTCAAGTTGATTACAATAAATCCGCCGTCAATATCCTGATATTTGTTGGTGTTCTGGTCGGTTGAGGTGCATTCATATGTACGGGGGTTCCCGTCAATCACCTCAAGCATAAACCTTTTACCAAGATCGATCAGTCTGGTTTCTTCATCAAACGGAAGCTGCACCTTAAACTCACGCTCAGATGATGAAATGGTAATCCCATTGCTGACATTTGAGGTATAAGGCTTTGTTACCAAACACCATCTCTCAATAACCTCCAGTGTATGAGGATTCTGCCATCTGATCTGGCGGTTGCACTGAACGATTCTGCCCCTCCGGGTAATCTCATCGTCAAAATCAATTTTAGTGACCAGCCAGTGCATATCGCTCCAAACAACAATATCTCCGATATTTACCTTATCTCCCGGCAAAAGCTGGAACGCCTTTTCGCTTTGAAAGTCAGTAGCGAGAATTAGCATTGAGTGCTGTACGTCTCCCACCATTACTTCATGAAAAGAAGGGGAGTTTCGCATCTGCCGTTCCAGAGCGTCAATTTGATCCGAAATGACACGATCCCTGGTTGTAACCCCTCCGGTTAGCAGGCGGGTTTTATAAGTGCCCCAATCAACATCCATTCTCTCCGCCCCCTGACATAAGGATTTCTTCCAAAAGTTTTTTCATACGAAATACTTCTCTGCGCAATACGACGGCTTCCACAGAATGCTTTTCAATCCATGTCAACTTACTGAGAACAGTGATATATTTGGCCGACTGCTGAAGTTCAGGGAAAAGCTCCAACGCGCCGTTAGCCTCAATCAAAATTCCCTCCAAGTATACTGACAGGAAACATTGTTCTCCCGCTCGTTCTCTTTCGCTGAGGGGGAGTATCTTTGATACCTTATCAATCAATCCTTTGATATAGACGTTAAGCATGTTACACCTACACCTTCAACTGTGAGATTTTACCCTCTCGGTAGGTATAATCAATCATGCGATGCCTGAATTCATCCTTCAAAGAAGTACGCAGAATTTGAAGCTGCTCCAGCAGTTTGGCGGGACTGAAGAATGAATAATCCTTAGTTGACATCAAGTTTCTCATATTCTCCGTATTTGTCACCTTGGGCAAAACCCAGTAATATGCTTCTCCTGATGCCAAAATCTCCATAACCTCATCCGTAAGATCCTCTTCAAATTCCCGGTCATCTTCGTTCCTCAAAGAAAGATCAATCTTGCAAACCCGTTGAAATTCAGATACCGCGCTCATAAGATGGCGATCCAAAATACGTTCCCGGTCATCAGGATAAAACTTCAGAATATCATAATCTGAAAATCGGGCTAATGCCCGGTTGTGGATTTCATTATATGGGGTAGCCAATGCTTTTCCCCCTTACTTCAGTTCAAATCCCGTAGCAGACTCAATGGATTTCACTCGCTTCAGGTCGTTAAGTACACCCTCTTCAATAAGTGCCATTGCTCTGCGGGCAACCGTTTCTTTAGCGGAATCATTCAGGCGGGAAATAATCATTTCCATCTCTTCAATATTGCACTCAAAAATATCATCAAAGTTTGCAAACGGGACGATATTCTTATAAAACCGCTCAAGCTGGCAAAACTTCATAATCTGTTCTGCATTCTCTCCTACGATTTTAACCCAGTGGTTTGCAAAGAAAGACGGGTCGCCGTTTCTCATGTTCAGCACTTCCTCTACAGAAAGGTACTGCACTGTATCAAATTCCGGCCATTCAATTGTGTACCCGGTTTTACGGGATACATAAACCAAATTACCATAAAAACAGGAACGCACCTCAACAAGATCGTTCATGTCAGGCTTTTCCATAGGGGGTAGCACCTTTCTATCAGATGTTTTGGAAGACTTACTGTTAATCTGAGTCTCCTTTACAGGGATGTTATTATCAATCCCGGTCGAAGCTTTAATATCCTTATCAGGGTCCGAGTTATTGATATTCACCACCGGAGATGATACACTTTTCTCCGTTGCAGTCTTTTTAGAGGCAGGTTTTCTAGTTGCAGCCATTGCGTTTCTCCTTTATTCCTTTTCTTCCTTAATACCATTTATGGAGAGGGCGGGATTAAAATCCCGCCCCTTCACTTAATCAGGAAAGGGTATAAATACCCATCTTGGCAGAAGCGAGAACGCCAATGCCGTAATCCTCACGATAGAAATACTCCATGGTCATATCGGCATTGGTCGAGCCATCCTTCTCAAAAACAATCGCGTCGCCGCTGCGGACAGCCTTGACGGGGCGATCATTAGAAGCAACAACGTAAATCTTGTTGTCAGGGAACACAAAGGTATCGGTGCCGATCTTATGACGGTTTTTCACACCGATCATGGGAACGCCGGCAAGCTTGCCGTAGTAACCAATACCGTAGTAATCGTCCTTGGCCTGATCCGCAATGGTAGCAGTGGTGCATTTGCGCAGGGCGGTCTTGGTGCCAAGAATAGAAGCGTTCATACCAGTGGCCGCTTCGACATGCTCCACGAGGGTCAGCAGAGTAGCCTCAGAATAGGAGCCGGCAGACACATAAGTGTTGTTAAGGCCGGTAGTGGCGGCAGTAATACCCGAAAACGCGGTATAAATATCGTTCAGGTACTGATCTTTAAACGACTTCGCAACGCGGTTAATCATCTCATTCCAGTCAATACGACCAGAGAGGAAGCGGGAAAGATCGTCGTAAATGCGAACCGCATGGGGAGTAGTGGCAATCGAGATGGTCCGCTTTTCACCGATTCTCTGACGGCGGGGGACAGCAACCCCATCGGCAATTTCTGAAACAACAAACATAGTATTGTCGTCTGCCACAAAGTCGATTGCATCGCCGGCCGCGACATTGCGCTCGTCAACAAGATTCATAAAGAACTCGTCGCCCTTAAGACCCTCATCGACCAGAACGGGGAGAATCGCTTCAAGAATTTCAAAAATCTCAACCTTGTTGCGACGAAGAGCCTTATAATCAAACTTGGAGCTGCCTCCGTTCGCCTCGATCAGCGCCTGACGCAGAACATCGGAGGGGTTCTGATCGGCATACTCCTTGGCGACGGTGCCGCGATAGGTGTCAAGTGCAAGACGCACAATAGAATTCTTTTCCATTATGTAATTCCTCCTGATTATTTCAATTTAATTAGTCAACCCGGATCACAAAGAACTCTTTGGACCCAACGGTTTCCTTAGCGATAATCTTGCCAATCTGAGTGGAACCAGAGGTAAGGGTGGAAACCACCTTCAGCTTGGTATCAGCCTGTGCCTCAACAATGGAGTTGACTGCGGGAGTACCGGTAAAAGCTTCAGCAGTCACGCTAAACACGTCGCCATGATCAAGAATATAGCCGCGAATCGCCTTGCCAGCCTCATTAGTAAAATCATCAAGATTGCGTTTGCGTTCATCCGCCATAACCTCGGGGGTAGCGACCAAAATAACGGTCCCGATCTTAGAGGTCGCTGCGGGCTTGACGGCCTTATAAATTTCACGTTCGCCGTCCATCAGAGAGTCCAGAACAGCGATATTGCCATTCTCAATTGCAGTAGCGGCGTCCGAAACAAAATACTTAGCAGAAACGAGCTTGGACGGGACAACAGTACCGGCCAGATTGTCAGTGCGCACAACAGCGTATGCCATAATTAAAATTCCTCCTGATAATTCAATGTTTTTTGTTTATTTACGGCCATATTTAGAAAACAGCTCTCCATAACCCGTCTTGTCGGCCACCTCCGGCTCATCCTTCAAGGGGATTTTTACCGAGGTTTTCTTCGGGGCATAAGAGAACTGTTTTCCAACCGAGGCAACCTTGCCTCTGATTGCATAACACTCCTTGCGGAGATCTTCGATCTTTTCAAAGCTATAGGCAGATTCTTTCAGGGTTGCGAACTCCTCGTTACCGTTCAGATCCTCAAATTCGGCCAAAACCTCATCTGCCTCAGCTTCGTGATTTGCTTTGACGACTTCATTCTTGAAAGCTCTTAGTTCTTCTACCTCAGACTCGGGAGTAGAATAATCCTTCTTGTAGTCGGAAAACTCCTTTTCAAGAGCTTCAAAGGTATCGCGCGACTGATCGAGCTTCGCGCTCTCCTCAAGAGTCAGCCAGCGATTCACCATCTCCTCAAACTCTCCGGTGATATTCGCACTCAAAACCCCAGCGTCATCAGTTTTGAACGTATAAGTAAAGCGCCCCATCTTGGACTCATAGTTATCAGCGGTCCAAGTAGAGCGTTCCACATATACAAATTCATCATCAAAGTCATCAACCCAGTAATAGGTTTCAGACACAACGTTACCCATTGCGTCCCTAACCACCTCGCTTGTCAAAGCGTTGCACAGGGCGTCTCTCTTTTTCCGATACGAAGCTGAAAAGCTCTCGGGGACACTGGGAGTTTTAATCATATCCTCAATAGCAGACCTGAACTGCTCCTCGGTCATATCCTCGGTCAGCTCAAATTTGACATCTTCGGACTTAAGATTATATTCACCCAGAATTTTTTCTCTCTGTTCAGCAGTCAAACTTTCTTTCCCTCCTTTAAAACAAAAAACAGCGGGCTCCTGCGCCGCAAATTCCTTCAGCTCCTTGAGCATCAGAGTAAATTGCTGGCGATAATCAGAAACCGCTGTATCCGACTTCATTTGCACGCTTGCACTTTCAAAGCAGGGAGTAACACTGCTTCCAAGAATGCAAAGCGCCTCAAAGTCCATACTTTCAATCACACAATATCCATCGCTGTCAATGATATAGCTGTTTACGCCAATCTCCATTGACTGGCTCCATTGGTCCTGAGAGGCCAGACATTCGTAACCGTACTGACGTTTCCACAAGATAGCATCGCAGAACAGATATTCGTTCTCGGTCCCGTCTTTTTCGGTTACAGTCTTCCACTCAAAGCGGCTGCTTTCCGGAACCACACCATACGGTACGGTTGCCGCGACGACCTCATATCCACCGTCATTGTTTTTCACAACCCTGATATCATGAGATCCAAAGTCATTATTTTCGGCATCGTACCGCCCAACAAGAGGACAATTCATCAAAGAGGGAAGAGCCGCCTCAAAAACCTCTTTTGAAATAGAACTCATGTTTCTGTTTCTTCCCGCATAGGCAATTGCTACGCGGGCTGCCGCAAAGGAAGGATTAAGATCTTTGATCTCTTCAAATTTGAGAGAAAATGAAATGCCGATTGTTTTCTTTTCCATATTGTTCACCTCCTCCTTTGCAGCTTAAAACGTCATGCGAAAACGGTCTGATACTTTGCATAGCCCCTTTTTCGCGGCGTTATCTATATCAAAACAAAGACGCCCGGATTTTTCATAAGGAAAAAACCAGACGTTGCCTTGTTCGATATTAAATTGAGTTTGAATCTCTTTCAGACCGGATGCTCTCAGTTTATCTGCAAGCTCCCGGTCAAAAACCTGTAGTGTCTGCACACTAAAACTCCTATCTGTTGGCGTTGCTGTCATCGCCCCTTGTCTGTTCTCCTGACTCGCTGAGGTCCTCTTCATTTGACTGCGGACGCCCCGAGCTTGACTGAGTATAAGAGCTTGACAGCGGAGTAAGATTACCCATATTGAGCATGTTCATCTCAACAAAATCCATACCAATAATGTCGATTGGTGTAAGACCAAGCACAGCGGCCCAAGAAGATTTAACGGGAATCCCCATTGAACTGGCCTCTTTATAGTAAGAGATCCAGTCTGCTTTATTAAATGTAGTAACCGGAAGAATACTCAGCTTAAACTTTTGCGTCCCGGATAAAGACTTCAAAATTCTATTGACCAGTCGTTCGCACTGAATTCCCAGCCCCAGAATGATATTTTCATCAGCGGTGACGGACAGTTTAAGAGCGCCTGCGGTATTGTTGCTCGAAGATCCAAAAAGAAGCGGAGAGGTCCCGCCCTCTTTCCAAAACTGTTCCTCAGACATCGAAACGGTGTCTACTCCGTTTAGGTTCCCGCTCTTTTCAAAGTTAAACAATTCCGCCTTCATGGGAGCCATAAAAGCTCCAATGTACGGAGGCAGTGCAGCTACCATCATCTGATAATACTCGGTAGCCAAATTCCAATCGAATTTTGGGGTCCCATCATCGTTTAGTGGGATCTGAAGCCCAATTGCTTTGTAATTGGAGATAGTCTCCTTTGTCTCTTGAAGCGCCTTAAAGGTCTCAATATCATAAAGCATCGGAAGGGTAGAGGCCCAAGGGGGAATACTGTACTGCGAGGTAGTTTCATCCGCCTTTAAACAAAATGAAATGCTTTCAGGTATTTCCTGCCATTTAATTCCCGTACTTAGATATGTGTTTCTCAGCGTTGTAAACTCGGGCGGATATAAAAATAGATCTGATTCTTTTATCTGTGAAAAGTCAACCGCATAGTTCCATGTCCCATCAATAACGGAAGATAGCTTACAGATATCAGGGTTAATTCTTTGTACGAAGAATGAATTCGTTCCGCTCCAGATTACGCCATAAATAACTCCTTCACGCAATGCAATAATAGAGGCTTTCTGCATTTCGTGTTTCAGGTTCATCGTCTCAACCTGATGCGCCGCCTTTAAGTATGCCTTACGAAAAGCGTCTTCTTTCATTTTGGTGGGATCAAACCCCAACGGAGAAATCGTATGGGCCCACAAATGCATCTGGGCATAATACAAAATCAACCTGCGATATTGGCTTGATGCATCATACATATAAATTGACGCATTACGGATGTTCTTCTCGTTGCTTTTCGGAGACTGCATGTAGGTTAAAATTTGCTCTTTCGTATATCTCGTATACGTTACTGACGAAGATGCGTTCTTCGACAGATCAACAAGGTTTTGCCTTTGCATCTGAGCAAACTTTATTGCAAACTCATAAGCTCTTTTACGGTTTTCCAGCTCAATATCGGTTTTGTTCTTTATTTCTTCTATCTTTCTCACCTGCCAATCATCCTAGGGGGTCTAAAGGAAAACATGTTTGCGGTCAATGGTTGTGCGTTATTCTTAAAAATCTGCCCGCGTCTAAGCTGCGCCAAATACCAACACAACAAACCATATACAAAAACTCTATCATCGTGCATGGTATTGCGCTTATCAGGCGGGTAGTTATATGTGACGTTGCCACCGTTTGTGTACTTGCACATAGTAACAATTTCGTTTTTCATCAACTCAATTTGGGACAATGCAACCTGTTCATCATAACTGAGGTCATAACGCTCTTCTGTACCGTCATCCAGTATTTTGATGAGGTAATCCTTGCCTTCATAATCAGCGGGGAGCGTTACAACGCCAAGTTTTGTCATGCGCTCCGCAGCATCAAAGATTTCATTTCTATGACCGCGAGGATCAATGAGTTTGATAATATCCACAGCGTTTGGGAACTTTTTAAGGGCGGTTTCGTTTGCTTTATGGGCTCTGTCAATCAAGCCTTTATGGACATTGCCATCCTTCCCGACCCAATCATCCAACAGATAGTCTGTAACGCCGCCGATCATCTGTCCTCCGGCGCCGGCATCACAAACAATCGCTTTAATGTTCTCGTAATCGAGCTTCATCTTATCGGAACCGTTATACAACAAAAGCAGGTCTTGAAAGCTCTTGACCTGCTCGGGCAGACGCATCGGCGTCTTCTTTTTAGATGTAATATCAACCAAGCTGACGACGTTGCAGATATCCATACACCATCCGCGTATTGGATCCAGGTTAAGCTCTGCAATACCGATTACGGAGTTATCGTTGATTCTGGCCGAGTCCCATGCCATTACAAACAGGTGAGATCCAGTGTCATTACAGAGCAGGGGAGGGCGGATAACAGAACACTGCATCAAATCGCGCCTTGTCAGTATCTGTCCCTCGTGGCTGTCTGCGGAGAACTTATTATACAGTTCTCTTAAAGCCTTATCCCGGTTATCAGCCATTGCCTTCTCAACCTTATCCTTACTGATCAAAGGAGGGTATGGCTCACCTTTAAATTTTGCAGACATCACCATGTCAATATCGATGTTGCAGGCAAAATATTTTGAGTCACCCATCAGCATACGCTCAGAAAAGAAACGAAATTTCTTATAGAACTCCGAGCTGGTATCAGAAGCGGATGAAGCATAAAGAAGCTGCCTTGAAAAACCCTTTGGCTCCAAGGCGACATTGATATTTCCGCCCAGCTTAAAATTTTCGTCCTGGTTGACAAACTGCTCTGCCTGAATAAACAGTTCGTCATTAAACCATCCCGCTTCGTCAAAGCAGACGAGGTTTGCACGCTTACCTTTAATATTAGTAATGTCGCTGTTGAGGGTATTTACGGTTGATCCATTAAAAAGCTTAAAAGAAAATGAGGTCGGGTCATGGTTAAACCCGTCCCCGTTTGGACCTCCGCGCACAATTTCCTCAAAGAAAACATCCGTACTCCCTACAAAAGATTCAATTTCCTTTTTTGAAATTTTCTCAATTTTAGCAAATACTTCCTTAGCCTGAGCACCCGTATTTCCCAAGAAATAGGTAGCATGGAAAGGGACCAGCAAACTGCGCAGCATCGTATAGATAGCCAGCTTGGTTGTTTTTCCCGCGTTTCGTGACTCAAGCCATAACGCAAAATCAACAGGCCAAGTGTTCTGAATAACATATGACTGCAAATCCAGCATGTCAATTCCCATAAACCGGGATGCAAAGGCAACCGGATTTCGTCGCCCCCACTGGATTACATTACAATACTTCTCATATGTCTCAAGCTTTCTTTGGGAGATTTCCTTTTTACCGGAGCGTTTTTGAATGGTAATACTCAAGGCTTACCACGCCCCTTAGCCTGAGCCTCTTGCAGCTCAATTTTTGTCATACGGAGCTCTTCCTGCAGTTTCTCACAATCTTCCTGCTGTTTACGGATTATTTCAGACTGTTCCCCCACCATACGGGCGTATTCGTCAGAAGTAAATCCCAGCTCTGCAATTAAGGCGCGGGCATTTTGCTCCGCCACCTCTTTATAAGAGGCAGAAAGTTTGGCGTCAACAGAATTGACCTTTATATCCTCAAAGCCGTTGTCGGCCATCTCGCGCATGATGTAGGTAAGGGCTGTGGTGTTACGAACACCGGCTCCGCCGCTTTTTACGGTCAAACCATTATCGTTTGCCATTTTACTGATATTTGTAATCAGCCTGTCCTTAATTTTACTATACTTCTCTACCTCGGTATAATCGGTTTGGGTTTTTCTCATTTCCCGGTTAACCGCTCTGTCAATCTGTTCCTGTTGAAGCATCGTCTTCACCATCATAATGGCGCTTTGCAGTTTATGAGGATCTTCAATTACTTCATCAGTCAGATAGTCAGCAAGAGTATTGTATAGAAACTTACGGTTTTCAGTCGTATAGCTCTCATCATCAAAGCAGTCATATCCAACCGTCTGAATGACGTATCCCTTATTTTTGCGGTCTGCCGCAGCCCACCTGGTTTCTTTCTCATCACGCAGGATGTTTTCGTCGGTTAAAACGCTGTTCCCCTTCAAAAGTTCCACGAGAAAAGGGTAGAAGGTCTTGCTTTTTTCCTGCGTGAGATTCAATTGCCTGATATAAGCGCCGAGAGACACATCCCCTTTATCCCGGCAATTTATATAAATCTTTTCAGAAAAGTAGAGGTCAAGTGCGCAGCACGTCAAGATCAGAGCCGTCTTTTCATCCTTAAATCGGAATTTCTGCTCCTCAAAGAATTTGTTCGCGCAGTCGCTGCACATGTGTGTGTAACCCTCGTTGCCAATATACATATCTGAACGCTTTGACGAATAGAATACTCCCGTTGGATTATCCACTATCCTTCCGCACTTCGTACATTTATACAGCGGCGGCAGAGTAGTCGCGTCAAACTTAGGCTCTTTCATCTTTGGCCTGTTTTTTGAACCCGGTGGTCTTCCTCTTGATGCCATACTTAACACCTCCTTGCATTTTTTTCACACAAAAAAAATAAAAGCCCTCCTGTTGAGGAGGGCAAAATTGACAGCTATTTATGACCGAATTGTATAAGATTTACTATCTCTTCATTTGTCCAAATTTGATTATCAAATATTTCATAGGATTCGTTGCGCTTCTTAAATATCCTGACCGGAGTATCTGTTGTATTGTCATAGATATTTAATCTGTCGCACACCTTCATTAAACGAGGTATCATAGAGATGGCTTTATAATAGCGAGAAACAATTTTATCATTAGGAACGTCATGACCACCGTTTGCAACACGATCTTTTACGCGCAAAATATTGATGGATGGATCATAGGTCAAAATGAATGCGCAACGAATAAAGTACCCGGATTTTTTCGCACGTTCTAACAATAGCAGGTTTCTATCTGTAGAAAGCACTGTCTCAAACGTAAAAGATATTTTCTGATCAACCGCTAAATCTCTCATCGCCGTTGCAATCTGTGCTGCCTCAATATTTGAAATATTACGAGATTTTTGTATATCGTCCGCATTGATATAAGGGAGTATAATATCTTCGTCAGATGCAATTGTACTTTTTCCAGACCCATTTGGTCCGGCATAAACACGAATCTCAGGATTTTTACTTAACATACTCCACACGTCCATCCGGATATTCCCAATAAGGCTGTTTGCGAACTAAGTCATATCTGGCAACAGGGAGACCTTTTTCAAATTTGTCTGCAATTGCATCGCTGACAGCTTTCTTTATAGCAACATCATCCCGCATATCGCGTATGGACGGCCTTCTTTTATGTGAAATGTTAATGATAGATCCATCTTCCATGGTAATTGATGTGCGATACTTTCTAATTTCTCTTTTTTTGATAATTGCCACAAACACACCCCCTGCTATTACGAGCAATGATATTAAAGACTTACTCAATTTCATTTTATCACCCATTACAGTATAATTCAAGTTTAGCAGGAGATATACACGAATTTAGACGACAGGCAAATTTAATACGTTACGTAGATGTTATTCTAATATAACATTATACGCGCAATCTACTCCGTTTTCATTCACCACAAGCACAGTCTGTTCCGGCTTATTGCGCAATCTATGATCCATGCAGTAGTCGTCAGGTCCGGATACGCACCCTGATTCATATACTCTTGTATCATAAACCGTCCGCATCCCATTGGTATGGCGGTGCCCTGCAAGAACGATATCAGGCTTCATATGCATAAACATAGTCAGCTTCTGGACAACGGTTTCCATATTATCCTTGTCCCCATGCACCCCGAAAACTTTCTGTCCCCGAACGCTGAACATTGCCACGCTTTCTTCGACGCCATGTTCGTGAACAAACACATTGCTATAATTCGCAAGCCTTGCCGTAAGAAAGAAGGGAACTAGAACGTCAAGATTTTCACCCTTTAGATTATCATCCTTTTTGGGGATAACCCGTCCGTGATTACCCGGAACCGAATAAACATGAACGACGTTAAACATGCCGCTGATACACTCAACAAATTTGCTGACCGCCATTGAAACAGTCTTTACCTGTTGGGCAACATTCATGTTGTTTTCCAGCCGCGTCGCAGTGTGTATCAATCCGGAAACTAAGTCCCCGCCCAAAAGCAGATAACATCCCTCAGAACAGTGGCGCTGGCGGATTTCGTCAATTCTCTCAAGGTACTGATTCAGCCGGCGATACATTACTTCCTCGTTATACTCATTAAAAAAGTTTTTAGTGTCAAGACCGGCATGTAAATCAGTCAAATGCACAATCAGGTCGTTGTCAGAAATCTCAGTATCTCTGGGCGTATATCCCACTGCAGGCTCTACATTCCACGCAATCACTTCTTTGATTGTATCAAGCAGAGTGTCCCTACGGGCAAGCTCACGCTGAATACGGGCAAGCTCGCTACGTTCATCGCGCATTCTGATTACGGCTTTCTGTGCCTCCAACTTCTGCACGTGATAGGTATCCGCAGCGTCTTCTGCTTCCGGGCGTCGTACAAACCCGGCCTCGTCGAATTCATAGAGAAGGGGAGACGCCCTTCGTATTGTGTTTTTATCGCATGGTTCACCGGTTGCCTTCTCTACATAATCCGCAACGTCGCTCCATTCGATTTCGTCATCTGTTTTGCGCCGCCGCAGAAGGTCAAGCAGACCAGAATAATAACTCGTATCTCTCATATTATCTCCGTAACAAAAAAAAGGACCGGATTTATCCGGTCCTTTATCCTATCCTACATTACTTTTCCAAAAGATCCTTATTAGGCTTAAAAATGACCTGAACGTGAGCCGGCTTTACGGTCCTTTTACCATTCAGACCTGACACATAGGTACGCTCTTTGATTTTAGCAAGGGTGAACCGGCCAAAGCCGTACAGATTCACATCGTTACCGGTCTGAAGCTGTTCTTTCAGCAACTCGCAGAATGCTGCGATGGTTTCTTTGCTCTTCTTCTTAGTAATTCCAGTCTTCTCAGCAAAAAGCTCTGTCAGTTCTTCTTTGAAGATGGTAGGGTTATTGTAACTGATAATAATCACTCCTAAAATTCTAGTTCATCCGCGTGACTGGAAATCCAGCCGCGATGGTTTGTTGTTAAAGCACATATTGCGACTCTGTTATCGCCCTCAAAGTGGCGGACGTATCTTACAAAGCCGCTTGCCTCTTTGTTTTCAAGATCGCATTGCCCGTCATGACCAATGCAGATCAGCTTACAGGAATCTGAAATTCTGGTAATTGCCTTCTTAAGATTGGGACCTGTGAAGTTCTGACACTCATCAATGATTACAACCTTATTATGAAAGTTGGTGCCTCGTATAAAACTCTCGGTCAGCAGCTTAACGATGCCTTCTCCCGTTTTCTGGTTGACCATAGAAGCGTCGCATACATCTCTCTGCGGATTCATTTTACACTCAATCATTGCCTGATAGAATGGCTCAAAGTATACTTCGCTTTTAGCGGTAATATCTCCGGGAAGAAACCCCTGTCTTCCTTCGTTGCAGGCGCTGACCAGTCCGATAATTCCATCATACAAGCCATGCCTGACCAGCAGGTTCGCCGCGCCCATTGCAACGGTCGTTTTACCGGTGCCCGCACAAGAGTTCGCAAAAATAACCAGCTTCTGAGGATCAAGAATTGCTTCTGCAAAAACCTTTTGTTCAGGATCAAGCGTCATGCCATAAAAGGGATGACCGTCAAGAGAGGTGGGGCATGGCTCAGAGTAATCCTCGGCAATACGCCTCTTTGCCATCAGCGCCCACCTCCAAAAATATCCGCGATGCTGGTTATAATTCCGTCAATGAATCCATACTCAAGAGCTTCCTGAGCAGTAATGTACCAGTCCTTGTCCTTCTGGCGCCGGTAAGTCTTTACATCAACCTTCGTCTTTGCCATAAGGTAGTCATGTGAAAACCTTTCCAGAGCCTTAAAGTGACTGGCGGCACACTCTACCTGGCTCATCGTCCCCTCAATACCTCCAGAACCTGAATGCCACATAAAGGTACTGTGTTCAAGAGCGTATCTCTTATGTCCGGCAAGCATAATCGCACATCCTGCGCTGGCCGCAAGCCCCATATTATATGTATAGATCGGAGTTTCACTGGCTTGAATGATATCGATCAAGTGCCACATAGCGTATTCATCCCCGCCGGGACTAAAAATCATAAGGCGAATGGGCTCTCGCTTTTCTTTCTCAATTCCACGATCCGCGTCCTCATAGTTCCACAAAAGAATTCGTTTCCCAATTTCAGTCAGGCTTGAACTCACCTCAAAATCAAGCCATATGGTTCTACGGTCTGCCTGCTCATAATAGTTAAGAACTTCTGGCTCAGGCAGTTTCAGATTTCCAACACTCTCTGGGATATTAACGTCTAAAACCATATTTTGTCCTCACAAAACTACTGTATTTAGAGGGGAAGTCCCTCATCATACGAAATATTTTGTGCAATTTATACAAAACATGTAGACATGCCCTGAAGATACAGAGATATTACCGACTATCAACTTTTTTCTTTTGCAGTTGACCTTTTGCGTTCCTCGCGCTTCTTCATCTTAAAATATCTGCTCCTGCCATCCCCTAAACATTCAGAGCAATAAATGCGGTTACGGTTCTTTGTCTGCGGCATCCAGCGTCCGCACTCACAGCAGCGTGAGAAATTTTCTCCCTTAAAAGCCCTGTAAGCATATCCAAGATCCTGAAAATCTTCGTTGTTCAAGTGAATCGCCACATTTCCATCTGGGGAGAATATCAAAGGGCGGGCGCTTAAATTCATGCATCCATCTCCATACTCTACCATACCCGCCTCGTAGAGCCTTCGCACCATGTCAGTACGTTTCTTTTTGCTTAGAGATAAATTGGCCCGTTCCGCTACCTCTTTCCAGCGGCTCCCGGCAATAAAACCTTTTGACTTTTCGCTTTTTACCATTTCAAATCTTGCAAGTGCCACACAGGTAAACAGAAAACATTCCAAGTCCCTGTCTTTCAGGTTGCCTATTATCTCAATTTCTGATGAATAGATTGGTATAGACAAAATCCTATTCAGTGGAAATTTATCTCCGTTTGATACATATGTAGGGACTTTTTGGAACAACGTAGATCCTTCTGGGAGAGATTTTTCATAAGGCTCTATCAGCTTTCTGACTCGCGCCTCCGCATCGCTTTTATCCATCCCGCTCTGTACCAGATACCTTGCAGCATACATCGATGCCTCGAATGGGTCTGCTAAAACAGCAGACCCCTCGGTAATATCCTTTGCATACTGATATTCATTCAAAATTACCTTGTAAATTTACCTGACCTCCTACATCAATAGCGCATGGAGAGAATCTTTCACCGGCATACTCAACGGCGCCGTTTTGATCAATCTCCAAATAACACAGCTTATTTCCGGATTCTTTCAAAAGATTGCGGCAAATTTGTTCAGAGCATACCAACCACGCAAACCGCTTTGACCTTTCTGATTTATAACACAGGTCAACGAGAATGTTACATAATTCCTCTGCGTTACTGACTGCCTGCCCGCACTCTGCCGTAAAATCTTCAATTATTACTGTCTTTGCCTTCTTGCTTTCTTCTTCAGATATGCGGTAAAGGCGAGCATTCTTTTCGAACTGGTCCATCTGGGAACAAAAGTCGTGATAGATTTTTTGAATCTTGGCAAAGGCCCTGCTGCTATACTCTTTATCGCTTTTTAGTAGGGAAGAGTCAAACGGATCTGCCTTATGCTCCCGCGTTTTACGAGCCTCAAAATACGCTTCCACAATATGACATAAACGGTTCATCGTACCGCCGCAGTCAATCACAGGGTTAAGACTCGCTACCTGGTCTAAGAACTCCCGCATACGCGGGGTAGGGGACTCTTTATTTCTCAACTCTTCTATGCTTACACCGAACTCCATTCTGCAACGAGTCTGCGTCCGGTCTATGTAGTTGCGATAACGGCTTAGTTCTTCAGGATACCGATATATCATAAAATATGGTTTACGGTCCGCCACAATGCGTATGTTGATTGGATCGTCTGTCTCTGCGGCGGATTTACGTTTGTACCAATGTTTTGGCATCCCGTTGGAAATAATTCCTTTAAGTTTGTCGATACAATTCTGTTGTATAAATTGCCCGGAAATAACACGATATTCCAACTCTTCGTATTCTCTTTCTCCTTTAGAGAATCCCGCCTGAATATCTGTCTGGGTTGTGATTCTATTTGTCACCGAGCCAATATCATCTCCGAACCCCGCGATATTAGCCGCAATGAAATCGCTCTCGCTCGGAATCTTTTTAGGTGCCTTCTTCTGTTCGCATTGAATAGGAAGAGTTTCCTTGTGACAACCCACCAGAACGGGATTGTCGGTCAGGAAGATTAAATCTCCATCTTTCCTTTATACTCCATGTCACCATAGAGAGTAGACTATCTCTTCACCCCATAGGGTGCCCGGCGCTTCCACGCAGGAATTTCACCTGACATGTACTTCCTTTCGGAATAGTCGTTACACGTTCTCAAAAGAGCTTCGCACGGTATTGTCTCGGGAAGAGTTCTACCGTTAGCACAGCAAAGCTGCACACCCCGCAATTACGGGTTCACCGGGTTTTCACCGCGCCGTTTCCGACGCGGGGGACTGCTTTATCAATCCGCTCCATTCAATGCATGGCAGGTCATATCATGGCAGTTTAAAAGCGTAACTGTATTCATATACCGATACCAATAGTTTGCCTCATCAGACCTGTGTATCTTCATCTTCCTGATATTATTGTGATTGCTCATTGGGGCTCGGAAACATACAACATCATCTGTCCCTTTATCGTGCCAATATCTGTTATATAGCTCCCCGGCTTTCAGCAGCCCTGTCACCGGTAATCCCCAAATGCTCTGGCACAACGCAATTGGATCGCCGCATATTACAGAGAAGTTACCCTCTACCTTAACCTTCCCGAACTTCGACTCATTTACCCTCTTCTTAATCAGCGTCTTAATCTGATTGCGTACAAAGGGGTCTCCAAGCATCCTTCGGTCTGCCTGCAGAGCCGTAACCCAATCAAAATCTCCGCTGAATGCATTCTTCTCTGTAATACCAGTACCCCGTAAAAAGAGAAGGGTACGGTAATAATCGTCACCCATTGCATCGCTGAGTTCGTGCAGGGTAGGGGAGACCAACTCATTTATCTCATCATCGCTAAGATCATAGCTCTGAATGAACTGATAATTAAGGCGCCGCTCTTTATCAAGCTCTCTCGAAGTCACTTTTGTAGCTGAAAAGGTATATCCATTTACACTGCAATTTTGCAGATAATCATCGATATTTGCGTAAGAATCCCATAATTTCAGCATAGAAGCAGTCAAAATCAGCTCAATTTCGTTGATTTTGTGCTTATTTCCCCAGATGTCTACCGCCGCATCCTTTTGTGCTATTGATGACGCAAATTCATGAAAATCAAATGTAAATGCCATACCTTTACAAAAACTATTGCGCAGACAAAGCCCAGACGGAAGATAGTCAAGCTGAAGCTCTTCCTGCCATCGCATAGCTAGGGCGGGGGACATCACTCCGTATCCATCGCTATCAATCAACTCTACGTCTCCGTTTTTGATAACTTCCATACTTGGTTCTCCGGTAGGTGAGTCCTTCAGAAGAATGTAATCCGAGTTGAAGTGAACAACGCAGTCGTCTACGACAAGAACCCCTTTTGGTATACTGAGAGGGGTTGATGCGGAACAAATCAAGGCGCGATATGCCTCTAGCTTCGCCGGCACAAACTCTTTATCCATGCGTCGCCCATTGTCCGCTCGTCGCCGCAGTTCTTCTAAAAGTTCCGCTCCATTCCTTGTATACTCTGAAATAAATACAACGGTTGAGTTTTTTACGCCCCCGGTAGTCCCGACAAATCGTTGGTAGGTCATTCCATTGACCTTAAACCCTTTACACGCCCGGAGAAAATCCTTATTGGAATTACACACCAAGCAGATGTATTCCGGTACGAATTGGATCTCATTCAATGCAGAATACAGCAATTTTATGCGGTTTTCCACCTCTTTTGAACGTTTTTCTCTCCGCAATTCACGTAATTCTGTGCGAATTTTCTCGAATTTATCCAGATTTTTATGAAGATCAATACCGGCTATCTGCTCGATCATACGGATACAGGTGCTTTCCGCGAGTGAAATCACAGCCCCGGACCTCTTGGCGTCGCGCAGCGAGATATTGTAATCCCAGTTGGACTTCCTCAATTCTTCGGTGGATAACTTCAAAACCTGCCTGAGATAAGAATACTGCTTTATGAAATCAGCCTCCTTTTTTGTGCATACAGTAATAGAAAATGAGAATAGACAACCCAAAACGATAATCTATTCGAAGTGGATTAAGAGTTCCCCAAAATCAATTACTGTGAATGGATTTATGCATCTGTTTCATGCGTTCTGCCGCCGCCGCTCTCAACGCATCAGGCGCTTTGCGTTTTGGGGCGGTCGTTGACCGAATCGTTATCATATTCTCCGGCGCCTCAAAGAGAGCGTAAACAGCCTCACCGCTTTCATCAAACTCCTCCCTTGTTATCTCCCATCCCATTTTCCTGAACTTACGGATATAGCGGGGGATAGAAGCCTCTACCTTCCACTTACGGTCGGTATCGTCCAGCCACATATGTACTTCGCGTTCTTCTGTCGTCAAAGCCTTCATCGTCTCACCCCACAATCTTATTGATGTAATAGATCCCGTCGCTGCACCAGACCTCTACATCCGGCTCATAGCGAAGAAAATCTTTCAGATGGTCCCGGCAATACAGATAAGCCGTTCTTCCGGCGCGGACTTCACGCAGGGCCTCGTTCATCATCTGGCGGTAATAACAGTAAAGCGGCGTAGTATTATCGTCAGACGACCAACCCTCGTTCTTTCCCCTCGGGAGGAGCTTGCGGCCGGCAGGCGTAATCCCATTCTTCAGATTCGCCACCAGCTCACCGCAGTCAACTCCGCTTTCTTTATTTCCGAAATAATCACACACCACTTCTTCTTCCTCTCCTTTTACTCCGCATTCCTTTACGTGCAGACAGCATTTGCACAGATTATTTAGCTTCACTCTATAAACTGGCTCCTTCCCATCAAGGGTTATTTGTATTTTGTACCAGCTCGGAAAGCCGGTCTGACAGCTCCGCAGAGATGCCGACCATAGCGCAGCACTCATTCCATTCGCACCACCATGCGCAGCTCTCTTTACTGCACGATCTGTTTCCAGCTACTTTGAGAGGACACATCTTATTTTCCAATCCTAATTTCCTCCTCCGGTTCACGAGGCCACTGAAATTCAGACTTAATGGCTTCCAACTTAGCGGCCATTATAGCCAGCCTCGCTTTCGCTTTCTTTTCTCTCAACTCGTAATCTAAATTTTTGACTTTAACTTTCATGAGCCCTCCATTTGCGGGGCGGGTATCAACCCGCCGCATACTCTTTTCTCAGCTTCTCGACGATATACATCTGGCCTTTACCAGTTACCAGAGTAACAGGGAAGATCTTATGCCCATATGTAGTTTCCTTCGCAACCTCCTTTACATCGAATAATCCGGAGGAGACATACTGCTGGTAAGGCTCGTTGTTTTCCCGCAGGATCTTTTTGTCCCTAAGCCACCGGAGCAGCTTGTTGCGCCCGAGAGGAATATTCTCATCGTGGACCAGTTTTGCCATCTGGGACATCGTAATCAGGTCTTTCGAGTTGCCAACCTTCTCAGCAAACTCCACCATAGGCTTCTGAGACTCAATGACCTTCTCCTGCGCCGCAGTCTTTTCTTCCAGAAGCAACCGCTGTTCACGCTCCGCTTTGAGATCCGTAGCCAGACGAATGATGGTGTCGGGGTTAAGGAGAACTTTTTCAATTGTTTCAGGGGTCATATAGGCGCCATGCTTGCGGATAGAGGGAATAACTTCGTCAGCAATCTTTGCCTGAAATGCTTCTGCGGCCTCGTTTTTAGCTTTCATAGCAAGGCGGTAGAAGATGTTTTCGGGGATGAAATCGGGGCAACCATTGCCATCCCCACTTGTGGGGACGCCGAGTTCTGTGAGATATTTTCGTACCCGCTCCCACCGTACAGCTTCGTTGCCGCTGGCTGCAATTTGGGTAAACCCCAAGCCTCGGGCCACCGTTTCGAGCTTCAGATAGGCCGTTCCATCCTTCTCATAACACTCGATTCCTTTGATAGTAATGATGTTGTTTTCCATTTGCAGCTTCCTTTCATAACTTGATATAAGATTGTTTTCTATAAGCTGCGCCCACAAGTGGGCACGATTTTCGACCACTTGTGGTCGAAGCTCCTACCGGATAGGAGTCGGCGGATCACCGATTCCTTAATCCCGATCCCTCATGGGGGTGGTGTTTCACCACCCCGCGCGACAATTTTTCCCACACTCCTCTCACAATTTGCGTTTAAATATAGTAATGCCCGGTACAGTGATGTGGATGGATTTTCCCACCAGTGGCGCAGCCACGTCGATGGATTTTATATCTCATCCGCTACCGGGGCCAACCGGTATCGGAATCCTTGAGCGCGAACGGCAGGGCCAACCACCGTCCGGGCATACTATTCAAATTTAGCTGGGATTACGCGAAACACCCCATCAGTGTTTTTATGTACGTTTGAACCTTCAACTGCCATTAAAACCCTGCCGCCTCCTCCACTCGTTTATGATTTCCTCCGCCGTAATAGACAAGCGGATTGACGAATATAAACTTCTTATTAACGCCCCACCCGTCACCATCAACCTGTGCGGCAATGTGCTGCTGCCGGCCATTAAGAGGGAAGGTTAACCGAAACAGATCTTCAGACAGACGCCTGGCGTTTTTCCGAGAATACCCTACAATATCGCAGAAATCGCCTATAGAAAGCGGTTCAATTCTCCTCAGTCGGTTTTCCAACGGATTTTTACAGAGGATGTTATATTCCAGATTAGCGTAGGGCATAGCCCTCAGCAGGTATCCAAGCCTGACAATATCCTGCGGCCGTGAATTAAGATAAAAACTTTTCAATGCAGCGGAATATATCCTCGTAATACGTTTCCCTTCATCAAAAATCTGATTACGGAAAGAGTCCCTTATTGACCCCCGTCGAAAATACTTCTGATCCAATTTACAGCGTCCACTATCTTTGAAGAATATCTCGCATCGCTTTACCTCATCCGTAAAATCATAAAACTGACTGGCGCTCAAATTCAACAAGCCGACAATATCACAGGATTTTAATACCGCGCCGTTGCTGTCGGTAATAACCCCATCATAGTCCATCCAATTAGCGAGATACATCAGTCTCGTCAAATGGGCTGGGCTGATATTAGGAAAGAGACAATGGGATGTCTCATGGATGCTCCAAACAAAATTACCATATTTGGCAAAGGCGCTGTTGATCCGATTCCTTACCGGCACGCCCGGCGTTTCATCAGGAGGATGGAGATCTTCCAAAGAGCTCACAACTCCCTCAGAGGCTTTCTTACGGCGGACCACCTTAAGCCTCTCAAATCTTACATCGTCCACACCGGATACTCTGGCCCCCGGACTCAGCACATCAATAACTTCACCCGTAGTTTCGGAAACCAATAACATCCGCTCATTGATTCTGGTTGACAAATTATATCTCCAATCTTCGTGTTTTATGGCAATTCGTTAAAAAATCTCCTCAAATACCAATAGGAAATGGGGTAAAATGTCCTCAAATACCGGAGTAACAAAAATGCCACTTAATCCCTGAAAAATCAGGGCTTTACTCGCTAAAATCTTCGGGCCGCCCTTCTATATCTACGCACAAGTCCGAGGGGGAGCCGCAGGACGTAGCTGCGACAAGCGAACGAGTATTTTGTTTGGAGAAACTATATGTAAATACCCAACGCTGAATGGAAGCGGAAAACAAAATGCGAAGTGAGCGCCCGTTCTCTTTACCAATAAAACCAAAGTCTAAAGAAAGCCTGTAGTGTAAAAGTAACTCAAGTGTTGTTCCTCCTTTAGTCGGCACATAAATCCAAATTATTCCAATCAATTTATTAGTTACATTAAATACTAAATATTAGCTTTGTGCCTATTGTAACATAATATCCAAAAAAGTCAAGTAGTCATTTAAGATTTTGTTTATTACTTTACTGATGCCTATAATATAATACCTAAAGCTAAGTAGTACCTCTGGCTTAAGGCAGTGCTGACAGCTACGTTCCGTATCTTTTAAAAAATAAAATAACGTATCTCTTACCTGAAATACAGCAGTGCCTCTATAGATACGCAGTGCTGAACGATAAGTAATAAGATACGTATTGATAGGCAGTTCCTCTGCCCGAAGTCAGTGCCTATGGGTTCATCGTTTCCATCGTTCTCTTAAAAAAATAAAAAATATCGCGTCTTAACACCTACAACCTTGCACTTCCTTCAGTTAGAGGAACTGCCTATGTATCCACACCTTTTTTCTTCTACTGGCATGGTGAGGCGACGGCCTCTCATCGCTTGGAAGCGACTGGACAAATAGGGGACGCTGACGCTCCCCCTACCCCCATTTGTAGCCAGTCCCATCCAAACGAACGCACTCTCAACCCAACACGAACGTACCGTTCGCGCCGGGACCCTGAGTGCTTTCGAGGTTGGCGACGTCTCCGCAACCCCACCATGCCTTATCAGTGCGTAAATAAAGAATAGCACTCTATTACCGGGCTGCCGCCCAGACCTGCTCCTCGCCGGAAGGCAGGGAAAAAAGCTTTGCTTTATTCCTGTGCAAGAGGATAATCCGAGAACCTTTTGTCAATAGGACTTTCGCGGCATATGCTCGCCCTGCCGGGCTCCTCTATTCCACGTTCCATTGACAACCGGTTCCGCTCCATTGGAAAACTTTAGAGTAATCCTAAGTATTAAGCCAATGATTTGTTACAGGCAAAAAATAAAGCGAGACGATTTTGATCGCCTCGTTATTTCTTTTATAGGCAGCTTGCGGTAAATACCCGTACTGCCTTTATTCAAATGTGGCTAATAGTTTTCTTCCCCTCTACAGGAGAATGAATGCCTCTACTTATCGGCGCGTATTGGCTGAATGATTTATTATTTGTTTTAATTTTATGTGCTCAATTCGCATCTTTTTCCCTTTAATCAAATGGGTAAGCATAATTTTACGCAGTGGTTTTGTTAGCGCTGGGCGGAACAGTTTGCACTGCACTGTCTTTCTTTATTGCTATTTTGTAATTGCTTTTATTACAAGTTATGTAACTGAAGATGGTTAATAAATATTAGATGTTTTAATTATTATCGAGTAAACAGGTTGGAGATATCGAAGTAAAGTGCCAGAAGTATCAGAGAGAGGTAAAAGAATAGCAGAATGGTAAGATTAAATGAGAATTTGATAATAGATGATGGAAAAATAATGGAGATGGATTGATATAAGAGGGGAGGATCGAAGAGAAATTGAGGATAAAAGGGGTGGGAATTGAGAAATTTTAGGATGAGTGAGAAATACGAACTTATCCAATTCCCCTGAAAAAAAGTCGCTCAAAAAATGTAAAATATCCCCTTGCCGGGTCAGGCTGATTTTCCCGTTTGGCACTAAGTGAAAATCTACCGGATTAGTGCACTTTAACGGCCTACGTCCGTCCTGCATCTGCCTTGCATCCGGTTGCGGCTCTTGCGTTGACGTGGGCGCCTGGATAATCGCGGCATATGTGTATATATACATACATATGATGAATAATATACATTTTTATTAAAAACTGTTGCTTATTCCTCATCTATCCCATCATCAGACAACACAACCTTCAACAGCGTACTTGTTACAAAACCGTTGAAACTCAAATTTTTCGCATCACAATACGCTTTTATCAACTCTAACTCATTTATTTTGAATTTTACGCCTATTGTCTTGTATGTTTTTTTGTCATATTGCTTTATATATTCTAATTGTTTTTTACTTGTTTTAGGCATATTGCCATATCCTTTCTTTTCGCTTTTGAAAATGAATGAAAATTAAAGAAAAACGCAGAAAACAAGAGATATTGCAATAAAAATGCGGAACAATTACGGGTAATCTCCCTTAATCGTCTAAAATAAGGTTTTACAACATAATAGCGACTATGCTAAGATATGACCATCAAATCAAACAACGATTTGTCCGGCGGCGCGGTTACGCCGATGTTGTAACGATTGACGCGGAAACGAGTGACCCGCCCAAAAGCGGGAAGGAACGAACCTTGACAAGACAGGCGCAAGCCGTCAAAGAATGCCGATGCCGATACCATCATTGACGCATCACGCCGGGCCGGAACCGTCCACCATAGCGGCAAAGGACCATCCCGGCAAGCATCTTTGACGCACTTAAACCTTGACCATAGCATAACACATGCAAAGCGATTTTGCAACGTGTGAACGGTTAGCGGCGCGGGGAACCGCGCATTACATAGGGTAACTATACCCATTTACAAATTGAGAGGAGAAAAAACCATGACCAACACTAATAATGCTATCGTTACCAATGCAAGCATCATCGCCGGGTTGACTGCCGAAAACGTCAAGATTGACGTTAAGGCCAACAACAAAGTTTCCGTCGCGTGTGAAGTGTCCTTGCTGGACGGCGCAACGGAGATCGAGACAAAAGCCTATAAAGGCGCGGTAAAAACCCTTGCAAAGAAGGCGCTGCGGGAATACCATGAAAAGCTTTATCATGGGCACCCAATGCAGGCAATCGCAAATCACACCTATGATCTTTTCTTTGAAAGCGATGTTTTCTCCGCGACTATTCCCGCTATTGGCACATTGGACGCGGAAAACAAGGCACTCTACAAAGAAAAAGTGCTTTACCTGCAAAAGTTTGGTAAAGAGTGGATCAATTCAGAGGACAAAGAAAGCAGGCTGCGCACAAAGCTTTTCACCGACATCAAAAAGGCAATGCAGGACATTTTCAGAGCGTTTGACCCGGAAACGAACATCAACCCGAATGACAAAGATGTCCGTATGTTCCTGTCTATCCTAGGCAAGATTAAAGGCGACAAATTCACCACTTCAGGAGATAGGGCCGTTATGGTTGCGGTAGAATTTGCCATCTATCATAAAATTCTGGGCAAAGAATACTTTATGGACCTTTACACCTCTAATAAGGACTGGGACGGCATAAAGGGAAAACCCGCAAAGGAAGATCCCGCGCAAGAGGAACCCGCGAAAGAGGAAAAAGAGGCTGCATAGCCTCTTTTTTCTTTGCTCTTTTTTTGAGAAGCCGTCCGGGCTTTCTTTTTTTCTTTACGGGCCAGGCCGCCAGGCCGCAAAACCCAGGAACCCAGGCCGCCAGGCCGCAGCTCCCACAAGTTGAATCAGAAATCCGAAATACGCCATAAGTGCGCCCAAACGCAGGACAGGAGGAACTATGAACGGAATTTGTTTTTGTGTAAACCTTTTCAAGTTTGACGGTTTCACCGTCCAGCAAGGCATGATCTATGGAACCTACAGAGGCCGGAAGTTTGTCACAAATGGGTTAAAGTGTGGTCAGCCGCAGGGAAAAGGCCGTTATTATCCGGTTTACTTCCAGCACATGAACGAAGCTCTTGAAACTTCATGGGAGAGGTGCGCCCTTTCTTTCTACGATGATCCGATTCTGTTTGACAAAATTGAACGCATGGCGGAAAAGCGGGAGGCAAAAGGCATAGAGCTTCACTATCTGACCCCGGCGGAACTTGAACATAAGAGATGGGAAAAAGACCCGTACCATCATCATTTTCAGGATCATGATCCGTTTGCAACGCCGAAGGTAAGGGGATGCGCGAGGCCGCAGCAGGCCGCAAAGTACAACGCATCCAAAGAGCGGAAGTGCATGGCGCAGAGGGTAAATACGGTCATCTATATCAACGGGAACAACGTGACCGTCATCTGAGGGAGGCCGGGCATTATTGTCTGATTTGGAGGCCCGAAATCACCAACCACTTATTCATTTTCAGAGATGATATGCTCTACCGGGGTAACTATCCCTTTGAGCATGTCATCTTTGTTTTTTGTAATAAGAATCAGCAGCAGAGGCCATAAGTGCGCAATGATGCAGGCGGTGCGAACCCAAAACCTGAACCGGAAACCGGAATTTCAAATTGGATATGGTTTCGGATTTTGAAATTTGATTCAGGATTGGAATTTCAAATCTCGATCTCATTTTCCGGCTTGAAAACCTTTTGATCATATGCTATTATTTCACCAGAGGGAGGCGAGGCCCATGACAGATAAAGAGTTATTACAGGCAATGGCCGATCTGATGGACTTAAAATTGAAGCCGATCAATGAACGGCTGGATAAGGTTGAGCAAGGCCAGACGGCTTTGCGTTCTGAAATGAATGAACGATTTGACGTTATAGACAAGCGACTTGATGAAATTCAGTCCGATCTTGACGATGCATGGGAAGATGTAGCAACGGCTGAAAAGCGCATTAAGAAGCACGAAAAAGAATTTCATAATGTAGGATAAACCATAGCTAAAACCGCTGATAGGCCGCTCGGGATTCCGGGCGGCTTTTGTTATGCCTGAAATGGGTTTGGATTAGGATCAGAAATCCTATATAGGCAAGGGCAGAAAGGAAAACAGCATGAATGAAATGTATAATATGGACACATTTGAAGCAATGATTGACGATTGGCTGGCCGACCATGCAGAAGAGATGTGTGACCTAGAGATTGACGGTATCGATCAGGAGGAGGGTTGCTACTCAGCCACCGCGCACGACGACGGGGCAGCATATTTGCTAACCGACGGCGGGGATGGGAACATAGTTATTAATTATATATGTAGTAGACGATGATTGCAGAAAGGACATAAACATGACTTATAAGACAAGATACGCAGCCAAAAAGGCGAGAGACACCCAGCCCGAATACAGCAGCGCGGATGTAATCGTCAAAGTAGAGGGCGGTTATACTATTATGACCGCGTGGGACTATAAGGTTTGGAGAAGACAAAAGTAAGAAAAGGAGGCGATACATATCGATTCTAAGGCTCCAAAACGCGCATTCTTAATTGGAATTGGCCTTTCAATTAGGAAACGGAAAACCATCCACATCAATGATTTGAGATATAAAAAACAATAACCAAACATTGAAAAGGAGAACTGAAAATGAATAACGCTATTACTTTGTCCACTATTGACCGCGACCGCATCATCAAGGAGACCATCTATAAGAACGCATACGATTCCGGAGCCGGAGTCAAGTATACCCGAATTCCTCTCTACCTGCTTGAAGTCCCCAGTTTCCAGAGGCCGGAGCAGAGAAACGTCAAGCGGATTGCTGAGAACTGGGATGAAAGCAAGTGCGGAGCCATTACTGTTTCATACATAGAGGGCCGTTTTTACGTAACGGACGGACAGAACCGCCTTGCAGCGGCAAGACTGGTTGGCAAAGAAGATATCTACTGCATGATCGTTCAGGAAAGCTACGAGGAAAGCGCGAGACGGTTTGCGGCACAGGATGAGAATAAGGTTAAGGTTTCCCGATACAGTAAGTTCCTCGCCTTGAAGGAAGCGAACGACAAAGTTGCAATGGGAATTTATGATGTATGCCAGAGGATGCAGATCAGGCTTGATCCCGACGTTCAGTCCGCGCAGGACAGGCTGAGATGTATGTCAGAGGTGGAGAAAATCTACCTCATTGGAGGCCCTGAAGGTCTTATGTGGGTATTTGAGACCATTGATAAGCTGAAATGGAGATATTCCATTGGAGCCTACAAGTCCCCAATCATTAGCGGGCTCGGCAGCGTTTATGAAAAGTTTTCACCATGCGCGGGAGCGGCGCAGAACATCATTGTCAGCGATATGAAGCAGTATAATCCGGAGGGATTCATGCGCAAATTTAATGCGTTTAATGACAACGCTTTCAAACGTCAGGTTAAAAACTACCTGTATGATTTGGTTATGAAGAATCTGTGTGACTATAACGGAGCTGAGGAGGTTGGCTGAAATGCAGAAAACGGTCATCAATGGAGCCCTGCTGATTCTGGCGGGGCTCTTCTTTTCTCTCCTGACTGCATTGATGGGAGAGAGCGATATCACCGGAGGAATCTTTGTGATTCTGCTGGGGACCTGCGCCATAATTAGTGGATTTTGCAGAAAATCAAAAATGTGCTTGACAAAGCGGGGGAAAACCGCTAAGATTTGTCACAACACATATTTTTATTCTAACAAAAAGAAGAATAGAGAAAGGAAGCCGGCATGAACAACTTTATTCAAAAGCTGAAACTGCTTTCACAGTTCATGATCTTCCCAAGCACGAGCGAGCTTGTTCGCATGTATGAATGCAAAAACGAAATTGCGCTTGACAATTGTGTGCGGTCCATCATCGTCCATCATCTCGACGGGACATATTAAGCGGCGCCGGGTTGGCCCCGGTGTTGACTTTTAGAAAACCATCCACATCACAGCCGGGCATTTTTGCGCCATTTTTCAGGAGGTAAGAATTTGGAAGGCTTCTATACCGGGTACGGATACAGTTTAGACGGCGTAGAGTACGCCACTATTGACGAAGCGTGGGAGGCGCAAAGCGATGCAGGAAATTAAAAACAAAACACTAATGCAGCGGCTTCTGGAGGCCGGATACCCGAGAGATCAGATGTTCAATCACGAATCAGACCTTTATATTTTTGTTACGCCTCTCACAAAAAGAGTGGTTGAGGAATGGTGTAAGGAAAATAAGTTTGACCGCCATTGGATGTGCCCAATTTTTACAGACCAAATCACCGGACGGCCCATGTATGATTGTGCTTTTCAATACGACGATTGGTGGGATGAAAGAGCCCAGAAGAGGTGTCAGTAATGTCAAAACCGAACGATTTACTTTTTGAGAAGGCCGAAGATCTTGGATGGCGTGTCCACTTTTATGATGACAATTCCATTGAATTTGAAACCTATAGTCCGGCCGGAGAGGATTTTATCTTTTCAATTGAAGGCAGGGATATCGTCAGAGAGGTTGCAGAATACGCCTATGATTTTGATGCGGATGAACATGCCTCCATGTGGATAAATGCCAGAGAAAGAGTGCCCGGAGTCCCCAAAAGTGTCCGTACTCTGATTGACGATGCGGATGAAATTCAAAAGATGCTGGACGAATTAGCATATGCGCTGCGAGAAATGGGGGAGAATTGAATATGCCTACACCGAAACAGAGGGAGCGCGAGGCTCTTGAGAGTATCAGAAACATCGTTAAGTCCCTTGGTGATGATAGCTATATTGCCATTGCTCTTGAAGGATGCCTGGAGGACGCGGAGCGGAACATCGATGATGATGCCGCATACAGTATGAAGAACCGCCTTGAGAGCGCCGAAGACAAAATCCGTCAGGGTGAAGCGGAGTGGCAATTAATACGAAACAGTCTTGAGAGGGAACATCATATGGCTGAGGCTTTAAGATATGAATTGGCCGATGCTCAGGACGTGTGCAAACGGAAAGATGCGGAGATTTCCAAACTTAAATCCAGAATCAGCGAGCTGTTGGAAGATTCGAGACTAGGTTCGGATTACATTTTGGATCAGAGTAATCGTATCTGTGAGCTTCAAAGCAGAGCAGAGTACGCAGAAGCCGAAGTAATCCGGCTCAAGGCAAAGCTGTATGATGCGCTGATTAAGGATAAGGAGTGATTATAATGAGTGGCGCGGAAAGCCTTCTTTGTGAAATCCTGTCCTGCGGGGTAGACGATTTGGAAATGCTTGACGGTTTCAGTCTTGACTGGGGCGAGGTATTGGACCAGATTGATTAGCCGCAGTACGGTCTTGGTTTTAACGATATTATGCGCGGCGTTTTCGCCTGTGGAATTATCAGAATCGAAAACGAAATTGACTGCCGCATTTGCGATTTAGAAAGGAGTTGTTCCGGCGAAGAGGAAGAGGAGGAGCTGGCCGCCTTAAAGCTTTTGAATCCGAATGAGGATATTACAGCATACTTCAACTGTTTGGACACCTATGTATACTTCCGGCAAAACGGGGAGATTTATCGCAGATATTTGGAGTATGAGCTTAATAATTTCTATGACAACACCGGCTTTGAGATAGAAGGAGAATGAATATGGAAAACGAATTTGATGTTCACGAAACGATCTTATACCCGCTTACATATGACGATCTGGTGTTGATGGCGCAGAATACCAATCCGGCTCGCGGTTGTGTCGCAGAGGTTCTGCGGCGAGACCTGAAGGAGCTCCTGAAAAGCAAAGTAGAGGAATGCCTTGAGCTTTATGATGACCACATCGATGATATCTTTGCCGCTGCGTTTCCGGATGAAGGACTCAAAAACCATCCTGATTTCCCGGAAGAAAGGGCAGAGCAGCTTGCGCAGGAGATTTACAATTTCCTTCTGGCTCATGAGATGTGGATTGATACAAACATTTATTACAACGGAAAGTGTATGGCTACCAGCAATGCTGATATGACCAAGTTCCGGTATAACGGCGAGCCATTCATTTTAGAGGATAAAGATCCTCGTAAGTGCTTTGAGTATGTGGCGAAGGAACACATTTTGAGCATGAGCTTTGAGGGGCCGTTCTACGAAGTTCTGAACGGATATGCCGGAGATTACGGTTGGGTTGTAGAGGATGAATTTTCAGATCTGCTAAAGAAATATGGAGTTTATTACGAATTGGGCAACGCATGGAATCTATCCTTATATCCGATTTAAGAGGGGAGAAGTAAGATGTACGATAAAGAATCGCTGGCAAAAATCAATGCGGAATATCTAGGCTCTCATTACAGAATTTCCGATCAGGATGTAAAAATTGCAAATGATTGGGTTGCCCTAATTGAAGCAAGCCGGGACCCTCACCGCCCTGTGGTGGGGGATATAATCCGTTTTACGAATAAGTACAGCGAATATTATCCTCATGCTCATATTGAAAAAGTCACAGAAGACGGCGCGGAGGTCTGTGAAAGTCCTTATGTTCCATTTGTAGGGCGTTTGTCCAACAATGATCTCTATTGTTCCACCAGCGGGGGAGCATGGACAACACTGGAAATTGAGAAAATCCGGTATGCCGGCAAAGAGCTGAAAACCTTCTGCGATTGGGGAAGCTGCGGCGCCTGTGCTCATGGTGCGATTGACTTTGAAGCCGAGGTCAACGTGTGGGAATATACCGCAGAGCACCTTCGCTTTGGAGAATTTACGACAAGGAATTGGAGACGGGATTTTATTTCCTATTGCGAAAAAGACAGAGACGGCATCCCATATCACTATTTTGGTAATTATCATGCGTATAAGACGGAGAAAGAGTATATGGCATGGCTCCTGACCTATAAAGGAGTGGAATTTGAAGGAAACTGGCCGAATCAAACGGTGGTTTTCTTTTACCGGAAGGCAGAGTACTTAATTTCTCGGGAAGAATGGGACAAACTCAGTTATCCCACAGATACTCGCATGATGAACGGTTCCATTATGCTGATCAAATATTGGTATGACGACGAGCAGCACGTCATTCATGAATACCGGTATGACAATAAGGGAGATTTGGATTGGCGCACTTGCTATCCCTACCGCGCTGCGATGGAAAGAATCGAAAGAGGAGAATTCAAGAGGAAAATCAGTCCGCAGACAAGATTTGGGGAGGAGTAAAAATGCAATACGATGTGAGCTATTTAGCTGAGGTTGTCAATGACGCACTCAATGAAGAAGAGTGGTTTCATATGTGCACAAAAAACTTGCCGCGTGGATATATTCCCGATATGGATCCGAGCTCGGCTCATCGATGGGGCGAGCTAACAGAGCGAAGGTCTGGTGCGTGGAATGCTGTGTCGGTAGCCTGTAAACTGCTTGAAGTAGATCAGGCTCGTCTGATTGCGGTGGTAAAGAGCATAAACCGCAATGAAAGACGAAACAAGTATCGGTTTGCAGTACATATCAAATACGAAGATGCCTTTAGAGAGTATGTTTCTTCTGCATGGGATCGGATTTGGTCAGAGGAATATTATCAAAGTACGGGCAGGAAGATAAAAAGATAGGAGTGATTCAGGTGGCGAAAACAGAATTAAACAAGACTTTAGAACTCCATAAAATGTGGATAGATGGTAAGGAAGGCGGGATAAAAGCAGACCTGAGAGGGGCAGACCTGAGAGGGGCAGACCTGAGAGGGGCAGACCTGAGAGGGGCAGACCTGAGAGGGGCAGACCTGAGAGGGGCAAACCTGAGATATGCAGACCTGAGAGGTGCAGACCTGAGAGATGCAAGCCTGAGAGGGGCAGACCTTGACTTTTCCTGCTTTCCGATATGGTGCGGTGGTTTACATATTAAGACTGACCGCAGAATTATGGCACAACTCGCTTATCATTTCTGTGCTCAGGACTGTGACGATCCTGATTACTTGAAGGCACGTAATGCCATTCTGGATTTTGCAAATACATTCCACCGCGTTGAAGAATGCGGAAAATTGGAGGTGATTGGAGAATGAGCGATCTAATTAGCCAAGGAGGGACAAACAATGGCTGACTGTTGTAACTGCGTACATAAGAAATTATGTTATGAAATTTGTGAATTGGAATATGACTACGATGATTCAACGTGTAGTTGGTGTATGTCTCCAACCTGTCCAGAGAAAACAGAGTGCAAATACTTTACCCCCGTCATCGATGCCGCGACTATGGGGCATGGGCGGTGGATGTCGGTTGATATATTCGGTGAAGACCCGTATTCCTGTTCAGAGTGCGGAAACGGTGTGAATGTTTACGGGTATGATTTTTGCCCCAGCTGCGGTATGCCGATGACCGATAGAGCTATTGAGATTCTGAAGAAGAGAATGGACGGGGCTGATAATGAGTAAATGGATTTCGGTTGAAAGGAGCGCAGGATGAACGATAGGTTCCCGAAAGATTGCTGGGATAAGAAGTGCCAGTATTTCCATGCATGGGACATGAGCGTTGATGACTTGTGTTGTGCTTGTGATTTGCTGAAAACACAATGCGACGCTTGCGACGAAGATTATTCGCTTTTGAGGTGCCCACTGAAAACGGATATGCCGGGGGAGAAAGTATGATTTGTGGAAGATGTGGTAAAGAGTTTAGACAATACCCACTCGCTCGTGCATCTTGGTATTGCGACGATTGTAGGAACGTATTGTTTAAGCCGAAGAAAAAGGTCATGACCAACGCCGACCGCATCCGGGCCATGACCGACGAGGAATTAGCAGAACTATTCTACGCGATAGCTGATAAAAGAGAGTCGTGTTTAAAAATCTGCAACAATCTTGACTGGTGCAGAAGAAATAATGCTCCGGAACCTATATGCCAGAATCACTATTTAGACTGGCTCCGCCAGCCAGCGAAGGAGGTTTGACCATGAGCGACATACTCAAAATTGTGTTGGTAGCTCTTGCCTGCCCGCTTTATTTACCGTTGATATTGGAGGAGGATTGACCATCCATTTCGTTGAAAAGAATATTCATGGAGCATGGGTCATTTATGGAGATTTGAGAATCCAACATTATTATTACTTCACAAAACGAGAGGCGATGAGGCAATACCGAGAAGAATGGTATCGGAGGCAGGGGCAGTTTATTAACAGAAGGGTTTGATAATTATGATATCCATGAAAAATCGCGGTCCCGATGAAGATCTCGCACTTTCAAAAATGCCGTTTTACTTCCGATATCGAAACGCAGCATGGAATACATATGTGAGACTTGGAGAGGTTATCAGGTCTACAAACCCGTATTTTGGGACTGAGGAAAAGCAATGCTCCGGGCATATCTGCCGGGTTTTGTGCCCCAATAAAACCTATGACGAGGCTCTTGTTATCCGGGACGACGGCACTGTATGGAAGATTTGGCTTTCCAATTTTCAAAATTGGAATCTAATTGCGGTACAAATTGATATATGAAGGGGTAAATGAAATGGGTAATTATCCTGTAAAGGAGTACGTGGTTTACCGAAATCCACATGGGCAGATTCTTATTGATTGGAATGAAACCCTGTGGGAATTCGGATATCCCTCATCTCCAAAGAGCGCCTGTGTAGAATTGGAGCGAGGGATGTGTGAGGGCGGTCCTAATTTAATCATGGTAGCTGGTATGATGAGAAAAAAGTACGGGGAGGGACAGGGATGAATATTACGCACGAAGATGGTCTCTGGGTTATTGAATCAACGTCGGGAAGAACATTTCTCACCGAGCGTGAGGCTTATGAACTTACCGGAGAAGTATTACGGAAAGTGCTCTGGGGAGAGGTAGAAATGCGATGGGATGAAGATTCACATTGGTCTGACATTCTCGCTGCAAAAGGCGAGATTGTTGAAGCTTTAACGGATTATATTGATAACTGTGTAGATGGAGATACAGTGTTTGAAGCCGTGGAGCGGTTCGTAAATTTTGATAATGAATAGTAAATCAAATGGTTCCGGCCTTGTGCCGGGTAGGGACTGGTCATCCTTATCCGCTCCTTTCGGCGGGTACAGCAGCAATGCTGTGCCCGGCAGAGGGCCGGAGCGTAGAATGGCATATGGAGGACGAAAATGCTAAAAGGTTATACGCCATCTGAATATCGGGTTGAGACAACCTACGAACTGACTTTCGATGACGGTTGCGGAAATGGATTTGGATTTCCCTGCGATAAAGACGGTAACATTTTGGAAGGGGAGGAACAGAATCCAGCAGCCTATGAGAATTATTACTATTGTATGGAGCACCCAGAGCGGTTTGTTAGGATCAATAAGGTAGTCCCACAAAAGTTTAGGGTGCGTAACAATGCTCATGGGATATGTTCATGCGGAGCAGAAGTTGAGCTTTATAATCAATACCTTGGTGCATGTGAATGCCCGAAATGTGGACAGTGGTATAACCTGTTCGGCCAAGAAATTACGAATCCGGAATATTGGGAGGACGAGCCGTTATAAGGGAGGTTTTGACAGATGGAATTATATGAACTAACTCTGGATCAGCTTGAAGAGCTGCGCGATACCCTTTACTGGCAATGGCTTGATGAAAGCAAAATCTATGCGGACTATGAGGTAACAGATCAAGAAGTATATGATGAGTTCAGCGGCGTTTCATTTGTAAATGATGATTTCTTCTGCACTGCGGGGAAGGAGGAAGATTGTTGATTTCATATATGAAAAGCTATGATGCGTGGGAAAGCGATCCATACGGGGTTTGTTATATCCCTGAAAACAACGAGGGAGATCCGGATGACTGCTATACCAAAAATGACTTTATCAATCTGTGTGACGGCGATGAAATCAAGGCCAAAATCGTTTTTGATCTGTGTTCGTGGGAGCATCCGGAATGTATTTTAGATCAGTGGGACGAAGAAGATGAAGAGGCTTTACTTAAATTGAAGGGGAAGCATGATGATTGTTAGAGATTTGCGTGTCCTTAAAGCTATTGGACGCAGATATGGAATGGAGTTTGATCCCACCTTTAAGTACTGCGTAAAGCATGACTACAATTCGTTTTTACATATTTCATATCGTGGGGAGGAGTACCGGTTATTATACTTTCCGGGTTGTTTTTGCCCATTTTTGGTTCAGTGTGGCCAGTAAACACAAATGAAAAAGGAGTGAATTTTATGGACACCAATAAAAGTAAAATGCAAATTGCCGTAGAAGATTTTCTGGAACAAAGGATGTATTCGTTCCAGAAGCAGCCGGACGGTACATATATTGAGGAAATCTGTGCGGACTACCGAGATGAGATGTCAGTGAAGAGCGCCGGAGAAATCCTGAGAGACGCAGATACTGAAGCCGCCTTTTATGATTACATTGACGAATGCTATCTTTATACGATTTCTGACATGGAAGGAGAGCTGGAATCTGATGCGAGAAAGGCACTGACCGATGACGACGGACCGTTCCCGGAAGGGTTCACAGATGAAGAAGATGAGGAGTTTATTGATCTTCTGCGTGAGTATGTAGTGTTTCAGCCTCCGTATGATCATTATCTGAAGCAGGAATTCTGCGTTAATATCATGATTGATACGGGAGACGGAAACTATGATTTTACCCTGAACGCTCACTATCCCTGCTATTATGGCGGAGATGCGGGAGATCAGATTGATGAAAAGGCCGGGATTGTATGGCTCGCAAAGACGCAGGGATATACGGAGGAGCAACTCCGTAAAGCTCTTGATGAAGGCGATATGGCAAATCCAAAAGGCTTTTTGCAGAGTATGCGGGTAGAGATGGCAAATATGGCGTCTCATATGCAGGTGGTGACTTTCCTTGTCAAAATGGATTTTGAAACGCTGATGCGCCTGAACCGGCTGATTAAGCTTCAGGACCGCAACGGTCGCAATTATGACGCCAGTAAGAATCCAGAATGTGGAGATATTATTCTGGGAAAAGAAACGATGTGCGGTTTATACGATTATTGTAACGGCGGCGGCAGCGTTCTTGAAGTGGAACTTGAAAAGGACGTGAGGGTTCCGATCAAGTATATTTATTCCGCGTTGCCGGACGGCGCCGGCCCCGGATACAGCATTGAGAATGTTTACGGCATGTGCGAAAGTGCATGGAGGGATACGGTAAAGGAAATTTGTGAACTGAAAGAGGAGGCGGCATAGATGCCGTATCAAACGGTAACGAGCCCTTGTTATTCCTGCAGGGAAGAGAGCTGCAAAGACTGCATCCACAGGGTTTATGCTTCAGGCAGGACTTTCAGCGATGCGGAGGTCGAAAATTTGTGGCGTGAAAATTTCGATATTGCATGGGATGAAGACGAAGATGGAGATCTGGTCTTGGGTCAGCTCTGGCGGGGTTTTCCCGTTGGGGGATTTACAAATGACGACTGGTTTTATTGGATTGATGACCGGCATTCCAAAGGGGTTGGCTGGGTATATGAAAATATCAGTCCTTATGATTTTGAAATTGGAGGATAACAATGGTTAAAACAAATGACAGAGCCGAATTTATCGGACAGATTATTGATATTTTTGAGGATTTTCTGGCGGAAAAGGGGATTGAAATCCCCAACGACGACAGGGAAGACGAGAACGATGCCATTATTTACGGATTGGATTACGGAGAACTGCAGACAAATCTGGAATCCATGATGACTGCGTGGGGCGTATTGGAGGAGATGTGAGATGGAAAGCTCTAAGGATTATAGATTCTTCAAACGTAAGGCATATTTGATCCGGGAAGAGGATTTTACCGAAGTAATGCAGGAGCTTCTGGATGATTCCACTCTTGAAATTGAGCGCGGTTATCCCGTTTTGTCGATGTATAGCAGCGGTTCAGATACCGGTTATGATGAGGAAGAAATCATAGACCGGATCGGTTGGTATCTCAAGGAAAAGATTATAAACTGCTGCTATTTGAAGGATTTAGGACAGATTTACTTTGTCTGTGAAGGAGCGTAACGACATGAGCAAGCAGAAAGTCTTTACAGTTCGGGCAGAGATCGCAGCAAATCTGACCATTGAAAATATCGATGATATCATGGCTTCTGCTCTCGAAGGGGGAATTAACTATTGGTGCTCTGAAGCAGAGGTAGTCGAAGAAAAGCGATGCGCCGATTGGGGTCATGAGCAAATCGCCAGAGGAGGCGCCCTTATTCTCCATGATGCGGAAAGCGATGATAAATGGGAACTGAATCTGGAGAAATTCCTGAACGGTTTCAAGCTCTGGCTGGAAAACGGAGGCGATCAGTACAGTGCGGTGGAGAATGGAGAGGTGGACTGCTGCAAAATCGACGGCGGATGTGCAGATGAGATCGTCCAGTACGCAATTTTTGGAGAGGTGGTGTACGGATAATGGGCTCAGAAACTATCACAGGTATTCTTCTGGATGAAGCCTGCCGCCAGTGGTGCGACGGGATTGAAGATGCGCCAGAACGGCTTTCAGGGAAAGGATTTTCTGATTTCTTCCGGCAGATTGTTGCGGATAAGCGGGAGGAATACGATAAAGAAATTGCATCCCAGCTTAAAAATCAGAGTAAGTCATGATTTGGTGTTGGCCCGCTGAATCAGATGAAATCCATCCACATCAAAATGTGCGGGTATTTTTGCGCCATTTTTCAAAAAGAAACGGGGAGGAGTTAAATGCTTAATACACACGGGTACAAAATGCTGGGACTCAAAAGAGCTGCGGAAGAAACGAAATCGCTTCAGGGATATTATTTTGGCCAGTATATTCAGATTAGCTATAATTACAGTACTGGGGAGGTGTTTACAGATTACCACGTCAGCTTAGGACTTAATTCATGGACACAGTATTTTGATCCTGCCGTCATTATGGTTTGCTTTACCAGCAAGCCGATGACGATGCAGGAAATTGCGGATAATATTGCAGATAAGGTTGGCATGTATTGTACTGATCGTCAAGATCAAACATCAAAAGAAGAAACTTATATAGACCTGTTAGATAGGTTAAGGGAATCGTTGGAGACTGACCGGATCCCCTCTGCAGACAGAGAAAAGATTGATTCTTTGCTTGATAATTTATGTATTATTTTGGAAAAATACAGCGGATGAATGTCGAAAAAAGGAGATAATAGATGACAAACCAGGAAATTATTGATGTTCTTTATCGTGATGGATATCATGCCGCCGCCCGACTTTTAGAGCAGTATGTCTCAGATAAGGTTTACGTGATTCTTCACCGCTGGGAAGATGAAGACGCCGGTGGATATGAGCTGTCCTACGCTTACCAGAACAAAGAAGACGCCATTAGAAAAATGCACGAACTGGCGGAAACGGAAAGGCGACAGGTAAAAGCGGAATACGATATGGAATTTAATCCCGACTTTTGCGATGAATGCGACGAACTGGTTACATTTGGCTGGTACGGGCCTCCGTTTTGCTGTGACTGTACATGGTCGTGGAGCGTTGAAGAGTTGGAGGTAAATGGATGATGGAATCGATTGTTGCAACTCCGATGGGAGATCTTGTTATCAAATCATCGCTTGACACAGAACACCCCGGCGTCTATATCGATCTGCGCCGGAGAGATTTAGACGATGATGCGCCTCTTGCGCTGATCGAATACTGCGGTGACGAAGGGGACTGTCCGGGTCCGCAGATTATCACAAGGGTGTGGGGAAATGTCAGTTTTGAGGATTACACAGACCGGATTGTGCATTGTGGCTTTGATGAGTTCTTTCAAAATGAGGTTTGATTTTATGTCAAAACTGTATTTGAGCATGATAAAGTCCAATTGTTAGGTAAAACGGAGGCTGATGTAGTATGAAATTGGAAGAGAAACAGGAGATTGCGGCAACTGCGCGAAAATTAATTTATCTGTTGATGTCTTGTGACGACGACGACTTTGTTGATCTTGTCATGTGCTGTGTTCAGGATGCCGATACGACGTTAATAAAGCCGGAACATCTATAGAGCTTTTAGGAGGGGATATTCATGCAAAGCACCGCTTTGGCTTTGCCGATAACGGAAAGTCCGCCGGAAATCCGGAGAAAAAAGCTCGTATATCCTTGGGAAGACGCCTTTGAAGCCGCTGAAGCGATGAAGGAAATCCAAAAAGGAGTAATGGCCTTCCGAAGCCTTTCGGATATTGATAAGGTGGTCTCCTATCTGCTGTCCACAGGCAATATGCGCAACGTCTGCCTCTTTGTAATGGGCTGCAACTTCGGATTCCGTATCTCAGATCTGATGGAATTTACATGGCAGCGCGTATTGAACCACGATGGAAGCGTAAAGAAATCCACCTATAAAATTGAGAGAAAGAATCAGCACTCCCGTACCGTACATATCAATGATGCGGCAGGAACGGCGATTGGTCTTTACTATCAGAGCTTTTCAGAGCCTCCTGATCCGGAATGCGCCATGTTTTCCAGTCAGGGGAAGCGGAAGCGAAATTGCGTCCGCTCCGCAGAGGATGACGATGGAGTAATTCATATGTGGACTGAGACGCAGCTAACGAAACAGATGGCTGCCAAGATCATCCGGGAGGCCGCAGACGCGGCGGGAGTTGTGCAGGAAGGGGACCGCTATTCTACTCACAGCCTGCGTAAAACCTGCTTTACAGCGGCGGCGGGTTTGTATGAGGGGATCGAATTTCCCCATGATCCAACGAGCAACGCCCTGCGCTTTGCATTTGTCCAGAGCCTTGCGGGGCACAAAAATATGTCCACAACCATGAGATATTTGAACTTTGATGCGATTTTTACCGAAGAAACCTATATGGCGCTCAATCTGGGATTAACGCCGCTCCGAAAGTACGAGAAGCGCAATTCAAATATGGCATAACAGGAAGGAGGGCCGGAACTTTCAGAATCCTCTGATAAAGCCGGCTGTATCAACTAATACCGGCTGAGGAGGTTCAGTGAAAAAAGGAGATATTTACTACGCGGATCTCAGCCCCGTTGTCGGATCGGAGCAGGGCGGAAACCGCCCGGTTCTGATCGTTCAAAACGACGTGGGCAACCGCTACAGCCCTACGGTGATCGTAGCGGCCATTACAAGTCAAATGGGAAAGGCGAGTCTGCCTACCCATATCGGAATTTCCATGCAGGAATCCGGTTTGCCTAAAAGCTCTGTCGCTCTTCTTGAACAGATCCGCACCATCGATAAGAGCAGATTGAAGCAGTATGTGGGCAGGATCAGCAAGAGTGAAATGGCAATGGTGGACAAAGCGATTCAGGTCAGCTTTGGAATTCGAATTTAGAAGGGAGTTTATCTATGGCATTATTGGTAGCACTGGGAGTGATCGGGATCTTTGCGATGGCGCTCTACATCGGAGCGGCGGGGCTATTTGGCCAGATTGGAGGGCTTCTCATCGTAATACTGGTCATCGTGGAAGCCTGTAAAGAAACGCCGGAGCAGAAGATGGTCCGGGAAGCAATTGAGCGGAGCAACGAGAAGCTTTATGGGAGGAAGCACCTGTAAATGACAAGCAAAGACGTGCTGGGTTTTATTTCGAGATTTACAAGGTGCGGAGAGTATCCGCAGGTAATTGAAGCTTTTACCTGCGGGTGCTGCTACTGGTTTGCAAAGATTCTGCATCTGCGGTTCCCGGTATCCGAGATTGTATATGAGCCGGTGGCGAACCACTTTGCGGCAAAAATTAACGGCCGCGTTTACGATATCACCGGAGACGTCACAGATCAGGGGCAGTGGGAGCTGTGGAGCGAGTACGAATTGGGATCCAGCTTTCGTGAAGGGATTGTAAAAGAGTGTATTATGTTTTGCAGATAGGGGGGATTAGAATAGATCAGGTCAATCTGTATAATGCAAACCGGCGTCCGGGAATGGCAAAGCAGTTTATTATCTCTGAGGTAAACCGTCCGTACTACGAGATGTTCCTGAAAAGGTTTCCGGAGGCGAGCAGGCGTACCTATAAGGTGAATGTGGGACAGTTTCTGGAGGCGTTGGGCCCTTCGGACTTTGCTAAAATCCCGCCGTCTAAAATCAAAATGTACGTTCGGGGAAAGATCCCCGGCCAGAGGCGCTGTGCGGAATCGCATCTTAGGTCAATGATGATGTTCATCGTGCAGAACGACATCGGCGGCGCCGCAAATAAAGTGAAGAAAGAAACGCTGATCTGGCTGCTGGAAAAGCGGACGGGCGGGGAATAGGAGAGAAAAGAGTATGACAAATGCCAGGAGAAAGATGCTATCAGACTGCATTGGCCGGTTGGAGGATACGAAAGAACGAATTGAATCCATCCTTGAGGCGGAGACCGATGTGCTGGAAAATACTCCTGAGAATCTTCGGGGGACAGATCGCTATGAAATTGGTGAGAATTCCTGCGCCAGTATGGAAGAGGCAATCGGCTCAATCGATGAGGCAATAGAGTCCCTGCAAAATATTGACGGGTTGGATAATATTTCTTATGCACTCAAAGAGTAACATGTTACTTAAAACACAACAAATGCTAAAAACGGGGAGAGATTTTTGGCACATTATAATATTGTTTTTTGAGAGCAAATAGCGTATAATCCAAAAAGAACAAATGTTCTATGGAGGGTGCGATGAGAACAGAATATGGAAATTTTCAGCTAACCAACCAAAATGTTATCTTTGATGGGGGAGATGATGAAGGATGTAGTGTCTATCTGTTGAAGTGCCGAGAGCTGGAGAAGGCAGCCAGGGACAGGGCACTCTCTGATTATGTATCCGTCTATTTAACCTGTATCGCAGAAGAATTTGAGATTGACTATTGTATGGAAGGAGATGAAATTTTACATACGATGGGGTATCCTGAGTTGGGGCGCCAGGAAATTCTTTTTCTACAACAGTGCAAAGATTTTTAGAAAATATAAAAATCAAAAAATATGTATTGACTTTTTTATGAGGGCATGCTATAATTAGCCCAAATAATGATAGGGTGATTAGAATGGATAGGGAATCAGTCAAACAGATTTTGCGGACTTGCATGATTACCGCCCCTAATTTCTATTGTAATAGCATTGACCTTTACACAAAAGTAAGGTACAATTTTCAGACGCCGTCGGTGAGCGCTTTTCAGTTTGCTGATTGGATTGAAAATTTGAGCGACCGGGATCTTGCAGCGCTTTTGTTCTTTTTCTCCGGGAATCAGATTACCCGTCCGGTTTGCCATGCGCGGCTGAGGTTGATGGAAGATGAGCCGGTAATCAAAGAATGCTATCAGTGTTTCTTTGAGAAAAGCGGCGCTCTGCTTGAGTATTTTCTCAAAGGAATCAGCAGAATCAAATATAACGTATATAACAAGAATTTTCGGGCTCTGTATGGGGATTGCGAAAAGCGATTCTCGCGGACACTGCTCGATATCAATGAGGATGAACTGCGGGAACTGCTGCACAACTACTGGTATTATGATACCATCTCCGATCTTATTTTCATTTCGAAAGAGATGGTGGATGTCTACAGTCAATGGGGAATCGTGAACCCTCTGACTGACATCTCCAAGGTAAAGTACAATCAGATTTCGATCCGGGATACGGTTGCCAGAAAGATCATTCGCGGCCCGGAGGCCCTGTACCAGCTCCTCCAGCTCGATCAGAAAGATGAGCGGGTACAGATCATAGTAGGGAAACAGCGCCTTGCCCTTGCATGGATTGGATATTCTGTTAAAGAAATGCTTGAAGTTGAAGACGATGAGGTTGATCTGAAAAAACGGACGGTACGCGGTATCAAAATCCCAAATGCGGTCAATCAGATCCTGCTTGACTGCAAACAGATTCCCTATGTGGTCCGTCCCGGCGGCGTATGCGATTTCATCTACCATCAGGAAGCGGCGGGGACAAAGTTTGTCCGCCTGATGACAAAAGATCCGGCGGGTCCGAAAACAAAGCTTTCAGCGATGTATGTCAATACGGCCGGCAAGTATCTCAGAAAGGCAATCGCGGAGATTAAGGAAATCGATGAGGATATCCTGATCCCGGAGAACGTAAAGCGGTCCGGAATCCTGTATCGGATGAGCGAACGGGAAAAGGAACGAGGCGGTTTATCCAGTGACGATATCTATGAACTGGCTGGGGTCAGCCGCTCGATTAGTGCTGGAAACCAAAAGCTTGACCATTGGCGTATGCTCTATCAGGATTACAAGGCGATACAGTGAGCGGTTTTAATAGAAGCAGGAAAGCCTGCTTTTATTAACCGCTCAGTACACATATTTAGATAAAAGAAAATAAAAAGAAACCGCATGGATGTTGGCCCATCCATGCGGCAAAACAGTAAGAACACCATCCACATCACTGTCCGGGCCTTACTGCGTCCATTTTACCATAGTGAGATTTTGAAAGCAAGATGTTGAGTGAATAAAATGATTTGCGCATACAGCGGAAATTTAATTGACGATTTAGACTTTGAGGAGAATGCTTACAATGAGCGATTTAATCAGCCGGAAGGCAGTGATTGACTGGTTTAGATGTTATGGACACATGGACGAGCCAATCCCGTTTGAAACTCTTGTATCTGATTTAAGGGACGCGATTCCTTCCGTCGATGCCGCGCCTGTGGTGCATGGGCGGTGGATAAATAATAGTGCGTTAAATAAGTGCAGCAAATGCAGAACGTATTGGGATACCAAGACTAATTTTTGCCCCAACTGCGGCGCTCGAATGGACGGGAAGGACGGTGCTGACAATGAGTGAATGGATTGAATCCGTTATGAATATATCATTTACTGCATTTGCAGTGTATGGAACTTTCGTACTTTACAAATGGCGTCAAGTTGCTAAAAAAGTGGAAGATGCGGTTGAAGAGTTGCGAAATGAGGATGCGGAATGAAAGCCTATTGCGTTTACGATAGCGCAAGCGATGACAATTGCTCCACTATCGTGTTTGCAGAGAACCCCACACAAGCAAAGTTAATTGCTCAAAGAACAGACACCTGCGAGGATGCCAGATACATAGACATCCGGGCGAAGAGAATGCCGGAAGCGGATGGATTGTATAAAGGCAATTCGGAGGTTGACTGGTACGATGATGAAACGAGAATTACTCTTGTGCGTGATTTCAAGTGGGCTTGCTGGGAACCTAGTTTTGAGTGTGACAACTGCCCTGCAAAGCAATATTGCCATTGGCATGAGGGGGATGCGGAATGACTGACAGAAATCTTCTTGCTATAAGCATAAAGCATACAGAATATAAGTGGGCGTTTGGAAAACCTTGTGTTTTGTGGGGACACAGGACAAAGGACGAAGAAAAGCGTTCTTTTGGAGGGTACACAAATTTCCCCCAAAAAGCTGAATTGTATTCGTTGGAAGAATGGCAAAGCAAATATAATTCGTGCGAGTGGATGAAAACTGACGAGCCTGTAACGATGGAATTAAAATTCTGCAAAAAGTGGAAGAACTACGACACCGTACTTGTTCGGTATGAGGACTATATCAGATACTGCAAGGCGGCAAGCCTATCTCTTGACGGGGGTGGATACGATGACTGACAGAGAAGCTGTTGCAATACTCGAAAGGCTTTTTAACAAAAGTTGTGGGGACTATCGGTATCAAAACAAACAAAAACTTGATACAGAAGATGCTATGTATCACGCAATTACCATGCTCCAAGAGCGCATTGACCGGGAGAAGGGGTGCCGTTGCTGTTTTGACGCAAGTGTAGACCCAGAACTGGAAGGATGCGATCTGTCGTATCACGATGTTGGCGATGCTCAACGTTATAAGAGAATTATGGTTCGTTCGGGCGGTGGAAAGCCGATGATCCTTATGTTTGAAGAGTGGAGCGGACAGCAGTGGAATACCGTAGGCATCTACGAACCAAAGTTCTGCCCAGAGTGCGGACGACCGCTGAAAGGAGCACAGGATGAAGCGAAGATTTGATGAACGCTCCATAATTGACAGTTGGAACGAAAAAGAGCAGAAACGTGAAAAAGCAAAAGAAGATAGGTATATTAAACAGCTTGAAAAATATAAAGCCGAAATAGAAAGACCGCTGAAAACGGCTATTCCGGGGGAGGAAGTATGATTTGTGGAAGATGTGGTAAAGAGTTTAGACAAGACCCACTCGCTCGTGCATCTTGGTATTGCGACGATTGTATGAGCGAATTGTTTAAGCCAAAGAAAAAGATTATCACCAACGCCGACCGTATCCGGGCCATGAGCGACGAAGATCTAGCACGATTTCTCATTTGGAATGTTCCGAGTTGCGTTAATTTTTGCGACGATGCCCGTTGCGGATGCAAGTGGAATTGCAAGCATTGTGACGGCCTAACTGTTATTGCCGACTGGCTCCGTCAGACAGCGAAGGAGGTTTGACCATGATACCTTATAAGTGCCCTATCTGTGGAGGAAAAGGAATTGTCCCCGGAGGATTTTATATATCAGTTGGTTATACATGGTCAAGCAACTGTACTACAGAGAAATGCAGACAATGCAACGGACAAGGCATTATTTGGTCGAATACTGCCGATATGGATAAGATCTCAGGATTAAATGTTGGATCAAATACATTGATCGCAGGAACCTATAATAATTCACATGAGGAGGTTTGACCATGTACGAAGGTCTGATAGACAGCCTGCGCACTCATGTAGAGTGGGCACGTGCGAACGAATGGGAATCTCCGATTACGCTCGGGGATGATCTGGAAGAGGCAATCAATGCTATTGAAGCACTTACAAAAGACTTTGAATTTGTAGACGATATCAATCTGGGCAATGGTGTAACAATAGAAGAGCTTCAGGCAGAGGTTGATGCTCTACGCAAAATGCAGCCCGTCAATCTGGAGGAAGATGAAGCCAGATCGTTTGTGTTAGCCGCAGAACTATCAGAGGCAAGAACTAGGTTGGCAAAATCGGAGACCGAAAGAGATAGATTTGAGCAAATGTATCTGCAGTCTGAGGCCGATGCAATCAATCTAACCGGAGAGTTGACCGAGGTTAGCGCCGAAAACGCCCGGCTCCGGCGGGAGAGAGATGCGGCGGTGCGCGATTTGAAAGAATGCGATATGAGAGAGCCGGGCGGCAGGTTTTGCAAGGATAAAGAAGAGTGTTATCAATATGTTCGTGAGCATGGTGGATTTTACCCTGAATGCGACGGATGCCCATTGTGGCAATGGCGCGGACCGGCGGGAGATAGCAAATACTGAGCACGTCTAATATTTAACCATATCAGACTGAATCTTTCTGCTATGAGTAATAACTTCTACTTCTTTATCGCTTTTACGAAACCATACGTGATATCCTTCTTGATGCTCTGCGTAATATTGAGATCCGCAGTAAAGATAGTTCTTTTGTCTTAGAAATTCTTTTAGAAGTAACCACTGATTATAATCTTCAACCGTTCGGGTTTTTGAGAAAACCAATACATCACCTTCACAAATTGGTGCCGGCTTTTCATGTCCGGTTAAATGTCCAGTAAGGTCAAAGCGCTCAGAGTTTGCTGCGCTGCAGTGTAATGAGAAACGCCGAAAGAGGAAACAGCCAATCAACGGATAAAGCATGGCGTATTGAAAATTAGGAGCGATGCCTTCACACCGCCCCTATTGCGACTAGCTCCCCAAAGAGAGCCAGATGGCCTTAATGACCTCGCAAATTATCCCGGCGATTACGCCGCAAATAATCTCCTTGGCTTCAGGACGCATCCGATACCTCCTAACGAGACCAAAAGTTTAGCCTCGAGCGGCCTTTCGCTCTCGTTTCTTCGATTAGGAGATAACAATCGCAGTTACAGAATAGCATATCCAGAAAAGGTTTGCAATCTGTAGACGGGAAATAGTTCAATACGCCACGCTTTGTCTTAAATATTAGGAGGTATTTTGATGGATGTAAAAATGCGTTTAGTATTAAATTATCTTGAAAGTCTTCAATATGATATTTGCGAGTCTATGATTGGACCGCAAAATTACAATAGAATTAACGGCGTGTCTCCTAAAGAGTTTGTGCAAAATCTTCTCTTCTTAAAGGAAGATGGATATATAGGGATAAATTTTTTGGGAAACCCGTCAGAAAATACACATTGCATAATCACAATGACCAAAAAGATGGCAGACGACAAATACTGTAGAGAACGTAATATTTTATACCTATTAAATAAATGGTTTAAGAAAGCCAAGTAACGATTTTGCCTTACTCCACAAGTCGTCTTGAAAATATGATTTAGCCCTAGGCTTTATTCTTACATAGCACGCATGTTCCGGAGATGGAACTCCTAAGAATTGTACGGAAATATACCCCTCACTTTGAATATCAAGTAACTGCCTAATAAACTCGTCAGGAGAAATCCCGTCTATCGCGGAATAGCTTTTAGTGTTAAGCAACGTGTCATTCTGACTATCGTAATTAAGAGATAATAAGTATTTAAGCACACGTTTAAACTCTTTCTTATTCATTTTAACCACCATCATCTATCATGTCATAAAGGAGAGAAAATTCAATGACTTACACATCAGCAAGTGCCCACAAACAAATCAAGCTATGGACAGAAGAGCGCGACGCTTTAATTCAAAAGGAGCGGGAAATCTGCTCGTATACCTATCAGGCGGGAGAGGAACCGGTAATTGAAAAATACGATTTTGTTAATACGCAATGCCGAATCGCGGAATATAACAACAAGATTGCCGATCTAAGACACGCTGTTAATCTTTTCAATACAACAACGGTATTGCCCGGACTTGGCTTCACAATTGACGAAGCGCTTGTAAGAATGTCAATGCTTAACGATCAGAAAAACCGTCTCTCTCGTATGAAAGATATCAGAGAGAAAACGAGACAAACCAACTATAAAGGAATATCAGAATTTACAGAACGCAATTTTAATATAGACGATTGTGAAGCTCTGTATCAGAAGGTTTGTAATGAGCTAATTCAAATTCAGCTTTCCATTGATAAGACAAATCTTACAGAACAGTTTGATGTTCCTGACGAAGATTAACCATTGCCATTTGTGAAAATTGAAAAGGGTACGTCGCCGCACCCTTTCAGTCATCAATACCGCAGATGACGGAGCGTTTCCCTTACGAACATATAGATCGTAAGTACATCAGCAAGTGCGCCGATCATGCGGAGCACATATAGCATCAGTTCGCCCACTGCATCACTGCCTTTCATATATATGCTGAAAGTACGGGACCCTCACTCTGAGCAAGTGAGTGTAGTCATATGAGCGGGTTGATGACGCCAAAATTATAATACAGTTTACACAAAACGGCAAGCCCTAATATCCGTCCATCCAGTCCACAACTAAACAAAAGAAAATTCTATCAAGTATCTGTAGACGTATCGTTGATGTTATAAGATTATTTTGTTATTTATTGTCTGTATGTGCATAAGATGAAGAAGTCTATAGAAGAAATTCTATTTTTAATATCATAATTGGATTGGTAAAAACTTAGGAAAGAGGTCTTTCCCCGGCAAAAGTAGATGGTTATATGCCGGATATCCTGTGCCGCAGCCGAATGATAGGCAGTCAGTTAGTTTGTAAAAGCAGAGTTAAAAAGAGGGCGTGATATTCACGCCCTGACGGTTAACGACCCCTCATAAGCACTCAGTTTAACAAGGCGCTATAGGTAGCGATCGTTATATTAACGCAGATATCCATGAGATCCATGCCAACACCTCCTGTATGTAAACTAAAATGAGAGGTTCTTCCCTTAATAACCTTAACACCTCAATTTAGTAACAAAAGGACCGCTACTTTATTATAGCAAATTATTCAATTTATACAATAACAAAACTCTTACAAATTCAACTGATGTATGCTGGTTCGAGTCCAGCCGGCACAACCAACGGAGAATAGGTTGTCAGTTAGTCATCTCCGGACAAAAACGATTAAGACTGTCTGGCAGGCCGGAAAGACGGCCGATATACGCCCTTAGCTCAACGGAAGAGCACACTCCTTATAAGGGTGAGGTTGTGGGGTCAGAACCCACAAGGCGTACCAGATCATTTTCGTAAATCTACGAAAACTGATAATTAAAAAGAAAGAAGGTAAGTTATGACAGAACCCCAGAAGTATCAATGTCCCTATTGTAAAACCTGGTATGAAACACCCAGAGAGATGGCCCTTTGTACGATTCGCTGCGATGAAGCGAGAGAGGAGATGGAAAAGAGAAAACGAGAATTAGAATTCAAAGAGAAAAAGGCTCAGAGATCTAGTGAACTTAAGCAAAAATATGTAGAATTACAGAATTTGTGTAAGTCATATGCACATGATTACGGGACAGATCTTCCTATCACGTTCCCGTTGAAAATTTTTTTCTAATTAAGATGAGGTAACTAAATGAATATTATTTTTGTTAATCATTACACAGAAAAAGACTATTGTTTCGAGGTCCCTGAACTGCTTTTGCCGTACTTAAAAAAGGCATGACAGTCCTTGTTGAAACCAAAAGAGGAGTCACTACAGGTATTACGACAACGGATATTATCAGCGGAGATGGCGCCAGAGACATTGCCGTAAAAGCAGGAGCATATTTCCCTCTTGCTAAAGTAATTTCATTTCTTGATGGCATTCTTATGCAGGTTGCAAAAAATCAGATTGTCAATGTAATAAATAAGGAATTTGAAATCCCCTATATTCCATTTTAAAAAGGAGATTTATGGACAAAATCAAAGTATTTGAAACAGAACTAAAGTGGATTCAGAACCCTGAAATCCGCAATTTTGCTGAGAAAGCTGTTTCACTTTTGCCAGACTATTTCTTTGAGGTTGCCGCGTCGAGCACAGGAAAATATCATCCTACATACGCTATTGGCCCAGGCGGATTGGTGCGGCATACAAAAGCTGCAGCTTCAATTGCTCACGAACTGCTTTCACTTGAAATGTATGATAAATATACTTCAGATGAAAGAGATCTGATGCTAATCGCCCTGATTTTGCACGATGGGTGGAAGCATGGTAAATCTGAAAAGGCAGGCGCCTATACGGTGGCAGAACATCCTACCGTATGTTCAGAATGGATTCAGGAAACAGAAGATCTGTCTTCTTTATTGCCCGAGGAGCAGATTGAATTTCTCTGCGGGTGTATTGCGTCTCATATGGGGCAGTGGAATACCGATTACCGTACAAAGAAGGAAATCCTCCCTAAACCTAAGACCGCCGCGCAGAAGTTTGTGCATCAGGCCGATTATCTTGCAAGCCGTAAATATCTTATCTACGACTTTGGAGACAGTTATTATCGCCCCGGAAATAGTCCGGATGAATCTAAAAAGGAAGACCAGCTTAATACAGTTAAATCAAAAATCGTCGCTCTTTGCAAAGAAAAGATCTCATCCGGGGTCAATAGTTCTGAGCTCTATGCGCTTATTGCAGAAAAAACCGGAGGTTCTAAAAACCCTAATTCCATTACCGATGTAGGCATTGCAAACGAAGTGCTGTCTGCAATTTCAAATCTAAATAAGGGGGATTCAAGTGGAAAATAACATCAGCGTGTTCGAACGACTGAACGCAGTAGACGTTCAGGACCAACTTGACGAGAAGAAATCTGGCAACACAGACCTGCTATATCTTAAGTGGGCTTATGCGTGGTCGGAGACAAAGAAGGTATTCCCGGAGGCTACATACAGAATACTTCGCTTTGGGGAAAACAACCTGCCTTATGTTTACGATCCCAACACCGGATACATGGTATTTACCGAGGTAACGATTGAGGGTTTGACTCACTCCATGTGGCTGTGTGTATTGGACGGGGCGAATAAAGCCATGAAGGCGGAGCCCTACGAATATACGGTAGGCAGTGGTGACAAAAAGAGAACTAAGATAGCAGAGGCCGCGACAATGTATGACATCAATCGTACTTTGATGCGGTGCCTCGTGAAGAATCTGGCGATGCATGGTCTTGGACTTTCAATTTATTACGGCGAGGTTATTTCTCCGGAGGCTAAACAAAAGGCCGAAGAGGAAGAGGCTGCTCGCAAGAAGCAGCAGGAGATTTTGACTGCGGAACGCAATAAAATTATTAGTCTTGCTACCGAAAAAACAGAATCCGGGATTGATAAGGATACGATTTATTCCGTCATCCAGAAGTATACCGGAGGAAAGAAAAATCCGAATGCAATTCAGACTATTGAAGATGCCAAGGCGTGTTTCAAAGAAATCGAGGCTATGAAGCCTTAAAGTACACATATTTCAACTCAATTAATAGAAAGAAATGAGGTAACAAATGCTGAATCAAGTTTCCATCGCAGGGCGTATTGTAAGAAATATTGAGGTAAGAAAGACACAAGCCGGGATATCGTCTGCTTCATTCGCAATTGCAACTGACAGAGACTATAAGGATAAAGACGGCAATAAAGTAACAGACTTTATCAATATCGTTGCATGGAGATCAACTGCGGACTATGTATCAAAATACGCGGGAAAGGGATCTCTGATTATTGTGGACGGCAAGCTTCAGGTCAGAAGCTGGAAGGATGACAAGGGAGCAAATCATAACGCTACAGAAGTAATTGCGGATAATATTTACATTTGCGATTCAAAGCGCAGCAATGACGGGGCGGCTAACAAAACAACGTCCGCAAAGAGAAGTAAGCCGGCGGATGTAGAACCTAACTCTGCTATCGACAGCGATGAGGATCTTCCGTTTTGAGCGGAGGAAAATATGATCTGATTCTTGACGGTATCCGGTGGAGCTATTCTAGTGTGAATAGCTACCACCAGTGCCCCAAGGCGTTTAAGCTCGGATATATCGATGCAGCGCCGCGCGTAGACAATGCTTTCAGCCAATGGGGATCTCTGATCCACTCGCTGCTCGAACGCTATTTCAAGGGTAAAATCGAATTTTTCGAACTTAGCCAGCTTTACCGCCAGGAATATGATGACAAAGTAAAATGCAGCTTTCCGTTCGCGAAAATGGACGCTTCCTACCGCTCCCGAGGAGAAGAGTTCTGCGATAATTTTGAGGGTGACTTTGAGGGTTATGAAGTAGTTGCGGTAGAAAAAAAAGTAAAACTAGATATTGATGGGCGCCCTTTTGTTGGGGTAATCGATCTTGTCATAAAAAGTGAAGACGGATATATCATTGTAGACCATAAATCAAAAGCTTCCTTTAAGAGTAAGTCAGAAAAGGAAGATTATCTGAAACAGTTATACCTCTATTCCATCTACATACAGCAGGAATACGGCGAGCCTCCAAAGAGACTTTGTTTCAATATGTTCCGCGCTGGTTCAAAAGAATGGGAGGACTTCGATCCTGAAAAGCAATTAAGGGCGAGAGAGTGGTTTGTAAATACCATTGACCAAATCTATAGCGACAATTCCTTTGAAGCACATGTTGATTCCTTTTTCTGTAATAACCTTTGCGGGGTACGCCATCAGTGTAATTGTTCTGAGTCGTATGCGAGAGAGGAGTGAGATTTATCCTCGTAGACGCTAAAAGAATTGAAGAAGCAAAAGAGAAATTAGGCGATGAAAACTTTACCTATATGATGCAGTTCCTCGGGATAGAAGATTACGACGCAACAAGAATGAAATGCTGTTGCCCGTTTCATAAAGAAGATACGGCATCTTTTATCTACAATCCAAAAACGTATAAGGCTCATTGCTTTGGATGCAGCGTCAACGTTGATATCTTGGACGCATATATGAAAGGTAAGAATGGCACGTTCGGTGAGGCGGTCCAAAAGCTGTTTGAATTGGCGGATATCCCTTACAGTTTTGGAGAATACGGTGTAAAAACGAAACGGCAATATCGATATCCCAAAGTCGTGGAATGCTCTGACAAAACACAGATTTACGATTACCTATTGAAACGTAAAATCAGCCCGTCTACCGCAGATTATCTTGATATTCGGCAGGACGAATACGGGAATTTAGCATTTCATTATTACGATCTCAACGATGTCTTGACGATGGTAAAGTACCGCCCGTCCCGAAAAATAGAAAAGGGAGAGAACAAAAACTGGTGTCAACAGGGTTCTGATACCACGCCGCTGCTTTTTAATATGAACAGAATTAACCCTTCTCAACCTTTGATTATTACCTGCGGGGAGCTGGATTGCGCATCTGTAATCGAGTCAGGTCTGACAAATTGCGTAAGCATTCCGCTCGGAGACGGGAATACGAAGTGGATAGAGGAATGCTGGGACTTTCTTGAACAGTTCAAAGAGATTATTGTCTGCCATGACAATGACAGTTCTGGGGTTAAATTTGTAAAAGAAGTAATCCCAAGACTCGGTTCTTGGCGTTGTAAGGTGGCGAATTGCCCTGACTTTGTTCTTACAAAATCAGGCGAGAAGAGAGCGATTAAGGACATAAATGAGGTTTTATACTTTTATGGAAAAGAAAAAGTAGTCGATATCATTTTAAATTCCACCGACAGCCCGGTGCCATCTGTGCAGGATTTTTCAAATATCCCTGATAAGGAATTTTCCGATATGGAAGGGATTCGGACGGGGATAGAATCTTTGGATAAAGAAATCATGTGCCTGCCATTCGGGAGCTTGACGATTGTTTCCGGAGCTCCGGGAGCCGGTAAAACCTCTCTCCTTTATGGATTGGTATGCCAAGCGCTGGAACAGGGTTCTAATGCATGGGTATTCTCTCGTGAGCTTCCCGACTACACTACAAAGGGCTGGATTAACTACATGCTGGCTGGGCCGCGCAATGTAAGCGAATACCACAATTCTCAGGGCGCCAAATATTATAAGGTAAATCCCGAAGCAAAGAAAGCGATTTCTGCTTATTACAAAGGCCGTCTCTATGTGTACCGGGATGATTTCGGATGTAAAGCTCAAGAGATTTTTTCTTCCATGACTGATTCGGTGCGCAAATACGGCACGAGGTTTTTGTTGATCGACTCGCTGATGATGGTAGATCTGGAATCAAACGAGAATAACAAGTTTGAAAAGCAGACCGAGTTTATCAACCAGTTAATCCAGTTCGCGCTGAGATATAATGTGGCAATCGTATTGGTTTGCCATCCCAGAAAGCTGCAGTTTGGGCAAAGTGAAGTTGGAATGTACGATATTGCCGGCAGCTCTAACCTCAGCAACCTGAGCCATCGGGCAATCGGCTTGCGAAGGGTTGGCAAAAAGGAGCGAATGGGGGAGAGAAACGCCAGGGATACGGGCTGGATTATTCCGCCCTGCCAATACCATTGTATGCTGAATATTATCAAAGATCGTTTCCGGGGAAGAGCTGGTGCGGAATTCGGCTTATATTACGATGAGGCCAGCCGAAGGTTCTTTTCCAATCCTTCAGAGTATGACTTCAAATATTCTTGGGATCAAAACATTTATCAGGACGAGCTTACATACCCGATTGTAGATATGGAAGAAGAGGTTTTAGGGACAATCAGGGAGGGATGAACATTCCAAATTATGTCGCATATCACGTCCATACAGATCATTCTCTGCTCGACAGCGCGACCAAATATCAGCAGTACATTGAAGAAGCCGTAAAGAACGAGCAGAGCGCAATTGCTTTTACGGAACATGGCAATCTCTACAATTGGATTGCAAAAAAGAAGGCTTGCGAAGCATCCGGGTTAAAATATATCCATGGAGTCGAGTGTTACCTGACTGAAAAACTCTTCCCAAAGGAGAGGGATAACTACCATACAATTCTTCTGGCAAAGGACGCCAACGGGGTTGAAGAAATTAACTCACTCGTCAGCCGCTCCGAGACGGAAGATCACAAATACTATAAGCCGCGCATTTCGTTTGATGAGTTTCTTGGGATTAGCGACCATGTTATTAAAATCAGCGCCTGCCTTGCGTCTCCGTTGAATCGGCTTGACATCAGCAATCCGTATTATGAAAAACTGGCGCAGCACTACGATTATTTTGAAATACAGCCACATAATCACCCCGATCAAATCAGGTTCAACATTCACCTCGCAGAGCTGTCCCGTAAACATCACAAACCTTTGATTGCGGGAACCGATACGCACAGCTTGAATCAGTATAAAGCAGAATGCCGAAGTATCCTTCAGTCCGCAAAGCATATTGAGTTCAGCGACGAAGACGCATTTGACTTAACCTATAAATCCTACGATGAGTTATGTGAGATGTTCCGTATTCAAAATGCGATTCCGGAAAATATCTGGAAAGAAGCGATTGAGAATACAAACCGTATGGCCGACAGCGTAGAGAAGTTTGAGCTTGATGAAACCTTTAAATATCCGCATCTATATGGAGAACGGGACTCTGAAATTTACGACAGTAACCTGTGGAACAGTTTTCAGAAAAAGATTGACGAAAATATCATTCCGCAGGGAGAAGCAGAGCGGTACAGAGAGCAGCTTGAAGAAGAAACCAGAGTATTCGACAAGCTCGGAATGAAGGGCTTCATGCTGTCCATGTCCGAGTTTGTGAGGTGGTGTAAGGGAAATAATATCCCGGTTGGTCCGGGAAGAGGCTCTGTTGCTGGAAGCCGGGTTGCATACGTCACCGATATTACCGACGTTGATCCCGCCCGATGGGGAACGGTATTTTCCCGGTTCTGCAACGAAGACAGGCGAGAAATTGGCGATATTGATATTGACCTTGCGCCGGATGATCGGGAGCTTCTTTATAACTATATCATCGGCCGATTTGGAGAACAGTACACAGCCTACATTTTGGCGCTAGGCACAATCAGCTCTAAGGGGACTATAGATGAAATTGGACGGGCTTTAGACCTGAGATGGAAAAAACAGCATAAGGACGATGAAAGGTCGCCCTACACTCTTGATGCTGTAGCGGGAATAAAGAAAGTATTTGAGGCGGGTCCTGATAAAGCCAGAACTTTATTCCCAGATTTATTTTACTACTATGACGGTCTGATTGACACAATCATTTCACAATCGATGCATCCGGCGGGCATTGTGGTAAGTCCCGTAACCCTTCCTGACCATTATGGAACGTTTGTCAGAGAAGGAAAGACGATACTGCAAATTGATATGGACTGCGTACATGAGGTCAGCCTTGTCAAGTATGACATTCTGGGGTTGAAAAACATCCAGATACTCAAAGATGCCTATGAGCTGGCTGGAATTCCATATCCAAGGATGCACGAGATTGACTGGAATGACGAGGCGGTTTGGGAAGATATCAAAAGGTCGCCGGTAGGCATATTCCAATTTGAGTCAGATTATTCGCATTCCATGCTCAGACAGTATAATCCCAAATCCATTTATGATATGTCGTTGGTGACGGCGGCAATCCGCCCCTCCGGGTCTTCATACCGCGATGAGCTGATGAAGCACATACCGCATAAGAACCCGTCCCCAATTATTGATAATCTACTCGCCGATAATAACGGATATTTGATTTATCAAGAGGATACAATTAAGTTTCTTCAGCAGATATGCGGATTGTCAGGAAGCGCCGCCGATAATGTCAGAAGGGCCATCGGCCGGAAACAAGAAGACAGAATTAACGCCGCGTTGCCGCTAATCTTAGAAGGTTATTGCAGTAAATCCCCTAAGCCGCGAGAAGAGGCAGAAGCGGAAGCAAAAGAATTTCTTCAGATTATAGAAGATTCAAGCAACTACCAATTTGGGTGAATGGTTTGCCCATCCTTGTGAATACGGTCAACTAAACCGAGAGGTTAAGGTGGTAAGAGAGCCTAAGTCCTTATATTGGATATGGTAATACCGTGCCAAGCCCTAAACAGGGAAGGTGTAACGACTATCGAAAGCACACGAGCCTCAGAAATGATACACGTGGAAGCAAGTAGAGTAGGCCGCAAGGCCGAAGCGCAAGGGGAGAATTGTGCGGTCACAGCGCTGTTCTCCAAGATATAGTCTGTACCATTCGAAAGAATGGATTTAGCGATAATCATTCCATTGCCTACTGCATGATCGGATATCAATGCGCCTTCTTACGCTATTATCATCCCTATGAATTCGTCACAGCATATCTCAACAACGCCGCAAACTACGACGATATCAGAAACGGCAGTGATTTGGCGCAGGAATATGGGATTCGAATCAGCGCTCCCAAGTTTGGTCTTTCAAAAGATACCTACATATTTGACCGGGAGCAAAACGTAATTGCAAAAGGCGTCGCGTCTATCAAGTACCTGAACACCACAGTCGCAAATGAGCTGTATGAGTTAAGCAAAGAAGTTGACTATACCTATTTTACCGACCTGTTGCTTGACCTGATGCAGAAAACCAGCATTGACTCACGGCAGCTTGATCTTTTGATTAAAATAGACTTCTTTGACCGGTTCGGAAATGTACCAACGCTGAGTAAAATCAGGGGCGTTTTTGATTTCTTAAAACAGGGGAGCGCTAAAACAATCAAAAAGGAAAAGCTGGAAAATCATCCGCTTAAAGAGTTGATACCGGCGTTTGCAACAGACAGAAACGCAAAGGGCGCGGAGTTAAAGTCCTATACAATCCAGGATATGACCGGATTGCTCCACGCAGCCGAGGAAGAAATCAAGTCCTGTCAATTTCCCGATCTTGATTTGAAGGTAAGGCTGTCCAATCAGCTTGACATCTTGGGTTATGCAGATCTTACAACGAACCAGATAGAAGATCGCCGCAAACTGCTGATTACCGATATTGTACCATTAAAGAATAAACAGGGAACGAAACCATGGGCGTATGCGGTTTTTACCCGCTCTGTTGGTACTGGCAAAACCGCGAGGTTAACATTACGTTCGAGAATCTATGATCGCCGTCCGATTAAAAAGCTGGATGTAATCTACGCACATGCCCTTAAAAAAGAAGAAAGCGGATATTGGTATCTCTACGATTATGATCTGGTGATTTGAAAATCTTATTACGACGGGAGGAATTTGTATCGTCAGTGAAGGAATTGAACTTTTTCTAAAGTATTTAAGAGAAACCGCAGAGATGAATCGTATCGGAGAAGCAAACGAAAACGAAGAAAATAATGTGACACAAGATCTTTTACACTCCATTGAGATTGAGCCTCATACATATAACGAATATGCACGGCTCAGTAAAAAGCTCAAGGTTTCGCGTCAGAACCGACGTAACGCCATGAATTTGAAAGAACAAACGGCGCCGGTTAAAGAGTGGGCAGAGCAGAACCGCCCAGCCATTCGTTCGTTAGAGCAACTTCTGAATACGGTTAGAAAGCTTGAGCGCAAATCAGAAAATCGCGTTTATACCCCTAGGACAAAGATTTTGGAGGAAGATAATGTTAAGTCTGCAGGAATTTAAGAACGTAATTCAGAAAATAAGGGAAAATAACAGTAGGGTAAGCTCCATTGTAGATGCGACTGACTGGCATGAGCTATATAACTTGATCAACGACGATACACTTCTCTATCTTTTAGAAAAAATAATGGACGATCAGGATGGTTGGATTGGATATTGGATTTACGAACAAAATTTCGGGGAAGACTGGGACGATCATACGGCCAGAGAAGCAGACGGCACACCAATTATCCTGAAAACTCCTGAACAGCTTTATCACTACTTGGTGCGTGAGAAAATAAACAAGACAGAACGCAAGATCATTTTTTATATCCCCTCAAAAGATATTGAAGGTCTTAACGATTTTGAAGTTACATATTGCCCCGAGAGCGGTAAATATTCATTCTTTCTGGAAACAATTTACCAGTTTGACAATCCGGAGAAATACAATTCAAAGGATTATCTGTTGGATATTTGCCGTAAATTCCGAGAGTGGATGATAGAGTCCGGATATAATACGAAAAAGAATATCTCCTTTAGCACTCTATTTTCTGAAAACGGGGTGTCCAATGAATTCAAAAGTATTGAATCCCTGTTCTCCGCGTTTAAGGTTTTTGTGAAGGGAATCTGGAAATCTGAAATAGAGGAGAATAACTTTTGAGCCTGTATTACTGCCTCGACTGCAACAGCTTTTTTGAAGAGCCCAAGAGGTATGTTGAAAAACATAATCTTGACACTCCCCCATACGAAGAATATGACGGATGCCCATACTGTGCGGGAGATTATATCACCCCTAGAAGATGCTATTACTGCGGAGAATATCTTACAGACGACTACTTTTTAGTGCCTGATGGCAGGCTGATATGCCCGGAATGCTGCCATCCGCGCAACGTGGATGAATGGAGGGGTTAGGATGTTTTTCAAAAAGTTTTTTTCACGCATATTACCGCATTCATGCCTGACAAAAACGGTATGGAAACGAAATGCACTGTATTGTTCCCGTTGCGGAGAGCTTTTGGGGTTCTATTATCTTAGTGAGGAGGGTCCCGGCGCACATGTCTGTGTCCAATATGAACGACACGCAGAAGAAATCAAAAAAACGATCCTCGGCTACGCCAGAGAAAGAATTCCTGTGGCAAACAATAGTGACAAAGAATTCAGAGATTTTCTTGATCACTTCAAAGAGCAAACCAGATCGGAGTGTCTACAATCTATGGATGAAGACGGAGACATCATGGAAGAAGATTGCATCGGGGAAGAACCCGCTGGATCTTGAAGATAAGTATGTCAAATAAACTGACGCGAATAATGTAATAGTAAAATCCGCGCCACCCCTAAAACACACCATCCACATCACATCCGGGCATTTTTGCGCCATTTTTCAGGAGGTAAGAAATGAGACAGATCAGGCAAGATGTTTTTGAAACCAACAGCAGCTCAACTCACAGCATCTGCATTAGCAAAGAACCGGTAAACGTTATCCCTAAAAAAAAGTATATTTTCACTTTGATGAATTTGGATGGGAGTCCATGCGTGTTGATGACACAGCGAGTTATTTGTATACAGCTATGAAAAATCTGGAAATGGACGATAATATTTCTCAGATGGAGGAAATTCTGAATCGGCATGGAGCGGAATGCGAATTTGAAAATCCTGAAAAGGGGAGAGGGTATTGGGAATGTGGATATGTAGATCATGCATCAGAACTTGTTGAGTTCATATCAGATCTTCTGAGCGATGAGGATAAGCTGATACGATATTTGTTTGGTGATAGCTGTATTTATACCGGAAATGATAACGATATGGACTCAAATTCCATGTGCTATTGTGCTGAAGAAACAATTTTTGAAGAAGGGCCTGATGGGAGATGGTGTGAAGTCCTTAACCCAAACCATGATTCAGAACACTATGAATACTACTTTAAAGGAAATTAAGGAGGAAACTATGAGACAGGTTCGCAGAGGAGTTTTTGAAACCAACAGCAGCTCAACTCACAGCATTACAATGTGCGCCAAATCAGATTATGAACGCTGGAAAAAGGGCGAATTATTCTTAAATGAAAGGGGGAATTGGGGCTCGTACTCACCATATAAGACAAAGAAATTCGTTACGCGCGAAGAAGCAATCGACATAGTGACCAATAACAGGTATCGTCCGGACGAACCCTTGGAGTCTCTTGATGAAGATGATTTTCTGGAGGCTCTTCGAGAAAGAGATATCTATACATACGATGATTACGGCACAGATTTTGAATGGTTTGACGCCTCTTATACCACCCCTTCCGGAGAAGAAGTTATAGCTTTTGGATATTATGGGTACGACGGATGAAAGAGGTTAAAATGAAGAAATTAGGCTGCTATCAAAACGGAAATTATCAGGTTACGATCTTTGATGATGGGACTAAAATCCGGGAGAACGATTTTGATTGGTTTACTCCGGAATATCCTGAATCAATGGATATTAAGATTACAAATTTCTGCGACAGAGGATGCCCTTGGTGCCATGAAAACTCTGCGCCGGACGGGACACATGGCGACATTCTAAATTCCAAATTTATTGACACTCTGCACCCCTATACAGAGCTTGCAATCGGAGGAGGAAATCCGCTTTCGCACCCAGATCTCGTCCCGTTTCTTCTCAAGTGTAAAACCCTTAAGCTGATTCCCAGCATGACCGTAAACCAAGAGCATTTTGTAAAAGAATTTGATCTAATTCAGAAGCTTGCTGAACAAAAGCTGATTTACGGGATCGGTGTGTCGCTGACCGGAGTGAACGACGATCTGATCCAAAAACTGCGAGCGCTTCCTAACTCTGTGTTGCATGTCATCGCCGGGGTTGTTTCAGTAGACGACCTGAGACGCCTTTACGACTATGATCTTAAACTTTTGATCCTTGGATATAAGGTATTTCGCAGGGGGAAAGATTACTATTCAGACTCTGTTGCGAAGAGAAAAAAGAATTTGTACGCCCTGTTGCTGGAGCTGATAAAGCATTTTCAGGTTGTAAGCTTCGACAACCTTGCGGTTTGCCAGCTTGACGTGAAGCGGCTGATGACCGATAAGGAGTGGAAGGAGTTCTATATGGGGAACGATGGGCAGTTCACAATGTATATTGATCTGGTAAAGCGCGAGTTTGCAAAGAGCTCTACCGCAACCGAACGCTATCCGTTGCTTGAAGATATTAAGCCAATGTTTAAGAAGGTGAGGAGAGAAGCCGTATGACAGTTGCGTTATTGAAGGAGTTTTTAGAAAGCTATGAGGTGCCTGATGATGCTGTGATCTTTGTCGAAGCGGATCATGGGCAGAATAAAGAAAGGGCCGGCGGTATCTTAATATCTCGTTCTGTTTTGAAGGATGGGGAGTATACAGACCCAGACAGTCTTATTTTTGAGTGGGATGGATATGAGGAATATTACGATGAATGGGCTCTGGAAGAATATGATCCTGACGGCCCTATCACAGCGGTTTTGATTAGCTACTAACCGATAACCTATTTAGTATAAATCAATAAGAGGTTGCGCATCAAAGGACGTCCGCCTCCCAGACGTGGGAGGATTCAAATATCATCAAATTACTTATTGGTGGAAGCCCCTGTACTCATTGGAGTATCGCTCAGTCTAAAAATCGTGAAACAAAAGCTGAGGGAATGGGATGGGAGCTGTTTCTGAATTATAAAATCACCAGGGATAAATGCCGGCCGGATTTCTTCCTGTACGAAAATAATAAGAGCATGTCTCCCGCAATTAAACAACAGATTACCGACGAACTTGGAGTAGAACCTATCTTGATTAACTCCGCATTGGTATCAGCTCAGAGCCGGCAGAGATTATATTGGGTTGGCAAAAAGAATTCTGACGGTAGTTACAGCACCGTAAAGATCGATCAACCGACTGATAAAGGAATTGTGCTGCGCGACATTTTTGATGACGCTTTCTCTCAAAATGAAAAAGGGTATGCGTTCAGTGCCGATTACTATAAGCATTTGTCTGAAAAAGAAATGGAATATATGCTGCGTAATGTGAAAGACGGCAGAAACCATTTTGATTTCGAGTATTTTCAGGATGGCACTCGTGATAAGGCTAGATGTATTACTGCAAATATACATAAGGGCGTTCCGTACAACGTCTTGGCAGAGCCGGTCAGAATTGGGACGATTGAATCGAAAGCTCAGAATAAAGACTTTGACAGTCAGCAATACAGGGTTTATTCGCCGGATGCAAAAAGCGTAACGCTCTGCGGACAGGGAGGTGGGGTAGGCGCTAAGACTGGACTATATGCAGCTCCTACGGCCGATAATAATACTACATATCCAATCTATAAGGTCAAAGACAGTCTCATCACAATCAAAGGGGAGAAGTATCCCATCAAGCTTGCAGACGGATCTTACATTATCCGTAAACTAACTGTTTCTGAATGCAAACGCCTGCAGACTATACCTGACAGCTATGTATTCCCAGTCAGCAATAGTCAGGCATATAAAATGATAGGTAACGGTTGGACTTGCGACGTTATCTCCCATATTATGAGTCATTTTGATGGCATTTCTACAGAGCCTGTTGAGGTACTGTCTATGTATGATGGGATGAGTTGTGGAAGAATTGCGTTGCAAAATTTAGGTGCGAACGTGGAGCGATACTTCGCATACGAGATAGATAAGTATGCTATCAAAACGACCCAGTATAACTACCCGGACACAATTCAATGCGGGGATGCATTTCAGGTCAGAGAAGATGGTTGGAAAATAAAATGAGGCCCGCCACAGCGGGCGGGCCTAACCATTTTACATTTCCAGACCAAGCTTTTGTGCGATTTCTTCGGCGCTGAGTCCGGCTTCCTTCGCCTTAGCAATTACCGTTTTCATATTGATTGGATGCTGAAGCTTATACTTCTGAGCCTCTAAAGATTCAATCTCGGCCTTCTTTTTCTCAATCTTGCTGTCAATTTCAGCAACTTTTTCTTCTACGGTTTTAGCTACACGCGGCATTAAAAACAGTCCTTTCATACATTTTTATCAGCATATATCTATACGTCTCATATGTCAATAAATATTTTAGAAGGAATAAAGTTTTATGGAAATTTTATATTTGAAGACGGTACAGCAGTGCCGATGTTAACCGATCATAGCTTTGCAGATTTGATTGAAGAAACTTTAGGACGCGACGCACATGAGTATCTTAAAGCTTTGATTGAAGATTATGAGGTAGAAATCAAATCTCTCGGTGATTTGGTTGATGAATTAGAACAGTAATAGCACTAAACAATCGGTGATATTCAGCTCTGATCAAGCTGAAGTAATATGGTGAGCTCTTAAAGGTATACCGCCTCTATAATAGGAGGTAATCATATTTCTGCATATACCATTGAAGACCTTCGTGAGATGCAAAGCTGGTCTTTAGAAAGAAAGATTCAAGTAACTCAAACGAGAATTATTGACTGGTATCAAACATGGGACGGCGCGGTGTATGTTTCATTTAGCGGAGGAAAAGACAGCACGGTTTTACTTGATTTGGTACGAAGAATATATCCTGACGTCCCCGCTGTTTTCTGCGACACCGGACTAGAATACCCTGAGATTAGGGACTTTGTAAAAACAAAAGACAACGTAGAATGGATTAAGCCTATTCGATATACTGTAAGAAAAGAGCATATATGCCAATCAACTTCCGACAGGTCATTATGGAATACGGATATCCTCTAATCAGTAAAGAGCAGTCTCAATTTATTAGAGAATTTCGTACAACAAAGTCAGACAAACTCAAAACATTGCGTATTGAAGGAAATCTAAAAGGTAGAGGAAAAATTTCAAAAATATGGATGCCTTTAGCATATTCAGATATACCTGTCAGCGAAAAGTGTTGCAATGTTATGAAGAAAACCCCTGCGAAAGTTTATGAAAAAATGACAGGAAGACATCCGTATATTGGCACTATGGCCGAAGAAAGCAAATTGCGCGAATCTAACTGGATTAGGTACGGGTGCAACGCTTTTGACAAAGATAGACCAACCTCTCAACCATTATCATTTTGGACCAACCAAGATGTGCTTTCTTATCTTCGCCAGTTTAAAATCCCATATGCAAGCATATATGGTGAAATTCGAGAGAGAGAGGTTTTGTATACTACCGGAGTAGATCGCACCGGATGTATCTTTTGTGGGTTTGGGTGTCATCTCGACAAACATCCGAATCGATTTGAGAAGCTTAAAATCACCCATCCTCAGTTATATGAATACTGCATGAAATCAATAGAAGATGGAGGACTGGGTATGGATTCGGTTTTATCATTCATAGGGGTCAATCACTAATAAGGGGTATTTATGAATCACCAAAACGAAGTTCCAAAGTATCGCAAAAAGTCTTCAAAAAACTCCCCAAAAAAGCATCATCACAAGCATATATATCGTGATTGTATTCTGGAATGGGACGACCCTCAAGGAAGATATACCACCGAAAAAGGATTTATTCCGCAACATAAAGTAACGGGCAGCTCATACTGTATCATCTGCGGTAAACTTCATCCGGATTTTGCGATGAGTTTTGAGTGGGGCGGAATGTGTCAACAGCTAGGTGGATACATTTGGGAGTATCAACTGTCTGACAGAGCAGTACAGGAGAGAGATCCGTCCACCAGAACGATTCCTACGTTTTATACCCAAAGCCGTTGGGACAAATATGTTCCAAAGGATCAGTTTGAAAAAGAAAGGAATTCACATGAAGAAAAGAACGATTGAAACAATTGAAGAGTTTAATGATCAAGGTCGGCTAATTTGGAAAAGCGTTACAGAGACGACAGAATGTGACGATAAGATGACTGACGTTCCCCAAGAAAATACCGTGTGCAGTTGTTTTCATCCAGAGGAAATCGGAGACAGATGTTAGGGAACCAAAGAGAGAGAGTTTTGTTCCTGTGGCGGTGACAAGTCGTGTTGTGATTTTTATGATTTTAAAAAGGAGTGAGTAGTTTGATTAGAGAATTAGCGCCGCAGTATAGCCAAACATGTGAATCATGTAATACATGCCTTACGTTTGAAACTGAAGATGTTTCAATCGGGGAAGGAAGACTCTCGTATATTGTTTGCCCTAAGTGCGGAGATCGAGTTTACTTAGACGATAAGGCGTTTGACTTTCGACTGACACCGGATAGCATTCAGTACCCTCAGCACTTTTCCAACTACACAGGCGGGATAGATATCACAGATAAAGAGGTAAATAACTGGGTGCATGAAATCATAGGCACCCTCAAAACGGCATCAAATGATACTTTTGAATACGGCGTCGTGTCAAGCGGAAACACCTGTGCTTTGGGTATCAAAGACGATGGGAAATACATGGTGTTTGTTATGAAAGATTACGAGCGTGTTGACTTTGACGCATAAATCGTCTCTTATTTTAGTATCAAAGTCAACTATCATCCTGTAATAAAAATAAGGTATGCTTCTGAAAAGACTGTTGTTCGTTTTAACATTCATTATTCTGATTGCCGCTTTTACATATAGAAATGTAGAGGATAATTGCGTTCAAGTTATCTATGAAAGCCCCCCGTCAGAACCTGTGCAGATAGGAGAAATGGTAACTTATACGTCTTGCGGAGTTCCAAATCAGATTGATACAAGCCGTAAGGTTTGGATGGACTACCGAACCATAACCGACCGCACATCAGATCAGTGGCGTTTACAGCGGCACGCCACCACTGATGAAAACGGACTGAGAAGAATTGACGAGTTTTACATGGTGGCGGTGGGTACATATTACGCCGAGAGATGCGGCGAATATATTACCATCGTTTTTGAAGATGGCGCATGGATTGACGCAATTGTTGCGGACATAAAGCAGGACGCCCACACAGATCCGCTAAACCAATATACTCCGATTGGACAGAACGCGGGCAACGTTGTGGAGTTTATCGTCGATACCGATGTGCTTCATCCGCTGGCGGCGATCACAGGCGATGTATCCCCGATTGGAATGCCCGGAAACGTAATTGAAATTTTGAAGGAGGCTGAAACATACGTCGTTAAAGGTTAATATTATTGCCCACACCCCAGACCCCGAAAGGGTTGTGGCCGCAGCCGCCAAACTTTGTTACAGCAAGTGCGGCGCCACAGAGCTGATGGATAATTTAACCCCGGAGAAAACCGAAGCGTTTCTCAAACGCCTTACTGATCTGTCGCATGACTCCCCTCTGGAGCACATCAGCTTTACCTTTGCCATCGAGGGAATTTCCCGCTCGCTGCTCGCGCAGATTACCCGGCATCGTATGGCGTCGTACTCTGTAAAAAGCCAGCGATATGTAAGGGAATCAGAACTCTGCTTTATCACCCCGGAGGCAATCCGTCTTGAAGATGGGTTGAACGACCTCTATCAAAGCACAATGGAAAAACTCTGGGGGGTTTATGGATATCTCTCCCGAACGCTGATGGGTAAATACCTTGAGGCAGGGATGGATTATAAATCTGCTGAAAAGAAAGCGATTGAAGACGCCAGATATGTCCTCCCAAACGCCTGTGAGACTAAGATGGTGGTCACTATGAACGCCCGCAGTTTGCTTCACTTCTTTGAGTTGCGCTGTTGTAACCGGGCTCAGGCGGAAATTCGTGAACTGGCCGATGAAATGCTTCGGCTCGTGAGAGAAATTTGTCCTCATATCTTTGCAAAGGCCGGCGCCCCATGCACGCATGGCCCATGCCCGGAGGGTAAAATGAGCTGCGGGCATCCGAGGAAGGGGGAGAATCAGTGAGTAACATCGATCATCCTAAACATTACAATATTGGAAGTATTGAGCCGATAGACGTAATTTACGATTGGAATTTGGACTTTAATCTTGGCAATGCCATTAAGTATATCGCCAGGGCGGGGCATAAGAACCCCAATACATATCTGGAGGATTTGGAAAAAGCAGCGTGGTATCTCAACGATAAGATAACCCGCGCAAAGAGAGAATGCGCCCCTCCCATGAAAGGAGGCGGGACACATTAGTAAGCCAGAATTCAGGAACATCGTATATGTAGCTCATCCCTACGGAGGGAATCAGGAAAACTGCCACAGGGTCGAATACATTATGAACCAACTAGCTAAGGCTTACCCAGATTATCTTTTTGTCAGCGGCGTTACATCATTTGGCTACTGCTATTTTGATCTTGATTATCAGGACGGGTTAGAACGTTGCCTGTGGCTCTTAGACCACTGCGACGAAGCGTGGGTATTCGGGAACTATACAGACAGCAAGGGCTGTATGGCAGAGATTGAATTTTGTCAGCAACATCGCATTCCTTACTATTTCAAGTCGTTGGAGGGTGAATAGATGTCACAGGCTGTCCTTTATTCTACCGGATGTCCCCGCTGTGCAATCCTTAAAAAGAAATTAGATGAAAAAGAGATTCAGTATGCTTTAGAGGAATCTGTCGATAAAATGCTTTCTCTTGGAATGACGGCTGTGCCGGTGCTTCAGGTAGATGGAAAATATATGGGATTTTCAGAAGCTGTTAAATGGGTTAATGGCCAATAAGATTTGCAAACAGGTGGTCTATTGTTTGATTGGGAGGACGTTATATTGAATATAAACGTAAAGCTGTATCAGCCCTTTGTGGTGGCGCTGAATAAGCTAAAACAGGAATACGGAGAGGAGTTTGAAAAGATCAATGGATTGCACAACGACAATCTGAGCTTCACCGACTTTATCGATCACTTCGTTGATTCTGATAATACCGCGAATTCTACTATTGACGCGAATGCAAATATCCAGTCAAAAGATATGGTGAACCTTCTTAGTGAGATGTCCAAGCCTCATATGAAACTTCTCGGATACAACAAGCTCTTTTATGAGATTGTCAAGAAATATGGCATGGCAAAAGCCCAAGAGGTATTGGAAAGCGAGTGGAGAGGCGACATCTTCATTCACAACTCTTCGGATATCAGCTTCCGTCCATACTGTTTTAACTACGATCTGGAAAAACTTGCAACAAGGGGCATGTTTTTTGTATCTAACCTGAAGACCGGACCCGCAAAACATTTGACAACCTTCTGCGACCATCTCCTCGAGATGGTATCCTGGGTTTCCAACCGGCAATCCGGCGCCTCCGGAATCGCAAACGCCCTTATGTGGATGTACTGGTTTTGGAAAAATGATGTTGCCGATCATCACTACATCAAATCTCCTGAGTATTACAGAGACCAGTGTTTCCAAAAGTTTATCTTCGATCTTAATATGCCCTATTTGAGAATTTCCCAGTGTGCTTATACAAATATCTCAACGTATGACCGCGTTTACTGCGAAGAAATGTTCGGGAACTTTGTATATCCTGACGGTACATACTTCATTGATTGCGTTGATGAGTTTATTGAATTTCAAAAGCGATTTTTGGAGCTGTTCAGCGAAATGCGGGAGACAAATCTGTATACATATCCGGTACTGACGTGCTGCTTGGTGTATCGGGACGGAGAATTTAAGGACCCTGAGTTCGCCCGGTGGATGTCAGACCATAATATGCGATGGGCCGATTCCAATTTCTTAATCTCTCCGGACACAACTTCTGCCGCCTCATGTTGCCGGCTCTTATCTTCAATTACAGATCTGAAGGTAGAAAAGAAAGAGAAGTTGTCAGGGGTTCTGAATTCTATCGGAGGATCTTCATTAGACATCGGAAGTGTTGTTGTCACTACGCTGAATATGGCCGGGCTTGCCTACCAATCCAAAGACGTTGACGGATTCTTTGATGTCCTTGAACGTAAAACAAGGCTCATTATTGAAGCAAATGATGTGGTGCGCAGCATTATTAAAAGAAATGTTGAAAAGGGCCTGCTCCCTAACTACAGCTATGATCTTATGAAGTTTGAGCGCCAGATGAACACCATTGGGATTAACGGAGTTTGGGAGGCTGCCAAACATTTTGGTTTTACCTGTCAAGATGAATTTGGATACTGGGATTACACAGAGGAAGGGCTTAACTTTGCAAGCTCTATTTTGGATAAAATCAATCAGATTAAAGGCAGCTACGACTTTGACTATTCCATCAATATTGAGCAAACCCCAATGGAAAACGGGGCAATTAAAATTGCAAGAAAGAATCAAATTCTTTATGGGTCTGATGACTATATTACCGGGAACCAGTGGATCAGCCTGAAGGATAAGGCGACAATTCAGGCCAGAGCAAGAGCTGCGGGTATTTTGGACTCCAAATGCGGGGGAGGATGCATCACACACGTTCAGATTGACGCTCCGTTTAATAATTCAGAACAGGCATGGCGCACTTTGAATTATATGGCGGAACAGGGCGTAATCTATTTTGCATATAACCTGAAAATCAATCTGGATGACCGGCAGCATAGTTTTACAACCTCTACCTGCCCCTATTGTGGTGATCTCCCATCTGAAACCTACCAAAGAATCGTAGGATATCTTGTCCCTACAAAGTCGTGGAGCGAAGGACGCAGGGAGGAGCTTGCGGAGAGAGACTGGATGAACCTGAACGACGTGATTTTGTGATGAAGCTGAAGAATATTTCACACGAAGATTTCGTTAATTACCGTTTACCCTCTATGATGCTCGCTTCCTGTTCCTGCACATGGAAGTGCCCAATTGAACAGGGGTTGCCCGTATCAGTCTGTCAAAATTCTGAAGTTGCCAACCAACCGACTATGGATATCCCATTAGATAGAATCGTCGCGGAATATAAGGCTAACCCTATCACCCAGGCGATTGTGATCGGAGGACTGGAGCCAATGCTTCAGTTCTCCGAACTGATTGACCTTATCCAGTGCCTACGCAGCTCCGGGATTAACGACGATGTTGTTATTTATACCGGATACCGGGAGGACGAGCTTACAAGCGAAATCGCCGCCTTAAAACGATATCCAAATATCGTTGTAAAATTTGGACGCTACATACCGGGGCATACCCCTCATTACGACCCTGTGCTCGGAGTAGAGCTTGCATCTGATGATCAGTACGCGGTCAGGATATCATAAGGAGATTTTATGGAAATTCATGTCGTAAACAACCTGAAGCACGTAACTGAAGTAAGAAACGCACTCAAAGAATCAGGGGGATACTGCCCCTGCAAATTGGAAAAGACAGAGGATACGAAGTGTATCTGCAAAGAATTCAGAGAAAGTCCCGCTGGTACGACCTGCCACTGCGGGCTGTATGTAAAAACAGAGGAATGAGTTATGAATTCATTACATAAATACGGCGCACTTCGCCCAAAGATAGACATCCGGGATTACCGCTATAAACCTGCCACGACGATGGTGCTTCCCGAGGAATACGAGCTGGAAAAACCATGCGTAAAGAATCAGGGCGCGATATGCTCTTGTGTGGCTCACGCCCTCAGCTCAATTATTGAGTACCATAATAAGAGGCAGCAGGGGACGGAAGACGGGTTTTCTGTCGGATTCCTTTACGGATGCCGACCTTATGAGTATCAGGGAGCCGGACTTTATCTGCGCGACGCTCTTTCAGTCGCTTGTAAATACGGAGACGTAAAAGAAGGGGACTTCCCCTATAACGAAGAAATCCCCGGAATTATTGACAGAGTAGAGCAATGTCTGTCTAATCTGAAGAAAAAGGCTGAACCAAATCGAATAAGCTGTTATGCAAGGGTAGAAACCGATTCAGAAATCAAATCCGCCCTGATAAATAACGGACCAGTGTTAATCAATATCCCCGTATATCATGACCTTACACAGAATTCAAAGGGAGAAATCCTCCCTTACGGAAAGGTACAAGGCTATCATGGTGTTTTAATCTATGGATGGACCTCATCTGGTTGGAAAATTCTAAATTCGTGGGGATCTCGGTGGGGAAATAACGGCTCCGCTATACTGAAATATGAATATCCGATTGAAGAAGCGTGGAGCGTTACGGATGATATTATCAACGTCAGAAAAATGCCTTTCTCAGAAGCCTTTAACATTTTCTATAAGATTATCAATAAAGTATTAAATTGGAGAAGTTGTAAATGAACGTAACTCTCAAGAAGCTCAGTGATAATGCAATTACCCCCGCTCAGGGCAGTCCGTATGCGGCGGGGTACGACCTGTATGCCTGTCTGGACGCTCCTGTAACCATCCAGCCGTTCCACACTGTAAAGATTCCAACAGGGCTGTCCATGTCTCTTCCGGACGGCTTTGCAGGACTGATTTACGCCCGCAGCGGACTAGCTACCAAAAATGGGGTTAGACCTGCTAATTGCGTAGGCTTGTGCGACGCCGACTATAGAGGAGAGTATATCGTTGCGCTCCATAATGACAGTACAGAGCTTTATACTGTGAATCATGGGGACCGTATCGCACAGCTCGTAATCGCGCCGGTTGCACATGTGAACTTCGTCGAAGGAGATTTGGAGGCAACTGAACGCGGTAACGGAGGATTCGGCAGCACCGGAAGATAAGCGGAATAGTTCAGCCTAAGTCTACATATACATCATCAAAAAGGGAGGATGAATATGGAAAATATTATTGTAAAGCCAAACACCATTACATACAGCAAGGAAGAGATGGAGCGCATTATAAACGGGAAAATCTCAAATCTGATTAGAAATGAACTGCATGATCTGTGATATGGTTGGAGTTTGTGGTATAATGAGAGCTACAGATTTCGCGCCGTTGCAAAGGCCGTACCAGATAGGGAGGTGCGCCTAATGCCAATGGTAGATTGCTATGTCCGCCTGTCCGATGAAGACAGAGATAAGAGCAATGTCTTTGATGCCAGCGAGAGCATAAAGAATCAGAAGTCGATGCTGATCAGTTACTGCATGGAAAGGGGATGGCAGATCCACAAAGTATATTGTGATGAAGATTATTCCGGGGCGGATAAAAACCGCCCCGGTTGGCTTCAAATGATTGAAGACTGCGAGAACGGCGTTGTTGATACGGTGGTCTGTAAAGCGCAGTCAAGATTCAGCCGGGATATGGAAATGGTCGAAAAGTACATTAACGGGAAGTTTGTCGAGTGGGGAGTCAGATTTATTGCGATTCTGGATAACATTGATACCAATGTCGCCGGAAACAAAAAGGCGAGACAGATCAATGGCCTTATCAATGAATGGTATCTTGATGACCTTTCAGAGAATATCAAATATGTACTGACCCATAAAAAGAAAAACGGGAAGTGGACGGGTTCTTTTGTCCCATATGGTTATATTACCGATCCAAAGGATAAAAACCATATGCTGATAGACCCCGTAGCAAGCCAGATTGTCAAAGAAATCTTCCAGATGTTTGCAGACGGTAAGGGATACGTGGCGATTGCCAAAGAGCTGAATGAGCGCAGCGTCCCAAACCCCACCCGATACAAAAGAATGAATGGGAGCAATTTCAAAACAAAAGAGAATCGTGTGACTTCCTCAATCTGGACAGAATCGACCATCTACTATATCATTCGCCAAGAAATCTATTTGGGCAGACTTGTTCAAGGAAAAACGCAAAATATCAGCTATAAAACCAAAAAGCGCCGCTTCGTCCCAAAGAAAGACTGGATACGATGTGAAAATACACATGAGGCAATTATCTCGCAGGATCTTTGGAACCGAGTACATTCAAGGCTAAGGGTGAAATCCCGATCTACCTTTGCAGACATTGATTCTTGTGGAGAGCGTCATATCTTCAGCGGCAAAGTATTCTGTGCGGAGTGCGGCAATCGCATGTATAAGCTGAGTTCAAAGGGAGGGAGAGGAACACATCGTTATAAGTATTTGAGATGTGCCACCCGTAAAAACTCAGAGAGCGAATGCACGAACAGTAAGTTTATCCGATTTGACTTCCTTGAGCAAAAAGTTTTAAGTGAGATTAACGCCTTGATAGACAGGTATTATAATCCCGATCTCATCACAATTCCTGAAAGAGAAAGTAAAACCGAGAAAAGAATAAAATCGTTAACGACCGAAAAGACAAAACTTACAAATGAAATTGCGTCTGTCAAAAACGCATCTGCCAACCTTTACCGGGATCGCATAAAAGGGTTGATTGATGATGACCAGTTTGCGATGCTCAACGATGAGTTCTGGACTCAGGTTAAATCTCTGCAAGGTCGCCTAGACTCCATCGCAGTAGAGATAGAAGACTTAGACATTTCAAGCAATCTCGCTGTATCCAAAGATGAAATTATATCGAAATATGAGCACATTTCTTGCCTCACCCATGCCATTGTTGATGAGTTTATCTCGGCAATATATATTGGAAATGTTACCGAAAATGGGCAGAGGGAGATCGAAATTGAGTGGAATTTTTAGTTTAGTAAACTCATAATGTGAGAGTGAGTAGTATCAAAAAATGGCTTAAACATGCGGTTTGTGAAGCCGATTTTTGTATAAAACTATTCACCACAC
>Ga0129317_1000090_pt1 | contig 111339 bp, 98 predicted proteins | sample Cm1ome_FD_94430 | JGI IMG/M metagenome (GOLD analysis project Ga0129317, IMG submission 94430) | Eastern black-and-white colobus group fecal microbial communities from Wisconsin, USA - Cm1105 metagenome | ecosystem: Host-associated > Mammals > Digestive system > Large intestine > Fecal | place...
ATAATATTACTCCTGTTGACATATATATACCTCTCTATCTTTCCTTAAGGCTCTTATATCTCACTGTTTTTCATCTTATATATCTCATCTCCCATGAGCTCTATAAGTCTCAGTATGCTCATTACACATCCGTATGGAACGGCTGAATATGGGATTATCTGCGGGATATGTGCTGCCATGGTATATTTGCCCATTACATTCTGTGCCGTCTGTATACTTGCATACAGTAATCCTGCAAGGAAAAGTATAGTTCCAAGATATATCACTATCTGTACAACGTTTCTTCCTTTTCCCTTAAATCTGTCTACAAGGAATGTTACGCCTACATTAAGTCCTGTATAGAAGGCGTATGGCGCCGCTCCGAATACGCACCATATCATACATATCAGAGTAAACTCTTCTGACCACCCGAATGGATTCTTTAGAACATATCTACAGATAACTGCCGCAAATACTACTACTGTCATCAGCACTACCGGGATGGTACAGAGTATCTTCTCCAATATATCCATTATTTTCCACAGTATGAAACGTTCTCTCTTTTTTTCTGATGCTGTGTTCATCTATGTATTCCTCCGTAAAACCGAATACCTTTGATTCTTAACGATTATAAAACAATCGTCCTTTAGATATTTTTGGCTGCCGATATATTAACGGCAGCCACTTATATCAGATAGATTTAAATCATTCTCCCTTGATCTCTGCGATGCACTTTTCATACATTTCATATGCTTCTGCACCCATCTTATCCTTAAACTGCTCAGGTACATCCTTAACTGCATCCTCAAAGGTCTGACGCTCTTCGTCTGTAAGATCTATAACTGTCATTCCTTCATCAGCAAGTTTCTGCTTATTCTCTTCTGTAAGCTCTACTGATTTTTCTCTCATATACTCAGCTGCTTCGTCACTTGCCTGCTGTACCCATGCCTTCTGCTCATCTGTCCAGCTATCCCATGCCTTACCGCTTATGATAAACGGAGCCACATCATGCACGTGTCTTGTCATTATGAGATATTTCTGTACTTCATTGAACTTTGAGCCGATGATGTTTGATAATGGATTTTCCTGTCCTTCAACAACGCCCTGCTGAAGAGCACTGTATACTTCTGAATATGCTATAGGTGTTGCTGCTGCGCCCATTGCTTTCCATGCCGCAAGATGTGTCTCAGCATTCATAACACGGATTTTTAAGTTCTTAATATCTGCAACTGTATGAACTTCCTTGTTTGTTGTTGTAAGGTTTCTGAATCCATTGTCCCAGAAGGATGTAACTACAAGTCCTGTACCATCAAGTGAATCCTTAAGATACTGTCCGAATTCTCCGTCATAAAGCTTCCATACCTGATCATAATCTTCTAACGCAAAGTAAAAGTCTACTGCATAGAATGCAGGTGAGAAATTCTGCAATACCTGTCCCGACGGAACTGAGAATGTAACTGAATCACCGTATGACTGCATTTCTGCGATCTCACCCTCATCTCCTAAAGCACTGTTGCCGTAAACAGTGGTTTTCATTGTTCCGCCTGAGAGCTCTTCAAGTCTGTCTGCAAAAAATTCAGCACCAAGCTGCGTCGGATTTGCAGGATCAAGTGTATGTGCAAGCTTAAGCTCTAATACATCGCCGCTTGCTGCACTGCTGTTTTCTGCTGCCGGCTTATCAGCACTGCTTGCTGCCTGTCCGCCTCCTGATCCTGATCCGCAGGCACAAAGAGCTGCTGTCATTGAAAGTGTAAGAATTGCTGCCAGTGTTCTTTTCATAACTCGTCCCCTCGTAATTTGTTTCTTTACCGGATAGTTTGCACTCATTCCTTTGCCCAGACCCGGTAATTAAAGCATAAATTTTGCCGATTCATATTTTTTCAGCTGTTCATTTGAGTGCCTGATGCAAGTCTATCCCCCCGATATCGCCGCGTCAACTGTTTTATTCAATTTCCACATTTTTCAAAGAAATTGTATCTTATTTTTGTATATAATCACTATTATATTTATGCTTTATTACTATTTATCAGCTCTTTTTGTGCGTTTTCGTTGTATATTTTGTCCATATATTTTTTTTGTATTTTTATCATTTGCATATCAGATATATTTATTACTATCATTTAATTAATCTGATATATCTAAAAATTAGGTATAAAAATTTAGACTAAGCGCGCTTAGTGGTAAAACCTCTGTTTAAGACATAAGACTTTTAAATCTCAATTTTCACATCTCTAATTATTACGGCATTTCAGAAATTAAATCTTTATAGCTAAAACCCTTCATGCCTGATACAATGTTTTCTGATGCAGTTATGACTAATGCAAATAATTATGTTTGGGTCAAAAAGGTTTTTGCCCAAACCGACACCGGGTGAATTTACATGATACGAAATATACTTCTTGATCTTGATGATACGATACTGGACTTTCATAAGGCTGAGCATCTTGCACTTGCTAAGACACTTAGAAACTTCGGACTTGAGCCGTCTCAGACCATCATGGACAGATACAGTGAAATAAATCAGTGGCATTGGAAGCAGCTTGAGCTTGGTCTATTTACAAGAAAAGAGGTACTTGTCGGTCGCTATCGTCAGCTTTTTCATGAATACAGCATTGACGTTCCTGCCGAGGATGCGCAGGCTCTCTATGAGAAAAACTTAAGTATAGGACACTATTTTCTTCCGGGAGCCGAAGAGCTTCTTGAGCGCCTTTACGGAAAATATCGCCTGTATCTTGCATCAAACGGCACAGCTGTGGTTCAGCACGGAAGATTGGAAAGCTCCGGTATTGAAAAATATTTTGATAAAATATTCATTTCCGAAGAAATGGGCGCAGATAAGCCAAGCGTAGAATTCTTTGATGCTGCATTTTCAGCTATACCGGAATTTGAAAAGTCAGAAACCGTTATAATAGGAGATTCACTTACTTCCGACATAAAGGGCGGCATGGCATCAGGAATACATACTGTATGGTTTAATCCTCGCGGAAAGAAAAACGAAACTCTTTCTTCAGCGACACCGATAATTCCTGAAACAGAAATCAAAAGTTTTGAGGAAATAGATGCTCTGATGCTTAAGCTTTAATTTTTTCGTTTTATTTATTTTTCATCAACAATGCGTAAAAAGTTACGCTCTTTTCATTCGAATTCAGTTACAAAACCGCTGTGAATGTCATAGATATGCACATTTGCAGCGGTTTTTCTTGATTTATCAACATTTAAACATTATCATCTACTGGTTATTCACAATTACTTTAATTAAAAGGGAATATTTATAATGAACAAGATACGCATAATAACAGACTCCGCTTCTGATTTTATAGATAAAGCTCACGGTCTGAGACAGGGGGATATTTTTCTTCCGCTGACAATAAATTTTGATGATAAAGAATATCGTGACGGTGTAGATATAGGGCATAAAATTTTTTATGAAATGCTGATAGAAAGTGACTCTCTTCCGAAGACAAGTCAGGTGCCGCCTGTGATTTTTGAGGATGCAATGAAAGAAATTACAGATGAAGGTGATACTGCCATAGTTATAACCATTGCGAAGGAATTATCAGGCACATATCAGAGTGCTGTTATAGCCGCTTCAGAATTCGACAGTGACAAAGTATTTATTATAGACTCAGGCAGTGCCTCAATAGGCGAGCTCGCACTGATACATTACGCTCAGGCTCTTATAGATAAATTCCACTCCGGTGAATACAATGATGACATCAACGCTGCATCCAAAGCCATTGTTTCCGAACTTGAAAATGCTAAACGCAGATTATGTGTTGTTGCTCTTCTTGATACACTTGAATATCTCAAAAAAGGCGGCCGCATTTCTGCAGCCGCAGCATTTGCAGGCGGATTACTTAATATTAAGCCTGTCATAGATTTAAAGGATGGCGTCATTCACGTCTTGGGAAAAGCCAGAGGTTCAAAGCAGGGCAATAACATGCTCATTCAGGAGATCAACAAATTCGGAGGCATTGATTATAGTCTTCCTCTCCTTGCCGGCTACACAGGCCTATCTGACAAACTGGCAGGAAAATATGTAGATGACAGCAGTGCTCTTTGGGAAGGCCGCATAGAGAGGCCTTTACCTGTAACTATAGGCGGAACTATCGGAACACATGTAGGTCCCGGTGCCGTAGCTGCTGCATTTTTCAGCCCTGCGGATTAAGCCTTATGCATTTTTATAATATAATCAAACCTCTCGCTCAAACACTATTTCATCAGCCTTAAACTTCTTGGCTCCGACTGCACCCGGGATGAGATCATCAGCTCTTGCAATGATCTCATCCTTACTGAGCCCCAGCTTCACCTGCATCCATTCTCTTGTGCATCCAATCGAATCAAGCTCAGCCTGAGCCTCATACGTTATTCTTTCGAATGCAATAGGCGCTCCGAGCGCTCTGGCTACTGAAAGCACCACCGGAGAACAGCCTATATCTCTTGCCGGAATGCAGCCAGCCTCGATAGCCTTTATAGTAAGTGCAGCTATTATCTTTTTATCGCAGACAATGCATGGTATATGTTTCTTTAATGTCTTTGCTTTATCACCGGAATTGTGAGCCGTGCTTCCTGCAGGAAACTGCGGATGCGGAAATACTCGTCCAAACTCCTCTGCCACTGTCATTCCGATGCCAACCGAAATATCTTCACCTGTAAGCCCCACAAGTACATCACCGTGAGTGATGCACTGAAGCTGTCCCAAAATCGGGAAAATAAGCTCATCCATAGTGACGATATTCATCATCTCCGTTGCGGAATTGTTGTTTGCCGTGCGTCCGGTAATTACAACATTATGCACCGGAATCAGCTTCTTTGAAGGATCAGGACCTCTGTAAAGCTTTCTGCCCGGATAATATTTCTTCCACTGCTTTAAATGCGGTTCATTCTTGATCCTTTCCTCAGAATACTCGATTTCAGCCATAGGCAGTATGCCAAATTCCTTATTAACATGGCCACGATCCCCTGCTCCCATCCTGACGATAGCGCCTTCGGCAACGATTCCGTCGCTGGTAGTTGTGACAGCATCCATGTCAAAAACATTGATAGCAACCGGTCCGTCAAATTCCTTTGCTGTTTTTATAATGGCATCATCCTCAGAAATGCCTTCGGCTTCAATATCCTTTTTATCTATAAATGCAACGGATACAGGAATGATCTTTCCGTCTATTTTTCCTTCAGGAATAACCTTATATTTCATATCATTCTTGCCTGCTGATTTTTAGAGAAACCAGCTTTCCTTTCTTTCTTATCCTTATAACTTAATGGAGTCCTATTCTCGGTCTTCTGTCTTCAATATCTGTGCATCCGTCAAATTCAGTCTCTTCAGTAGGATGAATAATATTAATGACCTCAAGGATTATCTTTGTTGTTTTGCCGTCAGCATCCTTTCCCTTTACAAGTACTGTGTGCATCGTTTCAGGAATTCTCGGCAATACCTTAAGCTCGACATTGGCAACATTTTCATCGTTTGCTATCTCTTCAACGGCATTTTCAATTCGTCCGGTTCTGAGTGACTGCATCTTTGCCGAATGCAGACTCTCAAGACCCGATATCTGCAGAGTTTTATCTCCCTTTGCTCTTCCAACAGCGTTATACATCTTCTGAATAAACTCAGGAAGCTTCGTGTGCATCAGCCTCATATAAATTACCTCCCGCGTAATTTTAAACCGCCGCTTCATGTGACGGCATGTTTTCATAATAATCTTTATACTTTTTTACCGATATATCGGTACATCGTCAAGTTTAATATACCTTGATTTCTATAGATGTCAATGTTTTCATGGCTTGCTTCTCTCTTTTCGTCATTATAATGCATAGCGCATTTTATCTTTCGTAAATTTTGCAGATTTTAATGTCAAAATTCATATGTTGGCCTTCGTCTTAGTAACCTTCACGGCTTTTTATGCGCTTGATATTTCCAATATTAATTATTATACTTAACTGAGTTTTTAATGACAGTTTTTGCCGTTTTTTTTGCGGTTTACGGAAGGGCTGATATGAATAATCCTACTACAATGCTCCAGGATCTTGCTTATGATTACCTGAAAAAAGCGATCCGTGACGGTGAGCTTGAAGAAAATAAGATATACTCTCTGAGTGCTGTATCAAAGATGCTGGATATGTCCAAGACTCCTGTTCGTGATGCCCTGCAGATGCTGAGTCGTGAGGATCTTATAGAAATACTTCCAAGCCGCGGCTTCAGGCTTAAATATTTTTCCGAGCAGGACGTTACAGAGCTTTATCAGCTTCGCTGTGCTATTGAAGGCTACTGCTGCCATACCATTGCCGTAAGATATTCCGAGGATCATAAATACGAGCTTATTGACAAGCTGAGGAATAACCTTTTGATACAAAAGCAGGCTGTGAAAGACCATGCTTCCGCGGCAGATTTTTTGCCTCTGGATATAGAGTTTCACAACATAATATATTCCTGCGTAAACAATAATCGCTTTAATGAAACTATGAACTTAAATCGTGACAGAAGCATGCACTTTACGCTCAATTCATTAAAATCCAACGGAATTATTGAACGTTCATATAATGAGCATAAGCTTATATACGATGCCATTATCGACGGTGATCCGTTAAAAGCATATACAGCCATGCTTAACCATCTAAAGACACCGTATAAAAGAAATCTTGAGCAATTTAAAAAGCCTTGATATCTGACTGACAGCTTTAATATTGTACTTATTTTTAGCATGAGATCGACCTTGATCTCATGTTTTTTTACTGTTTATTCCTTATATTATCTGCTATAATAATCAGATATCGGATTTGATAGTTAATTTTTTATCAATCCAATATGCTCTGACGATGAGATTCATCAAATCGGAAGGCAGGAGTTAATACAGTACTTGAGGACGATATTATTTTTTACTGATCTCAGCGTCCGAAACGAATGTACATATAAGACTTTTAAGGTCTTCTCATGCCATGCCGTATGAGAGGACTTTTTTACGCTTAAATATTAAACGGGCATAGCCCAACTACTTTTTGAAAAGGATCGATATATGATAAAGATAGCTGTATACGGTAAGGGCGGCATCGGTAAATCTACAGTCACCGCCAACCTATCTGCTGCATTTGCCAGCATGGGAAAAAGAGTAATTCAGATAGGCTGTGACCCCAAGGCAGACTCGACCATCAATCTTCTCGGAGGAAAGCCTTTGCTCCCTGTCATGAACTATATGCGTGATATGGAAAAGGATCCGGAGACGCTTGAGGATATCTCAAAAACAGGCTTCGGAAACATTCTGTGCATAGAGACCGGAGGTCCTACACCTGGACTTGGCTGTGCGGGAAGAGGCATTATCGCCACCTTCCAGCTGCTTGAGGAGCTTGAGCTTTTCGAAACCTACAAGCCTGATATCGTTATGTATGATGTCCTCGGTGATGTAGTCTGCGGCGGTTTTGCCGCACCTATCAGAGAAGGCTATGCCGAGGAAGTCCTTATTGTGACTTCCGGCGAAAAGATGGCTCTCTATGCTGCAAACAACATTTATCAGGCAGTCAAAAACTTTGAGGACCGCAGCTATGCAAGAGTCAGAGGCATTATCCTCAACCACAGAAATGTTGAAAATGAAAATGAAAAGGTTGCTGCATTTGCTGATGCAAACGGACTTGAGATAGTCGGCGAGATCCCGCGCAGCAATGATATTAATTTTTATGAGGAACAGGGAAAAACCGTTATTGAAGGCGATATAACACTTCCTGTCAGTCAGACCTTTATTGATCTTGCCGCAAAGCTTTTAAAGGAACACGAAGAGTAATTTATAAGAGGACAGACATTCTATTTTTATGACAGATACAAGCTTAGAAAAACTTAATCCGTTCAGCCGTACCGTATCAGAGCTTTCCGATGCCGGTATCAATGAGCTGCCGTGGCAGTTCATTTCAGGAGAGCATCTTATATACAGCTCTCCTGCTGCCCTTTCATTTAATTCGCCGGGTGCCGAAGGCTTCGGTGTAAAGCGTGCCGCTCTATCCATACCGGATTCGGTGCTTCTTCTGGTGTCCCCAGGATGCTGCGGTCGAAATACCTCTGGTATAGGCGATATACCGCAGTACAAAAATCGCTTCTTCTTTATGAACATGGATGAGGCTGATATTGTTACAGGCAAGCATCTTAAAAAGGTGCCTGATGCCGTGTCCAATGTTGTTAATGAATATCTTCAAAGGACAGGCAAAAAGCCTTCGGTAGTAATGATCTGCATTACCTGTGTGGATGCATTGCTCGGAACAGATATGGAAAGAGTATGCAGAAAGGCAGAGGAACAGGTCGGACTTCCTGTTCGTCCGAGCTATATGTATGCGCTTACAAGAGAAGGCCGCAAGCCTCCTATGATCCATGTGAGACAGTCTCTTTATTCACTGCTTGAAAAGCGCAGAAAGCGCAATACAAGCGTTAACCTTATAGGCCATTTTGCGCCGCTTATCGATGACTGTGAGCTCTATGACATGCTGCACAGCATAGGAGTCAAGAACATCCGTGAGCTTTCCCGCTGCAAAAGCTATGATGAATTCATGCTCATGGCAGAGGCTAATTTTAATCTCGTGCTGGATGCAGAGGCGCGTCCTGCTGCTGCCGACATGGAAAAAGCTCTCGGCATTCCGTATATAGAGCTTAAGAGACTTTATCAGATTGACAAGATCGAACGCCAGTATATGGCTTTTGGACAGGCTCTCGGAGTTACTATTGACGTAAGCAAGGCAAAAGCCGAAGCTCTTTTTGCAATTTCGGCATTCAGGAAAGCGCTTGAAGAACACGGCTATTCGCTTTCTTCCGGACAGCAGCCTATTTTTGCCATAGGCGAATTTTTAAATGCCGACCCGTTTGAACTTTCACTTTCTCTTATACATGAAGGCTTTGCCGTATCAGAGATATTCGGCACTATCACTGCCGACAACTTTATATACATCGAAAAGCTTGCTGAGCTTTCCCCTGATATAAGAGTATATTCAAACCTTGATCCTGGAATGATACATTACCATGAGGCAGAGCATAAAAGGCCTGATTTCGTTATTGGTCGCGATGCTGCATATTATCATCCCGATGCTGTAAGTGTGCAGTGGCGCGAGGATATTCAGCCATTTGGCTTTGCCGGAGTAAAAAAGCTGTATCATGAGCTTCTTTCTGCTTTTGAAGCATCGCTTACCGCAGTAAAAGCCGATACTAAGTCACACTGTTATGCCGCAGCCGTATCTAAAGTTTCCGCCGGAAATGTTATTCCTGATATCATGCTGTCTCATGGTACATCAACCGAAAATGCTTCCGGCAATCTTTCAGCATTAATAAATGCCTCCGGCACTGCAGCCGTATCATCATGTGCCGCATGCAATATATCTGTTAATGCTGATGGCTCAGATGCTGAGGCATTTCCTGATGCCTCCTGCACCTTAAAGCATTTACGCGGCTATCGCAGCTATCTTCCTCCGTTTGCACCCGATGCTTCAGGGGCATCTTCCGTGCTTTATTCGCTCGGAGGCATCATAGTTATATGTGATGCCGGCGGCTGTGCCGGAAACATCTGCGGCTTTGACGAGCCAAGGTGGCTCAGCGAAAAAAGTGCGATCTACAGCGCAGGCTTAAGAGATATGGACGCTATATTAGGACGTGATGACAGGCTTGTTGAAAAGCTTAAGCGCACAGCCGAAAGTGTCGGCAATGTACCTTTTGCCGCAATTATAGGCACGCCTGTCCCTGCAGTGATTGCAACAGATTACCACGCACTTAAGCACATGAGCGAAAGACGTACGGGACTTACTACTTTAAGCATAGATACCTCCGGCATGGAGCTTTATGATACCGGTGCCTCAAAGGCATACCTTGAGCTTTTCAGTGAATTCACCATGGACTCCGAGCTTGAAGATAAAGATGTAATAGCTAAGGACAAAGCAGCAAGGGCAGCCTATAACGGTTACACCGGCATATTAGGTGCTAATCCTATAGATATGAGCAGCCGTGAAATAAAGAGCTTTTTCTCCGACGCACTTTCAGACGACAAAATATGCTGCTTTTCTATGGGAGACGGGCTTGACGCAGTACGTGCCGCAGGAAATATGGCTAAAAATATTGTCGCAGCTCCTTCAGGAATAAAGGCCGCTGAGTTTATCAAAAGAAAGTTTGGCGTACCTTATGAAATCAGCTTCCCGGGTGCAGAGCATATTTTAAAGGCAGCTGTTAATGCTTCCGGGCTTTTTAACGCCAATGATACTGAAGCTAAAGCTGCTGCTGACACAGCTTTCTATGAGTGCTTTGATAATAAGAGCGTTCTCATTATTCACCAGGATGTGCTATCCTGCGCTATTAAAGAGCTTATTAACGAGCACTCAAATGCAAATGTCACGACCGCCTGCTGGTTTAAGACAGTATCTGATAAAACCATCAGGCTTCATGATGAGCATGACCTCTCAGATCTTATCAAAAAGCTTAAGCCGGATCTTGTCATCGGAGACATAGCTATGAAGCCGCTTTGTGACAGTACCGGCATTAGTGTAAGCTTTATTGACCTTCCTCATTTTGCGGTCTCCGGAAGACTCATGGAGGAGCTGTTATGACAGCCGAAGTCATTACCAGAAGAATAAGAGTATACGGCATAGTTCAGGGCGTAGGCTTCAGGCCTACTGTAGCCCGTCATGCCAATACCTCCGACATAAATGGCACTGTCATCAATAAGGGCTCATACGTTGAGATAATAGCTCAGGGCTCAGAAAAAGCATGCGACTTATTTTTGGAGCTGCTGAAAAAAGAGCCACCAATAAGAGCTTATATCATTAAGATAAGCGTACAGGAGCTTGGGAAATTTAAGTGCGCAGGCAATGCGAAAGAATCCGCCGCTTCTGAGGAAAGCAACAGCCTTCCGCTTTATGACAGCTTCACGATAGAAGAAAGTGAGCATACAGACGGAGATATTTACATCTCCCCTGATATTGCCATATGTGATGACTGCAAGCGTGAGCTTTACGACAAAAATAACCGCAGATACCTGCATCCCTTTATAAACTGCACTAACTGCGGGCCACGTATGACTATACTTGATGCACTTCCTTACGACAGAGAGCGTACGAGCATGAAGGTCTTCCCTATGTGCCCGGAATGCTCAAAGGAATACCATTCCCGCGGCAACAGGCGCTTTGATGCTCAGCCGGTCTGCTGCAATAACTGCGGCCCTGAGGTATATATCCTTAATAAGGAAAACGGAAAGCCTGATGAGGCTCTTACAGGCAGTGCAGCCATAACGTATTCAAGACGTATCATAAGTAACGGCGGTATCGTTGCCGTAAAGGGCATAGGCGGCTTTCATCTTTGCTGTGATGCTTCTAATGAAAATGCTGTAAAGCTGCTGAGAGAAAGAAAGCATCGTCCTTCAAAGCCATTTGCTGTAATGATGCATGATATCGATACTGTTAAACGTGAATGTGTTGTTACTAACAATGAAGCCAAAGAGCTTGAAGGTCACAGAAAGCCCATAGTTCTCCTTGAAGGCAGACAAGATGCACAATGCCGCATTGCTCCGTCGGTTGCTCCCGGCAATCCAAAGCTTGGAGTCATGCTGCCGTATGCACCTGTACAGCTGCTGCTTTTTTATTATAATGACGATATAACAATGCCTGACTGTCTCGTTATGACAAGTGCCAATGAATCCGGCGCACCTATATGCCGTGATGACAATGACGCATTAAATGAGCTTTCAGAGCTTGCGGATGCTATACTCTCAAACAACCGACTTATAAGAGTCCGCGCAGATGACACGGTTACAGACTTTTTTGAAGATAAGCCTTACATGATAAGGCGTTCAAGGGGCTTCGCTCCTCTCCCTGTTATGTTTACGGGAAATGCCGACGAGACATTGTCAGAGTCTGCTAAGACTGATGCTGAAAATGCCTCATGTGCTTTACCTGCATCACATGCCGGTGATACCTGCGAAATCAGAAAGCACTCTGTGCTCGGCATAGGCGGTGAGCTTAAAAACAGCTTTTGTATAGGAACCGGCGATCTTTTCTATAGTTCTCCTTACATAGGAGATTTAGGAGACATAAGGACCATCAATGCCTTAAGAGAAACCATCAGCCGTTTTATGACACTGCTTGAGACAAGCCCTGAGGCTATAGCCTGCGACATGCATCCGCTTTATCAGTCAAGAAATCTAGCCTATGAACTTTGCAGGGAATTGGAAGCCGAAAAAGTCCGAGACGGTAAGCACTCGTCAATAAGGCTCTTTGAGCTGCAGCACCATTATGCACATGTGCTTTCATGTATGGCAGAAAACAATGTCGATGAGGCAGTAATAGGTGTTTCATTTGACGGAACAGGCTATGGCACCGATAAAACGATATGGGGCGGAGAACTTCTTATAAGTGACTGGAACGGTTTTCTTCGTGCCGGACACATTTCCCACTTTATACAGGTCGGCGGAGATGCATCCTCCAAGGAGGGCTGGCGCATAGCTGCTCAGATGATATCAGACATATATAAAGAGTCAGCTGCTTCTGAAAAGTCGCCTGTCTTCGCATCATCGGAGCATTCTGATGCTGATAAATCTGTTTCGGATATAAGCGGTAATGAAGTCATAAAGGCTTTGAAGCTTTGCTCGGAGCAGGAATTTAAGCTCATAGGCACAATGGCAAAGCGTGGCATAAACTCTGTTCGTTCAACAAGCGCAGGTCGTCTCTTTGATGCTGTAAGTGCCGTTCTTAATATTAAAAGGGCTTCAAGCTTTGAGGGTGAGGCCTCAACAGCTCTTATGTATGCTGCATCTGCGTATCATAAGGAGCATGGGGATTACCGTAATACAGACTTTACTTACAGTCTTATCGATGTAAATGATGACGGCAGCATAGTAATGAATACAAGCGCCTTATTCAGATATATAACGGACGGAATGCTTAACGGTAAAGAGATAGGTAGGCTCGCCTATGATTTCCATGTAATACTGTCGGATATTATAGTTGCAGCCGTTATCAAAGCATCAGAGCTTACAGGCATCAGGAAGGCCGCTTTGAGCGGAGGCGTTTTCCAAAATACACTGCTCCTTTCTCTTGTAAAGGATGCTCTTACAAAATCGGGTATATCAGTACTCACCCACAGTCTTATACCTCCGAATGACGGGGGCATAGGCTTAGGTCAGGCAGTATATGCCATGAAACAGTTAAATAAAGATTCATAATCATTTTCAGATATAAAAGCATTTGCTTCGGAGGATAAAAAAATGTGTGTAGGATTATCAGCTAAGGTAGTAAAAGTGCAGGACGGAATGGCACTTATCGACGCAGACGGCGCAAGACGTGAGGTTTCAGCCAAAATGCTTGACAGCCTTGAGCCGGGTGACTATGTAATGGTACACGCCGGCATTGCTATAGCAAAGATAACCGAGGATGACGATGAGCAGTCAGACGAGCTCATCGAAGAACTTAATGAGGGGATCATCTGATGAAAAACGAACAGCTCAAAGCTATTATTGAAAATTACAACGGCCCTAAGCTCCGTATAATGGAGGTCTGCGGTACACATACACATGAGATCTTCAGACTCGGCATCAGGAAAATACTTCCGCCTTCAATAGAGCTTATATCGGGTCCGGGATGTCCTGTATGCGTAACGCCGGTCAGCTTCATTGATGAGGCTATCATGCTTGCTCTCGAATATAACTGTACAATATGTACCTTCGGTGACCTTGTCAGAGTTCCCGGAAGCAAGATGAGCCTTGCCGGTGCAAGAGCTGATGGCGGCAAAATACATATAGTTTACAGTCCTATGGATGCGGAGATCTACGCCAAGGATCATCCCGATGAGCAGGTCGTATTCCTTTCTGTCGGTTTTGAAACTACTACTCCGGCAAGCTGCCTTGCAGTATCCATGGCTGAGGAGGACGGCATAGATAACTTCTCACTGCTAACAGCAAATAAGACCATGCCTTCTGCTTATGAAATGCTTAAGGACTTCGTTGACGTTTACCTCTATCCGGGACATGTCAATGCTGTAATGGGCAATGCAGAATGCAGAAAGCTTGCAGAACAGGGTATCAGCGGAGTAGTGTCCGGCTTTACAGCAAACGAACTGCTCTCTGCGCTTGCCGTATCAGTCATAAAGTCCCAGCAGGGAAAACCGTTCTTTGTAAATGCCTATCCGAGAGTCGTTACAGAAGAAGGAAGCCCGGCAGCAAGAGCTATGATGGATAAATATTTAGAGACCTATGACTGTGAATGGCGCGGTCTCGGCATCATCCCTGCTTCCGGCAAGAGACTTAAGGATGAATATGCTGCATATGATGCAAGAAAGAAATATTCAATTCCTAAGGTGGAAGGCCACGGCAATCCGGCCTGCCGCTGCGGCGAAGTACTGCAGGGCAAAATAAAGCCTTCAGACTGTCCTTGCTTCGGCAAAGCCTGCAACCCAATGCATCCTGTAGGAGCCTGCATGGTTTCAAATGAAGGTGCATGCTCTGCCTACTATCAGTACGGCGAGGAACTGTAAGCATTTAAAGCATAATAAAGATAAACGGAGATATTATCATGGATAATAAGAACACTGCCGAAGTCATAACTTTAGCACACGGTGCCGGAGGACATCAGACTTCAGAGCTCATAGATAAAGTATTTAAAGCACATTTTTCAAACCCTGACCTTACTGCGGACGATGCTGCAGTGCTCGCCGCACCAAAGGGACGTATGGCAATGACTACTGATGGTTTCATCGTCTCTCCTGCGTTTTTCCCGGGAGGAAATATCGGAAAGCTCTCCATATGCGGTACAGTAAATGACCTTGCCTGCATGGGAGCAAAACCATTATATCTTTCCTGCGCCTTTGTAATTGAGGAAGGCTTTCCGATGGAAAAGCTTGAGGAAATAGCTGCAGCCATGGAAAAAACCGCTGCTGAGGCAGGTGTCAGAGTTGTATCAGGAGATACCAAGGTTGCCGGAAAGGGACAGGTCGACGGAGTCTTCATAACAACTACAGGAGTCGGTGAAATAAGAGAAGGCGTAGAGACCTCAGGAACACTTGCAAAGCCGGGCGATGCAGTAATCGTTACCGGAGACATAGGAAGACACGGCTGCACAATACTGCTGCAGAGAGAAGATTTCGGTATTGAGGCAAACGTGACCAGCGACTGCGCACCGCTTTGGGGCACAGTAAACGCACTGCTTGATGCAACAAACGACATACATGTGATCCGTGATGCCACAAGAGGCGGTGTAGGAACAGTGCTCTATGAAATAACCGGGCAGAGCAACGTCGGCATAGAACTTAACGCATCGGCAATCCCGGTAGCACCGGAGGTAAAGGGAGTATGCGGAATGCTTGGGCTTGAGCCGCTCTACCTTGCCTGCGAAGGCCGTCTGGTCATCATTGCACCAAACGACAAGGCCGAGCTCATACTTGAGACACTCAAAAAACAGCCATACTCACAAAACGCTGCAATCATAGGAACAATAACCGCAGACCATCCGGGCAAAGTAGTAATGGAAACAGAAATAGGAGCAAAAACCGTCCTCTCCCAGCCTGGCGGAGAACTACTGCCGAGGATATGTTAAAGCCTTGAGAAGAGCATCCAGTGATTTGAATAAGTATGAAGGGAAGCTTGCTTACCGAAATACTTATTTAAATCAGTGGTTGTTCGGCGAATGCCGAACAACGAGAAAAACCTGAAAGGTTTTTCGAGATGCTCTTCGCTATAAACCACATAGCCTTATGTTTTGCAAATGCGCAGCAGCAGAAAAATCTGAAAGATTTTTCGAGATGCTCTTCGCTATAAACCACATAACCTTATGTTTTGCAAATGCGAAGCAGCGGAAAACCTGCAAGGTTTTTCGAGATGCTCACTATTTTAATGAAGAAAAGGACCACCAATGTGTACTGAAGACTCAAAAACCCGTGTCGCAGTTATCGCAGTCATAGTCGAAAACAACGCAGCGACCGATTCTATCAACGAATTGCTCCATGAGGCCGGACAATATATCATCGGCCGCATGGGCATACCATACAAAGAAAAAAACATTAACATAATAAGCATTGCCATCGATGCCCCTCAGGATGTCATCAGCTCGCTCAGCGGCAAGTTGGGACGCATCGAAGGTGTTTCCGTAAAAACCGCTTACTCAAATGTTTTCTGATAATATGAACGATAAGACATTGCCAACAAAAGAATATTCTGTATCCGTCCGTGATGCGGTTTTTCCAAAGCCTTTTTATCAGGGGCTTGAATTTAACGCTCCCGCTCACGGCAACTGGAACATTGTCCATATAGGAATGCTTCTGCCTGAGGCAAGACAGATCTATGTATGCGCTGATAACTGCATGAGAGGCGTTGTCCTTACAGCTGCAGAGATGAATGCAGAGGACAGATTTTCCTTTGTACTGCTTGATGAGGCAGACATGACAGTAGGCAATCTTGAGGATGTAACGATTAAAGGCGTTGCAGCCTGCATAGATAAATTAGACTCACATCCTCCGGTGATACTTCTTTTCACTGTATGTGTGCATCATTTCTTAGGCTGTGATCTTGACTACGTATACCGCAAATTAGGCGAAAGGTATCCTGACATATTCTTCGCACGCTGTTATATGGATCCTCTCTTGCAGAAAACCAGGCCCACTCCGGATCAGAAGCTTAGGCTTGCAATGTATGAGCCGCTTAAGGCATTACCGGTAAACAAACATACAATAAGTCTTATCGGAAGTGAGCTTCCTTTACATAAAAGCAGCGACCTATATAAGCTTATAGAGCTTGTCAGCGGAAGCCGGGCATCAAACGCAATTAAGCTTAAGGAAATTTCCTCCTGTACAAGCTATAAAGAATATCTGACCATGGGAGAAAGCGCCTTATTTATCGCAGATTTTCCGGGCGCACTTATGGGACTTGAAGCATTAGGAAAACGTTTGGAACGACCTTATCTTTATCTTCCTATGAGCTTTAGCTATGATGAGATCAAAGGTCTGTGGAGCAGCTTTGCACAAGCACTTTACTCATACTGTATCAAAGGTTCAAAGGCAAATGCGAAATGCACTTTGCCGGATCACATTCAAAAGCTTATCCTTACAGATATTGAAAATCAAAAAGCCCTATGTGAAAATGCCCTTTCATCTCTTAGAAGCCTTATCGGCGATACCGAAATACGTATAGACTATGTATTCCATCCGAGACCTTTAGGACTTGCAAGACTTCTCCTTGAGCATGGATTTAATGTAAGTACCGTATACATCGATGTCATAAGCGCAGAGGAAGAAGCAGATCTTGATTGGCTTAAGCAAAATGCTCCTGATATGCTTCTTAGCTCAACGGTGCAGGTCGAAGCCCGTATCCGTAATAGAAACAGACCTGATGTATTGGCTATAGGTCAGAAGGCTGCCTGGTTTTCCGGCACGGCTCATTTTGTAAATGCTGTATACGGCGCCGGGCTCTGGGGCTTTGACGGTATCTTAAGGCTTTGCGAGCTCATGGAACAGGCCTACAGAGAGGAAAAGGATACAAAGGATCTTATTACACGTAAGGGCTGGGGGTGTGCAAGTTGCGTATAGAAAATTCATACAGAATAATACCCTGCTATACAGCGGATGTTTCCGGTGTATGTTCGGCTCTTTACGAGCTTGGCGGTATGGTCGTAATGCACGATCCTTCCGGCTGTAATTCCACATACAATACTCACGATGAAACCCGTTGGTATGATAATGACAGTCTGATATATATCACCGGACTTACCGAAATGGATGCCATAATGGGCAATGACAAAAAGGTAGTTCGAGATGTTGCTGATGCAGCTAAAAGGCTTTCACCTAAGTTTATAGCACTGTGCGGCTCGCCTATACCTTTTCTTAACGGTACAGACTACAACGCCATCGCAGCTCTGATTGAAAAAGAATGTGGAATCCGTACCTTTGCAGTCGAAACCAACGGCATGCACGATTATATCAGAGGTGCTGGTGCAGCTTTAAGACGTTACTCCGAATGCGTAATGAAGCCTTTGTGGGACAAAGTCCTCATTCAAAAAAACATGCACCGTGGTATCAATATTGCAGAGAGCGTACACTGTTTAAATAAGGATTTTGTCAATGAAAATATCTCACAAAAATCCGTTGCAAACTCTGTAGCCGGTTCACCTGTGTACAAAATAAATACCGGTATTTCGCAAACTTTGGCGGAACATGCTGAAATTCATCCACATAATTATGATAAATCAGACAAAAATCACAGTGCAGTTATCAACATTTTGGGTGCAACTCCGCTTGATTTCACTGTTGAAAGCTCGGTTTGTTCACTAAAAAACGCATTAATCAACAGAGATATCCACATATTAACATCTTTTTCCGCATCTTGTGGTGAAGATGTTGACAAATTGCAAAATGCTGTTCTTGCGGATGTTAACCTTGTTGTTTCGACTGTCGGCATGCCTATGGCCGAATACATGTATGAAGAATACGGCATCCCTTATGTCGCCGGGATACCTGTCGGAGATTTCGCAGATACTCTTTGCAAAGATATCCTGAGAGCCGCTTCAGAGAATAATCCGCGCATTGTATCTTATAATGATGCACGAATGCAGTTTGCAAAAAGCAGCTCATTACCTATAAATAATAACGATAAGCTTCCGCTTGCTGTAATAGGCGAGGCTGTCACCATGGGTTCATTAGCTGCAGCACTATCAGTTCACTATAATATCCCGGTCAGCTTGCTTTGCCCGCTTGAGGATTCAGATGCACTGCTTTCAGCCTCTGACTTTAAATTCCGCGGTGAGGATCAATGCACTGAGCTTATGCGCAGATTTGAGCACGTTATAGCAGATCCGTTATATCTGCCTATATGTCCTGAAGGAACTACGCTTCACCGACTTCCGCATGAAGCATTTTCAGGAAGATGCTGCCGGCAGGAAATGAAGGATATATTTTTATATCCCTATGAATGGCAGGATAAATTGTAAATTAAACTATAGAGGATAAAAAATGGGACTTAACGATACACCTTCCGGAGAGCGTGTACATATAGGCTTCTTCGGATGCAGAAATGCCGGTAAATCAAGCCTTGTAAATGCCGTGACAGGTCAGGAGCTTTCTGTGGTTTCAGACATTCTCGGCACTACCACTGATCCGGTTAAAAAGACTATGGAGCTTCTTCCTTTAGGTCCGGTCGTCATAATCGATACGCCGGGTTTTGATGACAGCGGCAGTCTCGGAGAGCTGAGAGTAAAGAAAACAAGACAGATACTCGGTCAGACAGATATTGCAGTATTGGTGACCGATGCCTTAAGAGAGCCTAATGCATGCGAAAATGAGCTTATAGCCCTCTTCAAAGAGCTCAGCATTCCTTTTGTAATTGCATACAATAAATGCGATCTGCTTGATAATAATGTACCTGATACATTTTCAGCAGTTCCTAATGAGCGAAAAATATGTGTGAGCGCTCTTAAAGGTCAAAATATATACGAGCTTAAGGAGCTTATCGCAGGGCTCATTAAGCAGGATAAAAATGAAGTATTTTTGTGCGGAGACCTGATTAAGCCGGGAGATATCGTGCTTCTTGTAATCCCTATTGATAAGGCCGCGCCTAAGGGAAGGCTCATACTTCCGGAGCAGATGGTCATCAGAGATGTTTTGGACAATGACGCCATACCGGTCTGCATCAAGGAAGACCGATTAGCTGAGTTTCTGGAAAGGCCGAGCTTTAAGCCGTTTATAGTGATTACAGACAGTCAGGTCTTCGGTCCGGTATCCAAGATAGTACCTGAGGATATCCCTCTCACCTCCTTTTCAATACTTATGGCAAGACATAAGGGACTTTTAAAAGAAGCTGTAAGAGGTGCAGCCGCACTTAAAGCAATGCACGATAAGACAGTAATGCCAAAGGATCATACTGAGCTTAATGCGTCTAAGCCTTACCGCATACTTATATCCGAGGGCTGTACACATCACAGACAGTGCGATGATATAGGCACAGTCAAGATCCCGCGCTGGCTTGATGAATATATCGGAAGTCCTTTAGATGTCTCCTTCAGCTCCGGCCAGCAATTTCCGGAGGATGTCAGCGGCTACGACCTCATCATACACTGCGGAGGCTGCATGCTGAATGAAAAGGAAGTATCAACACGCATGAAAAGAGCCATGGCTCAGGGTACTGCAATAACCAATTACGGTATTGCCATAGCACAGTTTAAGGGTATACTTAAGCGTTCAACAGCAATGCTTCCGGAAGTAAGCGACCTGCTTTAAGCATTTACATAATTAACACATAATTATTTATGGACAGAATTAAACTTATAGATAAATTAAATACCGCTCATGATCTTTCAGATGAGGAATTCTATCAGCTTATATATCCGCTTTGCTCTGCAGGGCTTAAGGCGGAGTCAGCTCCGGATAATGCAGCATTAAAAGCTTATGCTGATGCCACTGCATGGACAAAGGACGAAGAGGATCATCTATATATTACGGCACGTGCGGCAGCTGATGAAAATTACGGAAAAAGCGTATTCTTAAGAGGTCTTATAGAATTCACCAATTACTGCAAAAATGACTGCTATTACTGCGGTATACGCTGCTCAAATAAAAATGCCGAGCGTTACCGTCTTACAAAGGAAGACATTTTAAACTGCTGCGATCAGGGCTACGATTTAGGCTTCCGCACCTTTGTACTGCAGGGCGGTGAGGATCCGTTCTTTACAGATGAGCGCATATGCGATATAGTTTCGGCGATAAAGCATAAACACCAAGACTGCGCTGTTACGCTTTCAATAGGTGAAAAGGAACGAGACAGCTATCAGGCATATTTTGATGCCGGAGCCGACAGGTATCTCCTTCGTGAGGAGACCTCGGATAATGATCATTATCATTATCTGCACCCGGAAAGCTTAAGTATGACACACAGGCAGAACTGCCTATTCACGCTTAAAAGCATCGGTTATCAGGTAGGCTGCGGCATAATGGTCGGATCACCTATGCAGACTCCTGAGGCAGTTATAAATGATCTTCGCTTTATGCAGGAGCTTAAGCCTCATATGATAGGAATAGGCCCGTTTATACCGCACAAGGATACAAAGTTTGCAGACATGCCTGCAGGGACTCTGACAGATACACTGCATCTTCTCGGCATTTTAAGACTTATGTTCCCTGATGTTCTGCTTCCGGCTACTACAGCTTTAGGCACCATACATCCGCTGGGACGTGAAATGGGCATAAAGGCCGGTGCGAATGTAGTTATGCCAAATCTTTCTCCTACCGGGGTCAGAGGCAAATACCTGCTTTATGACGGTAAGATATGCACCGGAGATGAAGCTGCCGAATGCCGCATGTGCATGCAGCGCCGAATAGAGAGCACAGGCTGTCACGTTGAGATCTCAAGAGGCGATCATTGCTCGCTATCGCACTAAGCTTATAAAATTTATATTTACATATAGATATTACAATGAAAGGAAGTTTGGTCGTTTTATCTTTACAATGACCGGACGCAAACACAAATGGATACTATCAAGAGCTTTCTTAGGAAAAAGGACATCATATTTTCTGCTCACCGCTACGGCATAGATGCTATGGGAGCTATGGCGCAGGGACTTTTTGCCAGTCTTCTTATCGGTACTATCATTAAGACCCTCGGAGAACAGACAGGCATCAGCTTTTTGACAGATGCCGGAGTTTTTGCTCAGGGTATGGCAGGCCCTGCAATGGCTGCATCCATAGGCTATGCACTTCATACTCCTCCGCTTGTACTGTTCTCACTTATAGCTGTCGGCAGTGCAGCAAATTCCCTGGGCGGTGCCGGAGGTCCTCTGGCAGTATACTTCATTGCAATAATCGCAGCTGAGTTCGGAAAATTAGTAAGCAAGGAGACCAAGGTCGATATAATCGTTACTCCTGCAGTTACAATACTGGTCGGAGCTGCCTTAAGCATGCTGTTTGCTCCTTCTATCGGCCGTGCTGCCTCATCGATCGGCAGCATTATCATGTGGGCTACGGAGCTTCAGCCTTTCCTCATGGGAATACTTGTGTCCGTTCTTGTAGGGATTGCTCTTACACTTCCTATTTCAAGTGCAGCAATATGTGCTGCGCTCGGTCTTACCGGGCTTGCGGGCGGAGCTGCCGTTGCGGGCTGCTGCGCTCAGATGATAGGCTTTGCAGCGCTCAGCTACAAGGATAACGGAGTCGGCGGTATTGTCAGCCAGGGTCTCGGAACCAGTATGCTGCAGATGCCGAATATCCTTAAAAAACCTGTAGTATGGCTTCCTGCAATCATCACATCTGCCATAACAGGTCCTATAGCAACCTGTGTATTCAAGCTTCAGATGAACGCTCCTGCTGTTTCCTCAGGTATGGGAACCTGTGGACTTGTCGGCCAGATCGGTGTATATACAGGCTGGGCTTCCGATGTCGCTCAGGGCTTAAAGTCAGGCATCACAGCCTCCGACTGGATCGGGCTCATTCTTATAAGCTTCGTGCTTCCTGCTGTCTTATGCCTGCTGTTCGGACTTTTCTTCCGCAAAAACGGCTGGATAAAGGAAGGCGACCTTAAGTTAAATTAAACAAGCGTATTTCCTATCACTTATTTTTATGATATGCTGATAAAAAATCTTTACCACTTAGTTTAAGTCAAATTGCGAAGAGAGGTATTTTATGGAAATGAATCTGAAGCTTGATGCTTTTGACGCAGTGCTTTTCGATCTCGACGGTACTATTTACTGGGGCTCAGAGCTTATCCCGGGTGCCAATGACACCATAGCGTTTTTCAGACATCATGGTAAGAGAGTATTCTTCACAACAAACAACTCTACAAAGACAAGAGAGCAGATATATGAGCGGCTCAACAAGATGGGTGTAGACGCCAAATATGACGAGGTACTCACCAGCGGCTATGTTGCAGCCGATTACGCTCACCGCAATAACATGAAGGATATCCATATATTCGGTTCAGCTAACCTGATAAATGAATTCAGAGCATTTAATATTGAAGTCAATCAGGAAGAGGATGCAGAGAATCTGCTGATAGGCTATGATCCGGGTATGACCTATGAGGATCTTACCAAGGCAATCAGAGTTGCCATGCACTGCAAGACCATCATGGTCTGCAACAGAGAAAGGATCTTCGCAGGTGAGGGGGCAAAGCCGTTCCCCGGCTGCGGTGCAATGACAGCTCCTGTAGAATGGTGCGCAAACCGTACAGCCGATATAGTAATAGGAAAGCCTAATACAATGATCGTAGAGTTCTTAGAGGCCGCTTATAACATCGTCCCTGCAAGAGCACTTGTTATAGGTGATACATATGAAAGTGACGTTGCCATGGCCAAGAATGCCGGCTGTCCATCCATATGCATTACCAAAAAGGAATATGATGATACGATCTGTGTGAAGACTATAGCCAGCATACCGGCTCTGTTTTGAGGCAAATTAAATTGGACAACGATAAAAAAAGCGAACAAAGCAAAAGCTCTGCCGCTGTAACAAATGAAAACTACAATATAAAAAAAGGCATTATTTGCATACTTATAGCAGGCATGGGTTTTTCACTCATGACTGCTTTTGTACGTCTTTCAGGCTCACTTCCGACCTTTGAAAAAGCATTTTTCAGAAACTTTGTAGCAGCCATAGTTTCCATATACCTGATCATAAAAAAAGGTGAGCTGAATGCCGGTGCGCTTAAGCTTCAAAGCAAAAGCTATCTGCCGCTTCTGGTTCGATGCACCGCCGGAACTGTCGGCATTATCTGTAATTTCTGGGCAGTAGATCACATAGCGCTTGCAGATGCCAATATGCTTAATAAAATGTCGCCATTTTTCTGCATGATATTTGCAGCTATACTGCTTAAGGATATGCCTAAGCACACGGATATCTTATGCATTATTATGGCAATATTCGGCGCAGTATTTGTTGTAAAGCCGGGAAGCAGTCTGTTTCAGCCGGGTTCATTGGTAGGTCTTTTAGGCGGCCTCGGAGCGGGACTTGCCTATTGCTGCGTGCGTATACTCGGCATGCAGCATGTTAAGGGTGAGATCATCGTTGCAGCCTTCTCGATATTTTCGTCTTTGGTATGTCTGCCGTTTATTATCATCGATCATGAGCCAATGAGCCTTTATCAGCTCAGTATGCTGATACTTGCCGGATGCTCTGCGGCAGCTGCACAGCTTGCCATTACCGCTGCCTACACATACGCACCGCCTAAGGAAATATCCGTATATGACTATTCTCAGGTCATCTACGCTGCATTAATTGCCTTTATCGTTTGGGGTGAAATACCTGATCACTACAGCATTGCCGGCTACATTATCATAATAGCCGCAGCTATTATTCACTGGCGCATTCAGCTTAACGATAAATAATTTTTCAAAATAGCATGGCTGGAAATTGCATAAAGCCATTTCTTTAACTGAGCTCATCACTTTTATGAACACCGGTCACTGAAAATACAGCCCATTCGGCTATATTGGTTGCGTGATCACCGATCCTTTCGAGATATTTTGCTATCATCAGCAGATCGACAGCCTTTTCGGCATCATCGTTTTTCTTTGCTATGATATCAATTATCTCGTTTTTCATTTCATTGAAAAGATCATCGACCTCATCATCATATTTTATTATATTCTGAGCAAGTGTGACATCCTTTTTAACATAGGCATTTACACTTTCCGTAACCATATAGATAACGTGCTTTGCCATGTCACCTATTTTTGTCATGTTAATAATTGGATCACCGTCTAAGTATTTCACAAGCTCGGCTATGTCAGCTGCCTGATCACCGATTCGCTCCATATCCGTTATCATTTTGAGTGCTGCCGATATCTGTCTTAAATCACTTGCGACCGGCTGCTGCTGCAAAAGCAGCTTTAAGCACAATGATTCAATATCTCTTTCCTGATGATCTATATCCGTATCAAGCACCGAAACACTTTCGGCCCCTGCCTTATTGTTATTGATAAGTGCATCCGTCGCCATGGTTATGACACTTTCGCACTGCTCTCCCATCTCTATAAGTCCTTTATGCAGACTTTTAAGCTGTCCGGTAAATCTGTCTCTCATTTATCTTTCTCCCGATAGGTAATTTTAGGTTTCTGCGGTAAATATAAATCTCCGTCTTTTATCCTTCTGCTGATACTTTCACTTAGCCGAAACGTCCGGTGATATAGTCCTCTGTACGCTTATCCTTAGGTGTTGAGAACAGCTTATCCGTATCATCAAACTCAACCATCTCTCCCAGGAGGAAAAACGCTGTTTTATCTGATATTCTCACAGCCTGCTGCATGTTATGAGTAACTATAATTATCGTATATTTTTCTTTGAGCTCTAACGCCAGATCCTCAACTCTTGATGTTGAAATAGGATCAAGCGCACTTGTAGGCTCATCCATAAGAAGGATGTCAGGTTCTACAGCAAGCGCTCTTGCAATGCAGAGTCTCTGCTGCTGTCCTCCCGAAAGACCGAGTGCGGATTTTTTAAGTCTGTCCTTGACCTCATCCCAGATGCCGGCACCGGAGAGAGAGCGCTCAACTATCTCGTCAAGCTCGGCTCTGTTATTTACTCCGTGTGTTCTCGGACCATAAGCAATATTGTCATAAATGCTCATCGGAAATGGATTAGGCTTCTGGAATACCATGCCAATCTGATGTCTTAATTCATTTACATCTACAGAGCTGTCATAAATCTCATTGCCTTTATACTGAATGCTTCCTGTGATCTTAACTCCGGGTATGAGATCATTCATGCGGTTTAAGGATTTTAAAAATGTTGATTTGCCGCAGCCTGAAGGACCTATAAGAGCTGTAATAGCCTTTTCCGGTATATTGAGACTTATATTCTTAAGTGCCTGGGTCTGTCCGTACCAGAGGCACATGTCCTTTACTGTAATAATATCGCTCATATCAATAACTTCTCCTTTTTTTGAAATATACACCCACTAAGGTTGCCGCAATATTTAAAACAAGTGTAAGCAGCATAAGTATTGCCGCAATGGCAAAGGCAACCTCGAATTCTCCCTGCTCCTTGGCATAGACATAAAGTGCAACTGTAAGTGTAGCCCCGGCACTCTTAAGCCCGTCAATAACACCGTTTACGGCATGAGCAAAGCCCGCCGTAAATAAAAGTGCTGCAGATTCTCCCAGTATTCTTCCTGTTGCAAGAATGCATCCCGTAATAATACCGTCCACACAGTTCGGAAGAACGACTGTCCTTATAACTCTCCATTTTCCTGCACCGAGTCCGAAGGCACCTTCTCTGTAGCTCTGAGGAACAGTCTTTAAGCTCTCCTGAGTCGTACGCATTATTGTAGAAAGATTCATTATTACAAGCGTAAGAGCACCTGCCAATAAGGATGTCTGCATTCCCATAAACTGGCAGAAGAACAGCATTCCTACAAGACCGTAGATAATTGAAGGAATTCCTGATAATGTCTCGGCTGCATATTCAATGACACCTACAAGTCTTTTATCCTTTGCATATTCGGTAAGGTACACCGCAGCGCCTACACCAAGCGGTAAAACTATGATCAGTGATGCAAGTACGATATAAAGTGTGTTAAGAATGTCCGGAAGGATACCGATCGAATCACTTAAGTAGCTTGGCTTGGTAGAAAGAAGCTCCCATGTAACATTCGGAAGTCCTTTGGCAAGCACATAGCCCACCATGAATATTACGAGCGCACAGGTAATTCCTGCACAAAGCCACATAAGAACAGTCATAAGCTTGATATAAGCCTGTCTCTTAAAGGAAATACCGCTTTCCCTGCTTTCTGAAATACTGTCTGCATGTAACCTGCTCTTTGCATTTCCGGCTGCCTGCACAGATCGGTTTATTCTGATATCTGATGTAATACTGTTATCATTAATACTTACTGCTTTTTTATTCCTTGCTGCAGCAGTTATATCGGATGCATATACTCCGGAATTTTTCATTTTAATTATCCTTCTCTCTTCATTAAGAAATTAAGTGTAGCGTTTATAAGCATAATAAATAAGAACAGAACAAGTGCTATTGAGAATAATGCCTGCCTTTGAAGTCCTGCCGAATAAGACATTTCACTCGCTACCGCTGTTGTAAGGAATCTTACGCTTTGGAAGAGTCCCGGCATATTCGGAACATTACCGGAAACCATCATAACAGCCATAGCTTCTCCTATGGCACGTCCTACTCCTAATACTACAGCTGCAGCGATTCCGCTTTTTGCAGCCGGCACAGATACCTTGAAGTAGGTTTCTACAGGCGTTGCCCCAAGCGCAAGAGATGCATCCTCATATTCTTTCGGAACTGCCTCAAGCGCAGTGAGCGACACCTTTATGATCGAAGGGAGGATCATTATCGCTAAAACTATGATGGCCGCCAGCAGGCTGGAGCCGTCCGGTATATGAAAAATACTTCTGATTCCCGGTACCAGCACCAGCATACCTACAAGACCGTAAACAACAGACGGAATACCTGCCAATAAGCTTACTGCTTCTTCTACAACGTTCCTTATCTTAGCAGGTGCCATTTTTGCAAGAAAGACCGCTGTCATAAATCCGATCGGTACTCCGAGCACTATTGCTCCGGCAGTACCGTATACACTTGTTAATATAAACGGCAATATACCGTACTGCGGCTCTGCTGCTGTTGATGCCCAGGTCTTTCCGAAAAGGAACCTAATAAGTCCGATTTCCCTTAATGCAGGAATTCCTGCAATTACAAGATATATGGTTATCAGCAGCACACATCCTACCGTTATAAGTCCGAGGATCAGAAAAATTCCGTGAACAAAATTTTCAAAAGCCTGATTTTTATTTTTCATTTTCTTTTCATCTCTCCTAAAGCTTAATGCTGTATTTAAGGGCTTTCGTCAAGCTATATAAAAGTCCTCATGAAAATTTAAAACATTATCCTAAATACAGATATAATCTAATTCTTTTATGTAAAGCCAATTATCGGGGAAATGTAAAATTCAGTTAAAATACTATTTCTGTTTTTTATCAAAGTAAGGAATGTATAAATTCAGGCAGAATACTTTTTTAGTATAGACAGTAAGAGAGCCTCCGCTGCTTTTTGCAGCGGAAGCTCTCCCGGGCATTATATATTTAATTCGAATGAAAGGCTTTTGGTTAAAACCATTTTATTAAAGTTGTTTTAATGATAATCGTATTCTATCAGTTGATAGCTACAGCTCCTGCCTTAGCGATAAGGTCATTAGCATCTGATGACATTGCATAATCGTAGAATGCCTGTGCCTGCGCTGAGAGTTCAACTCCGTCCTTTGTTACAAGCACGAACGGTCTCTGGATCTTGTAGCTTCCGTCCTTAACTGTTTCCTCTGTAGCTTCTACGCCGTCAATCTTTACAGCTTTTACAGAATCCTTTACTGCTGCAAGTGATGCATATCCGATAGCTGCAGGGTTCTGTGATACAGTTGTGATAACATCACCTGTTGATGTAAGCTCCTGACGATACTTGCAGGTATCCTTTGTATCTGTGATAGACTCAAATCCGTCTCTTGTACCTGAACCTGCCTCACGTCCTATAAGAACTATTTCCTCATCATTTCCGCCGAGATCCTTCCAGTTTGTGATTTCGCCCTTGTAAATCTTTGCAAGATCGTCAAGTGAGATATCCTCTATAGTATTCTCATTGTTTACGATAATAGCAATACCGTCAAGGCAAAGTGTTTCTTCCTTAAGGCCTGATTCCTTTTCCTCATCCTTTAAGGCACGGCTTGAAAGTCCGATATCGCAGCGGCCTTCCTGTACTGCCTGAATTCCTGAACCTGATCCTGTTGGGTTATATGTAAATGTTACTCCCTTGTTTGCTTCCATGAAAGCCTCTCCGAGAGCACCGATAACCTTTTCCATTGATGTTGAACCATCAGTTGCAACTGTTCCTGAAAGCTCTGATCCTGATGTTTCCTTTGCCTCCTCTGTTGATTCAGCCTGAGTGCTCTCAGCCTCTGCGCTTGTCTTGGCAGCTGTTGTCTCTGTTGAGCTTGATGATGAACAGCCTGCAAGTGCTGCAGCTGCCATGAGTCCTGTTAAAATAAGTGCTATAGTCTTTTTCATAATGTTTACTCCTTTTGCGCTTCCTGCGCTGTTTAATCAGCACACTGTGCATATCCTGTCGTATGCGTCATAAAGTGTACTCCTGACACGCTGTATTTCCCGTGCCTTACCGCGCTGCCTGTAATGCAGCTCTTTCAAACATCTATAATCTACAGTACTTATGTAAAGGATTTTATCCTGTAATTGTAAAATCAATGCAAAAATAAGTGATCTTATATAAACAACACGGCGGCCCCATTTAAGGACCGCCGCATCATAGCTGTATATTTTAAAAATACGATATTCAATAAATATCAGAAAACTGCATTTATTTTCAAATCTCGTTTTCCTATGTCTGTATAAGATCCGACCTGGTAATTTTATACCATCGGAACTTCTTCTCCTTCTTCTGCCTCAGGGAAATCCTTAGGATCGTAAGGGATGTTGTTCTTATCATAGTAATCCTTAACTGCAGCCTTAATAGATTCCTCAGCAAGTACAGAGCAATGAAGCTTGAACGCAGGAAGTCCGCCAAGTGCATCTACAACTTCCTTATTTGTAAGCTTTAAAGCCTCGTCTATAGTCTTGCCCTTGATCATCTCTGTAGCGATGGAGGTTGAAGCTATTGCTGAACCGCAGCCAAAGGTCTCGAACTTAACATCTTTGATAACCTTAGTCTCAGGATCCACATCAAGATACATCTTCATGATGTCTCCGCACTTAGCGTTGCCGACCTCGCCGACTCCTGATGCATTCTCTATCTCACCAACATTTCTAGGATGCATGAAATGATCCATTACTGTATCTGTATATAAAGCCATGATTAACTCCTTTTTTAGCTGAAATTTATATCACAAAATCTGATTTTTAAAACTCAGGATCTCTACGGTCCTTATTTAAATTCAAAATCAAAGAATGAACTGTCTCTTTCCTCTTATAAGATCTTTCCATACCGGAGACATATTTCTCAGGTATTCAACGATTTGCGGAAGCTCCTGAAGGATATAGTCTATTTCCTCTTCTGTGTTCCACTCGCAAAGACTGAGTCTGAGTGATCCGTGTGCAACCTCATGAGGACGTCCTATAGCTAAAAGTACATGGCTCGGATCAAGTGATCCTGATGTACAGGCACTTCCTGAAGAAGCGCAGATTCCCTTAAGATCAAGAAGGAGCAGCATGCTCTCTCCCTCGATTCCTTCAAAGCAGAAGTTAACATTACCCGGAAGTCTGTTCACAGGATCACCGTTAAGTGCGCTGTGAGGTATCTTGCTGATTCCTTCGATAAGCTTATCTCTGAGCTTTGAAACCTTTGCTGCATTCTCATCAATATGAGCACATGCCTCTTCTAAGGCTGCGGCAAGGCCTCTGATGCCCGCCATATTCTCGGTGCCGGCACGCTTGCCTCTTTCCTGAGCACCGCCTTCGATAATGTTTGTGAGCATGATTCCCTGTCTTGCATAGAGAACACCTGTTCCCTTAGGGCCATGGAACTTATGGCCTGACAGTGAAAGCATGTCAATATTCTGGTCCTTAACATCTATATGAAGATGTCCTGCTGCCTGAACTGCATCTGTATGGAACAAAACTCCTGCTTCCTTACATACGGCACCAATTTCCTTGATCGGCATGATAGAACCGATCTCATTGTTAGCGTACATAATGGTAACAAGACATGTATCAGGACGAATAGCCTTCTTAACCTGCTCAGCTGTGATAGTTCCTGTAGGACCTACAGGAAGAAGCTCTATATCAAAGCCTTCTTTTCTGAGCTTTTCAAGAGTATGAAGAATTGCATGATGCTCAAAGGCAGAAGAAATAATGTGCTTCTTACCCTTTCTCTCGCCTATTCTTGCAGCTGATACTAAAGCCTGATTGTCGGCCTCAGATCCGCCTGATGTAAATGTTATTTCTTTCGGTGAGCAGCCTAAACATTTTGCTACTCTTTCTCTTGCATCCTCAAGACCTTCCTTGGCTCTCTGTCCGAGAGAATAAAGGCTTGACGGATTTCCGAACTCTTCATCAAAATATGGGAGCATAGCATTGATAGCTGTCTTGCTCATCTTTGTTGTTGCAGCATTATCCGCATAAACAAACATAGTCATTTCCCCTTAAATACTAATTTATACTGCATTAATCGATGTTACTGTTTATAGACTGACATCTAAGATCCTGCTGCTTAAGATGTCTGTTATTTCATATATGCATGCAAAACCCACTTATTTTGTATGCATTTGAAGTCTACTATCATAAACATACTTTGTCAATGGGTATTTTGCATTTCCTGCTCCATGATATCTTCAAGTGATACCGAGTCAAGATAATCATTTATAAGGTTCTCTAATTTCTCCCAAACAGGCAGGGATTTACATAATCCGGCTCTTGGGCAGACATTGTCGCTTTCAAGGCACGATACCGGTGCCAGTGAGCCTTCAGAGATACGAAGGATCTCACCGACAGAATAGCTTTCTGCAGGTCTTGAAAGACGATATCCTCCCTTTTTGCCTCTTAATCCTTCAACAAGTCCTGCTTTTACCATCATTGAAATAATGCTCTCAAGATATTTTTCTGAAATACCCTGATTCTCCGCTATCAGCGGCAGCGGCATATAGCTTCCTTTTTCAAACTGCGCCAATTCTTCCATTATACGAAGGGCATAGCGTCCTTTTGTTGAAATAAGCACTTAATATCCTCCATTTATCAAACGTAATTAACTTCCTTATACAGCTCGTCCGGAGTAGATTCGTATTCCTTGAAATCGATCTTTCCGTTGTATTTAAGAAAATCAAATGCATACTGTGCGTACAGTGCGGCACCTACCGTAAGAGCGCTCTCATCAATATCAAAGAATGGACTGTGATTGTCTGCCCCTGAACCAAGCTCATCATTTTCTATTCCTATAAATGCCATAGCTCCAGGATAAAGCTTTGTTGCTGCCGAAAAGCTCTCAGATGCAGTCCAGCGCTTAAAGCCTACCTGAATTCCGTCGCCAAGCTTTCTTGCAGCATTTCTTGCTATCTCCGCACACTGTTCGTTATTGACAGTAGGAATAACCGGACCGATCTGCTTTTTGACTTCGTATTCACATCCATAGGTTCTGCATATATCTGCAAGCATCTGGTGGAACTTGTCATGCACCAGCTTCCCAACCTCCTGCTCATAATATCTGTATGAGCCTGCGAAAGTCAGCTTATCCGGAATTATGTTCCATACCTGACCGGCAGAAACGAGTCCCAAAGAGAATGAGCAGGTCTTATCTGCAGGAATGAATCTGACCGGGATCTCGCTGATAGCCTGGTAAACTGCCGCAAAGCAGTCTATCGGATTGTTTGCGATATAAGGAGTAGATCCGTGTCCGCCTTTGCCGTATATATCAACCTCAAAACCAAAGGCTCCGGCTGTGACCGGTCCGTCCAGTATAGCTGCAGTTCCGGCCTTGAGTCCTGTTCCTCTTACATGCTCTGCAAAGCATCCATGAACCTTTATATTATTATGGTACAGAAATTCTAAAAGATCGCAGAGATTTCCTCCTGTTTCCTCACCTCGTTCAAAAGCAAGAATAATTCTCATATTATTTTTATCAAGCTCGTCCACATGCTCCTTTATAAGCTTTGCAGCACCTAAAAGCATCGCTGTATGTGCATCATGTCCGCACAAATGCGCCGCTCCCTTGACCTTTGATACGCACTGCTTTTTCCTTGCAAGATTCTTTTCACTTTCAAGTATCTCAAGTGCATCTATATCAGCACGAAGCAGAACGGTTTTAGGCTCGTTTTCTGTAGCTGAGCTGCCAATTATACCTAAAATGCCGCCTCTTGGAACAGCAATATATTTGATGCCAAGCTCCTTAAGTCTGTCACATATAAATTTGACAGTATTTTCCTCCTCATTGGAAAGCTCCGGGTTTTCATGCAGATATCTTCTGTCTGCAATAAGCAAATCCTTTATTTTATTTGCCTCATCGAGGAAGTTCATAAGCTCTCATCTCCTTTATTGTGAATTAATAATTTAATGTAGCTATCAGCATAATGCTGACAAGCAAATCAGTCAATAACCGCATCCTCTCTAGGATATCCGGCTCTGACCTTTTTATAATAGAAATAATAAATTACGATGATCAGTATCCAGCTCGCAGGCCATGCCAGCAGAATGACGAAATAATGTCTGAAAATACGGAACACCGTCTTAAGCCACAGGACTCTGAAGCCGCATATCGCACAAACCGAAATGATCATAGATTCCTTTGCCTTTCCGAGACCTCTTAAGGCTGCGGAATAAGCACCCATAGCTGTGTCCATCCATGTTAAAAGAGCGATTATGCTGAGTCTGTAGCATCCGAGTTCGACGATCTCAGGTGTCTGCGAATACAATGACATTATCGGTGTCCTGAATACAAATATAATACCACCTGCCGCAAATGTCGCAACAATACCTATTATCATCGCGGATTTAAAAACAAGCTCTATCCTGCTGTATTTCTTTCCGCCTATATTCTGGCTCATAAAGGTCAGCATAACATTACCGGTTATAGTTGAGAGAATATACATGAAGTTCTCAACATTTGCAGCTGCAGCACTTCCGGCAATGACTACAGCACCGAAGGAATTTATAGCTGACTGAATAAGAATATTTGTAATGCCATACATACTGCTCTGTACTGCACTCGGCACACCTGTATTAACAATTTCCGAAAGACTTCTTTTATCTATACACAGCTTTGACGGAATAAACTTAAGAGATCCTTCTTCATTAAGCATAGCCTTGATCATGAGAAAGCATGAAAGATAGTTGGAAACAGTTGTTGCAATAGCAACACCTTCAACATTCATGCCCATAACTATGACAAAATACAGATTCAGGATAACATTCACAATGCCTGCTGCAACCAGATAATACATCGGTCGTTTTGTATCGCCTATTGATCTGACGATAGATGCTCCGGCATTATAAAGAGCAATGCCCGGAAGACCTCCGAAATAAATAGAAAGATAAAGAGCTGCCTGATCAATAATCTCCTCAGGTGTATTAATAAGCTCAAGGATACCTCTTGCCCCTATTATACCCAAAAAGCCAATAACAGAGCCAAAAAGCAGTGAAGAAAGCATTGCCGTGTGTACATCTCTGGAAACATCCTCTTTATTTCCCGATGCAACGTCCTTTGCCACCGCATAATTGATACCAACAGTAAAACCTATAAAAAAGTTTACCACTAAAGCAACAGTTGCTCCGGTTGCCCCTACCGCAGCAAGTGAATTACCGCCTGCATAGCGGCCTACAACAATAACATCGGCCGCATTAAACAAAAGCTGCAAAGCACTGCTCAAAAAAAGCGGAATCATAAATGCGACCATCTTGCCGTAAAGCGGCCCGTGAAGCATATCAACTTCTCTTGAATTACCCTTACCCATAACACCTCTTACACACACATAAAACTAATAGAATTACCGCAAAAGAAAAACCGCTGTAACACTACAGCGGTCATTATATCATGAAAGTCCCATCAATAGGCATAAATGAACCGTGTTTACACGAGTGAATTTATGTCTATTAGATGGGCAAGACAGATGAGTAAGTAGGGCGGCAGCCCGGATTACGAATCTGTCGGCAGCTGCGAAAGCACGCAAGTGCGCAGCAGCTGACTTTCATGATATATAAGTCATGCAAATTTATATATGTTGGATGGGCAAGACAGATGAGTAAGTAGGGCGACAGCCCGGATTACGAATCTGTCGGCAGCTGCGGGAGCACGTAGGTGCGCAGCAGCTGACTTTCATGATATATGTGAATTTATGTCTGTTGGATGGGTAAATAATATTTTTCGTGCATTTTATTGATTTATTCGTGCATATGCCATATATTATATTTATCAGCACGAAAGGAGATGATTATATGGCTGGTTCAACTACAAATATCAGCATTCGTATGGATTCGGATTTAAAATCACAAGCCGATGAACTTTTTAATGAACTCGGTATGAATCTATCTACTGCATTCAATATTTTTGTCCGTCAATCTCTTCGCGAAGGACGTATTCCGTTCGATATTTCGCTTAATCGCCCAAATAAGGAAACAATCGCCGCTATGTTAGAGGCAGAAAGGATTGCAAAAGATCCATCCTCAAAAGGTTATAACAATTTAGATGATCTATTTGCCGATTTAAAAGCATGAATAAAACGAAATATACAGTGAAAGTGACCACGCAATTCAAAAAGGATTATAAATTAGCTCGACAAATAGTCTTTTGCATGCATTCTGCATTCTTTTTCACTTTTTAGTCCTTATCAATTCAGCCTTCTCAAATCTTCTTCAAAGTCTCAATTACATAATCAGTAAAAGTCTTTGCATCGGCGCCGTCGGCATGTCCTGTCATAACGACCTTCTTTTCGGTCTCAAGACAAATATCCATAGCCTTCTTAAGCTTATCCGCCTTATCTGTAAGTGCAATGTGGCGAAGCAGCATCTCCAATGCTCTTATGATGCTTGAAGGATTTGCGTATTCTCCCTCGCCTCTTTCCATCTTTCTCGGTGCTGAACCATGAATAGCTTCGAACATAGCATAGCGGTCTCCGGTATTTGAGCTTCCTGCTGTGCCAACTCCGCCCTGAAGCTGTGCAGCCTCATCCGTGATAATATCTCCGTAAAGATTCGGAAGGATAAATACCTGGAAATTATTTCTGATTCGAGGGTTTACAAGATTAGCTGTCATTATATCAATGTAGTAATCGTCAACTGTAATTCCTGGATAATCTTTTGCTACCTCATGACAGATCTCTGAAAATCTTCCGTCAGTCTTTTTTAGAATGTTTGCCTTTGTCACTATAGCAACATTAGTCTTGCCGTTATTCTTTGCAAACTCAAAGGCAGTTCTTGCTATTCTTCTTGTTCCTGACTCTGTTGTAACCTTGAAATCCATGTTGAGCTTTCCCGGAATGCTTATGCCTCTGCTTCCGAGTGCATATTCACCCTCAGTATTCTCACGGAAGAATGTCCAGTCTATGCCCTCCTCAGGAATGCTTACAGGTCTGACATTGGCGTAAAGATCAAGCTCACGGCGAAGTGCAACATTGGCGCTTTCAAGAGTACCGCCCTTAAGAGTTGTTGTCGGTCCCTTTAAGAGAACGTCACAGGTCTTTATCTCCGCAAGAACATCATCAGGCACAGCCTTGCCCTTTGCCTCACGGTTCTCAATGGTGAGTCCTTCTATGTTCTTTATTACGATCTTTCCGGACGCTATCTCTTCCTTAAGGAGTTCATCCATAACACGCATAGTTTCTCTGGTAATGATAGGGCCTATGCCGTCTCCTCCGCATACACCTACTGTTATCTGCTCCATAGCTGCAAAGTCCTTTGGTGCATCGGCCTTCTCCATGCGGTTTTCACGTTCTATCTGCTCTAAAAGCAGGTTTCTGAAATGCTCGACTGCTTTATCAACTGATACATTTATCTCGTCCATGTCTCTATTCTCCGGTTATATTTATATAATAATCAAATTAACAGCTGTATTAGCATTTATTCCGTATCCGGGAGCTCTTTTATTCTGTCTCTTGCATCTACAGTATGCTGAGTAACTCTTTCTCTTGTGAGATCCGGATCGTGAAGCTTAAGAGCCTCATAGATAGCAAAATGCTCATGCAGTGACTCTTCTGCTCTTGACTTCTTACTTATAGAAGCCTTTCTGAACTTCGTCATCTTCCTGTGTATCTGAAGCAGCACGTCCTTATATGCCTGACTTCCGCAGCTGTCATAAAGAACTGCATGGAACTGTGAATCCAGATCCTTTATGTTGTCGGCATTATCCTTTGGATCACCCTTTTCGATATAATACTTCTGCAGATCAAGGATCTCGCCCATCTTCTTAAGATCATCCTCAGTAATATTTACAGCTGCTCTTGCACCGGCATTACCCTCGAGACCGATCCTTATCTCATACATATCGAGCATGTCTGTTTTACTGATACCTACTACTGTGAGACCCTTACCGCTGTCCTTAAGTATGTGCTCCTGCTCAAGTCTTCTGATTGCCTCTCTTACAGGTGTACGGCTGACTCCCAACTCCTCTGAAAGCTTCAGTTCGCTTAAGATCTCGCCTCTTTTGTATTTTCCTGATAATATTTCCTTTTCAAGCTGTTCAAATATCTGATCAGCTATAGATATAGTTCTGTGATCTCTCATGATTATGCCTGTCTCTTATACTTTCCGTTTGAAAACTCTTCTATCTTTGTCTCTATCTCTTCTGTAGAAAGTGTGGCTGTTCTTCCACCCTCATACTCGCTGTCGACCCAAGCCTTGAGCTTAATAACTACATCATCCTTCTTATCGACCTCAGCATCCCCCTTAAGACGGTAGTTCTGATTCATCCAATAAGCAATGCCGGCAAGTCCGGAATTCTTATTTATCATAACCATTGCAGGTCTGTTGAGTATTTTTTCTGTATTGAAAATATTATATATCTCTTCGTCCTTAAGAAGACCGTCTGCATGGATGCCTGCTCTTGTAACATTAAAGTTTCTGCCTACAAAAGGAGTCATCGGAGGAATGTTATAGCCGATCTCATTTTTATAATAATCTGCGATCTCGGTTATAACTGTAGGATCCATTCCGTCAAGAGAACCTCTTAATGAGGCATATTCAAATACCATTGCCTCAAGCGGAACATTTCCGGTACGCTCTCCTATTCCAAGCAGCGAGCAGTTAACCGCACATGCGCCATAGAGCCATGCTGTAGCGGCATTTGAAACTGCCTTATAAAAATCATTATGTCCGTGCCACTCTAAGAGCTCACTCTTAACATCTGAATAGTGCTGAAGTCCGTAGATAATACCCGGAACGCTTCGAGGAAGTGAAACCTCTGTATAAGGAATTCCGTAGCCCATAGTATCGCAGGCTCTGATCCTTACCGGGATCCCGGCTTCATCGGAAAGCTTCATAAGCTCATTTACAAACGGTACTACAAAGCCGTAGAAATCAGCTCTTGTAATATCCTCAAGATGACAGCGCGGCATAACTCCTGCCTCAAATGCATCTTTAACTGTTGCAAGATACATATCCATAGCCTGACGTCTGGTCATCTTAAGCTTATTAAAGATATGATAGTCCGAGCATGAAACAAGAATTCCTGTCTCTCTGATGCCCATGTCCTTTACGAGTTTGAAATCCTCTCTGCTTGCCCTTATCCATGTGGTTATCTCAGGGAATTTAAGGCCCAGATCCTGACAGCGGCGAACCGCCTCCCTATCCTTCTCACTGTATATGAAGAACTCTGTCTGTCTGATAATGCCGTATGGACCTCCGAGTCTGCTCATAAGCTTATAAAGGTCTACTATCTGCTGAACGGTATAAGGATTTATCGACTGCTGCCCGTCACGGAATGTAGTATCGGTTATCCATATCTCCTCAGGCATATTCATAGGAACACGTCTGTGGTTGAAGGCCACCTTCGGCACCTCGTCATAGCTGAAATATGTACGATAAAGATTAGGCTCCGCAACGTCCTGAAGCGAATACCTGTATTCATTTTCCTCAAGAAGATTTGTTTTTGTTGAAATATCAAGCATAGTCTGCCTCCCTGTCATGTATCCCACAGTGAAAACTAATTGTATCTTTATATAAATGATGTGTTCGCTTAAATTTGCCGAAGCAGTTCACCGTAAACATCAAATTATTATATGCTTATTAATTTATAAAATTTATAACAAAAGTGCGTGTACTCATGTTTTATGTAGTTCATGTATACATGTGTACCATTATAGCCATATGTTTTTCTTTGTCCATAATTTTTTTATTTTTTTCTTTGTATATTTTCGTATTTTTTTTAATCCACATTTTTAAGACGATTTTCGGCTGTGAATTTCATTACAAATGATACGATTTTAATTCCTTTGATTCACTTCAAAATTCGAGATATATAACAAAAAGAAGCTGATGCATCGCGCACCAGCCCCTACTAAACTTTGGAGTTTTTCGTTGGCCATCCCAACAACAGATCCAATTAACAGACCACATAAAACTTTGGAAGCCACATTAATATTCCAAAAACTATGTGATCTGTCATGAACCTTTAGAATGCTTCTGCAAAGCCTTTCATTGCTTCAACTTCCTTTTCTACGCTTTCCTTATAAAGGATCCTCTGGGCATCCAGTGCGGCCTCATATACAGCCTTTTCCTCGCTAAGATCCGGAGCCTCTTCACTCGCCATGACCTTTTCAAGTATTGAGCGTGTGGCACCCTTGGTATCCGCAAATACGAATCCCTTTCCGGTTCCGTAGTTTCTTGTCTTTGAAGGATCACTAAGCATGTCGTCTACCACAGCAATAGCCTCGGGACTGAAGTAGTACTTGCTGTATTCCCCGCCTCCGTTAAGCATATAGGCAATATCAAGTACTCCGTCTTCGTCATTTGCAAGCTCGCCCTCGTCAATAGCAGCTATTATTGCATCCAGCAGTGCAACATTATCCTGATATGCAGAATGGAAGCTTGCCACATCCCCTGCAGCTATTATATTTACAAAATTATCCTGAACATATTTAAAAGCCTTCAATGAAGATGCATTTATTGCTCTTCCTTCTTCATAAAGCTTTGCAATTTCCTCCTCGGATGCACCGTCGGCAACAGCCTTTTTGTATCTGTTATTAATATCGTCGATTTTTTTATTCTGTTCTTCGGCAGCCTCACGCATTGCCTTAAGTCCGTCCTCATAGGCTGAAACATCGATTCCTGCAGTCTCGGCTATATCGCTGTCGAAGAAGTTCTCCATATCATCTGCGCTCAATGAAAGATCAAGCTCAAGTGCAGGCATCCTATCAATGTAAATGGCAAGTGCACCATAGGTCGTGATATTTGCAGTCATTACCTCTTTTGAATAAGTATCGCTGTCATCATGTGCAGTATGGTATCTCTGCTGATACCAGCCTTCAGGACCATCCTGAGAAAATGGTACATTTACTACATAAGGAACTCCTGACATTCTGTATGAAATTCCGTCTTCCATAACTCCTGCCGGTATCGTTTCATCCGATATTCCTTCTGTATATGCCTCTGTTACATCAGGTGCAAAATCACCATCAACAAAATTCTTTATAAGCTTGCTGAACTCAGGGACGCACTGGAATTCAAGCATATCTGCATCGTCGTTCACTGCAGGAAGCTCGAAATTAAGCATTCCGATGATTTTTCCCTGCTATTCAGGTCTTGCATGATTTATCATCTCCCATGCGCCTGTGGTATAGTCTGACTGAGTTCCTGAAGTACCCCATTCTTCTGCTGCATGAGCTATGAAATAAATATCATTTTCCGGCTCATAGCCTGACTCTTTCATTGCCTTTGCTATGGACATAATAAGACCGATTGCAGTTGAATCATCCTGAAATCCCCAGAAATATTTATCATAATGTCCTGAAATGACTATTATCTGGTCTGAATTTTTTCCTTTTATTCTGCCGATAATATTATAAGCTTCTCCGTCGCCTATGCTGATCTTATTATCAAGAATAAGTGTTGCCTGATCCTTTCCTTCCTCAATAGCCGACTGAATTGCCTTTGCCTCATTTCTGGAAATGGATACACAAGGCATAATGTCACCATCGCATACATCATGGACATTTGCATCATCATCACTAAGAGTTGCATAGCCCTCATTTCCTATCGGATATGTCACTATAGCTGCCGCTCCGTGAACATCAGCCTCATCCATGTACACATCTATCCACTGCTCATTGTACTGATCAACACCAACAAGCACTATTTTCCCTTTAACATCAAGCCCATCATATTCATCCATAGTGCCGGTTCCGACATCAACTATTTCTGCTGTAAGTCCGTTTTCATCAGTACCGTTTGTTGCATATGGATAAGGAACCATTTCAATATCTGTGCCGTCTATAGTTAGGCTTCCGCCTCTGAATTCCCAGCTATCAACAGTTATAGGAACCTTTTCAACATCCTCAAGCCCTATATCTGTCATTAATTCACTGAGATAATCAGCAGCCTTATGCTCTGCCTCACTGCCTGCCATACGCCATCCATACTCGGGTGTGCTTTGCAGCTCATTATCATATGCCAGCTTGTATGAGACATCATATCCAAAGCTCTCATCAGCCTTTTTTGCAAATGCAGCTATAGCTTCATGAATGATTCCAAGCCCCGGTTCGACCTCTTCTTCCGCCTCTTCGGCATCGGTCGTCTGCTCTTTTGCAGATGTACTTTCAACATTGCTCTTTGTTCCGCATGCACTCATGCTGAGTACAACTGTTGCTGCCAAAAAAGCAGCCCACAATCTCGTTTTCCTCATAGCTTCCTCCTTGAAATATGTTTTGAGGCAGTTACTTACCGGATCATTGGCTGCTTTAGCATTGATATCATAATTCAATTTTCTTTTTCACAGGTTTAACAGCTTTTGCATATGATTATCTGCATCCGTATACTTTATCAAGACGAGCTGCATATTAAAATCTGCAGATTTGCTGACATTACTCCGAATCCTGATCTGACCTTACTTCATATGTAGCAAACACATTCATGAGCTGACTTCGTCTGGTGACCTCAAGCTTTCCGTAAATGCTGTGAACATGAGCTTTAACAGTACCTATAGATATGAGCAGGCGATCAGCTATTTCCTGATTGGACTTTCCTTCAATCAGCAGCTTCAATATATCGCCTTCTCTTTCTGTTATGCCAAAGCTTCTGCAGAAATCCGACAGCTGTCTTGAATCACTGCAGATCTGCATAACAGCTGCTTTGTCAGAATTAACAGACATTTTGGCATTTCTTTCTGTCAGATCTTTGAGTTTTGCTTCCTGCTGTGTGAGTTTTTGCTGCATAGGCAACAAATGCTGTCGTACGGCAGTCTCAATGCCCTCCGTCATATGCTCATCTACAAAGCATCCTGTGATCCACATTACACTTAATCCGAGTATGATGGAAAACATATCATCACACCAGCACACGCGTCTTTCAAGGAAATGCAAAGCTCTGTTTGCTTCTTTTCCATAAATGACAAACTCGCAAACAAGGTTTTCAGCAAATATCATAAGCGAAAATATTCCGCAGATATTTATAATGTACCTGAACTTGAGTGCTTCCAGCCTTTGCTGCATTTCACATTTGCGTACCTCATGCCAGAAATACATTACCGCTGCCAGCATTGGCATACTGTATATATTAAATATGATGAGGTTTCCTAACATATTGTCAAGAAAATATCCTGCTGCAGTCATTAATATAACAATGCACAATGCCGCTGTCGCTCTGATCCTTCCGGTTTTTCCAAGCAGCCCGTCAATAAACATAACAAATATGTACACTTCGGCAGCTGTTATCAGCCCTGATATATAGATATCCATTCCGTTATTTAACAGTACGGTCGCTTCCGGAGATATTTCATAAAATATCTCGACAAGCTCTACATAGACAGATTCAATGATGTAAACTAAAAAAAGCTCTCCGAGCCTTTTAAAGCTGTTGCGCTGCGTCATGCCGTAAGTCATGCTGCATCGACTCATGACTACTGCGAAAAAGATTATGAAGCATACATTATAAGTGTATTTGAAAATACTCATAAGATTTATAAGGTCATCCTCTAAAATATTCATATATGTGCAATTTCTTTCTTATAATATATACTTGTTTTTGAAATTATGTAACCGCTATCGTGCAGGCTTGCTCCCTCGAGCTAAGAGATACCTCCTTTTCTCTCTGCACTTTGACCAATCCCCTCCGGGTTTGTAAATATTATATTTGTCATTATCCACAATTACTATTTATCGAAGGTTGATTTCTATGCAGTAAGGTTTATAACTTAAGTTTAGTCCATGTGTAATGTTGATAAATTTAACGAAGGATTTTTGTGATATATGGAAACAAGGAAATCTAACAGCATAATTGATAATTCTGTAAATATCCGCCCGTGCTCTATACCTCCAAAAGACCTTGTCCGCAGTCAGGTCAAAGCCCTCAGGAAAAATCTCTCCGCGGATGATAAAGCAACGCTTGATAACGGCGTATATGAAAATACAATTAAGCTTCTTTCTGAGCTTAATCTAAACAGAACTATTAAATGTATATACACCTATGCAAGCTATGGAAAGGAGACCGACACTTTTAAGCTGATCGAGCATTTTCTGAACCGATCTGATAATGTAAATGCTCCCGAGGCTGAATACCCTGCTGCCGGTTCCAATCGCATCAGTACAGATCTTGATTTGAACACAGACGTAAGCATTGCTGTTCCAAAGGTGCTAAGTGACGGGGTTATGGATTTTTTTATTATAAATTCTATAGATGAGCTGACCCCGGGATATATGGGAATACCTGAACCAAAGAGCTGCGTTCTTCCCTGCCTTTTTAATGAGACCGAAACACTTATGCTCATGCCCGGACTTGCTTTTTCAAGAGACGGCAAGCGCTGCGGCTACGGCGGCGGCTATTATGACAGATTCTTACAAAAAGAGCCGGGGCATTTAAGGATAGCACTTTGCTATTCGTGGCAGCTTTTTGAAAATTTTGAAACAGAAAATACAGATATGTATGTTGACTACATAGTTACAGAAATGGAGACCATTAAATGTTCCCCCGGCGCATGCAGCAAGCAATGAAGGTCAGCCGTGATCCTTCAGCAGTTATCCTTCAGCTGTGATCACTCAGCGGCTATCCTGCATTTACCGGGAATTTAACCATTACTTTAACCAAAAAATCCGAGGCAGCTAAGGCTTCGGATTTTTCGGTAAGGTAATATATGATCAAAACTTTTGATATTATGGCAATTTAAAATTTTATTTCATTTCTGTTTTTACACACAGTAACATGCCATTTGTTCTATCACTCATAGAGCGGATATTTATTGCAGAGCTTTGTTACTTCTTCTCTGATATAATCTCTCTTATTTTCGAAATCTGTTGCTGCGAGCCATATGCATTCAGCAACCTTCGGCATATCCTCTTCCTTTAAGCCTCTGGATGTAACTGCAGGTGTTCCGATACGAACTCCTGAGGTAACAAACGGACTGCGAGGATCATTCGGCACAGTATTTTTATTAAGTGTTATATATGCTTCATCACAACGGATCTGGAGCTCTTTTCCTGAAATGTCCATATTTCTGAGATCCACAAGCATAAGGTGATTATCGGTTCCTCCGGAAACTATGTCAAAGCCCTGCTTCATAAGCTCTGAGCAAAGTGCTGAGGCATTAAGCTTTATCTGATGCTGATATGCTTTAAACTCAGGCTTAAGCGCCTCTCCGAAGCAAACAGCCTTGGCCGCGATAACATGCTCTAAAGGTCCTCCCTGGGTTCCCGGGAATACTGCCTTATTGAAGTTAAACTTCTCAGCTGCTTCCTTATTTGCAAGGATAAGACCGCCTCTAGGTCCTCTAAGTGTTTTATGTGTAGTAGTTGTTACCACATCTGCATACGGGAACGGACTCTGATGCTCACCAGCGGCAACAAGTCCTGCAATATGTGCTATGTCACACATAAGGTATGCTCCGCACTTATCTGCGATTTCTCTGAAACGCTTAAAGTCTATTGTTCTTGCATAGGCCGAGGCTCCGGCAAGAATAAGCTTAGGATGATGCTCCATAGCTAACTTTTCAACCGCGTCATAATCAATGAAGCCGTCATCGTTTACACCGTAAGGAACTATATTAAAGAAAATTCCGGAAAAATTGACAGGGCTTCCGTGTGAAAGATGTCCGCCGTGATCAAGACTCATGCTGAGTACAGTGTCGCCCGGCTTAAGCATTGCAATGAATACAGCCATATTTGCCTGAGCTCCGCTGTGCGGCTGAACATTGGCATAGTCACAGCCAAAAAGCTTTTTTGCACGCTCTATTGCTATATTCTCAACTACGTCTACGCACTCACAGCCGCCGTAATAACGCTTTCCGGAATAGCCTTCTGCATATTTATTTGTAAGAACAGTTCCCATCGCAGCCATAACCGGCTCAGAAACTATATTTTCAGATGCGATGAGCTCAAGATTTCTTCTCTGTCTTGCAGCCTCTGCCTCAATAGCCTTGCCCACCTCAGGATCATAGTCTGTTATAAATTTCATCACTTCATTTACCATATTCGTTTTCCTCCTTGCAATGATCTTTGATAAGCCGCTGTACGGTCAGCCACAAAGGTAAAAAAAAGAACCGTTTTTAGCGGCTCCGGAAAATTTAAGACAAATGATATAAGCACAAAAATGCTTCTTCGTCTCTGTCCTTTCGCCTGAGAGATTCGGCAGCCGTAATGCTCTGTACTGATAGGTACTCGCAATTACCTGCCTTACACCTTCGGCACCCTATAAAGGGATTCTCCAGAGTTCCCTCCGCATTCAGTTTCATTTATTGATTCTTAATGCTTCATCGGGAGCTATATGTTTTGTTGCTCTAAAAGATACACCTATTATACTTAAAATTCAACAGCTTTTAGCTTCGTTTATTGTATAATTTAATGTGCATCATTATTAAAATCGATTTTCGTTGGCTTTTATTGTTTCAGCCGCCGTACTTCATTTTAAGTACTGCTTTATCCAGTATATGCCCTTCTATGGAATTCCTCATGTCCGCATAGAAGAAGCCATCTTCTAACTCAGGCACATTATCAAGTGCATAAATAGTAAGCTCGTATGTATGACAGCGTCCCGGAGCAGGCCCTCCGTACCCTGTTTTATATTTATCAGGAATATGCTCGTAAGGTCCGTAAGGAAGTGTCCAGCTGTTATGTCCCTGAATAATATCAGAGCCTGATGCCTCTCCCTCGGCAAATTTATGTCTGTCAGCAGGAATCCCGGCTGCGATCCAGTGTATCCATATAACGCCCTCATCCTCGGCATTATCATAGTCCATATACTCTATGGCATATGATTTTGTACCTTCAGGTTCCCCGGACCATTCGAACGGAAATGATATCTGTGGAATGCCTTCTTCAATCATAGAAGCATCACCTGAGTTAATACCGTATCTGATGTCTAATCGTCCGTTATCAACAGCTGTGCTTGTGAGTTTAAACATTACAAACCTCCTTTGCGGTGCCATTTCCGCAGATAAAAGCCTTCGTTTAAATCCTATATCCGGCTACGTAAATACATTCAATTCAACAAATTACTATCTATAATCTTTTAATGATCACTTTTTATACGAAGAGCTGCATCAGTCATAAGTTCTTTCTGAGATCTTACCTCTGCCACAATACCTCTTCTTGTAAGCTCTGCTTTAGCCGCATCAAGATCAGCCTCTCTCACCTTCACGAAATATACATCATGATCGATCTTCCCCTTAGCGCCAAAGTCTCTCGGATCAAGCTTTGCTCCGCAGCCGCCTGCCATAACAGAATCCTGCAGATAATGTCCGCTGCTGACTCCCTTAAATCCGGCCTCTCTCAGTGCGGACTTAACCTTAAGCCAGGTCTCTTTATCCTTTTTTCTGAAAATATCTATTTTCTTTTCAAATAATCCTGAAAATAAGCTCATAATGATACCTCCGATTTATGCTATTCATTATATCGCAATTTAATGTAGTAATTAACATAAGCGTTAAAAATCCAATCAGCTATTTGCTTTTTCCGAGTCATTCAGCTTGAAATATTTCGGAAAGATATGACAATAGCCTCCCGGATTCTTATAAAGATACTTCTGGTGCTCTTCCTCTGCCGGATAAAAGCATTCCAACGGCTTAAGCTCAACTGCAAAATACTCTCCTGACTGCCTAAGCTCCTCCTGTTCAAGCTTATTATAATAAGCTTCTATCACCGGCAGATCCTCAGCATCTGTATAATATATGCCTGTGCGGTACTGTATGCCGCTGTCAGCTCCCTGTCTATTATACGATACAGGATCTATTATCATAAAATAATATTTGAGCAGAGCCTCGAGTCCTATAACCTCCTCATCATAAACAACCTTTACCGTTTCTGCATGACCGCTTGCATGACACACATCAAAATAACTCGGATCAGACTTTTCGCCGTTTGCATATCCGACTTCCGTCTCTATAACACCATCAAACTGATCAAAAAATTTCTGAACTCCCCAGAAACATCCCCCTGCAAAATAAATAGTTTTATATTTCATTTATTTATACCTCATATACTCTTATTTATATCTCATATGCTACGCTTTAGAATTATTTTAATTTTATATCTTTTTGTATAAAAAGAAAAGACATTTTTACCGTCAATAAACTCAATTACATTATTTTTAGGAATATTCATGGCAGCATCTGATCATTATTATCTTTGGCCTTCTAAATTATCAGCCTATAGTATGAATCTAACTGTATAAAAAGCATTATCAGTTAAAAATATATCGAAAAATGCAATATAAAACAGCCTTGCTATATACCCAGCGTGGGTATATAATTCAAATCATCAAGCATACCCCATGTGGGTATATCGTATGCAAAGTAAGTATACTTAAACATGACTGTCTCATACAAATCTCTGTCATGAAAATGAATACTAACTTTTAGAAAACAAACAATAATCCTCAAAAGAATATAAAGAACATAAATCAGACTTAAAAAAATACGGAGTGACTATGAAAGAAAAAAATCAGACAGAAACACAAATAAACATCACAGAGAACACAGAAACCGTCTGTCCGTCCTGCTGTGAGCATTGCCGTCATAAGGAACGATCCGAAAAAGAATATAAGGATCTCATCTCAAGACTAAACCGTATTGAAGGACAGATCCGCGGCATAAAGGGGATGGTCGACAGCAGCGCATACTGCATAGACATACTTACACAGGTAAGCGCAGCCACATCAGCCCTCAACAGCTTCTCAAAAATACTATTGGCGAACCACATAAAAAGCTGCGTAGCCAACGACATCAGAGACGGAAACGAAGACAAGCTGGACGAACTCGTCCACTTCCTCCCGAAGATGATGAGATAAATCCGTCAAGCAGATAAATGAAGTGCCTGCTTGCAGGCGACGAAGTTTATCTATTTGACGGATAAAACAACATGAGCAAAAAAGCACAAGAAAGGAATTTTATATGGAACAATACACTGTCACCGGCATGAGCTGTGCCGCCTGCCAGGCACGAGTTGAAAAAGCCGTATCCAAAGTCCCGGGAGTGACAGAATGTTCAGTCAGTCTCCTGACTAACTCGATGGGCGTCGAGGGAACAGCCTCCGAAGCCGACATCATAAAAGCTGTGACAGACGCGGGCTACGGCGCAAAGCCTCAAAACCAGTCTTCAACTTCCCGTGACAACACTTCCAAGCTTGCTGCCGAAGAGGAAGCATTAAAGGATACGGAAACACCTTTGCTGAAAAAGAGATTAATTTCTTCGATCGGCTTCCTCATCATTCTCATGTATTTTTCTATGGGACATATGATGTTTGGGTGGCCGTTGCCACACTGGTTTGACGGCAATCATGTTGCGATGGGTCTTATTCAGCTTATACTTTCTGCCATCATAATGATTATCAACGGTAAATTTTTTGTAAGCGGTATAAAGGGTCTTATCCATCGTGCAACGAACATGGATACGCTTGTTGCATTAGGCTCTGGTGCATCATTTATATACAGCACTTTTGCATTATTCATGATGACTGATGCGGTCGTTAAAGCTGATGATTCTCTCGTCATGCACTATATGGATGAGTTTTATTTTGAATCTGCAGCAATGATCCTCACTCTCATCACAGTAGGAAAAATGCTCGAGGCCAGATCAAAGGGCAAGACTACAGATGCACTTAAGAGTCTTATGAAGCTTGCTCCCAAGACTGCTGCAGTCATCAGAAATGATACTGAGCAGGTAATACCTATCGCAGAGCTTAAGATTGGTGAAATATTCGTTGTAAGACCCGGTGAAAACATTCCGGTGGATGGTGTTGTGCTTGAAGGAAGCTCCGCTGTAAATGAAGCTGCTCTTACCGGTGAAAGCATTCCTGCCGACAAGACCGCCGGCGACAATGTAAGTGCTGCAACCATTAACCAATCCGGCTTTCTTAAATGTCAGGCAACGCGTATTGGTGAGGATACTACACTTTCACAGATAATAAAAATGGTCAGCGATGCCGCAGCAACCAAGGCTCCAATCGCAAAGATTGCCGATAAGGTGTCAGGCGTCTTTGTACCTGTTGTTATAGCCATTTCCATAATCACTATCGTTGTTTGGCTTATACTTGGTGCAGATTTCGGATATGCACTTGCCCGCGGCATTTCCGTCCTTGTTATCAGCTGTCCTTGTGCGCTCGGACTTGCCACTCCGGTTGCCATCATGGTCGGAAACGGAATCGGTGCTAAAAACGGTATAATGTTTAAGACCGCCGTATCCCTCGAAGAAACAGGACGTGCTCAGATAGTTGTGCTTGACAAAACCGGAACTATAACACAGGGAACTCCAAGGGTCACTCACATTGAAACCGCTGACGGTGTTTCATCCGACAAGCTTCTTATTACTGCAAATGCCTTAGAGGCCCAATCAGAGCACCCTCTTGCAAAAGCTGTAACAGCATATTTTTCTGAGCTTTCAGACAAAACAGCCACAGCCTTCGGCAATCAGAAATTAAATGTTACTGATTTCAGTGCATTGCCGGGCAACGGTTTAAAGGCTGTTATTAACGGAATGAACTGCTGCGGCGGAAATGCCGACTTTATAAATACGATATGCCGGATTCCGGATAAGCTTCTGGATAAGGCAAATGCATTTTCAGAAAACGGAGAAACGCCTCTCTTTTTCACGGAAAACGGTCAGATACTAGGCCTTATTGCTGTTGCCGATACCATAAAGCCCGAAAGCCTGTCAGCAATCAAAACGCTTCAGAATATGGGTATCCATGTTGTTATGCTTACGGGAGATAATGAGCGCACAGCAAGAGCCATAGGCAGACAGGTCGGTGTCAACGAGGTTATTGCCGGTGTTCTTCCTGACGGTAAGGAAAATGTTATAAAAGAGCTTAAAAATCATGGTAAAACGATAATGGTCGGTGACGGCATAAACGATGCTCCGGCGCTTACGAGAGCCGATATAGGCATTGCCATCGGTGCCGGTGCCGATGTGGCTATAGACGCGGCAGATGTTGTTCTTATGAAGAGCCGTCTCAGCGATGTACCGGCAGCTGTTCGACTCAGCAGAGCTACACTTAGAAATATTCATGAAAATCTTTTCTGGGCATTTTTCTACAATGTTTTAGGCATCCCGCTTGCAGCCGGCTGTTATGTGCATCTGTTTGGTTGGTCACTTAACCCTATGATAGGTGCTGCTGCTATGAGCCTTTCAAGCTTCTTCGTTGTAAGCAATGCCCTAAGGCTTAATCTTTTTAAGGTATTTGACTCTGCAAAGGACAAGCCGCTTAAGAATAAAGTGATTATCAATGCAACCACAGATAAGCCTATAAATTCCGAGTCTGCAGCAAACTGCTGCCCGGATAATAATAATAGTAACAAGGAAAATGATATTAATAAGGAGGATAAGATAATGAAGAAAACTATGAATATTGAAGGTATGATGTGCCACCACTGCGAGAAGGCAGTAAAGACTGCTCTTGAGTCTATCTCAGGAGTGGAAAATGCAGAAGTAAGTCATGAGAGCGGTACTGCTATCGTAAGTCTCAGCTCTGATGTTTCCGATGACGTTCTTAAAAAGGCTGTTGAAGATAAGGACTATACAGTTAAATCTATTGTTGACTGATCATTCCATAGCTGACATCTAAAATTAAATTGATTGCTTACAAAAATCGCTGCAGGTGACTTTAAAGCCGCTTGCAGCGATTTTTTACCATGCTGTTAGTTATTTCAGATGCCGTTTAAGCTCGCTCGGCGATAAGCTTAAATATAGGATTTCCCTTAGCTGAGAACTTTGCCTCATACTCAGTCATGATGTTTCCTTCATTCATAACCGCATCGTTATGCAGATCATAGGTGATTGCCTTAATAGCCCAGCCGTTTGCAGGTAAGGTTTCAACTGAATAATCAAACAGCCCGCGATTATCAGTCTTAAACTCTATTACGCCGTCCTTTTTAAGTATCCTGTCATACAGCTTTAAAAACTGCGGTGAGGTAAGACGCTTATTCTCATTCTTATCCTTCGGCCACGGATCCGAGAAATTAAGATATATTCTGTCGACCTCGCCGTCTGCAAAATAGTCGCAAAGAAATCTTGCATCATTTCTTATAAAGCGCAGATTGCAGTCCTTTGCATCAAGGCTCATGCCTCGCTCGGTAAGCTCTTTTTCGTAACGCTTCATGGATTTATAAAGAACCGTTGTATTAAGCTCAAAGCCTATATAATCCTTATCCGGGTGCAGGAAGCTGTTTTCTCTTATAAATGTTCCCATACCCATTCCGACCTCTAAAAAGAGCTCTGCATTATTTCCGAAAACTTCCTTCTTCCAGTTTCCTCTGAATTTCTCCGGTTCCTGTATAACATACTGACTTGCCGCTACTGCTTCGTCAGATCCCTTGATGTGTCTGATCCTCATCTGTAGTATTTTCCTTCTCTGTGTAAATGTCTAAAATGACGTTGGCCTTATAAAGATCTCCGTCTATTTCTATCACAAGCTCGCCGCCCATAAGTCTTGTAAGACTTGTGGCAATATTAAGTCCCAGTCCGGAACCTTCCGTATTTCTTGATACATCGCCTCTTACGAATCTCTCTGTAAGCTCCTCCGGACTGATATTAAGCTTGTCGGCAGATATATTTTTAATTGTAAATTTTGCTTTATTGTCCTCTTCCTCTACGGAAACATACACTCTCGTACCTTCAAGGGCATATTTTGCCGCATTATTGTAGAGGTTTTCAAGCACTCTCCAAAGATGTCTGCCGTCTGCCAGAACATAAACCGGATGCTCAGGCACAGAAAGCTCCAGATCAAGCTTTCGCTTTAAGAACTTGTCCTCAAGCTCACCGCCTGCCTGTATAACCAGCTCAACCATGTCAATGCGCTGCATATCCATCTTGATATTGCCTGAACTTGCCTTAGAAGCCTCCAAAAGATCCTCTGTCAGGTTTTTAAGGCGCGCAGATTTTTTCTCAAGCACCTCTATGTATTCTTTAAGCTTTGGATCCTGTATATTTTCACGCTTCATCAGATCCACATAGTTGATTATGGATGTAAGCGGTGTTCTGATATCGTGTGAAACATTGGTGATAAGATCAGCCTTAAGCTTATCGGCCTTAACCTGCTCATTTATGGCGGTCTGAAGTCCTACTGAGATATTGTTCATGCTGCGTGCTATTTCCAGAGTATCTCCGGTAAACTGACTCTCATCCATCTCGCAGTCTATGCTTCCGCCTGCAATATCCTTTATTGCTTTCCTGATGATATCCCTTTGCTTAAAGGTTCGGCATCTTACAACATATATGAAAATGTCAAAGGCCAGCAGCAGTACAAGCCCTATAACCATAGCTATCGTATAGATAGGTCCCTCGATCCTTGAGCTGTAGCAGTTCATGATCAAAAGTACTGCAGCAATATTGATAAATATGAATGACGCATATCCTTTTAGCGCAGCCCATGCCGCACGTCCGTCATCTTCATTGCTGAGCGCTTTGAATAAGCCGTTTATAAGTGAATATTTAAAGCATCCTCCGTTTATTTCACGTCTGTACATTGAGCCGGCGATAGCTGTGCAGAGGAACCAGATGATCACGCCCTTTGCCATATCGCGCCAATATTCCCATTCGTTGTACTCTAGCAGCTCCTCAAAGGCAAAATTGACAGTAAGCTTAAATACTACATATATGATCAGTGACAAGCAGCTAAACAAAAATACCAATGCTTCAAGCGGGATCTTATCCATAACAAGCTCTTTCTTGTCATTTTCATCAAATCCTCTGATGCAAAGAACAAGGCTCGCTAATGCTGCGACACCGCATAAGGCCATGATAACAAGCCAGTTTCTGACAGTTCTTATGTCATTGTCAAAATTATCTGCGGCCTTTTTGTATCTGTCGTTAAAAATATATGTGGTATCTATACCTATAGCAATTGGATTGCCTTCATAAGAGCTTAACTCAAAGCTGTTGTCTGAAGAAAGCAGATTTTCCGGCTGCGGTGAGATATTAGTCTCAACAGTTCTGTCCTCAGTAACGATAAGATATTTTCCGAGAGACTTTATCTCATCGGTCGTTCTTGAAGAGTTGCTGAGCTGTATATCATAATGATTCGGGGACTCAAAGCTTATGTTGTAGATAAAGTTGCTGAGCTCAGGATCATATATAGCTCTGAGTCTGTAATACTCTGAAAGCGCCTTAAGTGCCTCCAAGCTTATATCTCTGATATTTGTAATTCCCTGTGAAGGTCCCGGTTCCAGATTATCAAAATAGTACGGGTCGAATGCCTTATATGTAACTCTAAGCTCGTACGGCTGTTCCTGTTCTCTGATATCACCGGCAGTTATCCTGTGAGTATTCTCATCCATAGTATAGCCGTATCGTGCAGCTGCTGTGATAAGATCACTCAGCTTATAAAAGGTCTTTCCGTTTTTGGTCTGCGCCGTAACGACCATCGCGGAGGTATCAAGCTCACCGTCACCTTCGTCTTCAAATGCATCCTTTAATACCGCAAGCTTTTTAAGATTTGCAATATCATCGGCTACCATTTCCGAAAACAAGGCGGAATTCTCAAAGGTCGTCTGGCTCATCCAGGTTATGCCGGTCTCGTTTCTTGAATATCCGTGCAAAACACCAAGTCCTGCCACAAAAAGCAGGACTGCAAATATATGTATTAATATCGTCAGATTCTTTTTCATGGCAGGACTTTTCTTATTACTGCTTCTCTATCTTGTATCCGACGCCCCATACTACCTTTAAATATCTAGGCTCTCTCGGATTGATCTCGATCTTTTCTCTGATATGTCTGATATGAACAGCTACGGTATTATCCGCACCGATTGCCTCTTCATTCCATATCTGCTCAAATATCTCGTCTATGGAGAATACCTTTCCTGCATTTTTAACGAGCAGCAAGAGAATATTGTATTCTATAGGCGTAAGCTTAATAAGCTCTCCGTCTACAAACACCTCTTTATTATCGTCGTTTATAGTAAGACCTCCGCACTTATATACAGCCTGTGAGGTATTTCCTCCGATATTTCCGAGCTGCATATAGCGTCTGAGCTGTGACTTAACTCTGGCTACGAGCTCAAGCGGATTAAACGGCTTTGTAATGTAATCATCCGCTCCGATATTAAGTCCGAGTATTTTATCGGTATCCTCAGATTTTGCCGAAAGAATGATAATAGGCACATCCATCTTTTCTCTTATCTTAAGTGTTGCATGTATACCGTCAAGTCCCGGCATCATTACATCAATAATAATAAGATCGACCTTGTTCTTTTCTAATACCTCTAAAGCCTCATTGCCGTCATAGGCCTTGATGACCTTGAAGCCATCTGTCTCAAGATATATTGAAATCGCTTCTACTATTTCCTTCTCATCATCACATACAAGTATAGTCTGCTGCATAAGCACCTCCATACGGCGTAATTATGCAAATATACGCCATGCTACTATAAAGTTGTTTCTCCACCAGTTTGAAAGCGAACGATGAACGACACGTCCGTTTGATGACGATGCATCAATGACTGTTCCGCCGCCTGCTGCAATGCCGACATGTCCGTGTACTACGACAATGTCTCCGGCCTGTATGCTGTCAAAATTCGATATTCTCTGATATCTGCCCGGATTTCTCCATCCGCTTGATGTCAGGTAAGACTGTCCTACACCTGCCTGATTGAGGCACCAATAAACAAATCCTGAGCAGTCAAATGAGTTAGGTCCCTTGGATCCCCATACATAAGGACAGCCAAGCTTTGATGAGGCAATGCCTATGAGGTTTCCGGCAGAACCGCTTACTGTAGCTCCGCCTGAGCCTACGCTCACAGATCCCTTATTGCTTCCGCTTCCTGCATTTCCTGAGCTTGAAGCACTGTTATTTCCGGTTACGGAAGGTGCGCTTGCCGGCTTCTTCTTGGAATTAGATGCCTCAAGCTTTGCCATTGTCTGTGTTCCTACAGTTCCGTCCTGAGTCAGGTTGTTATATTTCTGGAACTGCTTTACCGCAGCCTCTGTAGCTGAGCCGTAATATCCGGTTACAAGTCTTGACGGAAGATATCCGTAATGTGCAAGTCTCTTCTGAGCTGTTGTAACGCTTGCAGAGCTGTCACCGACTCTGAGACCGAAAGGCTTGGCATTTGAGCTTTGAAGTGCCTGAATAGTTCCGGGTCCCAGATAACCGTCAACGATCTGGTCGTTTCGTGACTGGAATTCACGAACAGCTCTTTCTGTAGCTCCGCCAAAGTTTCCGTCAGCCTCTGTACCTCTCAAATAGCCAAGTGCTATAAGTCTCTGCTGGTAAGTCTTGACCATTTCGGACTGCTCTCCGAGTCCGATAACATTTGCCTTTACCTCATCTGAGTAGAGAAGGTTAATGCTTTCCTTTCCGACTGTACCGTCTACAGCAATGCTGTTTCTCTCCTGCATCTTCTTTACCGCAGTCTCTGTTGTATCACCGAAATGTCCTGTAACAGAATCGGCAGAAAGATAACCAAGCTCGTAAAGTCTCTGCTGTATCCTCAGGATATCATCACCGTCATCGCCGTTGCTGACCTTATAATATGGCACATCAGCCGCAAACAGCTTGTCCCAGGTCTCAGTTCCGCAGATACCGTCCTGAGTCATTTTCTGCTGTCTCTGAAAACGCTTGACTGACTCTGCGGTAGCATTTCCGTAATAGGTCGTAGCTTCATCGTTATCCATATAGCCATAAGCCATGAGCTGTTCCTGAAGGATCTTTACTACCTGATGCTTATCTCCCACCTTAAGATATGCCGGAGCAAGTACGGAGTTATCCTCAGCAGTTGTCACGTCTCCAAGGATAGGGAGAATGTCTCCGTCGGCCTCCATCCTGATAACAGGCTTTGTCTCGTCTTCTGTATCCTGCTGTATAGATAAAAGTGATTCCTCTTCTGTTTCTGACTCTGCTGCAGTTCTTCCTTCCGCGCCGCCTTTGCTGCATGCGGAAAGTGAAAGACACAGCGCAGCCACTATAGTCGTTTTATTTATTAATTTAAAAATTTTTCTGCTATCCAATGTTTTTAGTTATTCCTCTTTTATAGCAACACTGCCTATATTACCGATTAATATTAACACATCCTGAAAATTATCTTTTTCTTTTTCTTTTAGTTTTTCTTAATCTTCGGCGGTCTTTAATGTATGCTGTACTTTCCCCGACGATTATTCCGTTTTCGCCTCGTTTTCTGCCTGACATTCGGCGTCTTCTGTGTTTTTTCCGCCTGTTATTGCTTATGCTTCTGACAATGCCTATGAGCGCAATAAGTGCTGCTGCACCGGCCAGTACCTTTGCGGCAGTCCCTATAATATTGCTTATGTCAGCTGCCTTTTTATGAGCTCCGGCCTGAACAGTTTCTGATATAGTCGAAGCTTCACTTAAACCGCTGTCTTCAGAATCGGTGCCTTCGCTATCGCCATCTGCCTCTCTTGCAACTTCTGCGGCTGCGTCGCTGACATCAGTATTATTATCGTCAGCTCCTTCAGCTGTCTTTGCCTTACTCATGCCGAGTATATCGGCAAGCAGCGGATCCTTTTCTGCCTCTGATTCATATTCAGCCATACCTCCGATACTCATCAGCTTTATCTGTGCACTTCCAACAGTCCTGTCTCCGTAGCTGAAGCTCATGACTGCATTAGTGCCCTTCTCTGTCTGCTGAATATCGAGCTTTCTGCCTACCTCCACATAGCTTGCAGACTTAGGTATGGTCACTCTGGTGTCCGGATCTATTCCGACCGTATAGGCATCGATAAGCGTCGTTCCGCCGATGGAAAAATCTCGCTTTATAATGCTGTTTATATCCTCGTAGTCATTTACTCTTATCGATGAGAAATTATCGAAGCCGAAGTCCATCAGACGGATGGTATCATTGTAATGATTAGCATGAGCATTGAGTACGCAGGTAACAAGAGTCATCCCGTCTCTCTTGGCAGCGGTGACCAGCGTGTTGCCGGCGTTCATGGTATATCCGGTCTTTCCTGCTATAGCGCCCTTATAATACTGGCTCGAATTCCTTTTGAGCATAAGATGCTTAGGATATACGGTATTCCACGGATCATCTGCATTCGGATAACGTGAAATAGGTGCATGCGTCCAATAGGTGTGCTTTTCTATATCCAGAAACTGCTTGTTCTCTATAGCAGCGGCCATTATAAGACACATGTCATATGCAGTGGTATAGTGATTGGAATCCGTAAGACCTGACGGGTTATTAAAATGCGAACCCCGGCAGCCAAGCTCCTCAGCCTTCATGTTCATCATCTTGACAAACACATCTCTGTCTGACATGCCGTCTTCCTTAAGCTCATTGTGCTGTGCGCCTATATGCTCTGCAAGTGCATTTGCAACCTCATTCGCAGACTGAAACAAAAGACTGTAGAGACAGTCAAGCACCGACAGTCTGTCGCCCTCGGATGCACCTATGATAGTTGAGTTTTCCTCTTCTATGTGCACTGCATCATAGGAAAATACCACCTGCTCACTTAGGTTTTTGCAGTTCTCCAATACTACCAGTGCCGTAAGCACCTTTGTTATAGATGCAGGATAATAAGCACTGTGCTCATCCTTTCCGAAAAGCACCGTCTTAGAATCCGCATCCATCAGGCATGCTCCTTCTGAGGCAACATAAACACCCTCAGGCCAGCTCTCAATAGCATAGGCTCGAAGGTTCAACCCTGAAAATGAAATAGACAGTACCAAAAAAAGGCATATTATATTTTTTAGAATATGCTTGAATCTTTCCATATTAAAATGACATCTGTATTTATCATACACAGATGTCATTTTACTATAAAATATTCTATTAGTCAAAAATTTGTCTATCCTGCAATTATTTGTTATACAGCGGCTCTATCTCTGCCTTGAAGATATGTCTGATGAACACGGTGCTGAGTAAAAGTGAAGCAATCTCAGCTATAGGGAATGAAAGCCATACCGCATTTAATCCGAACAGCTTTGCAAGTATAAACGCTGCAGGAAGTAAAACTATAAGCTGTCTTACAAGCGACACCCACAGACTCTTGAGTCCGTGTCCGAGTGCCTGGAACATTGATGAGCATATGATATCATAGCCTGCAAAAATAAAATGCACAGCAATTATCCTGAGAGCAAGCGTACCTATGGAATAAAGATTATCTGAAGCATTAAACAGTCTTAAAAGCGGGCCCGGAAGGAATTCAAATATAAGCATTCCGCACACCATTATTCCTGTCGCATACATTACTGCAAGCTTAAAGGTCTCCTTTATACGATCAGGCTTTCTTGCTCCGAAGTTGAAGGCAATGATAGGAACGACGCCGTTGTTCATTCCGAATATCGGCATGAATACGAAGCTCTGGAGCTTGAAATATATTCCGAATGCCGCCGCAGCTGTGCTTGAAAACTGCAGAAGGATCTTGTTCATTCCGAAGTTCATCACTGATGAGATCGACTGCATTACTATAGACGGAAGTCCTACGGCATATATGGCTTTTATAGTTTCCGACTCAGGCTTAAGATACTTTTTATCGAAATTTATCTCTTTATTAACCTTAAGATTGAATATAATAGCAAGTATCGCTGCTATGCACTGACCTGCAACAGTCGCAATAGCCGCACCCTTTGTCCCCATTGCCGGAAAACCTAAGAGTCCGAATATAAGTATAGGGTCCATGATTATATTGAAGATAGCTCCTGCACCCTGAGTTATCATTGAATAAATGGTTTTGCCTGTAGACTGCAGAAGTCTTTCTCCTGTCATCTGGAAGATGAGTGCAAAGCCGAATGAAAGTACGACATAAATGTAGTCAACGCCATACTGTCTGATCTCAGCATCAGCTGTCATAGCTCTATAGAAAGGTCCGCAGATAAACTGACCGAGTACGGCAAATATTACGGCATAGATAATAGCGATCAGAATAGCATTACCTGCAGTTACATTTACCTCTTCCTGATTCTTCTCACCGAGTTTTCTTGAAAGTCTGGCATTGATACCGACTCCGGTTCCGGCTCCCACAGCTATAAGAAATGACTGAATAGGAAATGCAAGTGATACCGCTGTAAGGGCATTCTCATTAAGCTGTGCAACGAATATAGAGTCAACTATGTTATAAAGTGCCTGCACCATCATGGACAGCATCATAGGAAGTGACAAGGTAAGCAGCAGCTTGTTGCACGGCATATAGCCCATGATATTCTGCTTTTGTCCTTCAGTCTGTGCAGAAGTATTCATCTTATAATTTTCAATATTCTTTTCTCTCTCCATATATCCTCTCTTCCCCAACATAATACACATGTCAATGGAACTCATGTGTTTGTGTTTTTTTTGCCCGTTTATAAAGCATTATTATTTTAAATATCCTTATAAGGCTAAGCGTGCCGGTCACCCGACAGACATAGGACCGATGCATCGATATCAGCATATAAATGCTTCTATGCAGCAGTCATACATCCGACGAATTTTTTTCTTCTTTTTGCGTTTTCGCAATAGTCACTTACATGTCAATGATATTCTTATAATTGGCCATATGGCAGACTTTCATATAAAGAAAAGAATACATGGGCGTTTATTTTTGCGCCCATGCATTCAATTAAAAATTCTATATGATCAATTATCTGAACATGTTTGTAAGGATTCCGCCGTACTGTGCGATAAGCGGAGCGAATACAAGTGAAATAACAGTCATAAGCTTGATAAGGATGTTGATAGAAGGTCCTGAAGTATCCTTGAATGGATCACCTACTGTATCACCAACTACTGCAGCCTTGTGGTTATCTGAACCCTTTCCGCCGAAGTTTCCGTTCTCGATATACTTCTTAGCGTTATCCCATGCACCACCGGCATTTGAAAGGAAGATAGCCATAAGAACACCTGTAACAAGTGCTCCTGCAAGCATTCCGCCAAGTGCCTCTGTTCCGAGAAGAAGTCCCATAGCGATAGGAGCGATAACTGCCATAACACCCGGACGTACCATCTCTCTGAGCGCTGCTCTTGTAGAGATATCTACACACTTGGTATAGTCAGGCTTTGCCTTCTCTTCCATGATACCAGGGATCTCTCTGAACTGACGTCTAACTTCCTCGATCATGCTGTGTGCTGCCTTAGAAACTGAAGACATTGTCCATGCTGAGAATACGAATGGAAGCATACCACCAACGAAAAGTCCGATGATAACAAGCGGATCCATGATGTTCATGTTTGTGATGTTAGCAACCTCTGCGTATGAAACGAAGAGTGCAAGTGCTGTAAGAGCTGCTGAACCGATAGCGAATCCCTTACCCATAGCTGCTGTTGTGTTACCTACAGCATCAAGTGAGTCTGTGATCTCTCTTACGCTCTCATCAAGGTGGCTCATCTCAGCGATACCGCCGGCATTATCAGCGATAGGGCCGTAAGCATCAACTGCTACAGTGATACCTGTTGTTGAAAGCATACCTACTGCTGCAAGAGCGATTCCGAATACGCCTGCGCAGATGTAAGCAACGAAGATACCTACTGCAACGAAGAGGATAGGAAGTGCTGTTGAAAGCATACCTACTGAAACACCTGTAATAATAACTGTAGCTGAACCTGTCTCTGAAGACTCTGCGATCTCCTTAACAGAGTTGTAGTCTCCTGAAGTGTAAACCTCAGTGATCTTACCGATAGCAAGACCAACAATAAGACCGGCAATAACAGCAATAGCGAACTTCATGCTGCCCATGAGGCTCATTGAAAGTACGATAGAAGCAACAAGTACAACTGCTGCTGCGAAATATGATCCTGTGTTAAGAGCCTTTGCAGGGTTTGATCCCTCTCCGCCCTTAACGAACATTGAACCGATGATAGATGCAATGATTCCTACGCCTGCAAGGATAAGAGGGAAGAATACTGCATTTGGCTGAAGGTATTCAGCTGCGAAAACAAGACCGAGAGTAACAGCAGAAACGATAGCTCCTACATAAGACTCGAAAAGGTCAGCTCCCATACCTGCAACGTCACCTACGTTATCACCTACGTTATCGGCAATAACAGCAGGGTTACGAGGGTCATCCTCAGGGATACCGGCCTCAACCTTACCTACAAGGTCAGCTCCTACGTCAGCAGCCTTAGTATAGATACCGCCGCCTACACGAGCGAAGAGAGCGATTGAAGAAGCTCCGAGTGAGAATCCCATCATAACGTTTGCATCACCTGTGAGGATGAATACGATAGATGTACCTAAAAGACCGAGACCTGCAACGCACATACCCATAACAGAACCACCTCTGAATGCTACGTTCAGAGCCTTTGTCATTCCGCCTTCTTTTGCTGCGTTAGCAGTTCTTACGTTTGCCTTTGTTGCTACGTTCATTCCTACGTATCCGGCAAGAACTGAGAAGAGAGCACCTGCTACAAAGCAGATAGCTGTGATCCAGCTGATACCGAGACCGATGCAGATGAAAAGTACTGCTACGAAAATAACAAGTACTCTGTACTCTGCAAACAGGAATGCCTTTGCTCCGCCATGGATAGCATCAGCAAGCTCTGCCATCCTGTCTGTTCCTACAGACTGCTTTGTTACGTATGATGCCATTGCAAATGCAAACACCAGTGCGCAGACAGCAGCTGCAACTGAAAAATAAGCCATTTCCTTTTCTCCTTAAAAATATAATACAACTTGAAAAATACATGTGTCCTGCAAAACACGGCTTAAGTGTTTTGCACAAAAACATGCATGGACATAAGCCCATACATGTAAGCACCTAAACTATTTTACACAAAAATACAATTTTGAAAACCCAAAAATGAAAAAACTATGAATTTTTGTGTTTTTTTTATAACAATCTGCTGTTAAACTGCACTTTTTTGAGTTATATCATTTCCTCAGGCTTGAATACTTCGTCAAATTTCTCCTCTGTAAGGAACCCAAGCTTAAGGCAGGCCTCCTTTAAGGATATATTTTCCTTATATGCAAGCTTTGCTGTCTTTGCTGCATTTTCATATCCTATATAAGGATTTAATGCAGTTACGAGCATCAGCGAGTTATAAAGGTTATGATGCATCTTCTCACGGTTTGCCTTAATGCCTACAGCACAGTTGTTGTTGAAGGATGTAAGCGAATCGGCTATAAGTCTTGCCGACTGTATAAAATTATACGCTGTCACAGGCATGAATACATTTAACTCAAAATTACCCTGACTTGCCGCCATTCCTATGGCAGCATCATTTCCCATTACCTGTACTGCTACCATGGTCATCTGTTCGCACTGTGTAGGATTGACCTTGCCCGGCATGATGGATGAGCCCGGCTCATTTTCAGGGATAAAGATCTCTCCCAATCCGTCTCTCGGACCTGAAGCCAGCCATCTGACATCATTTGCTATCTTCATCATGTCAGCTGCAAGCGCTTTAAGAGCACCGTGAGCAAATACGATCTCATCCTTTGATGTAAGAGCATGGAACTTATTTGCTGCAGTCACAAAGGACTTTCCTGTAAGCTCGGATATCTTTTCTGCAACTAATATATCAAAGCCTTCAGGAGCATTGAGTCCTGTTCCTACCGCAGTTCCGCCGAGTGCAAGCTCTCTGAGCGGCTTTATAGATGCCGCTACAAGCTCTCTGTCTCGTTCAAGGCTTGATCTCCAGCCTGATATCTCCTGTGAAAAGCTTATCGGAGTGGCATCCTGGAGGTGAGTGCGGCCGGATTTAACTATACCGTCATTCTCAGACTCAAGTCTCCTCATTGTAGCGATAAGCAGGTCCAAAGCCGGAAGCACCTTATCATTAAGGACAGTTACAGCAGCTATATGCATTGCCGTAGGATAAGTATCATTGGAAGACTGTGACATATTGACGTCATCATTCGGATGCAGAAGCTTTTTGCCTGCGATTTCATTTCCTCTGTTAGCTATGACCTCGTTGGCATTCATATTGGACTGTGTGCCTGAGCCTGTCTGCCATACCACGAGAGGAAAATGGTCCATAAGCTTTCCTTCAGCAACCTCGCCTGCGGCTTTTCTAATAGCTTCCAATTTTTCCGCTGTCATCTTCTCCGGGCGAAGCTTAGCATTCGCCATTGCCGCCGCTGCTTTTAATATTCCGAAGGCGTGAATTATTTCCTCAGGCATAGTCTCATGACCTACTCCTATGCGGAAATTATTGCGGCTTCTTTCTGTCTGAGCTCCCCAGTATTTATCGGCAGGAACCTTTACCTCGCCCATAGAATCATGTTCGATACGATATTCTTCCATTTTATGCCCTCCGAATTGTCAAGCTGCAGCTGCAGCTGATTTCTGATTATATGCGAGCAACCCCGCTTTCTCTTGCAGCCTCCTCAACAGCCTTTGCCACCGCATCTTTAACTCTCGGATCAAAAGCCTTTGGAAGTATGTAGTCTGCATTTAATTCTTCATCTGAAATAAGTCCTGCAAGCGCCTTAGCTGCTGCGATCTTCATATCATCATTTATATCGCTCGCTCTGCAGTCAAGCGCGCCTCTGAAGATGCCCGGGAATGCAAGTACATTATTGACCTGATTAGGATAATCGCTTCGGCCTGTAGCAACGACCTTTGCTCCGCCGGCCTTTGCATCCTCTGGGAATATCTCAGGTGTAGGGTTTGCGCAGGCAAATATGATCGCATCCTTTGCCATAGTCGCAACGATCTTGGTTGTAAGCATATTAGGTGCTGATACTCCTATAAATGCATCGGCTCCCTTTATAACCTCTGCAAGAGTGCCCTTTTCCATACCGCGGTTTGTAAGCTTAGCTATCTCTTCCTTGACAGGATTCATATTTTCAGGACGACCTTCGTAGATAGCGCCCTTTCTGTCGCAAAGAATAACATTCTTAAGACCTGCAGAAACTAAAAGCTTGGTTATAGCTATAGCTGCAGCTCCTGCTCCGTTAACAACGAGCTTTATCTCATCCAGCTTCTTTCCTACTACCTTTAATGCATTCATAAGTGCAGCAAGTGAAATAACTGCTGTACCGTGCTGGTCATCGTGGAAAATAGGAATATCACAGCGCTCTTTAAGCTTTTTCTCGATCTCAAAGCAGCGTGGTGCGGCGATATCCTCAAGGTTAACTCCTCCGAAGGAACCTGCAAGAAGTGCTACTGTGTTGACGATCTCATCAACATCCTTTGAACGCACGCAAAGAGGTATTGCATCAACTCCGCCAAAGGCCTTGAAAAGCACACATTTTCCTTCCATAACCGGCATTCCTGCTTCCGGGCCGATATCTCCTAAGCCAAGAACAGCTGTTCCGTCAGTCACAACAGCCACAGTATTCCATCTGCGTGTAAGCTCATAGCTCTTATTCACATCCTTCTGTATCTCAAGACAAGGCTGTGCAACTCCCGGCGTATATGCAAGTGAAAGTGCCTCACTGCTGTCTACAGAAGCTCTCGGTGTAACCTCAAGCTTTCCCTTCCACTCATAATGCTTCTTCAGAGATTCCTCAGCGTAGTTCATCTATTACTCCTTTCAATGATCGGCAGTACCAATACTCAAATTTAATTAATTCATATCTTATATATTTTATAGTAAAAGCCCCTGATATTACAATACAGGCAGAGTCCTTTTAAAGCACTCCGCCTGCATTTTTATTTAAGCAACATTACTTATTAATAAAATCCCGCAAATACTGCCATAGTGATAACCGTCATAAGACCGGCTACAGCTATAGAAAGTCCTGACATTGCTCCCTCTATCTCTCCCATCTCAAGAGCCTTTGCCGTACCTAAGGCATGTGATGCAGTACCTATGCCGATTCCTCTTGCAACCGGCTCCGTTATCCTGAACAGCCTGCATACAGGGACTGCAACAACATTTCCGGTTATTCCGCTGACCACTATTCCTGCTACTGCGATAGAAACATAGCCCTCATACTGCTCTGCAAGCGCCATTCCCATAGCTGTAGTTATTGCATGAGGAAGCAGTGTTACATATTCGGTGTGGCTGAATTTAAATATAATAGCAAATATCAGCAGTGTTAAGCCTGTTGTCAAAACTCCAGACAGTATTCCGAGAAGTATAGCCAGATAGTTCTTCTTAAGAGCTTCAAACTGCTCATAAAGCAGTATAGCAAGGCTTATAGTCGCAAGATTAAGAAAATATGATACATACTTTCCTCCCTGATTATATGCCTCATAGTCTATATTGAATATTTTCAAAAATGCTATACATATAAGAAGTCCGACAAGGATAGGATTAAAAAGTATAAAGCCGGTTTTTTTCTGCAGCCAGCGTCCGAACATGAATGCACCTATTGTAAGTGCAGCACCGAAATAGGCTGAGCTTAAGAAAATTTCATTCATAGTCTCATTCATTGCTGCTGCCTCCTTTTTTAGTACATCTTATAATGAACTGTGTAACTCTGCCGGAAACAGCCATAACTATGACTGTAGATACCATGCAGACAATAATATATTTAATTATTGAATCCTTGACCTCGCTCCATATAACAATAAGGCCTACTCCCGCAGGAACAAACATTATCGGCTGAATATCTATAAGAAATCTTGCCGCATCCTTTATGGCATCCAACTTCAGAAGTCCAGTGAAAAGCAGGAAGAACAATATAACTATTCCGTAGATACAGGTTGGGATCGGTGCCGGAATGATTGCGTTAAGCAATTCCGATATAAAGCCGATGATAAGGATAATTAGATACTGACTGATGTACTTCATGTAAAACAACCCCTTTGTTTTGTAGCCGGGCTTCCCCTCACCGCCATAACGATATCAGATAAAGTGCCTCGGTAATGCCTGCAGCTGTTAATGATATACGTATAACAAAAGTCCGTGTGAATGATAACACACGGACTTTACTACAAATTGTATACATTTTCAATATTTCAGCTCTGCAAATCTTTGCCGAAAATTAATTTTGGCAAAACGAACAAATTAAAGCTGTATTTTTCACGTTGAGCTGTATTTATCTTCTGCTTATTTACATCCTGTCAGCTGTCATAACTCTGATAGTATTGGTCCTTGAGGAATTTCCTAAAGGAAGTCCTGCTGTAAGCACTGCAGGTTTACCGATACGTACAAAGCCTGTGCCGATAGCCTTGTTGAAGGCACTGTCGAACAGCATATCCGAATCCTCGATATGCTCAAGCATCTGCGGTGTAACACCCCATACAAGATTGAGCTGATAGTAAGTCTTTTCACTCGGAGTGCAGCCGACTATCGGGCATGACGGCTTATACTTTGATATCATTCTTGCCGTATATCCTGACTGTGTTACGGTTATGATCGCATCTGCCTTGATGTCTATGGCTGTAAGTCCGCTTGCATGAGAGATCGCATTTGTCACGCTGTCATTAAAATCATGCTGTGTCTCTCTGAAACGCTTCTCATAATCTATATCGCCCTCAGTATATTCAGCGATGTCTGCCATGGTCTTAACTGCTTCAACCGGATACTTGCCGGCAGCAGTCTCTCCCGAAAGCATGATAGCGCCTGTACCGTCATAAATCGCATTGGCAACGTCTGTAGCCTCAGCTCTTGTAGGTCTAGGATTATGTATCATAGAATCCAGCATCTGTGTAGCTGTAATAACTATCTTGCCTGCTGCCGTAGCCTTCTTGATGATAAGCTTCTGAATAGCAGGGATTTCTCTGATAGGGATCTCAACGCCGAGATCACCTCTTGCCACCATAATTCCGTCAGCAACAGCCAGTATCTCATCGATATTTCTTACACCCTCACGGTTTTCGATCTTAGCTATGATAGCTGTATCTTCTCCGTGATGCTCCTTAAGCAGGAACTTAAGCTCCTTCACGTCATCTGCACATCTTACGAAGGATGCCGCAATAAAATCAATGCCGTTTTCTATACCGAATATAATGTCACTTCTGTCCTTGTCACTGACAAAAGGAAGTCCGAGGCTTACATCAGGTACATTTACACCCTTATGATTGGAAATGACACCGCCGTTCATGACCTTACAGTTGATGTCGTGTCCTACTACCGATTTAACCTTAAGCTCGACCTGACCGTCATCGATAAGAATAACGCTTCCCGGTCTTACGTCTCTGTATAAATGCTCATAGGTTATAGCAACCCTTGTCTCGTCTCCGAGAATGTCATCAGTTGTTAATGTAAAGTCCTGCCCGTAATTAAGCTCAACCTTATCATTTTCAAAATCCTTTAATCTGATTTCAGGTCCGCTCGTATCAAGCATAAGCGCTATAGGCAGTCTGAGCTGCTCGCGCATAGTCTTGATCCTGTTTATTGTCTCCAAATGAGATTCATGTGTTCCGTGAGAAAAATTAAGTCTCGCAACATTCATTCCGTTGAGCATAAGTGCTCTTAAAACATCATCTGATGCTGTTGCCGGACCCATAGTACATACTATTTTTGTTCTTCTCATTTAATAGTCTCTCCTTTCAGTAATGTAACTCTTTCATTACCCTTCATATTTCCATTCCTTTTTCCGACTCTTATTTTAGCATCTATTTATAAGCTTGTGTTGTGAACTTTTTGTCAATGAAAAGCAGCATATTATAACAATAGAGCCGCCGTTTCAGAGAAAAACAAACTCCGATGCGGCAGCCCCGATTAATTAATTTAAAATATATGATGTTGGGTCAAAATAACTATTTCTCCCAAATTATACCGGATTGGAGGTTTAACCCTGTTGATCCTGTATCATCATATGAGTGATTTATAAAGCTTCTCAATATCCTCTATTGTAGGCTCCTTAGGATTGCCCGGACGGCATGCATCATCATAAGCAGACTGTGCAAGGAAAGGAATATCCTCTTCCTTAACTATATCCTTGAGATCTGCAGGAATATTAACATCAGCAGAAAGCTTCTTAACAGCCTCAACTGCTGCCTTTCTGTACTCCTCCTGGGACATCTTCTCTGTTCCATCTACGCCCATAGCCTTTGCGATATCTCTGTACTTTTCACCGGTAGCATCGGCATTCCATTCCATAACTGTAGGAAGAAGGATAGCATTGGCTACTCCGTGAGGTGTATCATAGAGCGCTCCGAGCGGATGTGCCATTGAATGTACAAGTCCGAGTCCGACGTTAGAGAAGCCCATGCCTGCAACGTACTGTCCGAGAGCCATGCCCTCACGTCCCTCCGGTGTATTATCTACAGCACCTCTTAAGGAACGGCTGATGATCTCGATTGCCTTTAAATGGAACATATCTGAAAGCTCCCATGCGCCCGCAGTAATATATCCCTCAATAGCATGTGTCAGCGCATCCATGCCTGTTGCTGCAGTAAGTCCCTTCGGCATAGTAGACATCATATCAGGATCTACAAATGCAACTACCGGGATGTCGTTGGTATCTACGCATACCATCTTTCTGTCCTTTTCAGCATCTGTGATAACATAGTTTATAGTTACCTCTGATGCTGTTCCGGCTGTTGTAGGCACTGCAAAAATAGGTACTGACTTGTTCTGTGTAGGTGCAACGCCCTCAAGGCTTCTTACATCAGCAAACTCAGGATTGTTGATGATAATGCCTACAGCCTTAGCTGTATCCATAGGTGATCCGCCTCCGATAGCGATTATAAAATCAGCTCCTGACTTCTTGTATGCTTCAACAGCTGCCTGAACGTTCTCAATTGTAGGGTTTGGCTTTATGTCTGTAAATGTTTCATACGGCATGTCTATTGTTGCAAGAACATCAAGTATCTTCTGCAGAAGTCCGTGCTTTGCTACAGTAGGACCTGAGCATATAAATGCTTTCTTAAAATGACGCTTCTTTGCCTCAGGAGCTATCTCCTTTATCGCACCTGCTCCGTGATATGATGTTTCGTTGAGTACAAATCTGTTAGCCATAATAATAACATCTCCTTCTTTTGTCCTATATTCAGATATTGTTCTGCCTGTTGTAGGCATTGCATATAGCATTTGAATTCTTTATAAGGATATGCATTGCCACGAACGGTCCTAAACAGCAGAGGAATGCGCCTACGATATCCCAGAGAAGTATGGTCGTACCGTTTTCCTGGAATGAAAGTCCAAAGCGCGGTGCATTAGTCGCAAGTCTGTTTCCTAACTTATACTGCCAATAGAATGAATAAAGTCCGCAGGTTACAAATGATAAAAGGATAAACGGCACAAGTCCTGCCGTAGTTTCATCATCTCCCTCACAGGCAATATTAACATCATGTGCCATCTTATAAACAAAATAGTAACCGTAGATACCGCAGGTTATGATACTTAATACAATATATGATAACAGACCTCTGTCATCCTTAAGATGTTCCTTCATCATACCGGAATTTGCGGTGTTATCATTTTTTGCAACAGATGTAACATTTGTACTCATGTCTTTTTCATCTGCATGCTCATAAGGCTCATCCTGAACCTTGCCGGCACCGGTGTCAGGCTCAAGCTTTTTGTCCTTGCCGCTGAGTGTGTCCTGTACTTCGCTTATAGCGCTGTCAAGCTCATTCTCAGCACCTGTAAACGCCTGCTTTGCTGCATTTTTAATATTCTCTCCTACTCCTACAGCTGCGCCGCAATTAGGACAGAATTTCGCTCCGTCTTTAATTTCATGACCACATTTACTGCAAAACATACTATACCTCCTTTTCCCCTCATTTAATGCTTAAAAACTATCCTTTTAAGCCGCTCTCTCACTTATTCAAAACTACCTTCTTTTGTTTCATAATAATCATATTTTATGGAAATATCAATAAAATGCGTGGATATTATTTACATTTTTTATGAACAATCCATAAATCGTTTTTTCTATAAATCCATCCGACGGTCTGAACACAACAACGTCTCCGCAGCCCGAAAGCATTCTGTAAATGTAAACTGCGGCAAAAGCGATCACAAGCGCCGTATAAAAGCTGTATCTGAGCCATTTAGGGATTTTTTCTTTAAAAATAATCACTGCCAAAGCAAAAGGTACCGTGAAAAATAACGGATGATAATAAAATGCCGCTTTAAAATCAAGTCTTAATACACTAAGCCATGCTCTCGTCATTCCGCAGCCCGCACAGGATACTCCGGTCAGCCATTTTATAGGACAGGTAATGCCAAGCATATACAAAACCCCATAAAAAGCCACGACAGCTATAACTGCCGGAAATAATTTAAGTTTTTCCTTCCATTCTTTTTTCAACTTTTGCTCCAAATCTGCTTTCTCAATTTGTTTTGGATTTTATTTTAGCTTATGCTTCAACTTATGTTCTCTTTTTCTTTCTTTGCCTTATTAAGATTTAACGAATCATATTAATTTTCATGCTGCTGTCCGATGTCTTAATGTCTTCTACTATAGCTTTGATTATTCCTTCCGCAGATGCTTCCTTCGCAATGATCGGCTCATCACCTATAAGCTCTCTGTAAGCTGCTGCCGTATATTCACCTATACAGACTGCCTTTTCGTAACAATTTCTGCCAATTACTGGTTTCTCTTTCTCATAAATATCATAACCCGGATCTTTAGATGGCTCTAAAGAAATATCATTTTCTTCATAATTGCCTTTTTTGCTCTGACCTTCATACCAGGCCTTAACGCCTCCGGCACTGCCAAATACTATATAATCATAGCTTCCGCCGTATACATCGCTGTAAATAGGCTCTGTCTTATAAATATGAACATCCTCAAAGCTGACCCCGGCTTTCTCAAGCTCCTTTGTAAGAAGCTTCGATCCGTTTTCAGCACGCAATATTAAAGCTTTTTGCTCTTTGTTCATCAAGCTTACGAGCTCTCTTCCAAGGCACTTCGCAGTGAATTCAGACGGCACAAAGTCTGCTTTTATCCCGTACTTTCTAAGCTCCGCTTTAGTTCCGTTTCCGATGCAGGCAAAGTGCATATTTGAAACTGCTCTTATATCTCTGTCTCCAATATAAAGCCGGTCAAAGAAAACCTTCACGCCGTTTGCACTTGTAAAAACTATCCAATCGTAATCAGAAAAATCTGACGGAACATTATCATTCTGCGGAACTATCTTTATCGTAGGATGCTTTTCACACACTGCGCCGCATTCCGAAAGCATAAATTTAAGCTTACTCGTAAAGCTTTCAGTACCGGTCACAAGGATCCTTATACCCGAGAGATTATTTTTATTACTGCGATTTCCATTATCCCCAAGAAGCTTAAAGCCGGCGGTTTCTCCGACCACCAGTATTCCCGGAGTTTCGGCATCCCTTGCTTTTACTGCAATATCCCCGAGGCTTCCGTCAATACGCTTTGCATGCTCGGTAAAGCCTCTGCTTATAACGGCAGCCGGAGTGTCCGGAGCCTTTCCGTATTCTATAAGTCTGTCACATATCCCGGAAATGCTTTTTATACCCATGAGGAATATAAGAGTTCCCTTTAGCGCTGCCAATGCTTCGTAATTTTCGCTCTCACCGTCTGCGGTGTGACCGGTCACCACAGTAAATGACTGTGCCAGCTTTCTGTGTGTCACCGGGATCCCCACAGACTCAGGAACCGCTATGCATGAGCTCACTCCCGGTATTATACTGCACTCAATTCCGGCCTCCTTAAGCGCAAGAAGCTCTTCTCCGCCTCTTCCGAAAACAAAGCTGTCGCCGCCCTTTAAGCGAACTGTCTCAAGTCCTTCTTTTGCAGCATTAATTATCAGCTCATTAATGGCATCTTGCGAAAAGCTGTGCCTTCCCGAGCGTTTTCCGGCGTAAATGTATCTGCAATCTTTAGGTTCCGGCAGCTCTAAAAGCTCATCATCTATCAGATCATCATAAATAACGCATTCTGCTTTTTTTAACGCTTCTATCCCTGCAGCTGTTATGAGCCCTTTTCCGCAGCCTGCACCCACCAGTGTCACTGCACCTTTTTTTGTGCTTTCTGACAATGCCTCCGGCTCATTTTCTAATTCACTAAATTTATTGTTTTCGAAGTCTGAACAAAAGTCTTTTTTCATCGACCGCTTCCTCGTTATATGTCAACGTTTCTATCCCTATCTTATGATGTTGACATCAAAAGATTTTTTACCGCCAAACTGATACCGGATATATTCTGTGTTTTGCCTGCTTATTTTTTGTCCTTTAATATATACCTACTAATTTATTAGGTTTATGATATAGCGATATTCAAACGTTTGTAGTATGATTTAAAAGTTATCTAAACATAAGGGCAATAGCTGTATCAGGATATCACAGAATTTATGGTATCGACATTTACAGTATCTTTACTGTACAGCTATAAGTACAAAAATGCGAGTGTTATTTGGATTAATACTATTGACTCGGTAGGTTGGTTGGTATATTATTCATTCAACATTCGGTTCATTCATCGAAAGGAGGAAATATGAACTGGACCGCAATAGCAGATTATCTGCCGTTGTATGAAAAAGCCGCAGTGCTCACAGTTAAATTGGGAGTTCTCGGAATCTTTTTCGCAATCATCATCGGCCTTATCTGTGCAGTTATTCAGTATTATCATATACCTGTCCTAAAGACCATAGCAGGCTTTTATATTGAGCTAAGCCGCAACACGCCGCTGCTCATACAGCTTTTCTTTATATATTACGGACTCCCTAAGGTGGGTATCAGCATCTCACCATCAGTCTGCGGTGTATCGGGTCTCGCCTTCCTGGGCGGAAGCTATATGGCTGAGGCATTCAGAAGCGGACTTGAGGCTATAGAGCCTATACAGACAGAAAGCGCCTACAGTCTCGGCATGAGCCGAATGCAGACCATGAGATATGTAATACTGCCGCAGGCATTTTCCATCAGCGTTCCGGCATTTATGGCCAATGTCATTTTCCTTTTAAAGGAAACCAGCGTATTCAGTGCCGTAAGCCTTATGGATCTGATGTTCACAGCCAAGGATCTGATAGGATTATACTATAAAACGACAGAATGTCTTTTCCTGCTCGTTGTTTTCTATCTGATAATACTGCTTCCGGTATCATTGCTCGGAAGTCTCTTGGAAAGGAGGCTTAAGTATGCAAAACCTGGGGCTTGAGGTACTTTTTAAAGGAAAAAATATGATCCGTCTTTTAGGCGGACTGTGGGTAGCGCTTAAGATAAGCCTTATCTCCGTAGCGATCAGCATTCCTCTCGGAATACTTTTGGGAGCTATGATGACATGGAAAAATCCTATCGTCAAAGCAATCCTAAGGATCTATCTCGAATTCATACGTATAATGCCGCAGATGGTACTTCTGTTCGTATTCTATTTCGAGACAACCAAGGCCTTCGGCTGGGACCTTTCCGGTGAAACTGCATCTATAATAGTTTTCATACTTTGGGGTGCCGCCGAAATGAGCGATCTCGTGCGCGGTGCATTTGAATCCATACCGAAGCATCAGTATGAAAGTGCAGAGGCATTAGGCTTTACAAGGGCACAGACACTCACATACATTATTATTCCTCAGACGCTGAGGAGACTTCTGCCGCTGTCCATTAACCTTATTACGAGAATGATAAAGACCACCAGCCTTGTGCTTATGATCGGAGTCGTTGAGGTATTAAAGGTAGCACAGCAGATCATAGAGGCAAACCGTATGACCAGCCCGAATGCGGCATTCGGTGTTTACCTTACAATATTTATAATGTATTTCCTTGCCTGCTGGCCTATCAGCATGCTTGCAAGATACCTTGAGAAGAAATGGAGATGATGAAGATGGCTGAAGATCTGCTTAAGATAGAGCACCTTGTGAAAAAGTACGAGGATAACACCATCCTCAATGATATAAGCTTCAATGTTAAACAGGGTGAGGTCATAGTTATTGTAGGCCCGTCGGGCTGCGGCAAAAGCACGCTGCTTCGATGTATAAATGCTCTTGAGCCTATTCAGGGCGGCCATATTTATTTAAAGGATGATGAGGTTATGGCAGGCGGTGCCAATCTGGCAAAGCTCAGACAGCGTATAGGCATGGTTTTCCAGAGCTATGAGTTATTCCCGCATCTTACCGTAATCGAAAACATCACTCTTGCTCCGATGAAGGTGCAAAAACGTGCCAGGGATGAGGTTGAAAAGGAAGCGGAAGCACTTTTAAAGCGTGTCGGTCTTCTTGAAAAGAAAAACTATTATCCGAGAGAGCTTTCAGGCGGACAAAAGCAGAGAGTTGCTATTGTAAGAGCGCTCTGTATGCATCCTGAAATACTGCTTTTCGATGAGGTCACTGCCGCATTGGACCCGGAAATGGTAAGAGAGGTTCTCGATGTAATCGTTGATCTTGCCGCAGAAGGAAAGACAATGATGATAGTCACCCACGAAATGCAATTTGCAAAGGCCATAGCTGACCGTGTCATATTCATTGACAGCGGAAGCATAGTTGAGGAAGGTGCGCCGGAAGCATTTTTCGAATCACCTAAGACCGAACGTGCAAAGAAATTCCTCCAGACCTTTACCTTTGAGGATGTCTCAAAAAGACGTGCGGCAGCTTCAGACAGCATAAGCGCATCGGAGTAAAAGCACAAAGACGACAGCATTAATGTCATAAGACAACAGTATTAAACACACAAATAACAATATTGCTGTCATGGCACAACAATATTTAAAAAAATTTCAAAAGGGAGAAACGCATTATGAAAAAATTCAAGCAGTTACTTGCACTTTCAACAGCAGCAATTATGACACTTTCACTTGCAGCATGCGGAAGCAGCAGCACTGACAGTTCTTCATCAGCTGAAAGCACAGACAGCACTGCAGAAGCTTCAAGCAATGACATTTTCCGTACACTTGACGAGATCAAGGAGAGCGGAACCATCAATATCGGTGTATTCTCAGACAAAAACCCATTTGGCTATGTAGATGAGAACGGCGAATATCAGGGCTATGACATTTATTTTGCCAACCGTATCGGTGAAGATCTCGGTGTTGATGTCAACTTCGTATCAACCGAGGCTGCAAACCGTATCGAGTATTTAAAGACAGGAAAGGTCGATCTTATCCTTGCAAACTTTACAGTAACCCCTGAGCGTTCAGAGGAGATTGACTTCGCACTTCCTTATATGAATGTAGCTCTCGGAGTTATCTCACCTGCGGACAAGGTCATCACAAGCCTTGACGACTGGAATCCTGACGATGAGATGATCGTGATCTCAGGAACAACAGCAGAGCCTTATCTTACAAAGAACTATCCTGATATGAAGCTCCAGAAGTACGATACCTATGCTAATGCCAAGAACGCTCTTGAGAACGGAAACGGCGCAGCATGGACTAATGACAACACAGAGGTAATTGCATTCGCACTCCAGAATGAGGGCTACACTGTAGGAATCTCTTCACTCGGAAGCTTAGATACTATCGCTCCTGCAGTTTCAAAGGGAAATACAACACTCCTTGACTGGCTGAATGATGAGATCAAGTCACTTGGTGAAGAAAACTTCTTCCATGCAGACTATGAAGCAACTCTTACCGACACCTACGGTGCAGAATACGAGGATACACTCGTAGTTGAGGGCGGCGTAGTTGCAGGTTCAGATGAAGATGCTGCTGACACAGAAGAATCAGCCGCTGATGCAGAGGCTGAAGAGACTACAGCTAACGAATAATCAGACTAACGAATAATCAGGCTTTTTAAAAGGATGCCTGCCCGCATTAAAGGGTAAGCATCCTTTTTTAGTTTTTTAATCTTTTGTTATTTCTTATGTTATAAGACAAAAGGTGTTGTTTTGAGGGATATAGGACAAAAAGTGTTGTTTTGAACTGCGAATCAGCCAAGTATATAAGGCCGATTCGCAGTTTTAAGTTGTTTGGAAGAAACTGCTTACAATCTTTCCATGACTCTGTATCCTACCAGATACTCGTCCACCTGACTGGCACAATCACGTCCCTCAGCTATAGCTCTCACAACAAGTGAAGCGCCGATACGCATATCTCCTGCAATAAATAATCCCGGAATCTCGGTCTTATGTTCTGATCTTAGCTTTTCAAAGAATTTGTCATCCTCCTTCTTTTCCCCCTCAAATGCTTTTATCACAGACTCATCACATCCGGAAAAGCCTGAGGCGATAATAAGAAGATCGGCAGGAAGCAATTGCTCACTGCCTGCAGCTTCAATATAAGCTCCGTCCTTTCTCTTAAGACCGACGGTCTCAAGCTCTTTGAGCTTATTCTTATCGTCAGTGACAATACTCTTTACTCCGGTTTCAAATATACGTATGTCCTTTCCGTATACCGATATTGCTTCTTCTTGCCCGTAGCCAAGATTTCCGCTGTCATCATAATCCGGCCATATAACACTGCGCCCTCCTCCTTCGGAGCGTCTGATAAGCTGAGTTATCGAGGCAGCCTTCTGTCTTACAGCTGTAGCTATACAGTCATTTGCGGTATCTCCTGCTCCGACTACAACTACATTAAGACCTTTTGCACTTATCTCGGGAACACCATCAAGCAAATGCTTTGTCTCTGCCTTCAGATAATCCATTGCATAGTATACGCCGCTTATATCCTTTCCTTTGGTTTTAGCAGTCTCCCAGGCTTCAAGCTTTCTCGGCACCTCAGCTCCGCAGCAAAGTACGACTGCATCATACTTTTTCATCAGCTCCGCTGCTGTGATATGCTTTATTTCGCCTGCATTTGCTGCATTTGCTGCATTTTCATCAATTGCAGCATCCTTTGTAACAGCAGTATTACATACAAACTCTACGCCTTCCTGCTCCATAAGCTTAATGCGTCGCTCTACAACAGACTTATCAAGCTTCATATTAGGGATACCGTACATAAGCAGTCCTCCTGCACGGTCGGCTTTCTCATATACAGTCACACTATGTCCTCTGTGGTTAAGCTGATCCGCGCATGCAAGTCCTGCCGGACCGCTTCCTATAACAGCAACCTTCTTTCCGGAACGTATTGCAGGAATCCTTGGTTCTATAAGTCCGTCTTTAAATGCTTTCTCAATTATAAACAGTTCATTTTCATGCACTGTTACCGGGCTGTCATATTTTCCGTTTATGCAGGCTCTTTCACAAAGTGCCGGACATACTCTTCCGGTAAATTCAGGGAAATTGTTGGTTTTTAAAAGTCTGTCCAGAGCATGACTGTAGTTCCCGTTATATACCTCATCATTCCACTCAGGAATAAGATTATGAAGCGGACAGCCTATGCGCTTTCCGTTATATTTTATTGCTGACTGACAGAACGGAACGCCGCAGTTCATGCATCTTGCACCTTGTCTGCGTCTTGCTTCCTCATCAAGCTGCTGCCTAAACTCGTTAAAGCTTTTTATTCTCTCGCCGGGAGCTAAGACAGTATTGTCCGATCGGTCATATTCTAAAAATCCTGTCGGCTTTCCCATCTTTATCTGCCTCCTTTCTTAATGCTTAAGAATGCCTCGAGCACGGCATCATCATGCTTCATGCCCTTTTCTTCAAATTCTGCAATAACATGCAGCATCTTCTGATAATCCTTAGGTATTATCTTTTTAAAGCTAGGGATATGCGCTTTGAAATCCTTTAATATTCTTGCCGCAAGCTCTGAGCCCGTCTCCTTATAATAATCCGTGATTATATCATGAAGCTCGGATATGTCCTGCTTCTCACTTACGGTACTGATATTGATCATATCCTTGTTCAGTCTCTTATAAAGAGAATGATCCTCATCAAGCACATAGGCAATACCGCCGCTCATACCTGCCGCAAGATTCTTGCCGGTCGCTCCCAAAATTACCGCACGTCCGCCTGTCATATACTCAAGACCGTGATCTCCGCAGCCCTCGGCAACAGCCACAGCTCCTGAGTTTCTGACACAGAATCTTTCTCCCGCAACTCCGCACACATATGCGGTGCCGCTTGTCGCACCGTAGAGTGCAACATTTCCTATAATAATGTTATCAGATGCCTTGATACGGCTTGTTTTCGGAGGACCGACCACCAGCTTGCCTCCTGAGAGTCCCTTTCCGAAGTAATCATTAGCATCTCCCTCAAGTCTTATCGTAAGTCCTGAAGGTATAAATGCGCCGAAGGACTGTCCTCCGCTTCCGTGACATTTTACTGTAAATGTATCCGTCGGAAGCTTAGTGCCGCATCTTCTCGTTATTTCAGATCCAAGAAGCGTTCCGAAGGTCCTGTCAGTACTGCTGACATTCACTTCCTCAGTGTGTGAAATTCCTTTCTTGATGGCATTCTTGAACTTTGGCAGCAATATTCGCTCATCCACGGTTTTCTCAAGCTCAAAGTCATATACATCCTCAGGCTCAAAATGCTTCTTCTCAGCATTTGCATAGCTTATATCAACTATCTTGTCGACACTTACAGACATTGCTCTTTCGGTCTTCAGCCTGCTTCTCTTCTTAAGCAGGTCACAGCGTCCTACCATCTCGTCAATGGTACGAACTCCAAGCTTTGCCATGATTTCTCTAAGCTCCTCTGCTATATACAGCATGAAGTTCATGACATACTCCGGCTTTCCGGCAAAACGCTTTCTGAGCTCTTCATTCTGAGTCGCTATTCCGGCCGGACAGGTGTCGAGATTACATACTCTCATCATCATGCATCCCATAGCAACCAACGGTGCTGTGGCAAAGCCGAATCCCTCAGCTCCAAGCAATGCAGCAATCGCAACATCACGTCCGCTCATCAATTTACCGTCTGCCTCTATGATAACTCGGCTTCTGAGCCCCGAATCGATAAGTGACTGATGCGCCTCAGAAACACCAAGCTCCCACGGAAGTCCCGCATTATGTATAGAATTTCGCGGTGCAGCGCCTGTTCCGCCGTCAAAGCCCGATATAAGTATTACCTGAGCTCCTGCCTTGGCAACACCTGATGCAATAGTGCCTACACCTGCTTCTGATACCAGCTTTACCGAGATCCTTGCATTATGATTGGCATTCTTGCAGTCAAATATCAGCTGCGCCAGATCCTCTATTGAATAAATATCATGATGCGGCGGCGGTGAAATAAGTGCCACCCCCGGTGTAGAGTATCTGCAATGTGCTATCCACGGATATACCTTGGAGGCAGGAAGATGTCCGCCCTCGCCCGGCTTAGCTCCCTGAGCAAGCTTTATTTGTATCTCCTTAGCGCTGTTTAAATATTCGCTTGTAACTCCGAAACGACCTGAGGCAACCTGCTTTATCGCAGAGTTTCTCTCTGTGCCGTAGCGCTCCGGATTTTCTCCCCCTTCGCCTGAATTTGACTTTCCTCCGAGTCTGTTCATGGCTATCGCCATACATTCGTGTGCTTCAATAGAGATTGAGCCATAGCTCATTGCTCCGGTCTTAAAGCGCTTTACGATCTCACTCGCAGGCTCGACCTCAGAGATGTCTATACCGCCATCCTCAGGATAATTGAAATCCAATAATGAACGCAGCGTATGAGGTCTGTTCTCTGCATCAACACGGCTCGTATATTCCTTGAATTTTTCATAGCTTCCTGTCCTTACCGCCTGCTGAAGAGTAAGTATTGTCATCGGATCGTATAGATGATCCTCCTTATCGCCGCCGGCTCTTCTCTTATGGAAGCCATAGCTCTCAAGTGTGGTGTCAAGGCTGAGTCTGAGCGGATCGAAGGCCTGATTATGCAGATAAATGACCGAATCATTGATCTCTTCAAGTCCTATGCCTCCTACACGGCTTATTGTGTTCGTGAAGTATTTATCTATAACATCCTTACGTATGCCGACAGCCTCAAATATCTGTGCCGACTGATATGACTGGAGTGTTGATATTCCCATCTTTGAAGCCACTTCAACTATTCCGTCCAAAACAGCCTTATTATAATCATCTATGGCAATGTGAGGCTCCTTATCCAGCATGCCCCTCTCTATGACTTCCTCTATACATTCATGCGCAAGATAAGGATTGATAGCGCGTGCACCGTAGCCAAGGAGCATAGCAAACTGATGTACATCTCTCGGCTCTGCACTTTCTATGATAATTGACACAGCAGTTCTCTTACGAGTTCTTATAAGATGATGCTCTATCGATGAAACCGCTAACAGTGAAGGAATAGCCAAATGATTCTCATCCACGCCTCTGTCCGAAAGGATTATGATATTACAGTCGTCTCTGTAGGCTGCATCGACCTTGATAGCAAGCTGTTCAAGCGCTCTCTCAAGTGAGGTATACTTATAATACAGCAATGAAACCGTCTTGCTCTTAAAGCCCGGTCTGTCAAGCGCCTTGATCTTCAGCAGGTCTACTCCTGTAAGTATCGGATTATGCACCTCTATCTCGGTACAGTTCTCAGCACTCTCCTTTAACAGATTTCCGTCCGAACCTATAAATACCGTCGTATCCGTTACTATCTTTTCTCTGAGTGAGTCTATCGGCGGATTTGTTACCTGTGCAAACATCTGTTTAAAATAGCTGAAAAGCGACTGATGCTTTTCTGAAAGCACGGCAAGCGGAATATCTATGCCCATAGATGCCGTCGGCTCTGCACCGTTTTTCGCCATAGGTATTATCAGATCCTTCACATCCTCGTAGGTATAGCCAAAAGCTTTGTACAGCTGATCTCTGCGAGTCTGATCATATACCTCCACCTTCTTATTCGGTACCGGAAGATCGGCAAGGTGCAGCAGATTCATGTCCAGCCATTCACCGTAAGGATGAAGTGTGCTGTAATGATGCTTGCATTCTTCATCTGAAATGATCCTCTTATTCAAGGTATCGATAAGCAGAATCTTTCCCGGCATAAGCCTTGATTTCTTAACTATATGCTCTTCCGGAATTTCTACGGCTCCTACCTCAGATGAAAGAATAAGATGGTCATCATCTGTTATATAATACCTGGACGGTCTGAGTCCGTTTCTGTCAAGTATCGCACCCACAAGGTCTCCGTCTGAAAACAGTATCGATGCAGGACCGTCCCAAGGCTCCATCATAGTTGCATAATAATGATAAAAATCCTGCTTTTCCCTATCCATATACTCCATATGACGCCATGGCTCCGGTATGGTTATCATTACTGCCAACGGAAGCTCCATGCCGCTCATATACAGAAACTCAAGAGTATTATCAAGCATTGCAGAATCCGACCCGCTCTGTCTTATGACCGGAAGCACCTTATCTATATCATCGCCAAGACATCCGGCGCTCATGGTCTCTTCTCTTGCAACCATTCTGTCAACATTTCCGCGAATAGTATTGATCTCACCGTTATGAAGTATGAAACGATACGGATGCGCGCGTTCCCATGAAGGTGTGGTATTAGTAGAGAAGCGTGAGTGTACCATGGCAATTGCCGTCTTAAAGTCTTTATCCTGCAGATCCTCATAGAAGCGTCTGAGCTGTCCTACAAGAAACATTCCCTTATAAACCACTGTTCTGGAGGAACATGATACTACAAAGGTCTCATCATTGGACTGCTCAAACTCTCTGCGCAGTATATAGAGCCTTCTGTCGAATTCAATTCCCTTTTTTACATCCTCAGGCCTTTCAAGAAAGCACTGTTTGATATAAGGCATACACTCCAGAGCCGCACGGCCGAGTATCTCCGGATGAATAGGCACATCTCTCCATCCCAATACCTTTACTCCGTTTTTCTGAGCTATGATTTCAAACATCTCCTGAGAGAAATTACGCTTAACCTTATCCTGCGGAAAGAAGAACATACCTACACCGTAATCACGTTCTTCTCCCAGCTCAATACCGAGTTTAGCTGCAGCCTTTTTATAAAGCTTGTGCGGTATCTGAGAAAGTATGCCGACACCGTCTCCGACCTTTCCGCTTGCATCCTTTCCTGCTCTGTGTTCAAGCTTCTCAACTATATGCAGCGCCTTATCAAGTGTTTCGTTATCCTTGACGCCATTAATGCTTACGACAGCTCCGATACCGCAGGCATCATGCTCCATTCCATCCAAGTTTATCTCGGGTTCAAACTGTCTTTCTGACATATTCATCAAAAATCCCCCTATCCATAATTATTAATCGACAGCGACTGTACCGTAATTTATCGAATTACCGCCGAAGCAAAACCATATAACGAATACTGCCTGTATATCCCTGACTCTGACCAATCAGAGTCGATTCGTGGCAAATATAGTAAAAAAAAGCGCCGCAGTCTTTTAAACTGCGGCGTCCTTGCCTTTTATGTAATGTAGTATTATCACTGTGCCTTTTAGATGTGATATTATCACTGTATTTTATATACGTCAATAAGATTTTTCTATATCTGGTTTGTTCTGCGGAGTCATCAGCTTCCTACAGGTTTATCTTATCGCTTATATCCTCTATATCATCTTCGCTTATCTTACGTTTATTACCGTTAATCATCAAGAAAATATCTGTTTTCTTAGCTGCTTCACTATCAGCTTTATTTATATTTGCTCCACTTCCTTCTGCTGCCGTATGCATTTCCGGAATATTTAAAGCTTCCGAAATTTCCGCATATATTCCGACCGGCACACTGCAGTCGGCTTTTAGCATTCCGAAAACTGCCCGCTCTGTCTTAAACCTGAGCATAGCGTGATCATCATTAATAGCTTCAAGCAGGCTGCGTGTTCTCTCATCAGTCTCACGGCACTCAGCCGCAAGAAGCCCCTGGCAAGGCGAAGGAATAAATCTCTTTGTATCTAAAATGCAAAAATCAAACTCCTCCGAAAGATATCCGGCCGAAAGCCCATAACCCAATCTGTCGAGTCCGGCCTTTGCCAAGACTATGGCATCATATTCACCGTCTCTCAGCTTTTTAAGACGAGTATCAACATTACCTCTTATATTCCTGATTTCAAAATGTGCATCAGAGCTGTAGGCATTGCCATTAGTACTGCCTTTAAGATTCAAAAGGCTCAGAAGCTCAGCCTTTCTTCTCGGACTTCCCGTGCCTATTACAAGCTTATGATCAACGCTGAATTTAACAGACCTGGTCTTATCTATGCCTAATTTATGAAGCTCTCCCTTCCTCGTGACTATCACATCTCTCGGATCAGCTTCGTCAGGCACCGAAGCTATCATAAGTCCTGCCATAAGCTCATACGGAAGATCCTTTGCGCTGTGGATAGCTGCATCTGCGTTTCCTTCAAGCACTGCCTTTTCAAGCTCTCTTATAAACAGCCCGTCGCCACCTATTTTTGTGAGCTCACTTTTTCTGTCCTTATCGCCCTTTGTATTAACGATCAAAAGCTCAACGCTTTCGCCGAGCTTCTCTAATTTTCTTTTAACAATTTCAGTTTGTGCAAGAGCCAGTCTGCTCCCGCGAGTAGCAAGTATCACCTGATGATTCCTCTGATTTTTCTGTACTATGCTCCGACTCTTATATGCTTAAGCATTGTCATTATACGTAAAGACATTAAGCCCGCCGCAACGGCTATCACCGTATCTGCAGAAACCGTGCTTAAGAACCATATCATAAATAGCTCCTTAAGGCCTATCGTCATTCCGTTTGTAAGAACAAAATTAAAAATCACATAATAATAGATAAGCCCGCATATATAGTATGCTGCCTCTCCCGCAATACAGGAAATACACAATCTTTTCAGCTGTCTTTTTCTATGTGATTTTTTTGTATTGCTCGTGCTCTCATTTTGCTGTCCATGCACACCCAGGCTTCCGGATGAATTCAGCGATTCATATACAGCTCCTGCTGTAAATGCCGCTGCCGCAAAGCCTATGATAAAGCCAAAGGTCGGCTTCATTATATAATAAATACCGCCTCCGTGAGCAAATACCGGAAGTCCTATAAGTCCTAAAAATATATAGCAAATTACGCTTAAGGCGCCCCATTTGCGACCAATGACACAGCCTGCAATAAGTGCAATAAACAGCTGCAAACTTATAGTTACCTCAAATATCCCAAGCGGTATCATTATCTTTATGTATGCACCCACAGCCATCAGGGCCGTAAAAAGCGCACAGCATATAAGCTCATATGCACCGCTCTTAGGCACAGCTTTCTGATTTAAAATATCATAAGCATCAGACATTGCCGTTGCCGCCGTTATAATAATTGTCATTTGCAACAGCAAACTGAAGCTTTTCCATGCGCTGATCCAGCTCCGCACTTATATTAGCGCACTCCAGCAATTCATTAAAGATCTCTTCACTGTCTTCTATATCCTTTTTATAACGTATTTTGTGCTCGAGGCTTGCCCACCAGTCCATGGAAATAGTTCTGAACTGTACTTCGACCTTCATATTTCGCTTATGCTCAGATAAGAAAATCGGAGTCTCAATTATCAGATGCAGACTTCTGTAGCCGTTTGGCTTAGGGTTTGCAATATAGTCCTTTTTCTTTATAAGTACAACATCATCCTGCTTTAAAAACGAATCTGCAAGTCTGTATATATCTGCAGGATGTGAGCATATAACTCGCACACCGGCAACATCAGTGATATTTTCCTCTATACTTTCAACTGTTATTGGGAGATTTCTGCGATTCAGCTTCTCAAGAATACTTTCCGGAGACTTAAGTCTGCTCTTGATGGTTTCTATCGGATTACGATCATATTGCAGAGAAAGTTCCTCATCGAGTACATTAAACTTTGTTTCTACTTCCATAAGCGCGCAGCGGTAGCAGCTCATGAGCTCAATATAAGGCTGAGAATACTTCTGCAGCCAGCCCTTAAGTTCATCCTGCCCGAACTGCTGACTCAAAACACTTTTAAAATTACGCGCGTCTCTTTTATTTACAACGGCCTCCATTTATATTCCTCCGATTATGAAAAGGCCGCTTCAATGTCGACCCTTTCATATATTCATGTTCTCTAATACTTTACCACACTGTCATGGAAAATACTGTGAATAAACAGTGAGTCAGCTGGCTCCTGTCAGCAACACAACATTTTCCACATGCTCTGCCGTAAATGGGAACATATCAAACGGCTGTATACGTTCTGCCTTGTAGCCATGTTTCTTAAAAAACTGCAGATCCCGCTTAAGCGTATCAGGCCCGCAGGAAATATAAACAATGCGCTTCGGCTTCATTTTAACAGCTGCACTCATGAACTTTTCTGTGCTGCCCGAACGAGGCGGATCCATGAATATCACATCCGGATGCAGCTCATCAGCATTGTCATTCATAAAATCACCGGCGTCGCCCACAAAAAATCTTGCATTTTTAATGCCGTTTTCGCGTGCATTCAGCCTTGCGTCCTTTACGGCGTCCGGATTAAGCTCAATGCCAATGACCTCTCCGGCATGAGAAGCTGCTGAAAGGCCAATGGTTCCGATTCCGCAATAAGCATCTATAACTGTTTCACTGCCTGTGAGCTGTGCATATTCTATGGCCTTCTTATACAGCCTTTCCGTCTGAACCGGATTTACCTGATAAAATGACTTCGGAGATATTCTGAATCGGCATCCGCAAAGCTCATCCTTGATAAAGCCAGGTCCGTATATGACAGTTTCCTTCTCTCCGAGCACCATACTTGTATCGGCATCATTTACATTAATAACTATGGTGGTTATCTCAGGATGTGCCTTTTTAAGCGCTTTTACGAAATTATTCTTTCCCGGAAGGATAGGTGAGCTTAGGACAAGCACGACCATTATTTCTCCGCTTTTAAATCCCCTTCTCACCATAACATGACGAAGCAGGCCGAAACCGGAATCCTCGTCATATATCCTTATTTTAAAGGACTTTGCAAGCTCCTTGATAGTCTTAATGATCTGCTGACTCTTCACGTCCTCTATCAGACATTCATCTATGTCGACTACCTTGTGTGAACCGGCCTCATAGCTTCCTGCAATAATGTTGCCCTTCCTGTCTCTGTCAAAAACATGATGAACCTTATTACGATAATGCTCCGGCTCCTTCATGCCGATAATAGGCTCGACCTTCGCAAAGCTGCCAAGCAGCTCCTCCATCATATGCTGCTTTTTCTTAAGCTGCTCCGGATAAGGCATGCCTGTAAGGGCGCAGCCTCCGCACTTTTTTGCGTACGGACAACGGCCGGCCTTTTCCCTGACTTTATTTGTCGTTTTTCTTTCTTTTAAATGCTTTTCCATATTTTCTCTCATGCTTAATGCTTACCTATTTAAATGCAATCAGCTTATCACTACTCCGTTTACCGTTACATTTTCACCGTCAATGTCAATGACTATACATTTTTTGCCGTCAACCACCTGTTCACTTACAAGATGTGCCTTATCCGCATCGACCTTGACAGTCACGGAATCAGTTTTGACCTCGAAGGTCTTTTTTGAAACTATATTATCTAATAAAATAGGGCTTTCCTTGGTCAGCTCACCATAGGCGCTCATAAAGCTGTTCATTTTCTCTTCGCTGATGCCTGTGTCAGACATAAGGTATCTGAAATCTGCGGCATCCACCTCAACAACAGCCTTGTTCTGAGCCATTTCCTCCTTCATCTGAAGAAGATTGTCATTAATGTCCCTGACAGCATCAAAGTTGAGCTCATCTCCGACAGCTGTCTCAAGCACTGCCGCAAAGGAATTCTTCTGTTCGTGTGCCGGAAGCGGTGTAACACAGCCGAAAACATTTTCCACCATATCCGAACGAAGGTTCTTAGGATTCTTGGAATACATAAGCATCGCGTGCAGATCCGTCGAACGATCATTGAAAGCCGGGAATAATAGTGCAAACTCCGGCATATTCACCACCCAGTCACGTATGCGATGTGAAAATTCTCCGTTTTCTTCATTATAGCTCAAAGCACCCTTTGAAAGCTCAACCGGACAAATAACACACTGAATATATTTGTATACCTCTTCCGAAGCATCCTCCATCGTCATGCCGTCCTTGGCCTTTCCCGGAACATCATATGCCGCAAAGGCCAGCAATATCAGATAATTTCCGGAAAACTCAAAATTATTGATGATAATGTCATAGAAATCATCCAGCAGTGCATCATCTTTAAGCTCATGCTCCTTAAGGTGCATAAGTCTTTCATGCATACTTCCGTCACCCTCTGATGCAATAGGAAATTCAAGGTTGGCAATGTTTCTGCCTATACTGCCACTGAGTGCCTTTTTAAGTATTTCCAGATACTTAAAAACATCCTCTTCATCAAGTGAAAAAAGAGCTTCCCTGAAAACTGACTTTTTATTCTTTTCACCGTCCACATAGCAGCCCGCAATATGGCTTATAGCACTTGTTTCCGGTTTATAGAGCTTTTTAAGCTCTGATATCTCTGATTTATTCATGTATATCCTCTTATAAAATATTTATCTTAGGTAAATAATTATTATACCGCATTTTGTATCATAAAATACAGCACAGCTATAGGATTTGTGCTACAATCATTATCTAAAAAAATCGAGTCAGGACCCAAATTATATGGAAATAACTGTTGAAGAGCTCATGGCTCTTGATAAAAATACATACCGACTTATTGATATTAGAAGTGAAGCTGATACAGGCTACGGAATTATAGACGGTGCAGAATCCATACCTCTTGAAAAGCTTTTTGAGGTCTTTTTGCCTATGACCCCAGACGCAGACAACCATATGGCAGCTTCAGCATCAGACAGTAATAATAAAAAGCTTATTCTTTACTGCTCACGCGGTGTAGTAAGCATTGATGCCGCAGATGAGCTTTGTGAAAAGGGCTACGAGGCCTACAGTCTTAAGGGCGGTTATGTGGGCTTCCTCATGTATGATTTGAAACGTAAGCAGGAGGAAGAAGCTGCAGCACCGGATGCATTTTCAAAGGCTGTTGAGATCAGCCTTCATAAGAAGTTCAAAAAGCAGATATGGAGTAAATTCATAAAAGCAATAACTGAATACAAGATGCTCAAGGAAGGCGACTGTGTTGGCGTCTGCATTTCCGGCGGCAAAGATTCCATGCTCATGGCCAAGCTTTTTTCCGAGCTGCATAAACACAGCGTATTTCCGTTTGATGTCAAATACATAATAATGGATCCGGGCTACAGTCCGGCAAACCGTGAGATCATCGAGGACAATGCCCGCAGGCTCAAGATTCCTGTAGAAATATTTGAATCCGATATATTCGACTCAGTATACACCATCGAGAAATCACCGTGCTATCTGTGTGCAAGAATGCGCAGAGGTCATTTATACAATTTTGCAAAAAGCCTCGGCTGCAATAAGATAGCACTCGGACATCACTATGATGATGTCATTGAGACAATACTTATGGGAATGCTTTACGGCGCACAGATACAGACCATGATGCCAAAGCTCCACAGCACGAACTTTGAAGGCATGGAGCTCATACGTCCGCTCTATCTGATAAGAGAGGACGATATCAAGGCATGGCGCGATTACAACGAACTGCATTTCATCCAGTGTGCGTGCAAGTTTACAGAAACCTGCACCACCTGCACAGACGGCGGCAATCCTTCAAAGCGAATGGAATGTAAGGAGCTTATACGAAAGCTTAAAGAAACCAATCCCGAGGTTGAAGCCCATATATTCAGAAGTGTGGAAAATGTCATGCTGGACACAGTCATCGCCTATAAAAAGGACGGTGTAAGACACCATTTTCTGGATGAATATGACAAATAAAAATTATCATATTTATAGTATTTTCATGGCATTGGCGGTTCCGGTCGCTAATGCCTCTTTTGTATTAAGGCCGCAGTCTCTTAATGTCTCGAGCTCGTAACGGGCAAACTCTGCAAGCTTCATATCAGCATAAAGATCTGTGCCGTAGCCAATGAGCACCCCCTCGTCGAGTGCGTGTTTTACAGACTTAAGCTGAGCTTCACAGGCGTATTTGGCATTTTCCTGTATAAACTGCGGAATGCCGAAAAGCTCAGGTTTTTCCGAAAGCAGCCTGTATATAGAGGTTGTAGGAACTACAGCAATACCTTTTTCAGCCATGAGCCCTGCCTGCTCCTTCGTCATATAAACTGCATGCTCTACAGTATCAACCTTGGACTCAATGCACCAGTCAAGAGAATCACCGCCATAGCAATGAACCATGACCTTTTTGCCGCAGTCATGCAGCCATTTAACCATAGCTTTGAACTGTTTTTCACCTGCCTTAGGCGTAATTACATCCTGAGGACTCACTCCGACCCCTCCGGTTATAAATATCTTCGTCCACTTATTAGATGAATGTCTGATCTTATTAAGAATGCTTTGAATCTCCGGGTTATGTGGCTGCTTTTCTTCTGCTGAATTATGGTTGATCACATAATTATGATCATAAGCATTTTCAAGAGTATCTCCATCAAGCATCTCACAGCTTGGAATCACCTTTGTGAAGTCCAAAGCCGTAACTCCCGGAATCGTCATATTAAGCGCACTGTCAGAGCCGTCAAAACCACCGGCATCCCTTGCCGTAATGATTCCTTCTGCTTTATAACGGATCAAAAATCCGTTTATCAGCGCATTAATTTCATCCTTTGATCTCTTTTCCTGATCGGCATGATCAAAATCCGTCCAACCTGCATGAAGGTGCAGATCAATAAGCTCAGGCTTTTTATCCTCATTCATTTCTTCATCTCCGCTACAGAATCCAGCAATTCCTTTCCGTAATCCGTTTCCGGATGCCTGAAAAATCGTTCCTTACTTTGCATTTCCACTAAGCGACCTTTTTTCATGACTGCCACATTGTCGCAAAGATAATTAATAACACCGAGATCATGAGATATAAACAATATCCCCAGGCCTCTTTCCTCCTTGAGCTCCTTTATTAGCTCAAGCATATTAAGCTGTACTGACACATCCAGAGAAGACGTCGGCTCGTCCGCTATCAGAAGCTCCGGCTCCACGCACAGCGCTCTTGCAAGCGCTATCCTCTGCTTTTGTCCGCCCGAAAAGGATTTTGGATAGCGTGACAAGGTATCCTGAGGCAGCTCCATACGTTTGATAAGGCTGAGACATTTTGATTCGATCTCATCGCGGCTCATATCACGAAAATGAAAATGCATAGCATCATATAAAATCTCGCCTATCTTATGTTTTGGATTAAGCGAGCCTTCCGGATTCTGAAAAACCATCTGAATGCGTCTGCATATATCCTTATCACGTTTTCCTTTAAGCTCCCTGCCGTTAAAGACAACACTGCCGGAATCAGGCTTTAAAAGTCCGGTAACCACCTTCGCCGTAGTGGATTTGCCGGAACCAGACTCACCTACAAGCCCTAATATCTCATTATTTTCTATGGCAATGCTTACGTCTTCAAGCACCTTGGCACCGGCGTAGGATGCATATATATTTTTTAACTCAAGTAATTTTGACATTTTGATATCAATTTCTCTCCGGAACCGTAAGCACCGAATCTACAAGCATCTTAGTATAGCTGTCCTTAGGGTCTTTAAGCAGCTCCGAGGTCTTTCCTTCTTCAACTATCCTGCCGTTTTTAAGCACCATTATCCTGTCACACATCTCAGACGCCACAGCCAGATTGTGAGTAACAAAAACGATTGCAAAGCCATATTCCGACTGAAGCTCCTTGATGAGCTCCACTGTCTGCTTCTGCACCGTAACGTCAAGCGCCGTCGTAGGCTCATCGCAAAGCAGCACTTCAGGCTCGCAGGCAAGCGCCATGGCAATGCCTATCCTCTGACACTGTCCTCCCGATAAAGATCTCGGATACCTGTCCTCTTCCAGAAGCCCCTCAGGAAGTGACAGCCTCTGCATTATGCTTTTTATCCATTTGTCGCACTCTGCTTCTTTGCCGCTTTTCTTCCTTCCTACAGCATTTTTAGCGCCTTCTCCCGCAAGAAGTCTCATAAAGCGATCCCCGATGCTCTTTCTTCCCGCATGAGCATCTAAAGCTCCGTGATGTGCAAGATAAACCTCTCTTAACTGTTTTACGACAGGATACAGCGGATCCAAGGCCTTCACCGGATTCTGGAATATCATGGCGATTTTGTCATTATCCGTTTTATCATCAAAGCTGATATGCACGCCCTCAGGTATAAGACCGATGAGACTGCGCAAGGTCAGAGTCTTTCCGGAGCCGGATTCACCGACTATTCCCAGACTTTCGCCATTTTTTATATCAATGTCAATTCCGTCAACAATAACGGCATCATTTTCATTAGAAAAAATCTTCAGATTTTTGATTGCAAGTACAGAATCAGTCATAGTTCCTCCGGATACTGCTGCCATTTGATTTTTATAGCAGGCATTTTATAAACATTTTAAAAATCATTATAAAATATACTGCCACAGAAATCTCTATTAAGAAGAATAATCTATCTCCACCTGTCGGCAAGTCCGTCTCCTATAAGCGACAGGCTTATGCCTGTGTAAACCACCATGAGTCCCGGCAAAAGCGAAAGATACGGTGCCGTACCTATAAGCGTCTGCCCTTCGGAGATCATGCTTCCCCAGTCGGGCGTAGGCGCAGTTATTCCAATGCCGAGATATCCGAGCGTTACTATAGCCACAAGCAATGCCGCCATATCTGTCATGAGCACGACCACAGCCTGCGGCAAAACATTCGGAAATATTTCCCTTACAATAATCCTAAAGTCCGAATATCCCATAAGCTTAGCGGCCTGCACCCACTCACTGTTCTTCATAGATGCGGTGAGCGGCTTTGCAACCCTGGCATAAACCAGCCATCCGACTATCATAAAGGTTATAAATATGCCGTGTATGCCGGCTCCGGTCATGAATGCTACCACTATGACCAGAAGATAGTACGGAAATGCTATAAATGTATCCGTAACAAGTGAAATGATCCACTCTGTCCTTCCTCCGAAATATCCTGAGAGCATTCCTATAAATATTCCGCTTATAAAAGGGACTATCTCTGCCAATACCATAACTGCAAGATCGGTCCTTGCCGCATAAAGCAGTCTGCTGAGCATATCTCTTCCGAGCTGATCAGTTCCGAGAATGTGTTCACTCGTTCCGGGCGCCTTCAGGGTTGCATAAAGATCCTGCGATATCGGATCATAGCTGCATATATAAGGTGCCGCTATCGCCGCTATTACAAGGAGCAGAAGCATTATCAGCCCAATATAAAGCGTTGAGTGTCTGAGTTTTTTCAGTAATTTCTTCATAAACCCCACCTCACTCAAGCATGCGCGGATCGGCTCTGTGAGCGATCATATCCGTAACTAAGCTGATAATAACTACAAAAATCGCGCAGTAAAGAGCAACCGCCTGCACCAAAGGAAAATCTCTGTTGGAAATAGCATCAAACAGCAGCTTTCCCATGCCTCTTACGGCGAAAACCTTCTCTACGATCAGTGTCCCGCCTATGAGATATGACAGATTGACGCTCATAAGCATAAGCGTCGGAACAAAGGAATTCCTAAGTACATGCCTTATAAATATCTGACGCTTCGGAATTCGTGCAGCCTTAAGTGTAACTACAAAATCCGCATCTAAAACCTCAATAAGCTGTTCTCTTAAGGATCTTATAAGCGGAGGTATCTGCCCAAAAGCAATTGTAACTGCCGGAAGCACCAAACTTTTCCAAAATGCAGTGCCGCCGCTTCCTACGCCGCCGACCGGAAACCATCCCAGCTTTACAGCAAAGAAAAGTATCAGCAAAAGACCGACCCAGAATACAGGCATGCCTTCCGTGAAGGCCGGAATGATCCTTATCATATGATCGAGAATGCCGTCACGGTGCATAGCAGCACCAAATGCCAGTATCACTGTCAGCACTACAGTTATAAGCATTGACAAAAGAATGAGTGAAAGTGTGACCGGTGCATACTGAAGCACAAGACTTCGGCAGGATACTCCGTATTTAATAGAAATTCCTGTGTCAAAGGATGTAAGAATGTTTATTATAAACACTATAAACTGCTGTCCCGCCGGCATATCAAGATGCAGCTTTTGTCTGAGTGCCTCTACAGCCGCTTCATCCGCATGCTCTCCGAGCACCATGACCGCCGGATCTCCCGGCACAAGTCTTATAATGAAAAACACAGCAATCATTACAAGCACAATGACCGTAAGGGATCTAAATAGTGCTCTGATAAACCAAGCCCTATAGCTTTTATTAAAGGCCGATCTATTAGATGCAGTGCTCTTATCACTTTCAGCTTTATGATTTTTTTCTTTGATCTTATCTGTCATTACTTAATTATCAATATCTGTTATGCCTTTAAAATGCAAAAAATTTAATGCCCTTAAAACGGCAAATCGGTACATGCGTTTTACCGCATGTACCATATAAGCCATTAAATATAACATTGGCGGGATTTAGCCATAATTATGAATATGCTTCGATATCTGCTCTGCCATATGGTTAGCATTAATGGCTTCAGCTATGATGTCATTACATATTCAGATTTATCAGTTTTTTGTAACCTTGTTAAATACTGCACTTCCGTTAGGGAGAATCTCAAGTCCTTCAACATTATCCCTTACGCCTACAACATTTTCCGGATAGTAAAGCGGGATATAAGGAACCTCATCTGCAAGGAGCTGCTGAAGCTTTGTATAAACTTCCTGTCTCTCGTCTCCGTCAGCAACAGTCTGTCCCTCATGCAGAAGCTCTATTGCCTCGTCATTAACGTAGCTTGTCCAATAGCACTTGCTGAAGCCGTTCGGATCTACCTGGAATGCGAAAATAGAGTTAGCATCCGGATAATCTGCTGTAGCACTGTTGATCATAATTGAGAAATTGAAGCCCTTGAATGCCTCTCTGAAGGCTGCGATCTCCTTCTGATCTATTTCAATGTTAATGCCTATAGACTTACCTGCTGCCTGTATGATCTGTGCCTCCTGCAGACGGATATTGCTGCCTGAGGAAATGCTTATAGTTGTATCAAAGCCGTCAGGGAACGCACTCTTCTTGAGCTCTTCCTTTGCAGCATCAACATTAAACTCAAGTGCCTTAACAGCATCGAAATCGTGATATCTGATAGCTGCCGGCAGTACCGAATTTGCAGTAACTCCGAAGCCGTGTGTCTGAGAAGCATTTAAAGCTTCACGATCAATAGCCATAGCCAGTGCTCTGCGTACATGAATATCTGCAAAATGCTCATCAAGAGTATTGAAGAATACCTCATCTACGTTCCAGCTGTTCTGAGTGATAACCTTAGTGCCGTCTCCGTTTGCAACCTCTTCAGCAGCTGCAAATGACAGATCCTCTACAGCGTCAACGTCTCCGGTCTTAAGCTGGTTGATAGACTGATTGTCATCCTCAACTACCTTGTAAATAAGCTTATCAACTGTAGGCGCACCGTCCTGCCAGTAATACTCATTCTTAACAAAGCTGAGGTCTCCTGACGGATCCCACTCATCAACAACAAACGGGCCGGTTCCTATCGGAGCCTTAAAGAATTCCTCTTCAGACTTTCCTTCGAGATCCTTAGGTATGATTCCGTTGGAGAAGTTTGCAAGCTCCGAGATAAATGGTGTATAGGCTGTGCCTAAGGTAATAACCACGGTCTTATCATCCGGTGTCTCTATAGACTTAATGTCAGCTTCTATAGGAAGCGGACCGCCTATCTCAAGATGTCTTTCTATGGAGAACTTAACATCCTCTGAGGTCACGTCCGTTCCGTCATTAAACTTAAGTCCGTCTCTGAGCTTAAAGGTATATACGGTTCCGTCCTCACTGATCTCATGAGATTCTGCAAGATAGTCATAAATATTACCGTCCGCATCAAACATTACAAGCGGCTCGAATACCTTATCTATTGCAAATGCATTGTTTTCGGTTATCTCCTGATGAAGATCGAAGGATGTTGTAGAATCATCTCTCAAATATGTAAATGTAAGCTCGCCGTCAGCTGCTTCTGCGCTCTCTGATTCTGCAGCTGATGCCTCTGTACTCTCGGCACTGCTGTCGGTCTCCTTAGCTGCACTGCCGCCGCATGCTGTAAGTGCTGCCATAAGTCCTGCTGCCGCCATGAGCACTGCGATCTTTTTGCCGTTCATTAATAAAAATCTCTTTTTCATTGCTCTCCCCTTTAAATTTGATCCGCGTAGACGGATTAATAAAAAAAGCATTACAAGGTCACTTCACGATCGTTTTATGCGCTGTGACTTTGTAATGCGTATGATATAGATTTTCATTCTCACAATCAAGAGGATAGGCCGATTCTTAAGAACTAATTTTCACCCCCGGGTAGTAAATATTGAATTTGATTATATTTTTTCAGTCCCCTGTGGGGAAAAGTGAAATGTGCTGATGAGGCAATGATCTCATATATAATTATATTATTTTAATCGGTTATAATTTTTTGATATATCACTTTGTTTTCATATTGTAAATATTTAAGAGCTCAGAAAAAGCTTTAACCTGCAGGAGGTTTAATGCATTAGGCTGAATATATAAATATGTATTTCTCAATATAGGTGTACCATCCTTAAAATAACAATATACAGCTTCCTCTTGGTATTCTTTAACATAAGCCTCCGGAAGAACACACCAACCCAGGCCCTTTTTTACTAGCTCCATACAAACTGATATGCTGTCAACACAAATTCTGTTTTTACTGACAATAAGCCCATTTTCCTGCAGCCACCTTGATACCAGCATATTCATATATTGATCTGTCGTATACCATATACAAGTGCTTTCCGTTATTTCCTTATTGCCGCGTACAAGACAAACGTGCTCCGAATGAATCAGCTCTTTATATCCTGACCACGGGAAATCGCCTCTTAGTAAAGCAAGGTCAAGAACATTGTTTATGAACATATCATAGAGCTGTTCACTTTTTCCTGTTTTAATATTCTGCTGCACATTCGGATAAAGTTCACGATATTCGCATAGAAGATCCGCAATGTATGCCCTTGTTTGGTCTATAGATATTCCTGCATTTAGTATTCCTTCAACCTGTCCTGAAATATCATTAAGTTCCTGCTTCATCTCAATCAATTTATCAGCAATGCTGTAACTGTATTTAAGGACAATTTCTCCCTTTGTTGTAAGATTCGTCCCCCCCCCTGGACCTTTTTAGCAGCTGAACACCCAATTCGTCCTCAAGTGCTTTTATACGTTTTGAGAGAGCTGACTGTGTAATACACAATTTCTCAGCAGCCTTAGTTATATTACTCATCTCGCTTAAGACTTTAAGCATTTCAAAATCACGTTCAGTCATATCGCACCTTCAATCGGATATTCAAAAAATACACACATAACAGCATTTTATGTTTCTTGCTGTCTGTGTGTATTTTACATTATTCTTTTAAAAATTAAAGGGTTTTAAGCAGTAAATGTTTTTACAATAATGAATACGAATATATACCAAATACGATGAATGCTGCCAACAGTACCCACATTATTATATAGTTTACCTTTATGGTTTTTCTGTCTTCCGGCTGATACATCCCGTTTCTGAATTTAATTCTTTCTTCGCGTTCAACTCTGCTTAAATTCGGTCTTTCTTTTAATTGCTTCATAGTTCTTAATCAAATAGTGTACATGCTACAAAATGATCTTTTTCGATTTCCTTTAAAGGTATCTCGCCAGTCATGCATTTCTTTGTTGCATATGGACATCTTACAGCAAATCTGCATCCAGGTTTTGGATTTATCGGGCTGGATACTTCTCCTTTCAGAACCTTCAGTTTTCCGCGCTTCTTAAGATTTGGAAGCGGAATTGCATTCAAAAGACCTTTTGTATAAGGATGGCACGGATTATTAAATATCTGTTCCTTTGATGCTTTTTCAACTACACAGCCCATGTACATTACCATAATATCATCACTTATATGCTTTACAATACTTAAATCATGACTGATAAATACATATGTAAGTCCGAATTCATCCTGAAGATCCATAAGAAGATTCAATATCTGTGCCTGAATTGACACATCCAGTGCAGATACCGGTTCATCACATACTATAAATTTAGGATCAAGAACAAGTGCTCTCGCCACACCAATTCTCTGTCTTCGTCCTCCGTCAAGTTCATGCGGAAAGCTGTTGACATATCGAGGTGCCAGACCAACCGTTGCCATCATTTCAAAAACCTTAGCATCGATCTCATCTCTGTTTTTCAACGTCTTGCAGACCTTTATCGGTTCAGCAATAGTCTGATACACTGTCATTCTTGGATTTATCGAAGCATATGGATCCTGAAATACCATCTGCAGATCTTTTCTGAGAATATTCATCTCATTGTTTCCAAGCGTCATTATATCCTGACCTTTATACAGAACCTGTCCCTCACTTGCCTCTATAAGCCTTATAAGAACTCTGCCAAGAGTGGATTTGCCGCATCCTGACTCGCCAACTACTCCAAGCGTTTTTCCTTCATAAAGCTTGAAGTTTATTCCGTCAACGGCATGCAGTGCACCTTTTCTGGTATTGAAATATTTCTTTAGATTTTTTGCTTCAAGAAGAGGTACTGCATTGTTAATGCTGCTGTTAACTTCCATAATCATACCTCCTCTTAAGATTCAAATAAAAAGCACTTTATGCTGTGAGTTTCTTTTGTTATGTACGGCGGTTCATTTTTCAGACATTTGTCCATACAGTGCGGACATCTCGGTGCAAATTTGCAGCCCTTTGGAAGATTACTCGGATCAGGCATGAGCCCATCAATAGGATGCAGTCTGTCTGTATCTTCACTCATGTCAGGTATTGAATTGAACAATCCTACTGTATAAGGATGATGATTTTCGCCTTCAAATACATCCTCTACAGATCCTTTTTCTATAACAGTACCTGCATACATTATTGCTACATCATCACATATCTGAGCTACAACTCCAAGATCATGAGTAACAAGAATAGTCGCTGTTCCGAGTTTTTCTTTAAGTTCCTGCATGAGCGCAAGAACCTGCGCCTGTATTGTAACATCAAGAGCTGTAGTAGGTTCATCGGCAAGAAGCAGCTTCGGCTGACAGGCAAGCGCTATAGCTATAACCACCCTCTGCTTCATTCCGCCTGAAAATTGATGCGGATATTCTGTTTTTCTTTCTGCCGGAAGACCTACAAGCTCGAGCATTTCATCAACTTTTTTCTCTATTTCCTCTTTGCTCATTCCGGAATTATGCAGATGAATTACTTCATAAATCTGATCTCCGACTGTAAGCACAGGATTAAGTGAAGTCATAGGATCCTGAAATATCATAGATATCTCTGAACCTCTGAGATTTCTCATATGATCATCACTCATCTTAAGAATATCTTCTCCCATGAAATTAATCTCACCGGATATTATTTCTCCTACCTTATAAGGAAGAAGCCTTAGAATACTTAAGCATGTCGTTGTTTTTCCCGCACCGGTCTCTCCCACAAGACCCAATGTTTTTCCGTCAGCAACTGTCAAATTCAAATCATTTACAGCATAAACCGTACTGTCATCACAGTTGTACTGAACATAAAGGTCTTTAATTTCAAGAACATTTTTTGCCATATGAAGCTCCTCAAATATATAAACTAATGCCTCATCTTCGGATCAAGCGCATCTCTTAATCCATCACCGGCCATAGTGAGCGACATTACCGTAAGAATAATTGCTATTCCCGGTGCAACTATAAGATATGGATAATCTATAAGTCTTACCTTTGCTTCAGAAAGCATTGCTCCCCACTCCGGGTTAGGTGGCTGCAATCCAAGTCCGATAAAGCTGAGTCCGGCAATGGTAAGTATCGATCTTGCAACTGTAAGCGTACAGTTTACTATAATAGGTCCTACTGCGTTCGGCAGTATATGCTTAAATATAATTCTTGCATTCTTTGTTCCGCAGCATCTTGCCGCTTCCACAAACTGCTCATTCTTTAATGTGAGTACCTGTGATCTTACCAATCTTGAAAGCTTTGGTATCTGACCTACAGCCATGGCACAAAGAAGAACCGGAAGGCTGGTTCCGAATGCAGCTACTAAAGATATTGCAAGCAGAGTTTCCGGAATAGAAAGCAGGATGTCCATAAATCTCATTATTACGTCATCTACATATCCGCCGAAAAATCCGGCTGCAGCACCAAGTATAGAACCGAATGTCAGAGAAATCGTTACTGCTCCGAGTCCGCAGAACAAGGAAACTCTGCCTCCCCAAAGCACTCTTTTAAGGATATCTCTTCCAAACTGATCAGTTCCTAACGGATGCTCTCTGGAAAAGCCCTGAAAACGTTCCATTATGTGCTGTTCAACTATATCTGTTTCATAGTCGAAAATGAAGCTGCATGATATGGCTACTATAACCATTAGAAAGAATACAATAAGTCCGAATACAGCCATTTTATTCTTTTTAAACTGTCTCCACGTAGCGACAAGCTGATTTTGTTTTTTATACTGCTGCTTCATAAGAGCAACTTGCTCTGCCGTAAAATTTCTTTCTGCAGCAGTATTAACATTTGTATTACTCATAGATGACCTCACTTTGTATAACTGCTCTTAACTCGAGGGTCTATATATGCATAAAGAATATCTGTTGCAAGATTTATGAGTGATGCAAGCAATGCAACAAATGTTACGCAGCCTAATACAACAGGGATATCTTTTGATCTTACCGATGTTATCATCAACGTTCCGATGCCTGATATTGTAAATACCTGCTCTATTATGATCGTTCCACCGAGCTGCCATCCTATATTTATTCCTATAAGTGTAACTACAGGAAGCAGAGCATTTCTGAGTGCATGCTTAAATGTTACGGTCTTTTCGTTACAGCCCTTAGCTCTTGCCATGGTTATGTAATCACTATGAATTACATCAAGCATAGAGGTTCTTGTCTGCCTTATGGTATTCGCCATATATCCGACTGAACCGGCGATAGCAGGAAGTATAAATCCTCTTATACTATCTGTTCCGCCTGATACCGGAAGCCATCCCAATTGAACTGCAAACAATATTATAAGCATGAGGCCCAGCCAAAAGCTTGGAACAGATGTGATAAGTAATGTAAATGCAAGAGTTGCATTGTCTATCCAGGTGTACTGTTTCACTGCCGATAAGACTCCGAACAGAATTCCAAGTACTGCAGATATTGTTATAGTCAGCAATGCAAGCTTCAATGTATTTGGAAATCTTGTAAATACCTCTTTAAACACCGGCATGCCGGATCTGTATGAATTTCCGAAATCTCCGTGAGCAAATATATTATAGAGATAACTAAAATATCTGACAAAGAATGGATCATCAAGTCCCAGCTCTGCTCTTTTTGCCGCAATACTTTCTGCTGTAGCAGCTTCACCAAGTATAAGCGTTGCGGGATCACCGGGTGTCAGGCTTAGTATAGTGAATAAAATAAATGATATTCCAAAAACTACAAATATGAGCTGAAGTAATCTCCTGATTATGTATCTTCCCATATACAGCTCCGTTTCTTTTTTACAAATTGGCTGCCGACAGATATTATACTGACAGCAGCCAACATTTACTACATTTAAGTTTTATTCGGCAACATATGACCAATCACTTATTCTGTACTGTCCGCCGCCATGAGCATATGCTCCCTGAACTTCTTTTCGTACAACTACTGAGTTTGTAGATGTTACAAGCGGTATATAATATGACTCTTCCTTGTTTATCTCAGATATTTCTCTGTAAAGCTCAAGTCTCTTCTCATCATCAAGCTCATATCTCGCCTCTTCGATAAGCTTATCAAGATCTTCATTAACCGCACCTGCAACATTACCCTTAGGACTGTTTATACAGCTGCTGTGAAGTCTCATGAAAACTGTAGCATCTGCATCCGGATACTGCGCAACTGTCATCTCATATGCAATATCATAGTCAAAGTTCGTATCAACTTCCGTATCGTAGGTTCCGGTTTCCTGTATCTTTATATCTATGTCGAGTCCAAGCTTTCTGAGCTGCTCTACACATATCTGTGCCGGTGTTGAATAATAGCTGTCCTGCTTAACCTTAAGTGTACACTTGAAGCCATCCGGATATCCTGCCTCTGCAAGCAGCTGCTTTGCTCCTTCAAGATCATATGGCATAGCCTCAAAATTCTTGTCATAACCAAATATTCCGTAAGTAATAGGCTGTGTTGTGATCCAACCAATTCCATCGTGTCCGCCAACAAATACTTCTTCAACATTTATAGCCTTAGCTATAGCCTGACGCACCTTCTGGTTGTCAAACGGAGCTTTTCTTGTATTAAGAGTAAGTAAATGATAACCGGTACTCGTTGTACGATATATGATAGTATCCTCATTAGCATCAAGTCTCGGCATGTCTGCTGTATTAACACCGAGGAATGCATCACATTCTCCGTTTTCTATTGCAAGAGCTGCAGTTGTTGCATCTGTCATTATCTTGACCTTGAGGTTCTTCATCTTTGCTACATGATCCTGGTCGTGATAATCATCAAATCTCTCAAAATTAATTTCTTCGCCTGATACCCAATTCACGAATTTATAAGGGCCGGTTCCCATAGGACAGCGATCCATTACCGTACCTTCAGATTCACACTTCTCTGTATAAGCCTTGTTGTAGATACAATACTGAGGCTGAGCAATAATATTCAGTATCGGCTTATACGGATACGCAAGTGTAAGTGCCACATGAGAATCATCAACTACCTGTACATCTTCTATAATGTTTCCTGTACTTGCATTAGTAGAAAGCTTTCTTGCATGATCCAATGAGAATGCAACATCCTCTGCGGTCATAGTATCGCCATTATGGAACTTGACTCCATCCTTAATAGTAAATGTCAGTGTCTTTCCGTCTTCACTGAATTCCCATTCAGTTGCAAGATTAGGTAAAAGATCAGTTCTGTCTCCGCCGTTCTCTTTAATAAGACTGTCATAGACCTGAATGGTACAGAGTCTTCCGTTATTATTAGTTACTTCCTGTCCGATATTAGCCGGCTCTGAGATGATAGTAAAAACAAAATCATCCTTTGTAGCATCCTGAACCTCAGTATGTACAGATTTCTCCTGACTTGTATCAAGCTCAGCCGCTGTTGTTCCGGAACTGCTGCTTTCAGTTCCGCCGCCGGATCCTTTTCCTGAGCCCGAACATCCTGCTGCAAGCAATGTTACTCCCAATACCAAAGCTACTGCACTTTTGATTTTTTTCATGGCTGGTTCCTCCGTTTCTACCATAAAATCTGAATCCTCAGAGCTAATAAATGTGCCTGTTATATTTTCTGTAAACCATTTTTGTAATTGTGTTTTAGTACAAATAGTTCGTTGGTGTTCATTGAAATATTGGGCACTTTTGCTAATTCTTGTCTCCATATTACTTTGACTCATTTATTTTGTACAATGACTTTTTGGATTTCTATACATTCCAAAAAAGACTGATAAATCATTTTTTTTATATTTTATTTTCATAAAAACTGTGATAGTTTGAAAATATGCACAACATACTATGATTATGGAGGCGTTTTTATGGATATTTTGAAGGAAGCAAGTAAATATCAGGATTTTCTGATAAAGGAACGCAGATATCTGCATCAGCACCCGGAGCTGTCAGGTCTGGAATTTAATACTGTTAAGCATGTAAAAGAATTTCTCGACAGTATACATGCATATTATGAGGAGGTTCCTGACGGTGGTATATTAGTCTTCTTTAAAGGGAAAAATCCTGGAAAAACCGTATTGCTGAGAGCTGATATGGATGCACTTCCTATCCCGGAATCAAATTGCAATTCAGCCGGCCCTAAGGAGTGTGTTTCATTAAATGACGGAGTCAGCCACGCCTGCGGACATGATGCGCATACAGCAATGCTCATGGCTGTTGCCAAAATACTTAGTGAAAATAGCTGTGATTTTAACGGAACAATAATTTTAATGTTTGAACGCGGTGAAGAAAATACGGAGAATATTCTTAAAATATTCAGATACACAGAAACCCACAATATCCATATCGACAGTGCTTTTGCGGTTCACTGCTATAACACTATCGATACCGGTGTTATTGCAGTGAATCCAAGCAATGTATCTGCCGGTTCATTTACATTTGATTTATTTATACATGGTCACGCCGGACACGGATCTCGTCCGGATCTTGCAAACAGTCCAATTGAATGCTTCGTAGACGTTTACACTGCTTTATCTGCTATAAGGCTGCGAAAAATATCACCATTCAGTCCTTTGACATTCTCATTAGGCTGTGTGCAGGCCGGTGCAGCGTCAAATGCCATACCTGACGATCTTGAATTTAAAGGCACTGCTCGTTTCTATGGCTTTGAAAGCGGCAAAGCATTTAAGGAAAACATGATTGAAATTCTCGACAACATTTGTCCTCTTTATAATTGCAGCTATGACGGATATATGGGCGGAATAAACCGCGCAACCATAAACAATCCTGAATGCGTTATTCTTGCTAAAAAAACTATAGGCGATGTTATAGGCAGTGACAAGATTACTGAGATTGAACCAAGCATGGGCGCTGAAACAATGAGCAGAGCACTGCTTAAATGGCCAGGCTGCTATGTAAGATTGGGTACTCGAAATCTGGCTAAGGGTTCAGATACACGCCCTCATACAGCTGAATTTGATATTGATGAGGATGCACTCAAATATGGCGTTGCTGCGCATCTTGCATATGCATTTGCATTTTTAAATTCAGAAATAGATACATCTAAGTATGCATATAAAGGAAGCTTTGCCGATATGGCCATTGAAGAAGGTGCCAATCAGAAACGTATCGACTATTTCCTTGGAAAGACCGATGAACTCGTATTGTTAAGCACCTAATAAAAAAACAATCCCCTGCAGTTGTTATGTTCATCATAGCTTCTGCAGGGAATTTTATTTTTTATTTGTTGTTTCGTTTTAGTTTATCCGCAGATCGTTCCGCCGCCTACGACACGGTCGCCGTCATATAAAACGACTGCCTGCCCCTTGGTTATTGCTCGCTGCGGTTCAACGAACTTGAGCTTTATCAAATAATTTTCGTTTTCAATCTCCTTTAAAGCCGATGCCGGAATGGATGCAGAATCCTTTGCGGAAATAATACTCACCCTTGCCGGTGCAGGACTGTGCTTATAACGCACCTTTGCCTGAACCAAAGTTCCATCAGACATTCCTAAAGCTTTGCATTCTTTAATATCTGAGCTTTCTATAGACTCGAATGCTTCTGACGTTTCTGCCAATTCTGCTGTATCTGCGAATTCCGCCCTGACTTTATCACGAGACCATGACACCCAGTTAAAATCCTTGGCATAAAGCGTGTCTGTAAAAAGCGAAGCATTATCACTTATCACCACTTCATTAGTCTCCGGCCTTATTTCCTTGACAAATACCGGCTTTCCGGCGGCAATGCCGAGACCCTTGCGCTGTCCGATGGTGTAATTGCAAATGCCGGTATGACGGCCGATAACATTTCCGGAAGTATCCACAAAATTACCCGGTGCCATAGTCTGCCCGGTGTACTCTTCAATAAAGCGCTTATAATTTCCGTCCGGCACAAAGCAGATGTCCTGGCTGTCGTGCTTTCTTGCATTTACAAGACCAAGTTCCTCCGCAATGCTGCGGCACTCCTCCTTGGTGTATTCGCCGAGCGGAAATGCCGTATGCGCAAGCTGCTCCTGAGTAAGGCTGTAAAGCACATAGCTCTGATCCTTTGTACTATCAATGCCGCTAAGAAGCTCATAGCGCCCGGTTTCCTTATTATAACGAATACGTGCATAGTGGCCGGTTACTATCACATCACAGCCAAGCTCCTTTGCTCTCCTGTAAAGCCCTTCAAACTTCAAATGCCTGTTGCATTCAATGCACGGATTCGGGGTCTCTCCATGCATATAGCTATCCACAAAGCGATCCATTACCTGACATTTAAAATCATCCTTAAAATTAAACACATAATAAGGAATGCCGAGCTTTCTTGCCACGGCACGCGCATCCTCTATATCATCAAGTGAACAACAGGTTTTTTCGCGACTCTCCTGAATGTCCTCATTATCATAAAGCTTCATCGTCACACCGATGCATTCATAGCCCTTTTTCAGCATAAGGGCTGCCGCAACCGATGAATCAACGCCGCCGCTCATTGCAATAAGTGCTTTTTTCATTGCCAAACCTCAGCTCCAGCCTTTCCAGACATCAGGCACATATCCGACTGTGGCCTGCTGCCCGTTTCTAACTATCGGAGTCTTAAGCACCTGCTGATTCTCGAGCACCTTTTCATCTCGGTCCTCCTCAGCAATATATTTGATAAGTGCCAGCGCATCCTGATCCTTTGCATTTTCATTAAGCATGTTATCAAAGCCGCCCACAGCCTGCTTAACCTTTTGATATTCGCCCTTGCTCAGGCCCTTTTCTTTTAAATCTATAAACTGATACTTAATGCCGCGCTCCTTAAAATAGCGCATTGCTTTTTTCGTATCGAAGCATTTATTTGTCCCGAATATTTGAATGTTCATTTAGTATTTACTCCTGATTTATCAGCCCACGATGTAATTTTTTATGTGACTGACAATGTCAAAGCCGATCCTCTTATACACAGGCTCTCCGAACACAGATGCCTGCAAACTAAGAATGTCAAGCTGCATTTCCTCAGCATCTGATATTATACGCTCAATAAGCGCCGTAGCATAGCCGCGATTTCTGTATTCCGGCAATGTTGCCACCTCGTGAATGCTGCCGTTTTTTATACTATACTTAACGCCCTCATGCTCGACAACTGACTCAAATACATTTAAAAGTGCAGTAGCCGCAGGCACTCCGTCCTCGGCAGTGATCATATAAAATTTGCAATTATCATCCTTGGCAAATATTTTGAATGCTTCTAACTTTCCGCCGTTTCCAAACGCACGTTCTCCTATGTAGGCAAACTGCTCTATGTTTTTTTCAATGCTTTTTGCGTTAAGAAGCTCTATTTGAGCATGGCATTCATTTGCAGATGAAATCGACATACTGCCTGAAGGGTCATACAGCATGCCCTTTTGCTCCTTTAAGAGCTTGAAGCCGACGTCTGTAAGTGCCGTCTCAAAATCCTCACTTACATCCTCTATAGAAAGTGTCAAAAACTTAGGGCTGTCTGTTTCTATGCAAAGCGCCTTGAGCTCGCCTGCAAGCTTTGCAGCTTCCTCACCTTTAACAGCATTGGCATCCTTAATATTAATGCGGCTGTACCAATTCTGATAATCAAAGCTGCGATTCCAGGTATAATGCTCATTCTCGCCATAGTCTCTGCCGAGTGCCTTACTGCATTTTCTTGAAAGATCCGTGAGGCTGTCAAGTGCCAGATAGGATGCGTTTGCTGAAATGATTTCTGATTTTCTTGTAGTATTGCTGATAGATTCCATGTGTTATTTCCTTATATATCGTTGATTTTTGCTGTTGGGTTTATCCGGGATAGTCATCTGAATCAACCCCATTTCAATTGCCGGACGAAGATAGTTTCTTCTGAAGCCTTCTCTTGACTTCAAACTTAGCTTTTCCATTAGTGCATTGCTTGTATACGGAACATCATATTCCATGAGATCAAGCAGTCTTTTTACAGACTCTGTGAGATATTCATTTTCCTCATTGATCTGAACTGAAATATCGTCAAGGATTTTGTCGATTTGAGAAAGCATAAATTCAATAAATAGCGTCGATTCTCCTGCCGAATGGCATTTTGAAATCGCATCATAATATTCATCCTGAAACTTTTCAATCTGGCTTTCAATTGGTATATATTCAAACACAGGATGCCATTTAGATAAAATGGCAGTATGCCATAGTCTTGCAGTTCTACCGTTTCCATCAGAAAATGGATGAATGAATACAAACTCATAATGAAATACACTGCTCAGAATAAGCGGATGCACTGCGTCTTTAGACGCTTTCATCCAGTCGAATAGATCCTTCATGAGCTGCGGCACAAATTTTGCCGGAGGTGCCATGAAAATACACTGGTCACCATTAAAAACGCCTTCTTCTCCACTACGAAATTCACCGGATTCTTCTACAAGATATTTCGTAAGGATCCCGTGAATGTATTTCAAATCTTGTATGTCATAGGGATCGATTTCCGGCAATTTGTCATAGGCTGCATAAGCATTTTTTACTTCCTGTATTTCTTTGCGCTCTCCCAATACAGTTTTTCCATTAATCACATCCCGAACCTGTCCCAACGAAAGTGAATTTGCCTCTATCTTCAATGATGAATGAATAGATTTTATTTTATTATTTCGTCTTAAATGCGGTTTTGCTTCAAGATTGCCTGTAACAGATATTCGCCCGATTTTCTCGGAAATTGACGATACATGCGATAATATTTTATTTGTTATTGTAAATGGCGGTTTGTATGATCCCATGTGTATCTCTCAATCATCTTGCGTATTATCTTGCGTATTATCTTCCTCCATTATACAAAAAAACGTGTGAGAAATCTATATTGCTGTTATAGATAACTCACACTGAGAGCAAATATTTATATGCTTTTATCACTGTAATTAAAACATGCAACTAAGGATAAAAGCTGAAAAATATCTAATACAAAAAGACCATTGTGATACCTTCCGATTTCACAACAGTCCATTGATGAATTATAACCGAACTTCCTTCATCTAAAGTTTTTCCTGTCTGTATTCACCGCAGTCCATGCAAGGTATAACCTTGATCATTAACTTTAAACACGACCAGTGACAACCTTTATCAAAAAAACTATACGGTTAACATTAAACAGTTCTTTGCTATTAAATTTTGCAGTATCCGAATAACAGAGCAGGCGGAAAATATCAGTTTATTATAAATCGATATCTATGGTTCCAGTATTATTAACAATATCAAGTGCTGTCTGCACCCTTGCGATCAGCTCCGTAGTCTTGATATAATCCTCGGCCGCCTTGTCCGGGTCAAAATTCGCATACTTGTAATCAATAATGTTTCCTGCATGCGCTGAAAATGGATCCCTTGCTTTGCGTGGTATCATTCTCAGAGAATTAAGCTTTTCACATTTATTGTTCAGCTGAGGAAGATATATCAGGATCTGGTCTACAGTCATATTAAACTCTTCCACAACGGTTGTTGTATTGAAAACCGCTATAGCATGCTTAAGTCTGCGTATCTGCTCATCAAGCTTATCAAGCTCAGCCTGTGTCTTGGCGTAATCATAATCCGGTCTGAGCGCTTCAGGATCTTCTATAGTTGCTGCAACAAATGTACTGTTAATGCTTTCCTTCTGAAGCAATGTTTCCTTTTTGGCATTAAGAATCTTTAGCTGCTTTGCCGCTTCTGCCGCTGTATATACCATAGTCTGATATCCTTTCATTGAATCACTTATTATGCACTGCTGTGGTTTGAGGTTATAGCTATGAAAATATAGTAATTAAACTCCTAAACAAAATCGCTTGCCCCACCACACAACACAAAATTCACACAATCCTTGCCTCAGCTTACTTTATTAAGCCAAGCTCTCTTGCTTTATCCAATGCAGCTGCTATGACCTGATCCATGTCATAATACTTATACTCTCCGAGACGGCCTCCGAATATAACTTTGCCCTCTGCGTCAGCAAGCTGCTTATATTCACCATACAGCTTACTGTTCTTATCGTCATTTACAGGATAATATGGCTCGTCACCCGGCTTCCACTCTGAGCTATACTCACGGCTTATTACAGTCTTAGGAAGATTATTGCCATCCTCGTCCTTGCCAAACTCAAACCATTTATGCTCTATGATACGAGTCCACGGAGTCTCTCTATCGGTATAGTTAACCGCAGCATTTCCCTGGAAATTCGGCTTATCAAGCACTTCGTTTTCAAAACGAACCGAGCGATACTCCAGATTACCCAGCTTATAATCAAAATATGCGTCTATCGCGCCTGTATAGATGACCTTGTCTGCCATGGTATCATATTCCGCCCTATGCTCAAGATAATCCACACCAAGACGAACTTCTATGCCGTCAAGCATATTTGCGACAAGCTTGGTATATCCGCCGACAGGAATTCCCTGGTAGAGCGCATTAAAATAATTGTTATCAAAGGTAAGTCTCACCGGAAGTCTCTTGATTATAAAGGACGGAAGCTCCTTGCAGTCTCTACCCCACTGCTTTTCCGTATAGCCATTGATAAGTTTTTCGTAAATGTCTCGTCCCACAAGAGATATTGCCTGCTCCTCAAGGTTACCCGGCTCAAACGGTGCATCTGCCGCAAGCCCACGCTCCGCCTGCTTCTTAGCAATATAATCCCTCTTCTGTTCCTCGATCTTAGCCGCAGCCTCCTCCGGAGTAACCACGCCCCACATCTTATTAAAGGTATACATATTAAAAGGAAGTGAATAGAGCTCTCCCTTATAATTTGCCACAGGTGAATTGGTAAAGCGGTTAAATACGGCAAAGCTGTTGACATAATCCCACACTTCCTTGTTGTTGGTGTGGAAAATATGCGCACCGTACTTATGCACATTTATGCCTTCAACCTTCTCCGTATAAACATTACCGGCTATATTGTCTCTCTTGTCTATTACAAGCACCGACTTGCCTGCCGTCTTCGCCTCATGTGCAAGCACCGCGCCATAAAGGCCGGATCCAACTATAAGATAATCGTACATAATCGTTTCCTTTCAGTTATTACTGTTTATCTAATTACTACTGTATTTTCTATTGTTCCGTTGCCAATTGCATTAAACTCTGACTCAATGCAGCTATCTATTATAGCTTCATATCATTAAGCCTTAACTTTTATTCCAGCATCCACTATAAGCTCCGGATTATAATCCACTATATAGAAAACACATGTACATAACACATACAGCCAATTTTCCCTCTCATATATATTTGTTTGAAATTCAATGATTTCATTGAGCGAAGGAGTTTCTATATTGCTTGATTTCATTCCAATAATATGAAATGCCTTTTCAAGATTTTGCTTTATTACGATATTACATTCAGTTCTGTTTGCCGCAAACTTTTTATAATCACTGCCTATGGTTTCCACGTGAACTCTTTTTTTGTACCCTCCGGACTTCAATTCTTCCTTTGTAGTAATTCGCAGCATATACTCATCATCCGGTATGGATTTCATATGATAGAATGCCTCAACCATAGGATAATTTATATAGAGCTTGCCCATATCTGAAGACTCTGTAAAAAATTCCTGCATTTGAATTATCTTATCTTTATCATACTGAACGTCCTGTGGATCAAAATCGAATATCAGAAGTATATCCGAATACTCCTCATCAAAAATCCTTTTTCTGTTTTCATCTTTTTCACGTTCTTTTAAAACCTGCAATATATCATAATACTCAGGATCATTATCTCTAAACATTTCATTATACAGTGTATAAATACTTGTATTATATGAAACGATTTCATGCTTATGATCAATGCCGTAGAGCATCAATAATCGCTGCATGAGTCTGACGTCTGTTTTTTTTCCCTCTACAAGTATGAGAATTTTTGTCTTGTCATCTCTCATCGAATTCTCCGCTCTTGTACAGCTTTGCCAAGTTATGGCCTTCTCTGAGCTCTCTGTCAGTAGCATTTACCAGACTGCAGATTCTGTCCTGTGTCATTATGTAGCAGCAATCCGGCCTTGTTATCCTATTATTCATAAGGCCTGTATTATGTGTTGTAAGTACACTCTGAAATCCGGATAATTCATTTAATGTCTTAACAATTTTCTCTGACGCTTCATAATGTAGAAATGCATCAAACTCATCAATAAACAAAAATGAAATCTTGTCAAATGCCGTTATTTTCCATACATAGAATAAAAATAGTGCTTTTGTTCCGGTTGATGCCAAAGAACTAAACGGTGCTTTACTTTTACCATCATTATAATATGCCATTAATTCATGATTTCCGTTTATCGACTCAAATTTCAATTTGTAATCAATATCCATTTCATGAAGAAATTGTTCGAATTCATGAACTTTTCCGCTCTCATAAAGACGTTCTGTCAACAAGAATGTCTCATTTGTAAAGCCCGAATATGCATTCCCTTCTGATAAACTTCTATACCACAGCATATTTTCACAAAATGTCATCATTTTTGTAAGTAGCGGTACGGTATTAGTCGGCAGATTACGATATATATATTTAATAACTGATAGTTTATTATCTACTAAATCAACATTGAGCTTTCCTGCAATTTCTTCAGAGATAAATCGCTTGCTTTCATCAAAATAATGGTAATCGATTACTTTCTTTCCATTAAATGTAAGGCTTTCAGCAACAAGGAATCCAACATCATATTTTGTATAATTATATATAATCTCATCTTCGCCAAATTTAAACACATACATAAATTCAACCGTATCGTCCGGATGGTTAAGATTTCTGTAATTTGAAGTGTAGATTGGCGGCATTGCCTCCTTGTCAGTCAGATGCGTAACAATATCAAATATTGCCACTCCCAAAGAACTTTTCCCAACACCATTTTTTCCATATATTATTGCTTTGTTTACAATCCCGTCTTTTATAAGTTCTTTGTTAAATGAATACTCTCTCGCTGAAAAATTAATAGAAATTTTGTTTTCGAAACCCTTGAAATTTTTCACACCAAATGCAGCTAACATACAATACCTCCAATATATAAGCTTATAATAACACTCATGTCAAAATTATTAAAGTGTGTGTCGTAAAAAAATTACGGATGATTCGTGCGATTAGACATAACTTGACCTCAAGCGGTTAAACGGAAACAATCATGTTATCTGACGTGAAATATATATGCCGTTCGACTACACTATATGCACTAAGAAAACAACAACCGATATGTCAGGAACCTCATCCGCTCAATAGCGGATGTTCTTGACATACCGGTTTGTACTTGTTACGTATTAAGTAAATGACCAGGGTTAACATTGATTCACATTTGTCTTATCTATCACTATTTAAATATCGAGAGTATGAAATAAAGTCTGTAAAAGTGTAAGACGAAAGGTCTTCTATGATAAAATAAATCATAGGAGGCCTTTTATAATGGCAAACAGAAAGAAAGAAGTATACAAAGTACAACCCATGA
>Ga0129317_1000091_pt1 | contig 110712 bp, 104 predicted proteins | sample Cm1ome_FD_94430 | JGI IMG/M metagenome (GOLD analysis project Ga0129317, IMG submission 94430) | Eastern black-and-white colobus group fecal microbial communities from Wisconsin, USA - Cm1105 metagenome | ecosystem: Host-associated > Mammals > Digestive system > Large intestine > Fecal...
AGTCAGCAACCGCATAACCTTAACATTCTTAATATTCAATTTTTAAAGCAGCCACCGAAAGATGGCTTTCTTGTGATGCAATTAAGGTAATGGATAATCTCTACTTTTCATTTTCAATCTTTTCCTCTAATTCTTCGTAATCTTCTTGCAGCGCCTCATAATTGCTTTTTAAAGTATCGTAGTCTTCTGTTTCGGCAGCAGTAGCTGGCAATGCAGCAGCAATGCCAACACAAAATAGAATTGCTGATAGACAGCGTCGTTGTTTCATACCCAATCCCCTTTTCTTTTGTATTTTGCTTAAGTACTGTATGTGTTACATTATCCCTGAAAAAACAAAGGATTAATGTATTATTAATATAATAATACAATTACTTGCAAAAGTAAATACAAATCAGAAATTATAAATGAAGCAAATGGATTGGGAGAAATTAATTAACAACAGATGATAATTTTTCAAAATTACAAAAGTATGTCCTGATGTGTTTGAAAATTGACAGCTTATAAAAGAGAGGCTATAATATGACAAGAAAAAATGCGGCAATTAAGATGATTGGATGGAGTGATTGCCAGTTACAAAAGTGGGATATTCGTTGTGTTCTCGAACATACGGGTGCAGGGTTAACAATGTAAACGCATTTTTATGACCAAGATGAGTTGTGATATCAGAAAATTTAGAAGCGACAGGAGGAGTATTCCTTGAAAAAATTATTGATCTACCTGAAAGCTTACAAAAAGGAGAGCATTCTGGCTCCGCTCTTTAAAATGCTGGAGGCATCCTTTGAATTGTTTGTGCCTCTTGTAGTGGCATCTATGATCGACCGGGGAATCGGGGGAGGAAACCAGACGTACATCATTCAGAGGGGTCTGGTTTTGGTGCTGTTAGGGGCCATCGGTCTGGCCTGCTCTGTGACAGCTCAGTATTTTTCTGCAAAAGCGGCAGTGGGCTTTGCTGCTGATATTAAGAGTGCATTGTTTCGCCATATCCAGAGCTTATCGTATACAGAGATTGACACGCTGGGAACATCAGCGCTGATCACACGCATGACCAGTGATATGAATCAGGTTCAGACCGGGGTAAATCTGACGCTCCGGCTTTTGCTGCGCTCTCCTTTTGTAGTGTTTGGGGCTATGATCATGGCCTTTTTTGTAAATCCAAAAGCGGCCCTGACGTTTGTGGTGATCATTCCTCTGCTCTGCATGGTAGTATTTGGGATCATGCTGTTTAATATTCCCATGTATAAAAAGGTACAAAACAAACTGGATCAGGTGGTGGCTTCCACCAGGGAGAATCTCACAGGAGCCAGAGTGATCCGGGCCTTTAACAAGCAGGAGGATGAGATCCGCCGGTATGAAGCGAGTACGGATGCCCTTACAAAGATACAGTTGTTTGCAGGGAAAATTTCCGGTCTGATGAATCCTGTGACCTATGTGATCATCAACGGAGGGATTATAGCGCTGATCTGGAGCGGAGCCATTCAGGTGGATGCGGGGGTGATCTCTCAGGGAGAGCTGACAGCCCTGGTGAATTATATGTCTCAGATTTTGGTGGAGCTGGTAAAAATGGCAAACCTGATCATCTCCATCACAAAGGCAGTGGCCTGCGGCAACCGGATTCAGAGCGTGTTTGAGATTCAGACAGAAATGCGCTATGGTACTTTGGAGGCCGGAAACGGAAGCGTTGAGGTCCGGAAACAGAAAATTGCAAAATGGAGGGAAACAGGAAAGGAAGCCAAAGGAAACACCGGGGAAGAACCACAGAGGCAAAAGGCTGCAGGCGGCCAAGCGGGCCCGCAGACAGGCGCGCCGGAAGAAGGCTTTATTCTGGAATTTTCCCATGTGGGGCTTTGCTATCATAATGCAGGAGCAGAATCCCTGAGTGATATCAGTTTTCAGGTAAGGCAGGGAGAAACAGTGGGGATCATCGGAGGAACGGGCTCTGGAAAAACATCCCTGGTGAATCTGATCGCAAGATTTTATGATGCCACCGCCGGGGAGATCTGTCTGAAAGGAGCCCCTATAGGGGAGTATAGTAAGGAAGCGCTCCGGTCCATGATCGGTGTGGTTCCCCAGAAGGCGGTGTTGTTTGCCGGTACTGTGAAAGAAAATCTCCGGTGGGGAAAAAAAGATGCCACTGAAGAAGAGATGGATCGTGCGCTGGATATTTCTCAGGCCAAAGAGTTTGTGGAAAGCAGGCCGGAGAAATTGAACGCCAGAGTGGAACAGGGAGGAAAAAACCTGTCAGGAGGCCAGAGGCAGCGGCTTACCATTGCCAGGGCGCTGGTGAAGCAACCGGAGATCCTGATCCTGGATGACAGTGCTTCAGCCCTGGATTTTGCCACAGATGCCAGACTGCGTCAGGCAATTCGGGAAATGAAACCTGCGCCCACTGTATTTATCGTATCCCAGCGGGCTTCTTCCATCCAGTATGCGGATCAGATCATCGTGCTGGAGGACGGGGCAGCAGCGGGCATCGGCAGCCATGAGCGTCTGTTAAAGGACTGCCCGGTGTATCAGGAGATTTATTATTCCCAATTTCCGAAAGAAGGTGGCGTCAATGCATAAGAGTAATCCGGATAAACGAAAAAAACAGATGAAGACTTTAAAAGAAGTGCTGCAGTATATTAAGCATTACCGTCTGTTTTTAGTCTGTTCCATTTTTTGCGCCGGCATTTCCGTGGCCCTTTCTCTGTATAATCCGATTCTCATCGGAGAGGCTGTGGATTTAGTGGTTGGCACAGGAGAGGTGGATTTTGCGGGAGTTTTTCAGATCCTTGTGAAAATGGGAACGCTGGTGGGCATCACCGCAGCAGCGCAGTGGATCATGAACCTTTGCAATAACAAGATCAGTTACAATGTGATCCGGGACATGCGCCAGGATGCATTTAAAAAGATCCAGATACTGCCTTTTTCCTATATTGACAGCCATCCTTACGGTCAGGTAGTGAGCAAGGTGATCGCAGACGCAGATCAGTTTTCCGATGGTCTGCTTATGGGATTTACACAGTTGTTTACCGGGATCCTTACGATACTTGGGACGCTTCTTTTTATGTTTTTTATTAATCCGGTTATCACAGCAGTGGTGGTAGTGCTGACCCCCCTCTCCCTTTTGGCAGCCAGTTTTATTGCTTCCCGTACCTACCGCCTGTTTCGGTGGCAGTCAGAGGCCAGGGGAGATCAGACCGGGATCATTGATGAGATGATCGGCAATCAGAAGGTAGTAAAAGCCTTTGCCTATGAGGAGGAGGCTCAGAGGCGGTTTGATCAGGTAAATGAACGTCTTCGGGACTGCTCTATGAAAGCCACTTTCTATTCTTCTCTGACCAATCCCTGCACCCGGTTTGTTAATTCTCTGGTTTATGCTGCCGTTGGGATTTTTGGAGCTGTGATGGCAGCAGGCGGGAAGCTTTCTGTGGGACAGTTAGTGTCTTTTTTAAGCTATGCCAATCAGTATACAAAGCCGTTTAATGAAATTTCCGGCGTGGTGACAGAACTGCAGAATGCTTTAGCCTGCGCAGACAGCGTGCTTGGACTGGTGAAGGAGAAATCGGAGGTACCGGAGGATTCCAATGCCTGGGAGCTTCGGGAACCCGATGGTACGGTGGAGGCGGATCATGTATGGTTTTCCTATACGCCGGAACAACCGCTCATTGAGAATTTTAATCTGAAGGTGGAACAGGGACAGCGGATTGCCATTGTGGGGCCTACCGGATGCGGAAAATCAACGGTGATCAATCTTTTAATGCGGTTCTACGATGTGCAGCAGGGCAGTATCCGGGTGTCCGGAAGGGATGTGCGCAGCATGACCAGAAGTTCCCTGCGTTCCGGTTACGGCATGGTACTTCAGGAAACCTGGCTAAGATCCGGGACTATCCGGGAGAATATTGTGATGGGAAAACCGGAAGCCACAGAGGAGGAAATGATTGCTGCGGCAAAGGCTGCCCATGCTCACAGCTTTATCAAGCGGCTGCCCCGGGGATATGACACCGTGATCTCAGAGGACGGCGGGATCCTTTCACAGGGACAAAAACAGCTGCTGTGTATTACCAGAGTGATGCTGTGCCTTCCGCCTATGCTGATCCTGGACGAAGCTACTTCCTCCATTGATATCCGTACAGAACAGAAGATCCAAAATGCTTTTGCCAGAATGATGCAGGACAGGACCAGTTTTATCGTGGCTCATCGTCTCTCAACAATCAGGGAGGCAGATGTGATTCTGGTGATGCGGGACGGTCATATTGTGGAGCAGGGGAATCATGAGAGCCTGATGGCCTGCCATGGATTTTACGAGAAGCTGTACAACAGTCAGTTTGTAAAGGTCTAGAAGAGCGGTTGATTTTGACAAACAGCCGGGAGGTGTGCTATCATAGTGCCCATAGCAGAAGTCTTACGTTTTATTTCAGAAAATAAGAGGGGATGCAGATGAAGAAAAGACCGTATTGGATAGGAGTGATATCATTGCTGGCCCTGGCAGGGGAAACAGCAGGAACTCAGAGTATATTGGCTGCACAGGTATCTGTCACAGAAGCCCTGACCGCAGAGGAACTGTCTGCTGGAGCATTGGGGGCAGAAGCGCCAGTTACAGAGGCACCGATTACAGCACCGATTACAGAGGCACCGATTATAGAGGCACCGATTACAGAGGCATCGGCTACAGAAGCTCCGATTACGGAAACTCCGGCTACGGAAGCACCGGCCACAGAGACACCAGCCACAGAGGAAGCTGTTTCCGGAGGAGAAGGAATGCTGGATCCGGAAAACGCAGGAGAGGGTGTTCTGGATGAGGAGAACAGCGCTCTTCCTCAGGAGCCGGGAACCGAGGGAAGCCATTCCGGGGAGGAGGCTCCCCAGGATTCTAATCAGGATGCTTTTGACAGGATCATTCTGGAGGATGAAAACGGGATTATGGAGCAGGAAGCTCAGACTGTGCCGAATCAGGAGCAGGCAGATACTGACGCTGAGCTGGGAGATGCTTTAGAGCTGGAGACTGAAAAGGAACCGGAGGCTGAGGAGGAAACAGAGAAGGATGAAAAACTGGAGATAGAGATTACGCTGATGAAAGAGACTGTGACGGATTGGGGGGAGACCCTGTTTGATTTTCAAGCGTATCCGGTGGGAGACCTGTCTGAAAATCAGGCAGAGATCTATCGTTTTCTCCGTGAAGAGCTGGAGCTGAACAAGGCGGCAGCCAGCGGAGTTTTGGCCAATATTGAGAGTGAGTCTAATTTTTCCACAGTGGCTCTGGGAGATGGAGGAACCAGTTATGGGCTCTGCCAGTGGCATGCAGGGCGTTTCTCCAATCTGGTGAATTGGTGCAGAGGAAACGGATACGATTATCATCTGCTGGAGGGACAGCTGGCATATCTGAAGCAGGAACTGGAGGGTGGCTACAGGGGAGTCCTGGAATATTTAAGACAGGTTCCGGATACTGCCAGAGGCGCTTATCAGGCAGGCTATTACTGGTGTATGTACTTTGAAATCCCAAGCGATACGGTCAACCGGTCCATCTATCGGGGCAAGGTGGCTATGGAGCGCTACTTCCCGGCGGATCTGGATCTTCTTGGGCAGAAGGCCGCCTATGCGTTGGGAGATCGGCAGAAAGAGATTTTAGATAAAATGATGCTGATCGAAGATCCGAAGCAGCAGGTTTCGGCTGTGGCAGAATTTTTTCTGCACATTGAAACAGAAAGTTCCATGGAATAACGGAGGCAATTAGATCATGATGAATTACCATAATATTACAAAGGATGATATGCTCAATGGAGACGGGCTGAGGGTAGTACTGTGGGTGGCAGGATGCTCTCACTACTGCAGCGAATGCCAGAACCCGGTGACCTGGGATCCCAATGGGGGCATTCCCTTTGACCAGGCAGCCAGGGAAGAAGTTTTTGCAGAGCTTTCCAAAGACTATATTTCCGGAATTACCTTCAGCGGCGGTGATCCTTTGTATTCCTCCAATGAGCCGGAGATTACAAAACTGGCCAGGCAGATTCGGGAAAGCTTCCCTTTAAAGACCATCTGGCTTTACACCGGCTACACCTGGGATGAGATAAAGGATCGGGAGATCCTGCAGTATCTGGATGTACTGGTAGACGGCAGGTATGTAAAGGAGCAGAGGGATACCCTGCTTCACTGGAGAGGCAGTGCCAACCAGAGGGTGATTGATGTGAAAAAAACATTGGAGCAGGGCAGAGTTGTTCTTCACTGCGACTAGAAGAACCAGAATTTTGGCAGAAAATAAGGATAGGATAGAAAATATGAAAATTCAGATTAAGAAATTAAAAGAAAAAGCGCAGCTTCCAAGCAGCGGTTCCGCTTATGCAGCGGGCTATGATCTGTATTCCTGCATGGAAGAGGAGCAGATTACCATTGCTCCCCACACAACGGTGATGGTGGGGACCGGTCTGGCAGTGGCAATCCCGGAGGGATATTTCGGCGGTATCTTTGCCAGGAGCGGGTTGGCAGCCAAACAGAATCTGCGCCCGGCCAACTGTGTAGGAGTGGTGGATTCGGATTACCGGGGAGAAGTGAAGGTGGCTCTCCACAATGATTCGGAAGAGGCAAGGATCATTGGAAACGGAGAACGGATTGCCCAGCTGGTGGTGCTTCCCTATCTGTCCCTGGAGTTTGAGGAGGTTGCTGAGCTGGAAGAAACCGCCCGAGGCGAGGGCGGTTTCGGTCATACTGGGATGAAATAGCCAGGCGGAGTTTTGTTTAAAAGTGGGAAGGGAAATTCTTGGAGTACAGAAGTTTTCATACTGATCATCCGGTTATCCGGGACATTCCGGATCCAGAATTTGGATGTTGTGGGGGTTCCGGACATCAAACTGAAATTTCAGATGATAATCAAACTGTTCGCTTCCAACCGTCTCTCCCTTTTCCCGGTCAAAGACCCGAGAAATGTGGAACGTAACATTGCCTGTATCATCTGTGATACCGCCGTAGAGTGTGGGAAGCAGCAGATAATGGCTTGCCTCGGTCTCTGACCTTGAGTCCCCCTGCCAGATAAAATAGGGGGATCCGCTGTTTTCTCCATCTTCCCGGAGCAGCAGATACCCGAAACAGTGGATGGGGTATTTGTCGCTGTAGCCGGTGTCAGAAACAGAAATTTTATAGTAATCCAGAGAGCCGTCATCTTCCAATCCAGTGGATGAGGGCTCTTGTTTTTGAAACAGAAGGTTTTCGGGAGCCTTTCCATAGTACCTTTCCAGATCATTGAGAAAATCCTCTCTGGAGCAGTTTTTTACCGTGATTTCAGGCTCCGGGTCAGAATAGTGTCCGGTGGAATGCTCTCTGGGAAAAGGGTTCTGCCAGGGGGAGTTGTACAGATAAAGAGTCAGGCGGCTGCTCTCCTGGAAGGGAGACAGCTTTACGGCAGCTGTAACCTCTTTTAAGGTTTCTGTCCAGGTTTCCCCTTCCCCGGCAGTTTCTGCCTCCAGAAAATGATCCAGAAGATGAGCGGGATCCTGGGGCCAGTCATAGAGAGTGCAGGCGAACTGAAATACCCGCTGCCAATAGTCCTTTGAAAAGTTTTCCGAATCAGGTTCAAAGGGAACCAGTACATTTAAAGAGAGATAACGGACCTCCTCATAGCTTTGCCAGATCATGCTGTGATACACAGAAGGGGCATCCTGATCCTGAAAATCATACTGCACAAAGTCGGGCGCTTCCAGATAGGTGCTTACGGTGCGGGATTCTTTCAGGCTCCAGGAAAGTCCCGAATCTTCCAGCGCTTTTGCTGCTGCCTCCTCAGAGGGGGCTTCTTCAGCCACAGCCCTCTGAGCGATCAAAAGGGAACAAAACAGGCCGGCAATACAAAAATATCTGCAAAATTTTTTCATAGGCATATCCTCCCGTTGGTCTGAAAAGAGGTAAGAGTTCTTTGCTGCAAAGGATTATGAGTATAGATAAGTATAGATATAAGATAAAAGTAGCACAGAAGATATAGACTGTCAATGAGATAAAAATAGTTAAATAGAAAGAAAACAATGGAAATAAACGAAAAAACAGATGAATAAGAAAAAATATATAGAAAACAGTAAAAAATGTGTTCGGTATAAAAAGGCAGCCTAGAAATAGAAAGAAGAAAAGAAAAGCAGCTGTCCGGCCGCCGCATTCCTGCAAAGAGAAATGTTTTGAAGGGCGGCGCTGAACAGCTGCGTAAAAATAATGCGGAAAGTTTATGCTTTTTTAAATTTCCGATATTTTTCCTCACAGTATTTGCATCTGTAAACTTCCTTTTCCTCATCTGCCAGGAAGAATACCTGATCCAGCTCCTGCTCAATGGAGGAGATACAGCGGGGGTTTTTACAGCGGATGATATTGATCAGCTGTTTGGGAAGTTTTAAGTCTTTCTTCCGGACAATCTCGCCATTCTGAATAATGTTTACGGTAATATTGTGGTCAATAAAACCAAGAACATCCAGATTCAGATCTTCAATGGGGCATTCTACTTTAATAATATCTTTGCGGCCCATCTTTTCGCTGCGGGCATTTTTGATGATGGCAACACAGCAGTCCATTTTGTCCAGTTTCAGATATTTGTAGATATCCATAGACTTTCCTGCCTGAATGTGATCCAGGACTACGCCTTCGTTTAACTGTCCAACGCTTAACATACTTTCACCTCCAGTAACGTGAGAATCAGAGCCATGCGGACATAAACGCCGTACTGAGCCTGCTTAAAGTAAGCAGCTCTTGGGTCATCGTCCACTTCAACAGAAATTTCATTGACGCGGGGAAGGGGATGGAGCACCATCATATCCGGTTTAGCCAATTCCATTTTCTGTTTGTCCAGAATATAGAAATCTTTCATGCGCACATAGTCTTCTTCATTAAAGAAGCGCTCTTTCTGAACACGGGTCATGTAGAGAAGATCCAGTTCCGGAAGCGCATCCTCCAGACGGATCACTTCTTTAAATTCCTGATTGTTTTTCCGGAGAACGTCTTCCCTTACATAGTCGGGAATACGCAGCTCCTCAGGGGAGATAAGAACAAATTTTACGTTTTTGTAACGTACCAGGGCATTGATCAGAGAGTGAACAGTGCGGCCGAATTTCAGATCCCCGCAAAGGCCGATGGTTAAATTGTCCAGACGTCCCTTTAAGGAGCGGATGGTCAAAAGATCTGTAAGAGTCTGGGTGGGATGCTGATGTCCGCCGTCACCGGCATTGATCACAGGGATCCCGGATCTTAAGGATGCAACCAGAGGAGCACCCTCTTTGGGATGACGCATGGCGGCAATATCTGCATAACCGGAAATCACCCGGATGGTGTCAGAAACGCTCTCGCCTTTGGCTGCAGAGCTGGAATCGGCCGAAGAAAAACCAAGTACGCTACCCCCCAGATTCAACATAGCTGCTTCAAAGCTGAGTCTGGTTCTAGTACTTGGTTCATAAAATAATGTGGCTAATTTTTTGCCTTCACAGGCATGTGCGTATTTTTTGGGGTTGGCTTCAATGTCATTGGCCAGATTTAAAAGCTGATCCAGCTCCTCAACAGAGAAATCCAAAGGGCTCATCAGATGTCTCATAAAATCCTCCTTTGTGTTGTTAAGACGCATTTTTACTATCATATAATAAAGTCAGAAGAATTTCAAGCAGAATTTTAGAAAATTTTATTTTGCATTTAACAGCTCTATGGTCTATACTGTTTATGATACCGTAGGAAAATCAGAGTATCCGGAGCATTTGCAACAGCAGCGGGCAGCGATAGCGCCGTGACAGAGGTATTGTTGTGACACAAATTATATCGTATCATAGAGAAACTGCACTGCAGTCAAGGGGGGATTGAAATGGCTTTTACAGAAAAGAAGAGAACGTTGTTTTTGGGACTTCCCTGGACCTTCACCACCTATACCGTATCAGAAGAGCTGGTGACCATGAACAGCGGATTTTTTAAGAAAGTGGAAAATGATTGCTATATGTATAAAATATTGGATGTACGGCTGGAGACCAGTATCCTGGAGCGGGTGTTCGGACTGGGAACGGTACACTGTTTTGGCGGGGATGTAACTCATCCGGATATGGTTCTTAGCCATATCAAAAACGCCAAGGAGATCAAGGATTATATTCTCCGCAATTCAGAAGAGCAGAGGATCAAGAGAAAGACATTAAATACTCAGGATATCGGCGGAAGACCGGATCTGGAGGATTTGGCAGAGGATTCCTGTCTGTATTAAAACAGGGCAGAGCTTCTGCACAGCATCCATTCAAAAAACAGGCCGGCTAAGAACCATAGGGGAGCATAGTCCAGGCGGATCAGTCCGTTGACATTCCAGGGTTCCAGGCTGTAATCCCAGGGACATAGATTCAGAGCACGGAGAAAAGAGCCTGTGAGATACTCAGCAGCAAAGATGCAGATCATGTAGATGAGGCCTCTGAGCACAATGTTCAGAGGTTTTAACAGCTGATAGGCGGGAAGGATCAGGGCAGCCATACCGTAGATTGGGAACATCCAAAGAGAGGAACGGCCCATGAGCTTTGCGTCCCCGTGGACCAGTGACCCCAGTCCGGTCCATAAAATTTCCATTCCCCATCCGATCAGACCGCATTTAATGAATGCAAACATCGTAGTTCCTCCTGCACTTCTGTCTGGTTATCTGGATCAGAAAGCCGTTTTGCTGTTTGGAAGCCCAGGGTTTCGGATCCTGTTTCTTTCTCTTTCAGTTTGTGCAAAAGGGAGCTGTTTTATTCTGAAATTGTCTTGCATTCTTTAGAAACTATGGTATAATTGCCTTAAATAAATAATAGCGAAGTAGGAATCTGCGCGTTAAGTTGTCAGGGCTGGGGAGTCGCCCTGAACCGAAAAGCCTGTAAATGGTTTGCGGTGCATTTTCCGCACCCGTTGCTACATAATGAGAACATCTCATAATGTGGAGGGATTATTATTTATCGTGTAACTATTTCATATCACATTATGGAGGTGTTTTGTTATGCAAAAAAATAAGAACAAAACGATTTGGAACACCTATACAGTGGTGATGCTGGGTGTTCTGGTAGCGATGACGATTGTACTTACCAGGATGTTTGCCATTAATCTTGGTTTCGCACGGTTTACCCTGGGCAGCGTCTGTGTCATTATGGCAGGTCTGTGGTTCGGCCCGGTGGCAGGAGGCATCTGCGGCATGACGGCGGATATTATTGGCGCAGTGCTTCAGGGGTATGCGGTGAATCCCCTTATCACAGTGGGCGCTATGATGTGGGGCATTATTCCGGCTTTGATGCGTCCTCTTATGACCGGAGGAAAGGTGAAAAAGATTGGAGTATTGAGCCTTTCTGTGGTGATCGCATCCCTGTTTTGTACGTTAGGCTTTACACTGGCCGGCCTGGTGCTGATCAACGGCTATAGTTTTTACGGTATTTTGCCCACCAGACTGGCTCAGTTTGCATCCATGACGCCGGTGTACTGCGTGCTGTCCTGCATGCTGTATTTCAGCCCGGCCACCAAAATGATCAACAGTACCATGCAGCGTAAGGAAGCTAAGGAGGCAGCAGAGGCTGCGGCAAGATAAAACTCATATTTTCGATTCCCCATGAGCACAGCGGGCTGTGGCAGAACAAAAAGAAAGGGTTTTGTACATCCAGATGTACACATGTCAGAAAGACTGAGTGAACAAGGATGGGACCTTCTCTGGATTTTGTTTTGCCGCAGTCTTTTTTCTATGAAAAAAAGAAGATCAGATACAAAAAAGAACAGTATTTTATGGAGAGGTAGACCGATGAATTATGAAGAAGCACGCAACTATTTAGATCAGATTTCCGCCAAGGGCAGCGTTTTGGGTCTGGACAGCATACAGGCTCTTTTAGAAGAACTGGGAAATCCTCAGAATGAGTTAAAGTTTGTTCACATTGCAGGCACCAATGGGAAGGGCTCTGTGATGTCTTATCTGGCAGCCATTTTAAAGGAGGCCGGTCTGGTGGCGGGACGTTATATTTCTCCGACTCTGTTCTCTTATGAGGAGCGGATCCAGATCAATGGAACGTACATCGGAAAAGAGGACGTGGCCCGGCTGGTGACGGTGATCGCAGAGGCAAGGGAACGGGTAAAGGAAAAGGGGAAACCTTCTGCTACGATTTTTGAGGTAGAAACAGCAATGTCCTTTCTTTATTTTAAGGAGCAAGGCTGCAGCCTGGTGCTGCTGGAGACAGGGCTGGGAGGCCGGGAGGATGCCACCAATGTGGTTGCCTCGACTGTGCTGGAAATACTTGCCTCTATCAGTATGGATCACATGGACTTTTTAGGGAATACCCTGGCTCAGATTGCCTGGAATAAGGCAGGAATTATTAAGCCAGGCTCTGCGGTAGTGTCAGACTGGCAGCAGCCGGAAGCGGAGCAGGTGATTCGTCAGGTGTGCAGAGAACAGAAGGCAGAGCTGCACTTTTTGGAGCGGGATTCTCTTACGGAGGTGCGTTACGGACTGGAGGAGCAGTCTTTTTCCTACCGAGGCCTGAAGGATCTGAAAATACATCTGGCAGGTACCTGTCAGATTGAAAATGCAGCTCTGGCAGTGGATGCGGCTCTGGCCCTTGGACAATTAGGGTATCCTGTTTATGAAACTCAGATCCGGAGAGGACTGGAGAAGGCGGTCTGGAGCGGGCGGTTTCAGGCAGTGCATGAGAAACCCTGGGTGATCATGGATGGCGCTCACAATCCGGATGCCGCCAGAGTTTTGATGGATGCAGTAGATCAGTATTTTCCGAAAAATAAAATTTCTTATATTTTTGGAGTGTTTTCTGATAAGGAATATGATAAAATTATAGAAATTACTGCCAAACGGGCAGATCACATTTATACGGTGGAGACCAGGGATAATCCAAGAGCGTTGAAGGCAGAATTACTGGCAGAGGCAGTAAAAAAGGTCAATCCAAGCGTGGAGGCTGTAACGGATGTAAAGAAAGCACTGGATCTGGCACTTGCACAGGCTGATTTGCAGGATGTGATCCTGGTATTTGGCTCCCTTTCCTTTTTGTGGGAAGTGAAGGCGTATTTTTCTTAAGGAGAGAAGGATGGGCTTGTCCATAAGAGCTGCCGGAGACAGAAGCAGTGGGAAAGCAAGGGAAAAGAACGGGGAGCAGAGGCAGAAGAGGAGCAGATTATGAGAGATTTATTAGAACTTCGGGATCAGATTGACAGCATTGACAGCAGGATTGTAGAGCTGTTTGAGCAGCGGATGGCCATTAGCGAAGAGGTGGCGGAGTTTAAGATCAATACAGGAAAGAAGGTCTTTGACAAAGAACGGGAGCATGCAAAGCTGGAGACCCTCTCTGCCATGACCCACAATGAGTTTAACCGCCATGGAGTGGCGGAACTGTTTGGCCAGATCATGTCCATGAGCAGGAAAAAGCAGTATCAGCTTCTGGCGAAAAACGGGGTGGCAGGCCGGCTGCCTTTTATCGGAGTGGATGAGATCGAGAAGAAGAATATCCGGGTAGTCTTTCAGGGAGTGGAGGGAGCCTACAGCCATGCAGCCATGTGCGCCTACTTTGGAGAAGAGGTCAATTCCTTCCATGTAAAAAAATTTCGAGATGCCATGGAGGCCATTGCAGAGGGAGCGGCAGATTATGCAGTGCTTCCCATTGAAAATTCTTCTGCAGGCATTGTGGCGGACAATTTTGATCTGCTGGTGGACTTTGAAAATTATATTGTAGGAGAGCAGGTGGTAAAATGCGAGCATGTGCTCATGGGATTGCCGGGAACCAGATTTTCTGATATTACGGAGGTATATTCCCATCCCCAGGCTCTGTCCCAGTGCGAGCAGTTTTTGGATGCCCATCCGGAATGGCGTCAGGTTCCTTACGATAACACAGCTCTGGCAGCAAAAAAGGTGGCGGATGACCAGAAGAAAAATCAGGCAGCCATCGGTAGTGCCTTTGCGGCAAAACGCTTTGGCCTGGAGGTGCTGGCAGATCATGTGTATTTTAATGAGGCCAACTCCACCCGCTTTATCATTGTGACGAATCAGAGGATATTTCAGAAGGATGCCAGAAAGATCAGCATCTGTTTTGAAACTCCTCATCGCAGCGGTTCGCTCTATAATATCCTGTCTCATTTTATCTACAATAATTTGAACATGAACCGCATAGAATCCAGGCCCATTATCGGCAGAAACTGGGAGTATCGGTTTTTTATCGACTTTGATGGAAATCTGAACGACAGCAGCGTAAAGAATGCCCTCAGAGGGATCCGGGAGGAAGCTATCAATATGAAGATTTTAGGTAATTATTAAGGAGAACTTAGCATAAAAAGACTGAAAAAGATACGGGAGGAGAATACGTCGGATGAGAAAGCTGGGAGAATTGATTTTATATCGCACAGAGGAGGAGAGCCTTCTTGGTCGTCTGGAGCTGCTGCTCTTAAATATGGAGGCTTCCGATCAGCAGTGGGAATGGGAAGGAGAAGATTATCATCCTTCCATTTACGATCAGGAACAGATCCGGGAAGATTATTTTTCCTGTATGCAGGAGCTGATCGAGGTGGCAGAGTCCCATGGTTTTTCCGGAAATCTTTGGCATTGCTACCTGACCTATCTTTTGGTGTATCACGAAAATGCTTACAGCAAGGCCTGTGAGATCCATGGCGCTGTAGCGGGAGGAATCAACCGGATCGCGCTTCACGATTTTGAAATTTTTATGGAGTTGTTTTCCTGGGATTTTCAGGAAATTGAGGAGGAGCTGCAGGTTTCTGTCTATCCTATGGTAGCAGATTATACCAATGCAGAGGGAGAACGAAAGATCTTCAACCGGCGGATCCGGGACCGTATCTGTACGCTGAGCGAGGCGCTTGCAAAAGCCCGGACTCCGGAAGAATTTAAACGGGATATGGAACAGTTTTATAAGGAATTTGGCGTGGGAAAATTCGGGCTTCATAAGGCCTTTCGGGTGAATCACACAGAGGAAGGTGCCCAGATCGTTCCTATCACCAACATAGCTCATGTGTATCTGGAGGATCTGGTGGGATATGAAATCCCAAAGAAGAAGCTCATTGAAAATACAGAGGCTTTTGTCCAGGGAAGGCGGGCCAACAACTGTCTGCTTTTCGGGGATGCAGGTACTGGAAAATCTTCCAGTATCAAGGGGATTTTAAACCGTTATTACGATCAGGGGCTGAGAATTATTGAGCTGTACAAGCATCAGTTCCAGGATCTGAATGACATTATCGCTCAGATCAAAAACAGAAATTACAAATTTATCATCTATATGGATGATTTATCTTTTGAAGATTTTGAGGTAGAATATAAGTATCTGAAAGCTGTGATCGAAGGTGGGCTGGAGAAAAAGCCGGACAATATTTTGATTTACGCCACCTCCAACCGCCGTCACCTGATACGGGAAAACTATTCGGACAAAGAGGGGATCCGGCAGGACATGCATACGTCCGACACCGTGCAGGAAAAGCTGTCTCTGGTCTACCGTTTCGGCGTTAGTATCTATTTTGGAGCGCCGGATAAAAAGCAGTTCCAGAATATTGTGCGGGAGCTGGCAAAAAGGTATGGAGTGACGATCCCGGAGGAAGAGCTGCTTTTGGAGGCCAACAAATGGGAGCTTAGTCATGGAGGCCTGTCAGGACGCACAGCACAGCAGTTTATTGATTATCTTCTGGGAAGACCGGAAGGAAAGGAGTAAACTATGGCAGTGAAAGTGTTTGCAGCCATCGTCATCGGATCCACTGAGACGGAGATGAAAATATTTGAAGTATCTCCCAGAAAAGGAATGAAAGAGATCGACTGTGTGAGCACCAGACTCAATCTCGGTGTGGATGCCTACAGCAAGGGGCAGCTGGCGGTGGAGAAGGTGGAAGAGCTTTGCCAGGTGCTCCGGGAATTTAAGAGGATCATGGAGGGGTATCGTGCGGATGACTATCGGCTCTGCGCCACCAGCGCCCTTCGGGAGCTTCGGGCTATGATCATTACCAGAGACTATATTGAGAAGCGTACCGGACTGAAGATCGAGATCTTAAGCAATTCCGAACAGCGCTTCCTGGATTATAAGAGCATTGCCTCAGAGAGCAATGCCTTTGAGACGATTATCCAGAGCGGAACCGCCATTGTAGATATCAGCGGAAACAGTGTTCAGATTTCTGTGTTTGACAATGACAAGCTGATCACCACCCAGAATATCCGCATGGGAAAGGTGAGTACCCGGGAACGTTTTATGCCAATGGCAAAAAACAACCAGCATTTTGAGGCACTGGTACTGGAACTGATGGAGCATGAGATGAACGGTTTTGCAAGGCTGTATCAGAAGGACCGTCAGATCAAGAATCTGATTTTGCTGAACAATGAGCTTTCGGGGGTGCTTACCAAAAATAAGAAAGATAGTTCCTCCATCCCGATTATAAGCAGGGAGGAGTTTATGGAGGTGTATCCAAAGCTGGTGTCTTTGAATCCGGATGAGCTGACTGGTGAATTTGAGATTTCTGCAGATGCGGCGCCCTTTGTGGGTTCTTCTGCTATCTTTTGCCGCTGCCTGCTGGAGAAGACCGGGGCAGAGGTGATCTGGCTGCCGGATATCAGCCTGAATGACGGACTGTGCTACGATTATGCAGTGGCAAACAAAATGCTTCGCTCCAGCCACAGTTTTGAGGAAGATATTATCGCCGCCGCCAGAGGAATTGCAAAACGGTATAAGAGCAATATGCCTCATATTCGCAATCTGGAGGATATTACCCTGCAGATCTTTGACAAGATGAAAAAGATCCATGGCTTGGGACAGAGAGAACGTCTTCTTCTTCAGATCTCAGTGATCCTTCATAACTGCGGAAAGTATATCAGCCTGGCAGATGTGGCAGAGTGTGCCTACAATATCATCATGGCAACGGAGATCATCGGTCTGTCCCATGCGGAGCGGAAGATCATCGCCAATGTTGTGCGGTTCAATACTCTGGAATTTTGTTATTATGATGAGCTGGCGGCTTCCAGCTATGTGAGCCGTGAAGAGTACCTGGTGATCGCCAAGCTGACTGCTATTTTGCGGGTGGCTAATGCCCTGGATCGAAGTCATAAACAGAAGTGCCGGGATTTTACAGTAACTCTGCGGGAAGATACCCTGGCGATCGTGGTAAATACCCAGGAGGATCTGACGCTGGAAAAAGGTACCCTGGAGGAGAAGGTAGAGTTTTTTGAAGAAGTGTTTAACGTGCATCCGGTGATCAAACAGAAAAAGAAAATGTAGGAGGGCGGAAAGATGGCATCCATAGATTATACAAAACCGGAATATTATACCAACCGGGAATTAAGCTGGCTGGATTTTAATATGCGTATTTTAGGCGAGGCCAGGGACAAGACAAATCCGCTTTTTGAACGTCTGAAATTTTTAAGCATTACGGCCTCCAATCTGGATGAGTTTTTTATGATCCGGGTGGCTTCTTTAAAAGATATGGTTCATGCCAGATATGAAAAACCGGACATTTCCGGCATGAAACCAGAGGAGCAGTTAGATAAGATCCAGGAGAAAGCCCACCATCTGGTGGGACTTCAGTATTCCACCTACAACCGATCTCTGCTTCCCAGCCTGAAAAATGCAGGACTGGAGCTGGTGACTGCCCATGAGTTTTTGACAGAGGAGCAGAAAGAGTATGTGGACCGGTATTTTGAGGAGAACGTATATCCGGTGTTGACCCCCATGGCCATGGATTCTTCCAGGCCCTTTCCCCTGATCCGGAACAAAACCCTGAATATCGGTGCTTTGATCTCAAAAAAGGGAGCTAAGGAAAAGGCAGAATTTGCCACAGTGCAGGTTCCGGCAGTGCTTCCCAGAGTGATCGAGCTTCCGGTAACGGAGCCGGGAAAGCGTGCAGGCATCCTGCTGGAAGAAGTTATTGAGCGGAATATCGATAAGCTGTTTTTAAATTATGATGTAGTGAGTGCTCATCCCTACCGGATCATGCGGAATGCAGATCTGACCATTGATGAGGACGAGGCCTCAGACCTTTTAAAAGAGATCCAGAAACAGTTAAAAAAGCGTCAGTGGGGTGAAGTCATCCGCCTGGAGATCGAGGATAAAATGGATGAAAAACTGCTGAAGATCCTGAAAAAGGAGTTTGCTGTGAAGGCAGAGGAGATCTATTCCATCAACGGTCCTCTGGATCTCACCTTCCTGATGAAGATGTATGGTCTGGAGGGGTTTGACCATTTAAAGACACCTCCTTACAGGCCCCAGCCAGTTCCGGCCCTGATGGAGGAGCCGGATATCTTTGCAGCTATCCGGAAAAAGGATATCTTCCTCCATCACCCTTATATGAGCTTTGATCCGGTGGTGGATTTTGTGCGGAAAGCGTCAAAGGATCCCCAGGTGCTGGCTATCAAGCAGACGCTGTACCGGGTGAGCGGACATTCTCCCATTGTTGCGGCGCTGGCGCAGGCGGCAGAGAACGGCAAACAGGTGTCCGTGCTGGTGGAACTGAAGGCCAGGTTTGATGAGGAGAATAATATTATCTGGGCTAAGATGCTGGAGAAGGCGGGATGCCATGTGATCTATGGTCTGGTGGGGTTAAAGACCCACAGCAAGATCACTTTGGTGGTACGCCGAGAGGAGGACGGTATCCGGCGTTATGTTCATCTGGGAACGGGAAATTATAATGATTCCACAGCCAAGCTGTATACCGACTGCGGTATCATGACCTGTTCAGAAGTGATCGGGGAGGATGCAACGGCTGTATTTAATATGCTGTCCGGGTATTCGGAGCCGAAGAGATGGAACCGTCTGGTGCTGGCTCCCATCTGGCTGCGGAACAAATTTCTCATGCTGATACGGAGGGAGGCGGATCACGCCAGAGAGGGCCGGCCGGCCAGAATCGTGGCAAAGATGAATTCGCTCTGCGACCGGGAGATTATAGAGGCGCTGTATGAGGCCTCTGCAGCAGGGGTAAAGATTGATCTGATCATCCGGGGCATCTGCTGCCTCAAGGTTGGGATCCCAAAGGTGAGTGAACATATCACTGTGCGCTCTCTGGTGGGTACTTTTCTGGAGCACAGCCGGATCTTCTATTTCCAGAACGGTGACCAGGAGGAGGTCTATATGGGAAGCGCAGACTGGATGCCCAGGAATCTGGATAAGCGGGTGGAGATCTTGTTTCCGGTGGAAGATCCGGATCTGAAAGAGGAAGTAAAACACATTCTGGATATTCAGCTGGCAGATACCTTAAAAGCGCATGAGCTGAATCCGGACAATGTGTATGAAAAGATTGATAAGAGAGGAAAGGCTCTTTTAGGCGCTCAGGATTATTTTTGCGCAGAAGCCAGGGAGCGGGCCAGGCGGGAGTCAGACCCTGCCCTGAGCCGGGTGTTTATCCCGGCGGAGCCTTCCGAGTAGCGGTTGACCGACAGTTTCAGAAATGGAGGATGCATATGTTTCGTGATTGTACCAGAAAAATTAAGATAGGAGACAAGGTGATCGGAGGAGGAAGCCCTGTTCTGATCCAGTCCATGACCAATACAAGAACAGAAGATGTGGAAGCTACGACAGCTCAGATCAACCGGCTGGCAGCAGCGGGCTGTGAGATCATCCGGTGCGCAGTTCCCACCATGGAGGCTGCCAGGGCTTTGAAGGAGATCAAGAAGCAGATCTCCATTCCGCTGGTGGCAGATATTCATTTTGACTATAAGCTGGCCATTGCGGCCATTGAAAACGGAGCGGACAAGATCCGGATCAATCCTGGGAATATCGGTAGCAGAGATCGGGTGCAGGCAGTGGTTTCAGCGGCAAAGGAGAGAGGGATCCCCATTCGTGTAGGAGTGAACAGCGGTTCTCTGGAGAAAGAAATACTGGAAAAATATTCTGGTGTAACCGCAGAGGGACTGGTGGAGAGCGCTCTGCAGCAAGTGGCCGGAATCGAGGATATGGGGTATGACAATCTGGTGATCAGCATCAAGTCCTCGGATGTCCTGATGTGCGCCAGGGCCCATGAGCTGATTGCATCTCAGACAGAGTATCCCCTCCATGTGGGCATCACAGAAGCCGGAACCCTCCTGTCCGGCACCATCAAATCTTCGGTGGGGCTTGGTATCATCCTGTCTCAGGGAATCGGAGATACCATTCGGGTGTCCCTTACCGGAGATCCAATGGAAGAGGTAAAAGCTGGAAAACAGATCTTGAAGACCCTTGGTCTTCGCAGCGGCGGTATTGAGGTGGTATCCTGTCCTACCTGCGGACGCACTCAGATTGATCTCATCGGTCTTGCCAATCAGGTGGAAACTATGGTGGCAGATATCCCGCTGGATCTGAAGGTGGCTGTGATGGGCTGCGTGGTAAACGGGCCGGGAGAAGCCAAGGAGGCAGATATCGGCATTGCAGGAGGAAAGGGTGAAGGCCTTCTTATCAAAAAGGGAGAGGTGATCCGCAAGGTGCCGGAGGATCAGCTTCTTACTGTTTTGCGGAAGGAACTGGAAAACTGGAGTGAGTGATCATGGCAAAAGCCTTTTATGACGTATTTCCAGAGCTTGTGCTTCAGGAGGAACTGCGGGAATTGATGGGGCAGACGGAGGTTGCCCGGGTGACCATGAATTCCCGCAGGGATTCTATGAAGGTATATCTGGAAAGTGAAAAATTAATCCACAAAAAATATATTTTTGATACAGAGCAGGCCATTCGTGACCAGCTTTTTTCAGGTCTGACAATGTCGGTGAAGATCATTGAAAAATTTCATCTTTCCGGCCAGTACACAGCTCAGAAGCTGATGCCCATTTACCAGGACAGTATTTTGCTGGAACTGAAAAATTACAATATTTTCCTTTTTAATCTGTTCCGGGGAGCAAAGCTGGAATTTACAGATTCGGACAGCCTGAAGCTGACCATGGAGGACAATGTGGTGGCAGAGGGGAAGGAGGAAGAGCTGCTTCAGATCTTGGAAAAAATTTTCTGCGAACGCTGCGGTCAGCATCTGAAGATTGACGCAGTGCTTACAGAGTCCAAGGAGAGTCAGAACCGGAAATTTGCCCAGATCTGTATGGAACAGGAGGTGGAAGCCATCTCCCAAAGAATACGGAAAAGCAGGCAGGAAGAGGAAGAAAACGGAGAAGAATATCTGGAAGCTTCCGAAGCAGGAGCAGATTCCGGTTTCCAGGAAATGGCCTCCGGAAAGAGAGAGAACGGAGCAGGATCGAAGGGAAGGGATCAGAAAGAAGCTTCCGGTACAAAGAAGGAAGGGCAGGCGTCAGCCGCCAATGGAAAATTTCAGGATGCGGGAGCAGGCGTACCGGGAAAGACGGGCTTGCGCAGAGGCGGCCGTTTCCAGGGAAGAGGCGAAGGCGGCCGTTACGGCGGTTCTGTCAAGCGCTCTGATAATCCGGATGTTCTGCTGGGAAGGGACTTTGAGGAGGACGCCATTTCCATTGAACAGATCGCAGGGGAGATGGGCGAGGTGGTGATCCGGGGACAGATACAGAGTCTGGAAACCAGGGAGATCCGGGGAGAAAAAACCATCATTATGATGGAAGTGACGGATTTTACCGACACCATTGTGGTAAAGATGTTTGCAAGAAACGACCAGATGGAGGAGATCAACGGAGCCATCAAAAAAGGGATCTTTGTAAAAATCAAGGGCGTTACCACCATTGATAAATTCGACAGCCAGCTTACCATCGGCTCTGTAATGGGAATTAAGAAAATTGCAGATTTCCGGAAGCTCCGCATGGATACTTACCCGGAAAAGCGCGTGGAGCTTCACTGCCACACCAAAATGAGCGATATGGACGGGGTATCGGATGTAAAAGATATTATCGGATGTGCCATGAAGTGGGGACACAAGGCTCTTGCCATCACGGATCACGGGGCAGTTCAGGCCTTTCCAGACGCCAATCATGCGGTGCCAAAGGATGCAGATTTTAAGGTGATCTATGGAGTGGAGGGCTATCTGGTGGACGATATGCGTCTGATCGGTGAAAATTCCAAAGGTCAGAGTTTGGATTCTGTGTTTGTGGTATTTGATCTGGAGACTACGGGATTTTCTCCTACGCAGAATCAGATTATTGAGATCGGAGCTGTCCGGGTGGAGGAGGGAAAGATCACACAGCGGTTCAGCACCTTTGTGAATCCGGAGGTGCCCATACCCTACCGGATCGAACAGCTTACCGGGATCAATGACAGTATGGTGCTGGAGGCACCGAAGATACAGGAGGTACTGCCGGAATTCCTTGAATTTTGCCGGGGCGCAGTGATGGTAGCCCACAACGCTTCCTTTGATATGGGTTTTATTCGGGAAAACTGCAGGAGACTGGATCTCGAGCAGGAGTTTAGTGTGGTGGACACGGTGAGCCTGGCCAGAGTCCTTCTGCCTCAGCTGAATCGGTTCAAACTGGATACAGTGGCAAAGGCTTTAGGAGTATCTTTGGAAAATCATCACAGGGCAGTGGATGATGCAGGCTGTACGGCAGAGATTTTTGAAAAGTTTATCCAAATGCTGAAGGATCGGGAGGTTTTTGATCTGGACGGGATGAATGAGCTGGGGAAATCATCTGCGGATCAGATCAAAAAGCTTCCCACCTACCATGTGATCCTTCTGGCTGCCAACGATATCGGGCGGGTGAATCTCTATCGCCTGGTGTCCTGGTCCCACCTTCAGTATTACAACCGAAGGCCCAGGATCCCCAAAAGCGTGCTGAGCAAATACCGGGAGGGGCTTTTGATCGGTTCCGCCTGTGAGGCAGGGGAACTGTATCAGGCAGTGCTTCGGGGAGCTTCTGAGCAGGACCTGGCTAAGCTGGTGAGTTTTTACGATTATCTGGAGATTCAGCCTCTTGGCAATAATCTTTTTATGACAAAGGATGGCTACGATGAGCCGAAAACAGTGGAACAGCTAAAGGACTATAACCGGAAGATTGTGAAGCTGGGAGAACAGTACAACAAACCGGTGGTAGGCACCTGTGATGTACACTTTTTAAATCCGGAGGATGAGATCTACCGAAGAATCCTGATGAGCGTAAAAGGGTTTAAAGATGCAGACGATCAGGCGCCGCTTTACCTTCGCACCACGGAGGAGATGCTGCAGGAGTTTGAATATCTGGGAGAGGAGAAGGCCCGGGAGATCGTGATCACCAACACCGTAAAGATTGCAGATCGGTGTGAAAAGATTTCTCCGGTGCGGCCGGATAAGTGCCCTCCTGTTATAGAAAATTCCGATCAGCTGCTGACGGATCTCTGCTATCATAAAGCCCATGAAATATACGGAGAAGAATTGCCGGAGATCGTGGAGGAGCGGTTGAAAAGAGAGCTGAACTCCATTATTTCCAACGGATTTGCGGTGATGTACATTATTGCCCAGAAGCTGGTGTGGAAATCTAATGCAGACGGTTATCTGGTGGGTTCCAGAGGGTCTGTGGGAAGCTCCTTCGTAGCCACCATGTCCGGTATTACAGAGGTAAATCCACTGAGCCCTCATTATTATTGTGAAAAGTGCCATTACAATGACTTTACCTCCCCGGAGGTGCGGAAATTCTCCGGAATGGCCGGGTGCGATATGCCGGACAAGGTATGTCCCAACTGCGGTGCGCCGCTGAAGAAGGAGGGCTTTGACATTCCCTTTGAGACTTTTCTGGGCTTTAAGGGAAATAAGGAGCCGGATATTGACCTGAACTTTTCCGGAGAATATCAGAGTAAGGCCCATAAGTATACGGAAGTGATCTTTGGAGCAGGCCAGACTTTCCGGGCAGGAACCATTGGAACGGTGGCAGATAAAACAGCATTCGGCTATGTGAAGCATTATTTTGAGGAGCATGACGTACATAAGAGAGCCTGCGAGATCAACCGGATCGTATCCGGATGTGTGGGGGTGCGCAGAACTACCGGGCAGCATCCGGGAGGCATTATCGTGCTTCCCTACGGGGAGGAGATCTACTCCTTTACCCCGGTGCAGCATCCGGCCAACGACACTACCACAGACATCATCACCACCCATTTTGATTATCATTCCATTGATCATAATCTGCTGAAGCTGGATATTCTCGGGCACGATGATCCTACCATGATTCGAATGCTGGAGGATCTGACCGGACTGAATGCCAGGGCTATTCCCCTGGATGACAAGCAGGTGATGTCCCTGTTTCAGTGTACAGATGCGCTGGGCATTACGCCGGATCAGATCGGGGGCTGTCCGCTGGGCTCCCTTGGAATACCGGAGTTTGGCACAGAGTTTGCCATCCAGATGCTGGTGGATACGAAGCCTCAGTATTTTTCTGACCTGGTGCGTATCGCAGGCCTTGCTCACGGGACGGACGTTTGGCTGGGAAACGCTCAGACACTGATTCAGGAGGGGAAGGCTACCATTTCCACCGCCATCTGTACCCGTGATGATATTATGATCTATCTCATTGATAAGGGGCTGGACAGTGAATTGTCCTTTACGATCATGGAGAGTGTGCGGAAAGGCAAAGGATTAAAACCGGAATGGGAGGAGGAGATGTTAAAGCACGATGTGCCGGACTGGTACATCTGGTCCTGTAAAAAGATCAAGTACATGTTTCCCAAAGCCCATGCGGCAGCCTATGTTATGATGGCCTGGAGAATTGCCTGGTTTAAGATCAACCAGCCTCTTGCCTATTATGCCGCCTACTTCAGTATCCGTGCCTCCGGCTTTGACTATGAACTGATGTGTCTGGGTCAGGATCGTCTTTTGATGCACATGAAGGACTATGAAAAGCGGATGGATACTTTGAGTAAAAAAGAGCAGGATGAATATAAGGATATGAAGGTGGTGCGGGAGATGTATGCCAGAGGTTTTGATTTCATTCCCATTGATATTTATCAGGCTCAGGCGGGACGGTTCCAGATCATTGACGGAAAGCTGATGCCTGCCCTGAACACCATTGACGGTCTTGGCGGCAAGGCGGCAGAAGCAGTGGTAGATGCGGTGAAGGACGGAAAGTTCCTTTCCAAGGATGACTTTAGGGAGCGGACTAAAGTGAGCAAGACGGTGATCGACCTGCTGGGTGACCTGGGGATCCTGAAAGATCTTCCGGAATCCAATCAGCTGTCCCTGTTTGATTTTTCGTAAGTCTGTGCAGACAAAGAAAGTCATGAAAGAGAGACAGGAAGGCGGAAGTAGTTTTGCTTCAGGGGGAGAATGGATGCGCACAGGAAACCACGGTCTATAGCAGAGAGAACAGAGCAAGAGGAGAGAACTATGCTGGAGAAGTTTTATCCGGGAGAGTACCTGGATTCCACTTATGTAATTGATTTTGAAAAATTGGCGAAAGAAGGCTACCGGGGGATCATCTTTGATATTGATAATACTCTGGTGCCTCACGGAGCCCCGGCAGATGACCGGGCAAGGAAGCTGTTTGCCAGGCTGAAGGCTCTGGACTTTCAGTGCTGTCTGCTGTCCAACAATCAGCTTCCCAGGGTAGAACTGTTTAACAAAGATGTGCAGGTACATTTCATTGAAAATGCTCATAAGCCCTCGGTAAAGAATTACAAAAGAGCCATGGAACTGATGAAGACAGATACTTCCAATACGCTGTTTGTGGGAGATCAGCTGTTTACAGATATTTATGGAGCCAACCGGGCCGGGATCCGGACGATTCTGGTAAAGCCCATTCATCCAAAGGAGGAGATCCAGATTGTTCTGAAACGATATCTGGAAAAGCCAATACTCTATTTTTACAGGAGGAAGAACAGAAGATGAACCATATCGTTCTCATCGGATTTATGGGGGCCGGAAAGACTACCATTGGGAAAAAGCTGGCCAGGCAGCTGGGCGTAGGATTTGTGGACACGGATCATCTGATCGAAGCCCGGACGGGAAAGAAAATTTCAGATATTTTTCAGGAACAGGGGGAAGCCTATTTCCGGAGTCTGGAGACACAGGCCTTAAGAGAGCTGTTAAATGAGACTGGTCAGATGGTGATAGCAGTGGGGGGAGGACTCCCTATGCAGCCGGAAAACCAGCCTATCTTAAAAGAACTTGGAACCGTGATCTTTCTGGAGGCCGGAGTAGATACCCTGATGAGGCGGCTGAAAAATGATACGGTAAGGCCTAAGCTTCAGGGAGGAGATCTGAGGGAGCGGATCACAACCTTGATGCAGGAGCGGAAAGAGACGTATCTTCAGGTGTCAGATTTGTGTATCTCTACAGAAAACAGAGGGTTTCATGGAATTTTGAGGGAGATTGAGGAAAAAATAGTTGAAAAATTCTGATAAGTATTATAAGATATAAAACTGAGAGATATTCGTCAGGTCAACGCTGGCTGACCGGAAAGAGAACACGGATTTTATTAAGGAGGAATATCATTATGATATCAGCAGGTGATTTTAGAAATGGCATTACACTGGAGATGGAAGGTAATATTTACCAGATCGTCGAATTCCAGCATGTAAAACCCGGTAAGGGAGCTGCTTTCGTTAGAACAAAATTAAAAAATATTATCAACGGCGGTGTGGTTGAGAAAACTTTCCGTCCCACTGAGAAATTCCCCCAGGCGCGTATCGACCGGGTGGAAATGCAGTATCTGTACTCAGATGGAGATCTGTATCATTTCATGAACACTGAGACCTATGATCAGATCGCATTGAATGAGGAAGCCATCGGAGATTCTCTGAAATTTGTCAAGGAGAATGAGATGGTAAAAATCTGTTCTCACAATGGCAATGTGTTCGCCGTAGAGCCTCCTCTGTTTGTAGAGCTGGAGGTTACCGACACCGAGCCTGGCTTTAAGGGTGACACAGCTACAGGAGCTACCAAGCCTGCAACGGTTGAGACCGGAGCTGTGGTATACGTTCCGCTGTTTGTTGAGACCGGCGATAAGCTGAAGATCGATACCAGAACCGGAGAGTACCTTTCCAGAGTATAAGAGTAAGCTGACAAAGGGCTGCCAAGGATCAGAATGTTTGGGTTTTGTACATGCAGATGCATTCAGAAAAGAACCCGCTTCATTTTGTTCTGCGGCAGCCCTTTTTAAGATTTTTATAAGAAAAGGTTAGTAAAACCAGTGGCTGGAAAGTATTGTCTTTTAAATCTGCCGATGTTATACTTAGAATGTCAGTGATACAGGTGAAACTCTTCTGCTTTTCTGAGTACAGTACTGAAAAAGCCAGGGGAAAGTTCTTTCGGGGAGAGACTGTTTTGGAGAAAACAGAAGCCTGTATGGGAATGAATTGGAACTACAATGAGAGAGGGGATCTTTATATGAAAAAGAAGAAAATTTTAAGCGGCCTTCTGGCAGGAACCTTGTGTCTGGCCCTGATCCTTCCCGGGACAGCGTATGCGGACGGTCAGAAGGTAGTGACACTGGGGGCGGATCTGACCCAGGAGCAGAAAAATGCAGTATTAAAATATTTTGGAGTTCTGGGACAGAATATCCAGACTCTGACTATCAATAATCAGGATGAGAGAGAACATCTGGGATCCTATGTTCCCCTGGAACAGATCGGTACCAGAACCTACAGCTGTGCCCTGGTATCCCCCACATCTTCCGGCGGTATCCAGGTAAAGACAGCGAATTTAAGCTGGGTAACCAGCAACATGATAGCCACAACGCTTTCCACCTCCGGGGTGGTGAACTGCGATGTTCTGGCAGCTTCGCCCTTCGAAGTGTCCGGCACCGGAGCGCTCACAGGTATTATTATGGCCTATGAATCTGCCAGCGGTGTGACCCTGGATCCGGTGAAAAAAGATTTGGCGACCCAGGAACTGATCACCACAGGTAATATTGCCAATCAGGTGGGACAGACCCAAGCTACCAACATTGTGAATGAGATCAAGATCCAGGTGATCGAAGGACAGGTGCAGAAACCGGAAGAGGTGGAAGAAATCGTACAGGAGGTAGTGGAGGAAGTGGAGTACGAATATCCGGAACTTTCTCTTACTGATGAGGACTACGCGATGCTTACCGGACTGATGACTCAGATTGCAGAGCAGCAGTATGACTATGAGGAGATGAAGGATACCCTTCAGAGGGTGGAGGACAATCTTCAGGGGCTTAATGAAAAAGTGGACAGTATTGGCGAAGATGATGCAGAACCCCAGGAAGAGGGACCGGATGAACTGCAGGCTCTGGATGAAGATCAGGAAGAGACGGAGTCTGAGACACTGGCACCGGACAGTATTCTGATGAATACAGATGATACTGCTCTGGGAGAAGATGTGACCATTGATGCTACCAATGAGGAGGCTATTCAGGAGACAGATCCGCCTCAGACGGAGGCTCCGGCAGAGGAGGATATTTTTGATATCACGATCACAGATGATTACACAGATCAGGAGGCAGATCCCGGTATGACAGAAGTACCGCTTCCGGATCCATCCATGACAGAGGCTCCGGCTGTGGATTTCTCTATGACAGAAGCGCCGCTTCCGGATCCGTCTATGACAGAAACGCCTGTTGTAGATCCTGCTATGACAGAGATGCCCATGACAGATCCTGAGGTGGATCCTTTCATGACGGAAGCACCTGTGACAGAGATGCCGGAAGCAGCTCCTTTGGAGCTTACCGGCTGTGTACAGAAACCGTTTGCTCAGGATGGTTCTTCTCTGGCAGCAGGAGAAAATCAGATCCGCCTGCTTTATGGAAATGACAATCTGGTTCCGGTATCCGGAACGGTGACAGTGACCGATGGGGCAGGTGCTGTGACTACGATCTCTCTGAATGATGCTCAGCAGGTGATGGCTGTTCCTGCGTCAGAAGAAGATAAGCTGGAAAATGGATGGAGCGGCGGAACAGAGATTCTGATCAATATGCCTTCCATGCAGCCCTGGCAGACCTACAGTATTACAGTGGAAGGTGTGCTGGCTCAGACAGCAGATCCTGCTGTTTTGGAGGGAGTCCCCACAGCAGCGGTAAATGTTTCCTGGAATGTGACCACACAGGGCACGGGAGCAGCATTGCATACAGGAACTGTTTCGGAACTCACTCCAGGCGGTATCGTATCCGGTTCTGTGTATATGGATACTGCAGCTTATGCAGAGATCAATGGCTACGATGAGAGTAAGATCACCTTTGATGTGACCCAGTTCAGTCCGGAAGCAGCAGGATTTTATATGACCTGCCTGCAGCCCGGCACGGCATCCTTTAATGTGGATCTTTACGATGCAGAAGGAAATTATGTAACCTCTTTTATCAGGGAGGTCATCATCCGTTAGAGAATGTGAGACGGTAGAAACAGAAAAGAAAAAGAACAGATGAGAAAGAACAAAGGATAAAACAGCTCCGGCATGACCTGTCAAGACCACATGGTTTCAGGTTTTGCCGGAGCTGTTTTTTACCGGGTGAGGATTCTCTGATTGAGCTCCAAACGGCTTTTCCGGATTCAAAAGAAGGGATGTTATCCCTCCGGTAAGGGGAAAGCTTCCAGCCATTTCTCTGTCAGGATCCGATTCCCCTGTACGGTGAGGTGGATCCCATCTGTGGTAAGAGAAGCGCTTCCCAGATCTTCAGCAGCCTGATCCAGAATTTTTTGCAGAGGGAGAAAAGTGAGACGGTAGGTGCGGGCGATCTTTTGGATGGAAGCAGACAGCTTCTGAAGCCAGGGGCGCCAGAGAAGATATTTTTCCGGTGTTTGGAAAATGAAAGGTTCCATTAGGATTACCCTGGGAATACCCCGGTCCAGAAAATCTGTTACAAGATCTTCATATTCCTCTGCAAAGGCTTCACACAGACGGAACAGCTGGTGAGAGGAATAATCCCGATCCATCCACATCCCCACGTCATTTACTCCTACCAGAAGAGAAACCAGATCATACTGCTCTTTTTGGGGAAGTCCCTGCCACAGTGTATGCACTCTTGTTACGGTAAAACCATCGATTCCTTTGTTGGCGGCCGAAAGACCGGGGACAGCTTGGGAAAGCTGCCGGTAGATCATGCGGACATAGCCGCAGCCTAGATTATCAGGGGTAAAGCTATGATTGCAGTCAGTAATGCTGTCGCCCAGAAACAGAAGATTCATAGGAAAACGCCTCCTTTGTATAATGTTTTCTTTGGAATAGGGAACTTATATGGGAAAATGGTATGACAGGGCATTCCTGCTACCGATACGTTATGTTTTCTCTGATCATGGTCTATCATAGAACCGTGCCTGAGATTTTTCAATGGAATTTTCAAATTTCAGGGATTTTGTGGAGAAAAGGGGACGAAACTGCTAAAAAACTCTTTTAAATTAGAAAAAGCTATGGTATAATAGCCAAGAACTATAGATTCCGGCGTTATATGCTGGAAGGAATCTGAAAGAAGGAGGCTTAAGTATGAAACACATTAAGACATTGAATACCAAGTCTTTGCAGAACACCCTGAAAAAGGGCGGCTGCGGTGAGTGCCAGACTTCCTGCCAGTCTGCATGCAAGACAAGCTGCACAGTAGGAAATCAGACTTGCGAGAATCATAAATAAAATGTTTTTGAGGCTGCCGCAGCGGGAAACGGTATGAGGAAAGGCCGTTGACTCTGCGGCAGCCTCTTCTTAAACAGAAGCAGTAAAAAAGTAGAATGGCCACAAGCCGCCCGATAGGGATATCGGGTGTTTTTTCGTGGCTGGAGTTGAAAGGGGATACATAGTGATCCATCAGTATAAAAATAATGGGTACAATATTGTTCTGGACGTAAACAGCGGTTCGGTCCATGTGGTGGATGATATTGTGTATGATGTGATTGAATTGCTGGAAAAAAAGATGCCGGAAGAAGAGATTCTTTCTTCTTTAAAGAACCGCTATCCTCAGGAGGAACTGAGGGAGGCATTGGATGAGTGCAGAGAATTAAAGGAAGCAGGAGTCCTTTTCACAGAAGATATTTACCGGGATGCAGTTTTGGATTTTAAAGCCAGAAAGACAGTGGTTAAGGCATTATGCCTGCACATTGCCCACGACTGCAATCTGGCCTGCAGATATTGCTTTGCGGAAGAGGGAGAATACCATGGACGCAGAGCTCTTATGAGTTTTGAAGTGGGAAAGAAGGCTTTGGATTTTCTGATTGCCAATTCCGGAAGCCGGAAGAATCTGGAGGTAGACTTCTTTGGCGGCGAGCCTCTGATGAACTGGCAGGTGGTGAAGGATCTGGTGAAGTACGGAAGAGAGCAGGAGAAGCTTTATAATAAAAATTTCCGATTTACCCTCACCACCAACGGAGTTCTTTTAAATGATGAAGTTATGGAATTCTGCAACAGGGAGATGGGCAATGTAGTGCTGAGCCTGGATGGACGCAGAGAAGTTCATGACAGAATGAGGCCTTTTCGGAATGGAAAGGGAAGCTATGATCTTATCGTTCCGAAATTTTTGAAATTTGCAGACAGCCGGGGGCAGGACCGTTACTATGTGAGAGGTACCTTTACCAGAAACAATTTGGATTTTGCGGAGGATGTACTGCATTTTGCAGACCTGGGCTTTAAACAGATTTCTGTGGAGCCGGTGGTGGCAGATCCCAAGGAGCCCTATGCGCTGCAGCCTGAGGATATTCCGAAAATCTGCGAGGAGTACGATCATCTGGCAAAGGAAATGATCAAGCGGGAGAAAGAGGGAAGAGGATTCAATTTCTTCCATTTTATGATCGACCTTACCGGAGGACCCTGCGTATACAAACGGATGTCCGGATGCGGATCAGGAACGGAATATCTGGCAGTGACTCCCTGGGGTGATCTTTATCCCTGTCATCAGTTTGTGGGCATGGAAGAATTTCTTATGGGAAATGTAGAGGAAGGCATTACCAGACCGGACATTGTAGATCAGTTCAAGGGATGCAATGTCTATGCGAAGAAGAAATGTCAGGACTGTTTTGCCAAGTTTTACTGCAGCGGCGGCTGTGCAGCCAATTCTTACAATTTCCATGGCACCATCAACGATGCCTATGATCTGAGCTGTGAACTGGAGCGCAAGCGTGTGGAGTGTGCTATTATGATCAAAGCCGCTTTGGCAGAAGAAAACGGGGGAGAGACTGCTTAGGAAAATTCCTCTGGAGTCTTTTGAAAAAATGAAAAGGAGATAAAAACAATGAACAAGAAAAAAGCTTCATGGGTCATGGCCCTGATGGCGCTTCTTCTGGTGGTGACGGTGGTGACCGCAGCCATTGGCTGGGGGCCCACAGGCACAGGCGCTGCAAGAAACATCAATCTGGGACTGGACCTGCAGGGCGGAGTTTCCATTACCTATCAGGCAGTGGGAGAGGAAGCGCCCTCTGCGGAGGATATGCAGGATACGGTTTATAAGCTGAAACAGCGTGTTGACAATTACAGCACTGAGGCCAACGTATACCAGGAGGGAGCAAACCGGATCAATATTGAGATTCCCGGAGTGTCAGATGCCAATGCCATTTTACAGGAGCTTGGGAAACCCGGCTCTCTGACCTTTGAGCTGGAGGATGGCACTGTGGTGCTGAACGGAAATGAAGTGGCTTCCGCTGAAGCAGGCAGCCAGCAGGACAATATGGGAAATTCTCAGTATGTGGTTCAGCTTTCCTTTACAGATACCGGAAAGGCCGCCTTTGCAGAGGCAACCACCAACAATGTGGGCAAGCCCATTTACATTGTCTATGATGAAAAGATTATCAGCTATCCCACAGTGGAAGAACCGATCACAGATGGAAAGTGTGTGATCTCCGGAAACTTTACAGCAGAATCTGCAGCAAATCTGGCTTCCTCTATCCGCATCGGTTCTCTGTCACTGGAGCTGGAGGAGATCCGTTCCAATGTGGTTGGAGCCCAGTTGGGAGAGAAGGCTATTACCACCAGTCTGATTGCCGGAGGGATCGGTGTAGCCATCGTAATGCTGTTTATGATCCTGGTATACAGACGTCCCGGCCTGATCGCAGCTCTGGCGCTGGCTATGTATACTGCGCTGGATCTTGTGGCCCTCAATGCCTTTGATATGACGCTTACCCTGGCAGGTATTGCAGGTGTGATCCTGTCCATTGGTATGGCGGTAGATGCCAACGTGATTATCTATGCCAGAATCCGGGAGGAGATCGCTGCGGGAAAGACCGTCCGTTCTGCCATTGACATTGGATTTAAGAAGGCTCTGTCAGCGATCATTGACGGAAATATCACCACGCTGATCGCCTGTCTGGTGCTGAACTTCATGGCAACCGGTTCCGTAAAGGGATTTGCTCAGACACTGGCACTGGGTATCGTGATCTCCATGTTCACCGCCTGCGTGATCTCCAGAATCGTTATGAACGCAGCTTATGCGTTGGGCATGAAGGATGAGAAGTATTTTGGAAAGACCAAAGAGTTAAAAACCATTGATTTTATTGGGAAGAAGAATATTTTGGCCATTATTGCTCTGGTAGCGGTTCTTTCCGGCCCGGTGGCTATGCTGGTGAACAGCGGGGCAGGAAACGGCCCTCTGAATCTGAGTATGGAATTCAGAGGAGGTACTTCCACAGATGTTACCTTTGAGGAAGCGTACACCATTGAGGAGATCGATGAGAAGATTAAGCCGGTAATCCAGGGGATCACCGGAGATGCAGAGATTCAGGCTCAGACTGTGAAAAACAGCAACGAAGTGATCTTTAAGACCAGAGTTCTGTCTGTAGAAGAGCGTGAGGCGCTGGAGAAGGAGCTGGATGCACAGTTTGGCATTGCAGACTATACAACGGAAGAAGGCAATACTGCCAAGAGCATCAGCTTTGAGACCATCTCCTCCACTATCAGCGGTGAGATGCGCAAGGATGCTATTGTGGCTGTGATCGTGGCTGTGATCTGTATGCTGATCTACATCTGGTTCCGGTTCTCAGATATTCGCTTTGCCACCAGTGCAGTGCTGGCTCTCTGCCATGACGTGCTGGTTGTGCTGGCCTGCTACGCGCTGGTTCGAATCTCTGTGGGCAATACCTTCATTGCATGTATGCTGACCATTGTAGGTTATTCCATCAATGCTACCATCGTAATCTTTGACCGTATCCGGGAAAACCTGCGGTTAAGACAGAAAAAGGATTCTCTGAAGGATGTGGTGAACCGCAGTGTGACCCAGACCCTTACCAGAAGTATTTACACAACCTTTACGACCTTTGTGACCATTGCAGCTTTATATGTTCTGGGAGTTCCCTCTATTAAGGAGTTTGCCCTTCCTCTTATGGTAGGCATCCTGGCAGGCGGCTATTCTTCCGTATGTATCACGGGATCTCTGTGGTATGTGATGAGAAACCATGCGGAAAAGAACGGTAAAATTGCTGTAAAGGAAAATAACTGATCCATGGAAAAATGGTATGTGTCGGCTAAGAAAGCCGATTTTCAGAAAATTGCGGAAAAATTTCATATTAATCAGGTAACTGCCCGCATCATCCGAAACAGGGATGTGGTGGGTGAGGAAGCCATTGAAACGTATCTGCACGGCAGCCGGGGAGATTTATACCCGGCTGCTTTCTTAGGCGGCTGCAGAGAGGCAGCGGATCTTTTGCGGGCTAAGATACAGGAAGGGAAAAAGATCCGGATCATTGGCGACTATGACATTGACGGGGTCAATGCCACTTACATTCTGTATAAGGGTCTTAAGCGGCTGGGAGCAGTGGTGGACTATGAGATTCCGGATCGAATGAAGGATGGATATGGTCTGAATATTCATCTGATACAGTTGGCTTATGAGGAAGGGGCGGATACGATCCTCACCTGTGATAACGGCATCACGGCGATCCCGCAGATTGATTACGCCAAAAGTCTGGGGATGACGGTGGTGGTGACAGATCATCATGAACCCCTGTTTACTTATGAGGAGCGAAAGGATGATGTCCGGGACAAAAAAGGCACAGGGGTTCTGGAGGCGGAACGGAATTTAGAGAAAGGAGTTTCCGATGTATCTTTGGAAGAGACCCCATCAGAAACAGAAAAAATCTGGAAGCTTCCAAAAGCAGATGTGCTGATTGATCCGAAGCTTCCGGATTGTCCTTATCCGTTCAAAAAGATCTGCGGAGCCACAGTGGCCTGGAAACTGATCCAGATGCTGTATGAGACGGCAGGCCTGAGCCAGGAGGAGGCAGATTGCCTTCTTCCCTATGCCGGTATTGCAACGGTGGGAGATGTGATGGATCTGGAGGGAGAAAACCGGATACTGGTAAAACTGGCGTTAAAAGCTCTGGCACACACGGACAATCTGGGGCTTCAGGCACTGATCCGTGTCAATGGACTGAAACCGGAAGATCTTACCGCCTATCACATTGGGTTTGTCATCGGCCCCTGCATCAATGCGGGAGGAAGACTGGACACGGCCAAGCGTTCCCTGAGGCTTTTGCTGGCAGAGACGGAAGGGGAGGCTCAGATCCTGGCGGAGGAGCTGAAGCAGCTGAATGATGAGAGAAAGGATCTGACTGCCCAGGGGGTGGAGGCTGCTGTGGAACAGATCGAGCATACCCCCATGGGGAAAGATCGGGTGCTGGTGGTATATCTGCCGGACTGCCATGAGAGCATTGCCGGGATTGTGGCAGGGAGGATCCGGGAGCGGTATCATAAACCGGTGTTCGTGATTACAAAGTCTGAAGATGGACTGAAGGGTTCCGGGCGTTCCATAGAGGCGTATTCCATGTTTGATGAGATGATTCGCTGTCAGGAACTGTTTTCAAAATTTGGAGGACATCCCATGGCGGCAGGACTGTCCCTGCCGGAAGAGAATCTTTCCATCTTTCGCAGACGGATCAATGAGCTGTGTACGCTGACAGAGGAAGATTTTATTGAAAAGATCATGATCGATGTCCCTATGCCCATCGACTATATTACAGAGGAGCTGATTGAAGAGCTTCATCTTTTGGAACCTTTTGGAAAGGGGAATACGAAGCCGCTTTTTGCAGAAAAAAATCTTTGTTTTCTGAAAGCTGCAATACTTGGAAGGAACAGAAATGTATTTAAATTCCTAGTGCAGAACAGGGTGGGAGTTTCCATGGAAGCGCTGTATTTTGGCGATATTGAGGGAATGGAACAGTATATCAGAGAGAAATTCGGGGATCTTGAGATGGAAAAGCTTTTCCAGGGGAGACCCAATGGAGTGACCCTCTCTGTCACCTACTATCCTTCTGTGAATGAATTCAGAGGCAGCAAAAGCCTGCAGATCGTAGTGCAGAATTATCAGTAGGATGCATTCGGAAGCGGCGGATAATAACGGAAGTGTTGGGCCGCATTTGCGACAGACTTCCGCTGCGCCGCAGTGCGATCCTGACCGGAGTGCTTTTTTCTTTGATAGGAATTTCCTATCAAAGAAAAAAGGGATTTGTCATCCAGAGCGTAATGGAGACACAAATCCCTTTTTTTGATAGTAAAATCATTTTATGGAATAATAGTAGGTGGCTGCTGCCACGCAGATCAGTCCCACTGCCAGGGCTGCAATGCTTTTTCCTATGGAAAGCTGACAGATGTGATCAGGCTGTTCCAGCTCATAATTAACAGTGACCTGGCTGCCGGGCTGCACTGCCATGGGAACCGGAAGCAAATTTACAGCGGTATAGGTTTTGCCGTTTACCTGGTAGGAGACCTTTGCATATTTGGAGCTTCGGGCTTTTAGGGTCATAATACCAGCCTGGGTAACAGAGACTACTGTAGCGGAAGCCTTTGCAGTCTGCTTCTTTTTCTTATAATAATACATCCCATTGGCTGCTGCCAAAATCAGGGCAATGATTCCGATACAATAAAGTGCAATCACATCTTTTGTCATGTTTTTTCCTTTTCCTTTCTGCTGAATTGCTTTACGGCGCCAGCCGTGCCTTTGCTTTTTCATGGATACAGAGTTGATTTTTGCCGTTTTTCTTTGCAAAATACAAGGCCTCATCCGCCTCCTGAAGATAATCCTTCCAGGAATCGTCGTCAATCAGTGTGCCGCAGGAAGTGCCGATGCTTACGGTAACCGGCTTTCCGGGAGACGGGGATGGGATCTGCAGCTGTTCGATGCCGGAGCAGATGGACAGTCCAAAAGCGGGAACAGCGTGTTTTTCCTGGAGAATGCCCAAAAATTCTTCACCGCCAAAACGGAAGAGGCATCCCTCTTCGAAAATTTCCTGAAGACTTAAGGCAACCTTCCTGAGACAGTCATCCCCTCGGATATGCCCGAAACGGTCATTGTACTGCTTAAAATTATCAATATCAATCATGTAGAGATGGATAAACGGACTGTCCTGGGAACAGAGCTTATTCAAATACTCATAAAGATAATGACGGTTGTAGGCTCCGGTGAGCTGATCTTTTTTTGCCAGATCGTCCAGCTTTTTGTTCGTTTCTACCAACAGCGCTGTCTTTTTTTCAATGGTCAGTTCATTTTGAAAATTTCTTTGAGCATTGAGGTAATGATAATAACAGAGAAGCAGGGCTGTCAGCATTCCCCATATGGAATTTACATACACGCCATAGTTGTCCCCGAACTGTCCGTTTTGAAACAGGGGGAGAAGAAGGATCAGCAGCACCTGATTCACAAGCAGCATGGGAATAAAAATGCGGGGCGGGATGTAGATCAGCACCGCAATGGAGATGGTTGTCAGTATAAATACAGAGATATTATCAGATACCCGCTGATCATATACAGTTATGCACAGGGACCAAAGCTGCAGAAATATGGAAAAGATCCAGATACTTTTTAAAATGGTACGACTGCTGAATTTTCCGGGAAGCAGATAAAATAAAATAACGGAAATGAGCAGGATGGCAAACAGAGAAAGATAAAGACTGAAGTAGACCTTGCTTGCAGTACTTTTCAGGGTAAAACCAGTGTAGAAAAGCACATACCCGATATTATACAACTGGAAAAGAAGAAGGAGGCACAAAGGAAGCCAAAGATAGCTCAGCATCTGCCGGGAAATCTTTTTTTCAAAACGTACTTTTTCCTGATCCGTTAGAATAAATTTTGTTGTTAAGGGGTTTTTCATCTTGATCCGTTACCTCTTCTTTCCATAGGCGGTTGAAAAACAGCTAAGAACAGTTTACCATGAATTTGGCGCAGGAACAACCGGTTAATCACAGATTTCCAAACCTGACAGTGGCAGAGAAGCTCTTAGAACCTGTATTTCTCAGACTTGACAACCGCCCATCCTTGTCATAAAATGAAAACTAGTGTAAAAATCTTAAGAATGTTACTATTTGGAGGAATTGAAAATGGCAATTTCGTATAACCACAGAGCCATTGAGGAGAAGTGGAGAAAAAATTGGGAAGAGCATCCTGTCAATGTAGATGATGGGAAAAAGCCAAAATATTACTGTCTGGATATGTTCCCGTATCCTTCCGGAAACGGGCTTCATGTTGGCCACTGGAGAGGATATGTGATCTCCGATGTATGGAGCCGCTATAAAATGATGCAGGGTTATTATCTGATCCATCCCATGGGTTGGGATGCGTTCGGACTGCCTGCGGAAAACTATGCGATTAAGACCGGTCAGCATCCGGCCATCTCTACGGCAGCCAATGTTAAAAACATAAAACGGCAGATCAATCAGATCGCATCCATCTATGACTGGGACAGAGAGGTGAATACTACAGATCCGGATTTCTATAAATGGACGCAGTGGATTTTTGTAAAAATGTTCAAGGAAGGCCTGGCTTATGAGAAGGAGTTTCCTATTAACTGGTGCCCCTCCTGTAAGACCGGTCTGGCCAATGAGGAAGTGGTAAACGGCAGATGTGAGCGCTGCGGTACGGAGGTTACCAAGAAAAATCTGCGTCAGTGGATGCTGAGGATTACCAAGTATGCAGACCGTCTGCTTGGGGATCTGGATAAGCTGGACTGGCCGGAGAAGGTAAAAAAGATGCAGAGCGACTGGATCGGAAAATCCTACGGCGCAGAGGTAGAGTTCCCGGTAGAAGGACGGGAGGAGAAGATCACTGTCTACACCACCAGACCGGATACCCTTCATGGCGCTACCTTCATGGTGCTGGCACCGGAGCATACTCTGGCATCCAGCCTGGCTACAGATGAGACCAGGGAGGCAGTTGAGAAATACATTAATGATTCTTCTATGAAGTCCAATGTGGACCGGCTTCAGGACAAGGAAAAGACCGGCGTGTTCACTGGAACCTATGCCATCAATCCTTTAAATGGCGCTAAGGTGCCGATCTGGCTTTCTGATTATGTGCTGGCGGACTACGGTACCGGAGCCATCATGTGCGTGCCTGCTCATGATGACCGTGATTTTGAGTTTGCAAAGAAATTCAATATTCCCATCATCCAGGTAATTGCCAAGGATGGAAAGGAAATTGAGAATATGACAGAAGCTTATACGGAGGCTTCCGGAACCATGATCAATTCTGGAGAGTGGAATGGCATGGAGTCGGCAGTTCTGAAAAAGGAAGCTCCCATGATCATCGAAAAGATGGGGATTGGACGCAAGACCGTTAATTATAAGCTTCGTGACTGGGTATTCTCCAGACAGCGTTATTGGGGAGAACCCATTCCCATTGTACATTGTCCCCATTGCGGCAATGTTCCGGTACCTGAGGAAGAACTTCCTCTTCGCCTGCCGGATGTAGAGTCCTATGAGCCTACCGGTACCGGAGAGTCTCCTCTGGCAGCTATTGAGGATTGGGTAAACTGCAAGTGTCCGGTCTGCGGCGCAGATGCAAAGCGGGAGACGAACACTATGCCCCAGTGGGCAGGTTCCTCCTGGTATTTCCTGCGTTATGTAGATCCTCACAATGACAAGGAGCTGGTATCCAGGGAGAAAGCGGACAAGTATCTTCCGGTAGATATGTATATCGGCGGAGTGGAGCATGCAGTACTGCACCTGCTTTATTCCAGATTTTATACCAAGTTCCTTCACGATATCGGTGTGCTGGATTTTGATGAGCCTTTTGTAAAACTGTTCAATCAGGGTATGATCACTGGCAAGAACGGTATCAAGATGAGCAAATCCAAAGGCAATGTAGTTTCGCCGGATGATCTGGTAGAAAATTACGGCTGTGATTCCCTGCGTCTCTATGAGCTGTTTGTAGGACCGCCTGAACTAGATGCAGAGTGGGACGACAGAGGGATCGACGGAGTATACCGTTTTCTCAGCCGTTTCTACAAACTGGTGATGGAGAATAAGGATAAGAATCTGGCTCCCACCAAGAAACTGGAAAAAGCCCGCCATAAAATGATCCATATGATCACGCAGCGTCTGGAGAGTTTCAGCCTGAATACGGTGATCTCCGGCTTCATGGAGAGCACCAACAATCTGACCACTCTTGCGAAAGAAGAGGGCGGTATTGACAAAGAGACTCTGGAGGCTGCCGTACTGCTTCTGGCTCCCTTTGCTCCCCATATTGGTGAAGAGCTTTGGAGCGAGCTGGGCCATAGTGACAGTGTGTTCCATCATTCCTGGCCGGAGCACAGTGAGGAGGCCATGAAGGACGATGAGGTGGAAGTTCCCGTTCAGGTAAACGGAAAGACCAGAGTGGTGATCAGTATTCCCGCAGACTGCTCCAAGGAGAAGGCTATTGCCGCAGGCAAGGCCGCGCTGGGAGATAAGCTGTCTGGAACCATTGTAAAAGAGATTTATGTGCCGAAAAAGATCATCAATATCGTGGCAAAATAGAACGTGGAACTAAAGAAGACCCGGCAAGCTTTTTTGCAGGGAAACCGTTCAGGAAAATAGAGAAGAATGACGCAGATAGAAGGGAGATTGTCTGCGTCATTCTTTTTTTGTATACAGAGGATATAAACTTTTCGTTCTTTCTCTATTTGGGCATAGGCCCATGCTTATAAGGCAAGGGGATGGATGAAAAAATACAGCGCCCCTTGTGCTTATCCGGAATAAGAAATGAAAAAAAGGGAACACTCTTCCTATGCCAGAAAGTACCGGTGCATCAAAATCTTCCCTCCCCTGTGGGCCGGTACAAGTCTGGCGCAGTAATAAGGAAGTTTGGATGAGACTGAAAGGAGCGAATGGGCACTATGATTGAATCAGATACCATAAAACTGCTGCGGGAATGCGACGCAGGGATCAAGATGGGCATGACAGCTATTGAGGATGTGCTGAAATACGTTCATGATGAAAAACTGCGGGACTGCCTTGCAGACTGCAAAGGGAAGCATGAAAAGATGAAGGAAGAGATCCAGACCCTGTTGGAGAAATACCATGATGAGGGAAAAAATCCCAATCCTATGGCAAAGGGGATGTCCTGGATGAAGACAAATGTAAAGCTGGTGATGGATGAATCGGATCAGACCATTGCAGATCTGATCACAGATGGCTGTAATATGGGTGTCAAGTCTCTGAACAGATATCTGAATCAGTACCAGGCAGCAGAAGAGAAAACAAAGGATATTGCAAAGCGCCTCATTAAGCTGGAAGAAAAGCTTTCAGAGGAGCTTCGCAGTTTCTTATAAATAATTCCGATTTCTGTATCGTGCTGCTGCTTTGCAGATCGTTGTTCCAAGAACATTTGTCTTGACGAATGAGAGAAAATCCTTTAAAATGTTTGCATGCAAACTAATCAGAAGGAGGCAGTTCATGAAAGATTATTATGTTCCTAATTCGGATATCAGTCTTTTGATTAAAAAACTGGACAATCATATCCAGCGAAAGATACATGCGTTGTATGACCGAAGAGAATTTCAGGAATGTTCCATTCTGAATATGTGGGTTTCTGATTTTCTTTTTGATATGCAGCAGCGGAACCAGGTGATCTATCAGAAGGATATCGAAGCTGAGTTTTCCATAAACCGGGCAACTGCATCAAAAATGCTGTCACTGATGGAACAGAAAAAACTGATCAGACGAACCAGTGTTATCAGTGACAGCCGCTTAAAACAGATCCAGCTAGAACCCAGAGGGCTGGAACTTCAGAAACTTTGCTGCTATATCCGGGAAGAGATAGAAAAAAGTTTGACAGCCTGTCTTACCAAGGAGGAGGCGGCACAGTTTAAGAAGCTGTGCTTGCGGATGCTGGATAAATTGTAGTTTCTAGATATAGATCTAGATTTATATCTATATAGTTTGCCTGCAAACAATGTGCCCGGCAAAACACCACTGCGGCGGACAGGAAAGAGGATGCTAAAGAGAAGGAATCCGGGGGGAGAGGTCTGCTCAAAGAAGAAGAACCAGAAAGGGAATGTTTTCTGGAAAAAGGAGGAAAAAGAAACATGTTTCAGTTACTGCTGCCTGTAATTTATCTTTCATTTATCAGTTTGGGATTGCCGGATTCTCTGCTGGGGGCTGCATGGCCTTCCATGTATCAGCAGCTTTCCGTGCCGTTTTCTTTTGCAGGAATTCTTTCTATGATCATTGCGGTAGGAACCGTTGTCTCCAGCCTGCAAAGCCATCGGTTTACCAAACGATATGGCACCGGGAAAGTAACGGCAGTGAGTGTGCTGGTTACAGCGCTCTCGCTGCTGGGTTTTTCGTTCAGTCATTCTTACTGGCTTCTGTGCCTGTGGGCAGTTCCCTATGGTCTTGGGGCAGGAGGTGTAGATGCCTCTTTGAATAACTATGTTGCCCTGCACTACAAAAGCCGCCATATGAGCTGGCTCCATTGTATGTGGGGCATTGGCGCTTCCCTGGGGCCTGCAGTGATGGGGGCTGCGCTGGCGAATGGAGGAAAATGGAATGCGGGCTATCGGTATATTGGGATCCTTCAGATCATCCTGACTGTGCTTCTGTTTTTCAGCCTGCCTCTTTGGAAGAAGGATGGAGAAAAGCAGCAGGAGCAGATGGGTACGGAACAGGAGCCGGAAGCTCTGTCTTTGAGGAAGATTATAAAAAGAAAGGGTATAAAAGAAGTAATGATCGCTTTCTTTTGTTATAGTGCCATTGAACAGACTGCTGGATTGTGGGCAAGCAGTTATTTTACTCTAAACTATGGCTTGTCGGCAGAAAAGGCGGCAGGATATGCCAGTTTGTTTTTTGTAGGGATCACGGTAGGAAGAGGAATCAGCGGGTTTATTACCATAAAGCTGTCGGACAGTCAGATGGTGCGCCTGGGACAAGGACTGATCCTGGCAGGAATCCTGCTTCTGTTTTTGCCGTTTTCTTCCGCTTGTGCCATTCCGGGATTGATTTTTATAGGATTGGGCTGTGCCCCGGTTTATCCCTGCCTGATCCATTCTACTCCGGCTTTTTTTGGCAGGGATTATTCTCAGTCTGTGATTGGATTACAGATGGCCAGCGCCTATGCAGGCACCTGTCTGATGCCTCCCTGTTTTGGTATTCTGGCAGAGCAGTTCCATGTGACTTTACTGCCCTGGTATCTGTTTGCACTGCTGTTGCTGATGATGGGATCCTATGGCGTACTTTTAAAAAAGTGTCAGAAAAAGGTTTTCACGGAGGGATGGAATATTGTAAAATAAGAAAAAGGAAAGCCTGCAGAAAATGGGATTTTCTGATCTGGGTTTGAAGCATTGGATAAACTATAATGGAACAGACAGAGAAACGGAAACAGAGAAAGGAACTGGAAGAGATGGACAGAGAAACAGAAAAAATCATGGAGGACAGAGAACAGGCAGGGGGAAAACCACTGGAGAACAACTACGAAAAACAGGTGGAGGCAGCAAGAAAATTATTTTTGACTTACGATCAGGAGGGGATGGCAGAGAAATTTCATCTGGAGCTGGATACGGAGTATCTGTATCTGGAATTTGTATCTCAGATGTTCCGTATTTCAAGAGACACAGGGGCAGTGGAGTACAGACTGGAAAAATCAGGCGGGCATTATGTGCCTTGCCGCAGCTTTGAGGCAGTTATGACTCTCTATGATATGCTGTGCTATTCCAAAGAGCCGCCTGTTCTTGCAGGAGAGTGGTGCGCCCTTCACTCGCTTCAGGTGACCATGAGCAGTCCGAGTGCAGATACCTTTACTCAGAAGTATGCCGATTTTTTTGCGGGAAAGACGGAAAAACTGAAAAAAGTATTGGAGATCCTTGGCAGCCGTGCGCCTTCCATCCGCGCAGGAGCGGATATATGGGGGCAGATTCCGGTTTTTCCCTTTTTTCCTGTCCAATTTCGATTTTGGGAGGAAGATGAAGAATTTCCTTCCAAGATCCAGCTTTTATGGGATAGAAATTCCCTAAGATTTCTGCATTTTGAAACACTTTACTATGTGCAGGGATATCTGATGGAGAAGATAAAAAAGATGCTTCAGGATGAGAACATTGTTCTTTAGCAATGAAAACAGGAAAGACGGCAGGGAAACAACCCGCCTCAGGCGGAGAAGTCTGCAGGCAGACTTCTTTTGGACCGGAATGAAACAGCAGCGCTTTACAGCAGTTTTTTTGCAATGGCCTCCGCTGTTGCGGATCGGGACTGGGAAAACAGCTCCGGCTCTTTGATACAAAAACCATAGAATAAACATTCAATGAGAAACAGCTGCCCTACCTTTGCAGCAATGGAACCGGACTGCAGAGGGCTTTCGTTATAACCGCAAAGCAGCGTGACAGCCGAAAATTCGGCAGCTCTGGACTTCGGAAAGTGGGTGATCAGAATCACCGGAATCTTTCTGGCTCTGGCTAACTGCATCACATCCTCCATATCCTTGGTAGAACCGGAGTAGGAGAAGAACAGGATAGCATCCTCGGAAGTGGCCAGAGAGGTGGACATGACCTGCATGTGGGAATCGGAAATATGGACAAATTTTGAGCTGGCAGTTGAGAATCTGGCCCAGGCCTCCATAGCCATTACCATGCTTCCGCCATGACCGAAGCAGTACACGCGCCTGGCATGAAAGAGAATATCTACTGCTTGAGCGACGGACTCCTCATCCAACAGCTCCAGCGTTTCATTTAGGGAAACCAGATTGGAGGCATGGAGTTTATGAAAAATGGTATCCAGGCTGTCTGAAGGGGTGATGGTCTGGGGGGAATCCGTGGGATCTCCCAGATCCGTGATACGGTCCGATTTTGCCAGGGCCACCTTAAAATCGTTGTAGCCGGAAAGTCCCAGGCTTCGGCAGAAACGGGTGATAGTGGCCTCAGATACCCCGCTGTTTTCCGCCAGCGTGGAGATAGACAGGTATTGGGCTTCCGTACTGTGTTTAAATACATAATCTGCCAGTTTCTTTCCGGATTTTGTGAAGGAATGGTATTGCTCTGTGATAGCTTCCAGTATATTTCCGGTCAAATTGATAACCTCCTTTAAATGAATCTGATAATCCTAGGATCAAAATAACATATCAACGTACGTATCAAAATACATATCAATCAATAGAAAGTATACACCTTAAATCCTCCGGCGTACAGCTGGGCGTTCCAAAATGGAAGGGAAAACAAAAGTTAGTATTGATGAAGCACAGAGGCTCCCAGCATACCTGCCCGGTTGCCAAGTTCTGCCCGGCGCAGCTTTACATGGCGGAAACTGGGCATAATATTGCGGTACAATTTTGTCTGAATCTGTTCCAGCACATAGGGCTGTTCCATTACCCCGCCGCCCAGGATGAGACAGGAAGGATTCATCATGTGAGTGACTGTCACAAGCCCCCAAACGATCTCGTCGATCCAATGGTCGATGACCTTCCGGACTCCCGGCTCCTGGATCCTTGAAAAGACCAGCCGTCCGTTGATGAGAGAGGAATCGAATTCCATGGCCCGCTTCACCAGGGCAGTGGCAGATGCATATTTTTCATAGCAGCCGGAATAAAAATCTGCTTCCGGATTCCGCATTTCCGGATGGGTGACCATTGCTCCAAATTCACCGGCAGAGCAGCTGCTTCCGGAATAAAGCTGACCATTTAGATACAGTGCGCCGCCGACCCCGGTGCCGTAGGTGAGGCAGGCGAAATTTTTTTCTTCACGGCCTGCACCGTAAACGGCTTCTCCAAGGGCTGCAGCGTTCACATCGTTTTCCACAGACACAGGCACTCCAAACGCTTCCTTCAGGATGCAGGCAAGGGGCGTACCGGTATAACCGGGAATATTCTGATTCGCATAAATAATGGAGCCTTTTTGGGGATCCACCTGTCCGGCAGTGCTGATCCCAATGCGGTCAAAAGAACTTTTTTTCTGATAGGAAGTGATCAGTTCCTTTGCCTTCTCTACTACATGAGCGCCTCCAAGGGAGGCCTCCGTAGGAGTCTCCTGTTCCATAAACAGTGTGCCGTCCTGACAAATGGCAGATTTGATTGCTGTTCCGCCGATATCCAGTACCATGATCTTCATATTGTAATTCCTCCGTGTATGTTCCCCTCCGCCATGGAGCACTCCCCATGACAGGACAGGCTGATGATCAACCGCCGTACTGTGCATCTTCCGGGCCGTATCTGTTCTGCTTTTCCGGAATACAGCACATTTTCTGAAAATATTTTATCACAGAAAGCTTCTGTTTTCAAATGGAATGTAATAAATTTTCAAATTAAAAATAAAATGAAAATATTTTTTAAAAAACTATTGACAAATACTATGGGGAAAGTTAGAATGGATATATGAAATGTGCATAACACTGATGATCCGGAGCTTGGTGGGTATGCAGCAAAATAATGGCGGAACGTACATAGTGAGGCAGAAAAACCGCCGCTCATAATAAGAAAGAGAGGGTTTTATTTATGAAGCATCGCAGAATTTTAGCACTGGCGCTGGCAGCAGGGATGATCCTTCCCACAACTGCTTTTGCAGAGGAGACTACAGACATTACACTTTGGACTTATCCCATTGGAAAATGGGGAGATGCAGCTACCGTTGACGGACTGATCGCAAACTTTAAGGAAGCACATCCTGAGATTAATGTGACTGTGGAATACCTGGACTACACCAATGGTGACGATCAGGTGAATACCGCTATCGAAGGCGGACAGGCACCGGATATCGTTTTGGAAGGACCGGAGCGTCTGGTGGCTAACTGGGGTGCCAAGGGATTGATGGTAGATCTGTCTGATCTGTGGACAGATGAAGCAAAAGAAGCGATCTACGATTCTGTAGAAGCTGCCTGCCAGAACAATGACGGTGTATTTTATGAGTATCCGTTGTGTATGACTGCACACACCATGGCAGTGAATAGAGATATGTTTGAGGCAGCAGATGCGCTTCAGTATCTGGATGAGGAGACCCGCACCTGGACGACTGAGAATTTTGTAAAAGCAGTAGAAGCTCTGAAAGCTTATGGCCAGGAAAATGTAGCTGCCGTTTACTGCGGAGGCCAGGGTGGAGATCAGGGTACCCGCGCTCTTGTAAACAATCTGTACGGAGGTACCTTTACCAATCCGGAGCACACAGAGTATACTGCAAACAGCGAAGAGAACATTAAGGCTCTGGAGCTGTTAGCTTCCACCGAAGGCATTAACTTTGATGCTTCTCTGGTAGGCGGAGACGAGATCAACCTGTTCTGCAACGGCACTCTGGCAATGGCATTCTGCTGGAACGTAGCTCAGGAGAACAATAACAAAGATAATATTGCTTTTGATGTCCTGCCGATGGCATTCCCCACAGAGAGCGGCGATCCTCAGCTCTGCGGCGGTATCTGGGGCTTTGGTATCTTTGATAACGGAGATGAGGCTAAGATCCAGGCTGCAAAGACCTTCATCGACTTTATGGCAAATGATGAGGCTCAGGTGGTTGAGAGCGTGAAGGCTTCCAGCTACTGGCCGGTGAAGACCTTTGGAAACATCTACGAAGGCGATGAGTTGATGACTGAATACGCTACCTTCGTTCCCTTTATGGGTGATTACTACCAGGTAGTAGGCGGATGGGCAGAGGCTCGTACCGCATGGTGGAATATGCTTCAGCAGATCGGTTCCGGTGCAGAAGTTCCTGCAGCAGTAGAAGAGTTTGTAACTACCGCAAATGCAGCAGCTGCACAGTAAGGAAGTAATATAGGAGGCTGTCGCAAAATAAGAGCGAATGGATTTCTGGCATCCGTGTGCGTCCGGTTCCCGGTATATGGGATGGGTATGCTGCATGGATGTTCAGAAAATCCTCTGTTTTATTTTGCGGCAGTCTCTTTTTTGAGGGATAACAGATGCCCGGGATTTTGTTCGTCCATCGGGGCCACTGTTGGAAGGAGGAAGTATTTTGGCTGAGAGCAAAAAGATGAGCAGAGCCCTGGCACGTCGGGAGACGATGGCCGGCTATGCATTTATGATCCCCAGTTTGATTTTCTTTCTGGGCTTTGTAATCTATCCTATGATTCAGTGTGTGTTCACCAGTTTTTTTGATTCCACCATGAACCGGGAGGATATTTTTATTGGTTTCAGAAACTATGTGGATCTGTTTAATGACAGTGTTTTCCGGGGAGCTTTGGTGAATACCATCATTATCGTGGTAGTATCCGTTCCGGTAGTCTGCATTTTTTCTCTTTGGGTAAGTTCTGTGATCTACAATCTGAAGGGCCCCCTTTGTTCCGTTTTCCGCTGTGTTTTTTACCTGCCTGTGGTAACCGGTTCTGTGGCAGTTACAGTGGTTTGGAAATGGATGTTTAACAATTACTACGGAATTTTTAACTATGTAGGAAAGTCGATCGGTGTGCTGGATAAAAATATTAACTGGCTGGGAGATGAGAAGTTTGCCCTGGCTTGTATTATTTTGATCCTGATCACCACTTCAGTGGGACAGCCCATTGTTCTCTATGTGTCAGCCCTAAACAATGTGGACCAGAGCCTGGTGGAAGCAGCTCAGGTGGACGGCGCCACCAAATTTCAGTGTTTCTGGAAGATCAAGTGGCCTCAGATCATGCCTACTACGCTGTACATACTGGTGATCACCACGATCAACAGCTTCCAGTGCTTCGCGCTGATTCAGCTTTTGACCAGCGGCGGTCCCAACCACAGCACAGACACTATCATGTACTATATTTATTACAATGCATTTAAGCTGTATAAGTACGGTTACGGCAATGCTATGGGCGTAATTCTGGCCATCATCATTGCTGTTCTCTCCGGAATTCAGTTTAAGATGGCAAAAACTGATTAGGAAGGAGGAAAAGCAGATGAAAACCAAATTTAACCGTTCTACCTGTTATAAAGTCGTATCAATCCTTATAATCACCATTCTGGCAATCGGCTTTGCGTTTCCTCTTTACTGGATCATTACCGGATCCTTTAAAACCGCATCAGCCATCAATGCCACAACACCTCAGTGGTGGCCTCAGGAATGGGTTCTGGATAATTATCAGAAGCTGTTCAGCCGTCAGCTTGCCCCGCTGTGGGAGATACATGTTCCCTTTACCAAGATAGTCTTTGCAGGACCCGAAGTGCCGGCAGCGATCCGCTGGCTGATCAATACCGTCTTTATGGCGCTGGCCTCCATGGTCTTGACCTGTGCAACGGCAGCGATGGCAGGTTATGCGCTGGCAAAGAAGCGGTTCTGGGGCAGAAGTATTGTATTCACCCTGATCGTATGTGCCATGGCTCTTCCCAAACAGGTGATCCTGATCCCCCTGCTTCGGGAAATGTCTTCTCTTCAACTGTATAATACAATCTGGGCTGTGATCTTTCCCATTGTGGGCTGGCCCTTTGGTGTATTTTTGATCAAGCAGTTTGCGGAGGGCATTCCGGGGGAGATGATGGAGGCAGCCCGGATAGACGGGGCAAGTGAGTGGAAGACCTTTTCTTCCGTAGCGCTTCCGCTGATCAAGCCTGGGATCGGCGCGCTGGCTATTTTCACCTTTATCAGCTCCTGGAATGATTACTTCATGCAGCTGATCATGCTGAGCAGTACCAGCAATCTTACGATTTCTCTTGGTATTGCCAAGCTTCAGGCAGAGAATGCTACGGATTTCGGACTGATTATGGCTGGAGCGGCCCTGGCGGCGATTCCCATTATCATTATTTTCCTGATCTTCCAGAAATATTTTACAAAGGGAATTACCATGGGCGCTGTAAAAGGCTGATTTTAAGATAGGAGGAATATACAGTGAAAAAAGAAGAACTTTTTGAAAAAATAAAGGGAAAATTGATTATTTCCTGTCAGGCACTTCCGGGAGAGCCGCTGTATGTGGAAGAAAAATCTATCATGTATCTGATGGCAAGAGCAGCCAAGCAGGCAGGAACACCGATGATCCGTACCTGCAGTGTGCGGGATGTGATAGCAATTAAAGAAGAGACAGGGCTTCCGGTGATCGGACTGATCAAAATCCAATATGGAGGTTTTGAAAGTTACATTACGCCTACTATGAAAGAAGTAGATGAACTGGTAGAAGCAGGAGCAGATGTGATTGCTTTTGACTGTACGGAACAGAAGCGGGGAGACGGAAAAACCACCAGTCAGTTTATCCGGGAGGTACGGGAAAAATATCCGGATGCGGTGCTGATGGCAGATATTTCCACCTACGAGGAAGGCGTCAACGCCTGGAAGCTGGGGGTAGATATGGTGGGTACCACCATGAGCGGTTATACCAGCTATACACCGAAACTTGCAGGGCCGGATTATGAACTGGTAAAGAGACTTTCAGAAACGGTAGATATTCCGGTGATCGGAGAGGGAAGAGTCCACTATCCGGATCAGGCTGTAAAAATGTTAGAGTCCGGTGCATTTGCAGTGGTGGTAGGCGGAGCTATTACCCGTCCGCTGGAGATCGCCCAGCGTTTTATGAAAGCAATCCAGGAAAACTCATAGGAGACAGGCACCGAAAGGAGAAAAAGACAGAAATGAGTATTGAAAAATATCAGGGGATTATCCCGGCGTTTTACGCATGCTACGATGAAAACGGGGAGATCAGCGGAGAGCGGACGGAGCAGCTGACAGAGCATTTGATGAAAAAAGGTGTGAAGGGACTGTATGTAGGAGGCTCCTCTGGAGAATGTATCTATCAGAGCGTGGCTGACCGGAAAAAGACTCTGGAGCATGTTATGAAGGTGGCTAAGGGAAAACTTACGGTGATCGCCCATGTGGCCTGTAACAACACTGCTGACAGCTGTGAGCTGGCTGCCCATGCAGAGAGTCTGGGAGTGGACGCTATTGCAGCGATACCTCCCATCTATTTTCACCTGCCGGAGTATGCCATTGCAGAATACTGGAATGACATTTCCGCGGCAGCGCCCAATACAGATTTTGTGATCTACAATATTCCACAGCTGGCGGGAGTAGCCCTTACTATGCCGCTGTTCCGGAAAATGAAGGAGAATCCCAGAGTGCGGGCGGTAAAGAACAGTTCCATGCCGGTGCAGGATATCCAGATGTTTAAGATGGAAGGCGGAGAGGACTTTGTAGTGTTCAATGGCCCGGATGAGCAGCTGGTATCTGGGCTTGCCATGGGAGCAGACGGGGGGATCGGCGGAACCTATGCTGTAATGCCGGAACTGTATATAAAGATCATGGAGCTTGTGAAGGCAGGCAGAGTGGCAGAAGCCAGAGAGATTCAGTATGAGGCTGACCAGATTATCTATGAAATGTGTTCCTGCCATGGAAATCTCTATGCAGTGATGAAGGAGATCCTTAAGATCAGAGAGGGCTTAGACATCGGAGGCGTAAGGAAACCGCTTCCTTCCTTGGCAGAAGCAGATATTTCTACTGTAAAGAGATGCGCGGACAGAATTACAGAGGCAGTAAAAAAATTTGGCTAAAGAGGGCGGCATTATGAAAAAACATATTCTGTGCTTTGGAGATTCCAATACCCATGGATATCAGGCAGAAAACGATGGACGCTTTGATGAGGATCAAAGGTGGACCTGTCTGCTCCAGAAAAAGCTGGGGGAAGAATATCTGATCCTGGAAGAGGGCTTAAGCGGCCGTACCACCAGTTTTGAGGATCCTTTGTATGAAGGTCTTTCCGGGGTGGAATATATTCGCCCCTGCCTGCTCACCCATGAGCCAGTGGATCTTCTGATCATCATGCTGGGCACCAATGACACCAAGGAGCGGTTTGGCGCATCTTCCGCCTGTATTGCTCTTGGACTCCGGCGGCTGGTGGAGAAGGCTTTGGCTGTGAAAGACTGCTGGAGAGACGGAAAGCCTAATATCCTTCTGGTGACTCCCCAGAATATTGGGAAAGAGTATGAGCAGACCTATGTAGCGTCTACCATGGGAGCGGGCTGCGCAGAAAAGTCTCAGGGACTTGCCGGGGAGTATGAAGCTCTTGCAAAACTTTTGGGTTGCGCATATCTGGATGCCAATCAGGCCGTACTGGCCGGGCCCAATCAGGTGGATTATATGCATCTGACCGCAGAGGGACACAGCCAGCTGGCAGACGCCCTGGAAAAAAAGGTGCGGAGCATTTTTGAAGGAAACGCTCAAGCGCTGACAGAGTAAAAAATTGAAAAAGGCTGCTGCAAAATAGTATGCCTGACGGATTTTCAAAGTGTTTTTAAACAAAACACCGGAAAAGAGCTTGTCGGGTACAATTTGCAGCAGCCTTTTTAAGAATAGAAGTTGCCTGTAAAAACGGACTGTTATCTGTCTGTCATTCCACCAGTTCAATGCCTGAGATGTCCGGCTCAATAGCCATAGAGTAATTGGTATAATATACAACAAATCCGGGCTTTGCCCCATTGGGCTTTTTAACATGCTTCTTTTCAATGTAGTCGATCTCTACTTTAGAGGAACTGCGGTTTTTGGAGTAATAGGCAGCAAGCCTGGCGGCATCCTCGAAGGTAGAATCCGGAAGCTCATCTCCTCTGGTTTTTACCACCACATGGGAACCGGGGGCGCCTTTGGCATGGAACCACCAGTCATTGCCGGAGGCAAATTTAAAAGTGAGCTCATCATTTTGAAAATTATTTTTTCCTACATAAATATCATATCCATCACAGGAGCGGTAGTGGAAGGGACGGGAGGTGATTTTCACTTTCTTGCCGGTATAACGGCGGCGGATGTATCCTGCATCCATCAGCTCTTCCTTCACCTGGACCAGATCTTCCTCAGAGAGGGCCAGATCCAAAAAGGTCTGAACAGATTCTAACTGATCCAGATCTGCCTTTGTTTCAAGAGTCAACTCTGTCAGCGCTTCATAGGTGCGCTTTAATTTGGTGTACTTGTCAAAGTACCGTTTGGCATTTTCTCCCGCAGTCATGGTTTCATCCAGAGGGATGGATACCTCTTCATTGGTATAGTAATTCAAGGCTTTTAAAGATCTGGCTCCAGGCTCGGCGTTGTAGCCGTAGGTGTGGAGCAGTTCTCCGTAAATTCTGTATTTTTCTCTTTTTTCCGTATCTTTTAGCTGACGCAGCTGCAGATCGTATTTTTTTCTGGTGCGGTCTAAAGCCGTACCTACAATCCTGCGCAGATCCTGGGACTTCTGACGGATCCTTGTAACCGTATTTCTCATGGCAAAGAACTGCTCCAGCATACTGGAAAAGGAAGGGCAGTCCTCGGACTCACAGTCCTCATACATGGACAGATGGAAGGGAGAAAATTCCACCGGAGTGCGGGAACCGTCATAGATGATGTTGGGAGAAAAGCTTCCTTCTGCTACATCCTCCATTATATGTGCAAAAATGTGATACAGGTGGATCTGCCCCAGTTCCGGGATGGAGCCTGCGCTCTGATCGGATTCAAGGGAGGCCCGGTGGCAAAGTTCCTCTGCGATCACCGGGCTGATCCCGGTGTAGGAGGTGTACAGAGCCTTGGAAAGGGGCATGGGGCGGGAAAAAACATGACGGATAAATTCTTCCTCGCTGGTATGGAGAGGATCCAGTTTTTCCTGGGTATTGGGAATAAAATATTTCCGACCGGGCAGAACCTCCCGGACGGAACTGGTTTGGGCGGAAATGTGCTTGATGCTGTCAATGATGGTGTCGTTTTCATCACAAAAGATAAGATTACTGTGTTTTCCCATCAGCTCCAGGATCAGCTGTTTTTTTCGAAGATCTCCCAGGTCATCGTAATGTTCAATCTCAAAATGGATGATCCGCTCCAGTCCCGGCTGCCAGACACGGGTAATCTTTCCGCTTCCGATATGCTTGCGCAGAAGCATACAGAAATTGGGGGCAGTCAAAGGCCCCTGTTTGTTGGTCTCTGTTCTATAAATAAAGGGAAGGCTGGCGCTGGCAGACATGAGCAGGCGGATCTGGGTCCTGTTGCTTCCTTTAAAAGTGATCAGCAGCTCATCATTTTCCGGCTGTGCAATCTTATTGATTCGGGCGTCTGTCAGAAGAGAGGATAACTCCCTTACTATGCCGGCTACGGTGATTCCATCTAAAGCCATATTGTTTGCATCTCCTTGTGTTGTAGTATCCAGGCTGTTCTTTTTACAGCTTCTTGCATCATACCATGAAGCAGCGGAAAAAACAATTAGAATTGTCATTGACTGGAAAATGCAGATGGATTATAATGAATTCATTATGGACAACTATGTAATTCAGACAGGAGGCACCATATGATCAAAAGTATGACGGGGTTTGGCCGGGGGGAGAACCTGCAGGCAGACCGGAAATTTACCGTCGAGATAAAGGCAGTGAACCATCGTTATTTCGATGTAAATATTAAGATGCCCAAGAAACTGGGCTTTTTTGAAGCATCTGTGCGTAATACATTAAAGAACTATATTCAGAGGGGAAAGGTGGATGTGTTCATCACCTATGAAGACTATACGGATACCAATTTTTCCCTGAAGTACAATGAGACCGTAGCAGAGGAATATTTGAAGCATTACCGCAGTATGGCCAATACCTTTGGGCTGAGAGATGATGTGACAGTATCCGTGCTTGGACGCTGTCCGGAGGTATTTACGCTGGAGGAACAGACGGTGGATGAGGAGGAGATCTGGACCGGTCTGAACAAGGCGCTGGTAACGGCCTGTGAGCAGTTTGTGGAAGCACGCATCCGAGAGGGGGAGCATCTGAAAGAGGATCTTCTGGAAAAGCTGAATCACATGAGAGAAAATGTTTCCCTGGTGGAGCAGCGGTATCCGGGGATCATTGAGGAATATCGGAAAAAACTGACGGAGAAGGTACATGAGCTTCTGGGGGATTCGCAGATGGATGAGTCCCGTCTGGCAGCAGAGGTAGTGCTCTTTTCGGACAAGATCTGTACAGACGAGGAGACTGTGCGGCTGCGCAGCCACATTGACACCATGAAGTCAGCTCTGCTGGAAGGGGGAAGTGTGGGAAGAAAGCTGGACTTTATTGCCCAGGAGATGAATCGGGAGGCCAATACGATACTGTCGAAGGCCAATGATCTTACCACTTCCAATGTTGCCATTGATCTGAAGACGGAGATCGAGAAGGTGAGAGAGCAGATACAGAATATCGAGTAGAGGAAAAACATGGCAGGTTTAGTAAATATTGGATTTGGAAATATGATCAACAGTGATAAGCTGGTGGCTGTGGTCAGTCCCGATGCCGCTCCGGTGAAGCGCCTGGTTCAGAGCGCCAAGGAAAACCGGAAGGTGATCGATGCTACTCAGGGCCGCAGAACCAAGGCTGTCCTTGTGACGGAGGCGGACTATGTGGTTCTCTCTGCACTTCAGCCGGACACCATCGCCAAGCGGTTTGGGGCAGGTCTGCTCAGTGATACAGAGAATAAAATGGAAGGTGAGGAAAATTCATGAGTAAAAAGGGAATTTTAGTTGTAGTTTCCGGCTTTTCCGGTGTAGGAAAGGGAACGCTTATGAAGATGCTGGTAGAGCAGCATGACAATTATGCACTGTCCGTTTCCGCTACTACCAGGGCGCCCAGGGAAGGGGAGGAAAACGGCCGGGAATACTATTTTCATACGGTAGAAGAATTTCAGGACATGATCCGCAGACAGGAACTTTTAGAGTATGCCTGCTACTGCGGCAACTATTACGGCACACCTCTTTGCTATGTGGAGGAGATGCTGGAGCAGGGAAAGGATGTCTTTTTGGAGATCGAGCTTCAGGGGGCCATGAAGATCCGGGAAATGTATCCGGAAGCGCTGCTTTTGTTTGTGATGCCGCCCAGCGCCCAGGAACTGTACCGGCGTCTTGCAGGCCGGGGGACGGAAAGTCCGGAGGTGATCGCAGCCAGACTCCGGAGAGCTGGAGAAGAGGCAGAGGGAATTGAAAACTACGATTATGTGGTGATCAATGACCAGCTGGAAGTATGCGCAGAGGAGATGCACCGGCTGATCATGTCTCAGCATCTTCTGGCGGAAAGAAACCTGGAGTTTATTGATAAGGTGAGAAAAGAAGTACGACAGTTTTTAACTAAATAGCGCTGTTCATTATTATTATAATTAACAATTAACAGATAATGCAAAGAAATATATTTCATTTTAGAAAGGGGAACAAATTATGTTGCATCCATCTTACACAGATTTAATGAAAGTCGTAAACAGTGAGGTTGAACCGGGAGAAACTCCGGTGGTAAACAGCCGTTATTCCATCGTTATGGCTACTGCAAAGCGGGCCCGTCAGATCATCGGAGGCCAGGCGTCTGTGACTCCAGAGCAGGCAGCAAAGCCTTTATCTACCGCTGTGGCTGAGCTGAATGCAGGAAAGATCAAGATCATGCCGGAGCTTTCTGAGGAGGAGTTAGAGGAGCTTCGTCTGAAAGAGGGCCAGGCAGCAGAGGAGCATATAGAAGAGGCTGTTTTGGAGGCGGAAGAGGAGAGCGCAGCCGAGGCTGCGGAGAGTGCTGCAGAGGAAGCCTAAGATTTCCACGGAGGTTTTTATGGAAGAGATAAAGGGATTTCGAAGAAATTTTATTATCCTCTCTGTGTTTTATGTGATCGCAGGGGTAGTTCTGCTTTTTTGGCCTGCCATGTCCATTGAGCTGTTCTGCAGAGTGCTGGGCATCGGGCTTCTTATTGTGGGATTCGCCCATGTGATCATTTATTTTACAAAAGATCACATGATGAATATCATGCAGATGGATCTGGTAATCGGAGTGCTGTGTGTGTCTTTCGGCGCTTTTTTACTGCTGCATCCGGATTTTGTGGAGGCAGTGATGCCCTTCGCAGTGGGAATCCTGCTGCTGATGGGAGCCATCGTAAAACTGCAGAATGCCATTGACATGCGGCGGCTGAAATTTCAGCACTGGAATGTTCTGCTGATCTTTTCCATCGTTATGATGGTCTTGGGAGCACTGCTGATCTACAATCCGTTCTCCGGAGAGCTTCTGATCGTACTGATCGGCATTTCTCTGATTTTGGACGGGGCAGTCAATATTGTGAGCACACTGTGTATTGCTCAGCGGATAAAAAAATTAAACCGCCAGGGCGGGGGGGACAGAGGCATAGTGGATATGCCGGTAACCCAGGAGACAAAAAAACAGGAACTGGAGATTAGAAAATGAAGATTTTGTTTATCTCTCTGGGCTGTGACAAAAATTTGGTAGACTCCGAAAAAATGCTGGGTCTTTTGGATGAGAAGGGCTATTGCATGACGGACGATGAGACGGCAGCAGATGTGATCGTGATTAACACCTGCTGCTTTATCAATGATGCCAAAGAAGAGAGTGTCCAGACGATCTTGGAGATGGCGGAGTACCGCAAAAACGGGAATTGCAAGGCACTGATCGTTACAGGATGTCTGGCTCAGAGATATCAGAAGGAAATCACAGAGGAGATCCCGGAGGTGGATGCTGTTTTAGGGACCACGTCCTATGATAAGATTTTGGAGGCTATTGAGAATGCGCTGAAAGGGCAGGTCTACGAACGGTTCGAGGATATTCAGCGTCTGGCGCTTCCGGAAGGAAAACGGCTTCTTACCACAGGGGGACATTATGCCTACTTAAAGATAGCAGAGGGCTGCAATAAACACTGTACCTACTGCATTATCCCGAAGGTACGGGGGAATTTCCGCAGCGTTCCCATGGAACAGTTAGTGACAGAGGCAGAGTCCCTGGCCAGGGAAGGGGTGAAGGAACTGATCCTGGTGGCTCAGGAGACCACCCTCTACGGAACAGATCTGTATGGAGAGAAGTCCCTTCATACACTGATACGCAGGCTTTGTGCAATTCAGGGGATCCGTTGGATTCGGGTTTTATACTGCTATCCGGAAGAAATCTATGAAGAACTGATCCAGACTATGAAGGAGGAGCCCAAGTTCTGCCATTATCTGGATCTTCCCATCCAGCATGCCAGCGATGGAATATTGCGGCGCATGGGACGCCGCACCACCAGGAAGGATCTGGAGCAGATAATCGGAAGACTGCGGGAGGAGGTGCCGGATATCATTCTCCGCACCACGCTGATCACAGGCTTTCCGGGTGAGACAGAAGAACAGCATCAGGAACTGATGGAATTTGTGGATCAGATGGAATTTAATCGCCTTGGAGTATTTACCTACTCTCCGGAGGAGGACACTCCGGCAGCTTCCATGGCTGAGCAGATACCGGAGGAGGTAAAGCAGCGGAGGCGGGATGAACTGATGGAGCTGCAGCAGGAGGTGGCTTTTGACCTGGCTGAGGATATGGTGGGACAGAGCGTCTGGGCTATGATCGAAGGACAGGTGTCCGGGGAAAATGCCTATGTAGCCAGAACCTACGGAGATGCTCCGGGAGTGGACGGATATCTGTTTATCAATACCGACGAGGTGCTGGTGACGGGAGATTTTGCGAAAGTAAAGATTACCGGAGCCTGCGAATATGATCTGATAGGAGAATTGGAAAAATGAAGATGAATGTGCCGAATTTTCTTACGATACTGCGGATGTGTATGGTTCCGGTGTTTGTAATATTTATGCTGGCAGATGTGCCGGGGCCCTCGGATCAGTATATAGCTGCCGTCCTGTTTATTCTTGCCAGCATAACAGACTGGCTGGACGGTTATCTGGCCAGAAAGAACCATCAGGTGACGGTGTTTGGCAAATTTATGGATCCTTTGGCAGACAAGCTTCTGGTATGCTCTGCACTGATCTGCCTGATCGAACTTGGCAGGATCCCAAGCTGGGTTGTTATTATCATTGTGGGGCGGGAGTTTATCATCAGCGGTTTTCGTCTGGTGGCAGCAGAGCGTGGAATTGTGATCGCTGCCAGCTACTGGGGAAAATTCAAGACGGTTTCCCAGATGATCATGGTAATCCTGCTGCTGTTTGATTTCGGCGGTGTTTTCACCACCATCAGCCAGATTTTCATTTTCCTGTCCGTACTCCTTACCGTTATCTCACTGGCGGATTATATTTACAAAAACAGGAATGTCCTAAAGGATGTGCGCTGACAGCGGCGTCTTTTGATGGATTCGGCCCGGAAATTTAACAGGGATCATTTAGATACATACAGGGAGGCGGAAAGTATGACGGATGAGAGGGTGGGAGAACTTCTGAATATTCTGCGAACAAGAGGGGAGACGATCACCACCGTAGAATCCTGTACCGGCGGACTTCTGGCAGGGAGGATCACAGATATTCCTGGCAGCTCAGAGGTGTTTCACAGAGGCTTTGTCACCTACTGTGATGAGGCCAAGTCGCAGATGGTGGATGTAAAGGAGGAAACTCTGGCAGCTTATACAGCGGTCAGTCCCCAGACGGCAGAAGAGATGGCACTTGGGGGCGCTGTCAAAGCCGGGGCTTCGGCCTGCCTGTCGGTCACCGGATATGCAGGCCCTCCCGCAGGCCCAGAAGACACTTCAGCAGGACTGGTGTACATCGGCTGCTTTTACGGAGGGAGAGTCTCTGTAAGAGAACTGCATTTGTCGGGAGGCCGCAGGCAGATCCGGCAGAAGGCTGTGGAGGAAGCGCTGAAGCTTTTGCAGGAGTGTCTGAACACCCGGGCCAGAGGGTAAGCTTCCGAAGGCCACACAGAAGGTCTGAGGAAAACCGCATTTTCAGGGAATGGTGCGTCAGCGTTTCATGGTGCGCAGCATTCCCATCATTTTGTCAATTTTCCGAATTTCCTTCGGGGACTTTCCTGCTTTTAAAGCACTGATGATCGCCTCTGATTCATCGGAAGAAAAATTTATGGTTCCCCCTTTCTGAGAGGAAAGGGACATTAAAAAAGGCAGCAGATCTGATTGCTTTTTTTCTTTGGCCTGATTTGCCATAGACAGAAGCGTCTGCAGCTTGGCCGGATCAATGTTATTGAGGCCAGGGTTGCTGGTCCATTTTTCATCACTCATCTTCATCATCTCCCATTTCTGACATCATTGTGAAAACCTCCATGGTGGTAAAAAGGTTGGCCATCTGATCCATCATTTCCCGCTCTCCCTCATCACAGTATTCCCGAAGATCAGAGAACATCTGAGCAAGACTGAAGTCTTCCTGTCCTGCAGTGCAGGACTGGAGCTGATTTTGCCCTGCTGAAAAAAAGGACATGACATTCTGAAGCTCCAAAAACTTCACATAACAGGAGAGAAATCCCTGCCGTTCCCTGGGAAGGTAGGGGATCACAGCCTTGAAAAGCTGCAGGTGGCTGCGGTTGGCAATCTGATCGATGGCGGTAAGCATAGATACCTCAGAAGGTTTTTCTTTAGTCTATGCAGGAAGGCAGGAAAAAATGACAGCAACGGAAAAGGAAAGGTACCCTCAGGGAAGAACTCCCATATGCTAGATTACAGGAGAAAATTCAAATCTCCTGGAAAGAAAGTAAAAAATCAGGAAACAGGACTCTGGCATATGCAGATGCCATTCAAAGCGAAGCTATGCGCGATGCCGGAGGCCGATATAAGGAGGAATTTCACATGGCAACCAGGCTGGTAATTGAGGGGAATGCCTTTTATGAGATAGATGAGGACTGTATGAAAAGGAGGGAACAGAAGGAAAGGGAACAGGCGCCTATGAGCCAGAACCAGAGAAGGCAGACGGGCGGCGATCCGGCTGCCCTGGGAAGAGAGGCAGGCGCGCAGAGAGGCCCGTAGGGCTTTTTTGGAGAAACAGGATCATCAACTGCCTTTAAAATTCGTTTTTTCAAAAAAGCTATTGACTCTTACGCTGTGTCATAGTTTAAAGTACATTTATCAAGAGGAGGGAAATGCAAATGATGACAGTAAATGAAGTAAGCAAATTGGCCGGAGTGAGTATACGCACTTTGCAGTATTATGATACTATAGGACTTTTGCCTCCAACGGAGTATACAGAAGCTGGGTATCGGCTGTATGACGATACAGCCATGGAACGACTGCAGCAGATTTTACTGTTTCGGGAGCTTGAATTTCCGTTAAAGGAAATTAAGAGGATCATAGATGCTCCAAATTTTGACAGAAAGAAGGCGCTGGAACAGCAAATTCAGCTGCTTATGATGAAAAAGGAACATCTTGAAAATCTGATTGCCTTCGCTTGTAAAATAAAAACGACAGGAGCAGATAAAATGGATTTTCATGTATTTAACACAGCAAAAATGGATGAGTATGCAAAAAAGGCAAAGGAACAATGGGGGGAAACGCCGGAGTATCAGGAATATGAAGAAAAAACAGGCAGCCAGTCACCTGATACACAAAAAATGGCCTGGCAGAATCTTATGCTGATCTTTTCGGAGTTTGGGAAAATGACAGATAAGAAGCCGGAAGAAGAGGAAGTACAGATGGAAGTGAAAAAACTGCAGGACTATATTTCAGCGCATTTTTATAAATGTTCCGATACAATTTTGAATAGTCTGGGCAAAATGTACGCTTCCGGAGGAGAATTTACGGAAAATATTGATCAGGCAGCCGGAGAAGGAATGGCTGTGTTTGTTGCAAAAGCAATAGAAGTTTACTGTAAGTAAGGGAGACAGGAGCGTGATGGCAGAAAGGGCCAGGGGGGATACGAAGTCAAAGCCGGATTCTTTTCAGCAGGCACCTATTTCTTTTTGCGCTCATTTTCCAGTTTCTTTTTTGCTTTTCTTTGTTGTTCAGCAGTTAGTTCTCCATGGCTTATATAAATATCGTTTCCCCATCGGTAAATGTAGGAGGGTTTTGCGATCCACTTTATGAACTTGACACATCCATAAATAAATGCAGAAAACACAATTATTAAAAAAATCCATCCCATAACATCGCCGCCCTTTCAGAGTATCTCGCATATTGTATAAAATATATCATGTGCAGAAAGAAATGGCAATTATTTTACGGGAGTTTTTCTTTTCTTTATTCTGCAAAAAGGCCAGGGACAAAATTAGATCCCCGGCCTTTTTACGTCATGAAAAATCACTTCTTATTGACACTGGAAACGCTTCGCAGGATCGCACTGTGGCGGATTGGAAAGATGTCGCTGAGGCGACCCGCCACAGGCGGAGAAGTCTGCCAGCAGACTTCTTTTTCGCGTTAGTTGCATCCGCAGCCGCAGTTATTGTTTCCGCATCCGCAGCCAAAGCCGTTGTTTCCGCCAAATCCGCCGCAGCAGAACAGAAGGAGGATGATCCACAGGCAGTTGTCATCGCCGCCGAAGCCGCATCCGCTGTTGCCGTTGCCGCAGATGCAGGATAAGATCAGAATCCAGATGAGAGTATTGCAGCAGCCTCCGTTGTTTCCCTGGGAAATACCGTTGTCACATCCACATCCACAGTTTGTAGCAGCTAAATCACTCATATTGTAAGCCTCCGTAATGGTTTATACACTGTATCATATGCGTTTTTCCCAAAAGGGTTCCTTAAAAATCTGTAAGCGCCTGAAAAATTCCATATACGTTTAAGGTACCGTATCCCCACTCCTGATTTGGGTAATACAGATCATCGGACTGGAGGGCTCCCCGGTACAGAAGATTCTTAATTTCCGTGTAGGTAAACAGCTTTCCTCTGTAGGTACGGCGGCCCCACTGCACCAGCATCGCCACAGCGCCGGAGGTGATGGCTGCTGCTGCAGAGGATCCGGTAAATGCCTGATAACCGGAAAGAATTTTCGGAGCCTGAATGTCCACTCCAGGGGCGGCAAGATCTGGCTTGATCTGTCCGGTTCGGGTAAAACCCCGGCTGGAATTCAGATAAAAACTGCCGCCGGGAACCTGATAGGTACTGGAGGTAATCACGGACAGACTGTTAGCAGGGGTAGTGAGGGTAGTGTTGGGTTCCGGTGAGAGCATTTTTACATAGGGTGAGGCAAGACCGGTGACCGGGAGCCAAAGATGATATTGTCCGTTTAAAAAACGGTGATTGACGATGGGGAAGCGCCAGATTCCCACAGAAGGGTTTTCCACCCTTACCTGGATCAGTTGGCTGCCGGAGCGAAATTCGATGACCTCATAATCAATTTGGACTTTCGAGTTATCCAGAAGAAAGGAGGCGCTTTGGGTAGCTCCGATTCTTGGAGAGACGGGGAGAATTCGTTCTCCCTGGGGAGAGACAACGCCCAGTGCATACAGTTCCGGTGCCTGGGCCCAAAATTCCATGGTGAACCCCGGGTTTTCCTTTGTGACGCTTACCTGTACCTCCTGGGTTTCTCTCTGTTTTTTCATGATCCCGTGATAGTGATGAGCTGCATTTCCTTCATTTCCGCCGGCTGCCACTGCGTAGGTACCGGCGGTATAGCTTAAAGACGTAAGTACTTCATCCAGAGGGGTGAAGCCATCATGTCCGCCTTGATTGGTTCCCAGGGAAAAACAGATTACCAGGGGCAGATTCAATTCCTGGGCAATGAGATTCAGGTACCGCAATGCCAGCATACAGTCATCCTCCTGGAATGCAGGTGCGTCCTCCGGAACGAGAAAATAATTCCGAAGATATTTTTTTGCAGGCTTTAGTTTTACTGCAAGGATCCCCACATCCGGTGCAGCTCCGGAAAATGCCAGGGCAGGATCCGGTGTGCCGGCCGCAATGCCGGCCACTGCAGTTCCATGGCCGTTTTCATCTGTGGTGGGCACTGTTTTCAGAGGATCGGAAGTCCCAAGAGCTGCGTCTATCTGCTCCTTCGTGTACTCGGAGCCATAGAGGAAACCTTCCGGAGGGGTGCCGCTTTGGATGGTCTGATCCCAGATGCGTAAGATCCTGCTGGTACCGTCACTATTTCGAAAGGCAGAATGACGGTAATCGATTCCTGTATCCAAAAATCCTATGAGCACCCCCTTTCCGGTGAGATTTAAGAAGGGCTGGTTCTGAACCTGAGGGATCCCAGAAGCCTCTAAGCTGGCTTCGTTTAACAGGGTATATAGTTTGGGAATGGTAAAGTATCCCTGAGTGGTAATGTTGGGGGGAAAGTACTGGATGGGAGCATTCAGCACCGCATATTGCCAGTCCACCATCTGAGGCAGATATTCCGGCAAGATCTGCTCAATGTCAAAGGGGAATGTCTCGTTGTGGTAGATCAGGCTGACATAATCTTCCGAAAGAATGTGTTCTTTTGCATTTTCCGGAAGCTGTTGGGAATATAAACGATTTGTCATAGGACTCCAAAACAGGGTTTTTCCAAGTATATGTGGAAACAGGTAAAAGTATCCGGGAAAGGGCGGACTTTTTCTGTTTTGAAACAAGGCTTGCAGCTTCCGCTTCCTTGTGTTAGGATGAAAACAGATTCCCGGTAGGAATGGGGAGCGTTCTTTGAGCCGGAAGATACAGGGGAGGATACAGGGATGATTAAAATTTTGATTGTAGAAGATGAAGAATCCATTGCCAATCTGATACGGATGAATTTGACTAAGGCGGGATATCAGTGTGAGATCGCCTCAGATGGGGAGGCAGCGGCGGATTGTATTTGCCAGGGAACCTATGATCTGATCCTCCTGGATATTATGCTGCCCAAGCTCAATGGCTATGAGGTATTAGAGTATGCCAAGTCCGTGGAGATACCGGTGATCTTTCTCACTGCTATGGGGGAAACGGCCGATAAGGTGAAGGGACTTCGCATGGGGGCGGAGGATTATATCTCCAAACCCTTTGAGATCGCAGAACTGCTTGCCAGAGTTGAGACAGTGCTGCGGCGGTATCATAAGACAGAGCAGGTGCTAAAGATCCTGGATATCGTGATCCATACGGATTCCAGAATGGTGGAGCAGCGGGGGCAGACGGTGGATCTGACCAATAAAGAGTATGAGCTGCTGCTGTTGTTTGTTCGGAATAAAAACCGGGCGCTGTACCGGGAGACCATCTATGAGAGCGTCTGGGGCGGAGATTACAGCTGTGCCGGCCGAACCGTGGATCTTCACGTCCAGAGACTGAAAAAAAAGCTGGGCCTGGAGGAGCACATCGTCACCATGTATAAAGTGGGCTACCGCCTGGTGGTATAGAAATTCAGAGGCAGGCGCCGGATCAGAGACGAATGGAAGAGAAGCCGGGCGGACTCTTGTTCCGGGCTGAGGGTACAGAACACAAGGCTGATGCCGTTTCAGTATGGCTGGTATAGATATCAGAGAGGACAGGGAGAATATGCGTTTATCCTGGAAATTGTTTTTTGTCACAACGCCGCTGTTTGTGTTGTTTTTGACAGTGTTCGGTTCCTGGATGATTCAGGACAGCTTTCAAAGCAGTCTGGATAAGGAGATTCAACGGCGGGTGATGGAAAATCAGATGCTGCAGAATTCCTATGAGATGGCCTGGAACAGCCTGACGGCCAGACAGCAGCAGGCTGTTACCACAAAACAGGTGGTAGAAAGTTTTTACAGACATCAGGTGGAGTCTGATGGAAATTTCCGTATCTATGATAAAAACCGGGAAGTGATCTATCAGGCCAGGGAGTTTCGGATGGAGCATGCCATCTGGGAGGAACTGGATTCGGAACATAATGCAGGCTATGAGCTGATACGCCAGGGGAACCGGACCTATCTGGCAGTGCTGGGAAAAAGCAGTTTGGACATTTATGTGGAAACCATTCGGGATATTTCCAGTATCTATCAGGACCGGGAGGAGATGCAGTCCCGATACCAGATGGGAGTGGTAGTGGTCACTTTTCTGGTGGGAGGCGTTACCCTGATTCTGCTGTTTTTTGTGATGCGGAATATGCAGAAGCTGTCCAGGGCGACCAGACAGTATGCCAGAGGGCGGTTTGACGCCAGGGTGGACATCCGAAGCACCGATGAAATCGGACTGCTGGCGGCAGATTTCAACTGGATGGCAGATGTGATGAACGATCAGATGAAACGGCTTCAGGAGGAGGTGCGCAGGCAGGAGGAGTTCACCGCTGCTTTTGCCCATGAGCTGAAGACTCCTCTCACCTCCATTATCGGCTATGCAGATACCATCCGGCAGATGGAGCTTACGCCGGAAGAGAATAATATGTGTGCCAACTATATTTATAACCAGGGAAAACGGCTCCAGTCCCTTTCCTATAAGCTTCTGGATATGACGATGCTGGAGAAGACAGCCTTTTCCTTCCGGGAAATTCCGGTTCCGGAATTTATGGAGGAGGTCTCCCGCACCGTGAGCCCTTCTCTGAAAGAAAAAAACATTACGCTTTATACGAATTATCAGAAGGGGATCATCTGGGGAGATCGGGATCTGTTAGCCTCAGTATTTATCAATCTCATCGACAATGCCAGAAAGGTTTCTCCGGAGGGAACTGCCATCTGGTTTTCCGGCCAGGCAGTTTTCGGAGGCTATGTAATGGCGGTTCAGGACCAGGGGCCGGGCCTGCCTCAGGAGGAGCTCTCCAGGATCACAGAGGCTTTTTATATGGTGGACAAATCCCGTTCCAGAAAAGAAGGCGGGGCAGGTCTGGGCCTGGCTCTGTGCCGGAAGATCATTGATCTGCACCACGCCTCCTGGAAGCTGGAGAGCCAGCTGGGAAGAGGGCTCCGGGTGACGGTGCTGTTCGGCAGTGCTTCGGAGGAGCGGGAAACATTGGAAACAGGGAGGGAATAAGGGATGGGGAAGAAACGGCCCTGGAAACTAATTTTGAATACAGTCTTGGAGTTCTGATCCTTTTTCTTACCATCCTGCTGGCCTGGTTTGCGCCGGACTGGTATAATGCCTGGAAGGATGAAGGCAGCCTGGGGAAGGTGACTGTGAATACCAGAGAGGAGATGAAGTTTCTCAACAAGGATTCTCTGGATATAGCCGGGAAAATGCAGCTTCTGTCAAAGAAATCAGAGCAGGAATGGGAATACAGCACCTACAATATGTTCAATCCGGAAAACCATCTGGAACGCTGTACGAAACTGTTAAAACTCTGGGCAAAAAACGGTCTGCTGCCCTCGGAGCTGCAGGATCTCTCCCTGGATTATCAGGCCTATTCCGTGGACGGGAGCATGATCAATCTGGGAGATCAGTATCTGAATATAGGATTGTTCCGTTTTCAGACTATGCTGCCCCATTATCGGGGGCAGGGTGTGACGGATTATGATGAGATCGTTCTCACCGTTCTCATGGATCTGGAGTCAGATCTTTTGTACTATGTGTCCATCTCCGGAATTGGGGAAATCATATATGATTACTTTGCCCAGATTCTAGGGTATGGGTCCTACGGGGAATATGTGGAGTCAGGTGGGTTGCGGGAGGAGGATTACTCCAGATATGATTTTGCCGCTGTCTGCGGAGCCCAGAGCGCCCAGATCCATCGGCTCCAGGGGACTTTGGAGCTGGATGTGGAACTGGACTACGGAAATGTTACCGGCCATGCCTACCGGATCTTTATAGAAAATAATTATTACGGAACAGGAGTTGCGTTTCTCTTTGGCACCTATTACTGGAGCAGTTTTGTGGGACAGATCGGAGAAACCTACGGTTATCCAATCACTTATTGGGAATATCAGGTTGATTCAGAGTATGCCCTTGGCATGCCTATCATCTTTGAGGAAAATTCCACTTCACAGAATATTTCCGGAAAGGAGACGGAGGATGCTCTTATCCCGGAGGAAAAGATCCTTTTTATTGGCGATGACCAGGAAGAGCGATCGGATGCAGCGGCTCAGGCCGAAGAGCAGAATTACAGCTCAGATGAGATCCCGGCCATAAAAGAGCAGGAGCTTCCCGTAACTGTGATCCAGGATGGGATGTCCAGGCAGTGAACCGAAGATCTGGAAGAGAGGAGCTGGCTCTGCTGCAGATGAAAGAAGATTTTTGACAGAATTGTTTGAATTTTTACAAATGATACAAATTAGATACAAATTTGACCAAAATTTGATACATGCATGGATTATCCTCTCTTTAGGTGAAACCAAGAGAGGATTTTTTTCGTCTAATAGTATAGAGGAGCAATGGTATGTATCAGGAATATACAGAAGAGCTGGGAAGAAGAAAACAAATATCAGAGCCGTCTTTGCTGAAGCAGAAGCGCCAGATGTATCTGCAGGAAAAGCGGCTGAGACGGTTAAAACGCCAATGCCAGGTTCTGGGAGGGGTAGCTGTGATATTGGGACTGCTTCTTATCGGTCAGAGCGCAGCCAGACATCCCTTTGTTTTGCCGGGAAGCTCCGGTGAGGATACTGGAAAAGAGAAAGAGGAAAGCCAGGTGGTAGTGGGAAAAACCACTCCTCTGGATGGCCAGGATCTTTACATAAACAGCGATGCGGGCGTGGGAACGATCCCCATAGATCCCCTGATCCTGGTGAATCTGAACAATCCTCTTCCAGCAGATCATCAGGTGCAGCTTCACTGGCTGGAGAACGGCTCCTGCGCAGTGGCTGCGGGGATGTATGAGGCATTGCGGGAGATGCTCACAGAGGGAACCGAACAGGGGATGGAATTTGTGGTAGCTTCCGGTTACCGGAGCAGAGAGTATCAGGATCAGCTTCTTTCGGAGGATATTCAGACTGCTATGGAGCAGTACGGGCTTACCTGGCAGGAAGCCTATGACAAAGAAAGCCGGGAGACCATGCCGGGAGGGTATAGTGAACATGAGACAGGCCTGGCAGTGGATATGGTTTCAGTGGCTTATCAGATACTGGATGAGGGGCAGCTGGATACTCCGGAAAATCAGTGGCTTCGGGAAAACTGCAGTGATTACGGGTTCATCCTCCGGTATCCGGAAGGAAAAGAGCAGATCACAGGTATCAGCTTTGAACCCTGGCATTTTCGATATGTGGGGCTGGAGGCAGCAAAGGAGATCACAGAAAGAGGAATTACACTGGAAGAATATTTGAGGGATTAAGCGGGAGGTTGAAATGGCAACGTATGAGGCGGTTCGCAGAGCTCTGGAGCAGAGAGAGCTGTTAAAAATCATTGATAAAGAAGAGAGATTTCCCCATGGGGAGATCAAAGGCCTGACCTGTGATTCCAGGGAGGCTGGAAGGGGAACCTTGTTTATCTGTAAAGGGGCTGCTTTTCGTCCCGGATACCTGCAGTCAGCTGCAGATCAGGGAGCTGCAGCCTATGTGGGGGAGGAGGCGCTTTCTACAGAGCAGGAGCTTCCCGGGCTGATCGTAACAGATATCCGAAAGGCTATGGCGGTTGTCTCTGCAGTGTACTATGGCTATGAGCCGGGAAAACCGATTCTTACCGGGATCACTGGCACCAAGGGAAAGACCACGACAGCCTGGTATCTGAAAGCTATGCTGGATTACTGGCAGCAGGAACAGGGCGGCCGGGAGACCGGACTGATTTCCACGGTGGTAAATTATGATGGGAGAGATCGGCAGGATGCGGTCATGACTACCCCGGAAGCTCCCACCATTCATAAGCTGCTCTCCCGGGCCAGACAGGAGGGGGTTTCCTATGTGACCATGGAGGTATCCAGCCAGGGATTAAAGTACAAACGGGTTCGGGAACTGGCTTTTCAGGTGGGGATTTTTCTGAATATTTCCGAGGATCATATCAGCCCCAAAGAACATACGGACTTTGAAGACTACTTCAATTCCAAGCTGTCTATTTTTCGCCAGTCCAACACTGCCTGCGTGAATCTGGATGCCAGTTATGCAGACCGGATCTTAAAGGCAGCCAGAAAGGCTAAGCACATTGTTACGTTTGGGAAAGACAAGGAAGCCATGATCCGGTATGAGAATGTGCGGATCTTAGAAGACAGGATCCGGTTTCATGTGGCCTGTGACCGTTACAGTCAGGATTTTGAACTGGGTATGAGGGGAAGTTTTAATATAGAAAATGCTATGGCAGCCATCGCTGCCGCTTATGTCTATGAGATCCCGGTTCATTGTATCCGTAAGGCGCTGGCCGCCACCAGTGTGCCGGGGCGGATGGAGGAGTACCGCAGCCGGGATGGAAAAATCTGCGGGATTGTCGATTTCGCCCACAACTGGCTTAGTTTTGAGAAGGTGTACGATGCGGCGTTCCAGGAATATGGGGAGTATTCTAATATCATCACGGTCTTTGGCTGCCCGGGTGGGAAGGCTCTGAACCGGCGCCGGGAGCTGGGACTGGCTGCAGGACTCTTCTCTGATCATGTGTGCATTACCACCGATGATCCCGGCTGCGAGGATCCCAATGCGATTGCGGAGGAGATACGGGAATACACAGAGCTTACCGGCTGCGGCTGTACCTGTATTCCGGATCGGAGGGCTGCGGTAAGCTATGCCATGGAGCTGGCCAGACAGAGCACGGAGCGGACATTGATCCTGCTTCTGGGGCGGGGCTGTGAAAAGTATCAGAATATCCAGGGACATCTAAAGGAGTATCCATCGGATCCTTACCTGATGAAGCAGGCCATCTGCAAATATGACCGGGAAAAAGAGTTATGCACTCCGGAGAGAAAGGTTTCCGGCGGGGACTATTTTTAAATGTTTTGCCAAATATTGAGAGGGAATAGTCAGCAGGGATGTTGTAAATGTTGCAACATCCCTTTTTTTCTGCATAGGTATAAACAGAGATGCTTTATGGCAGGAATTGTTATGAATCGTGTTCGGAAGATCATTCATGCAGATGAGATCCACCGCAAAGGCATCACCGGGAAAGGAGTTACTGCGGCGGTGATGGATTCCGGCATCTGCTGTCATCCCGATTATGCAGACCGGGTAGTTTGTTTTAAAGATTTTGTGGGGGGAAGGGAGTACTGCTATGACGATGCCTCTCACGGAAGCCATGTGACCGGGATCCTGGGAGGAAACGGACTTATGTCCTCCGGAAAATACCGGGGTATCGCTCCGGCTTCGGATTTGGTGCATTTAAAGGTTTTGGATAAACATGGAGCCGGAAAACTGAAGGATACCATTGCGGCTATGGAGTGGATCCTGAGAAATCGGGAGAAATTTAATATCCGGGTGGTAAATTTTTCGGTAGGCATGGCGCTGGAGGAGAACCAGGAGGAAGGGCGTCTTCTGATCTCCTGGGCAGAACGGCTTTGGGATGCCGGTATTGTGGTGATCGTAGCAGCGGGAAACCGGGGCCCGGGTGAGGGGAGTATCACGCTGCCGGGTACCAGTCCGAAAGTGATTACGGTGGGCTTCTGTGATCTTCCCGGAGGGAGGGGGAAGGGGCAGCGATATTTTTCCGGAAGAGGCCCCACCTGCTCCTGCGTCTGCAAGCCGGAGATTACAGCCCCCGGAACTTTTATTACCTCCTGCAGCAATGGGAAGCCCGGAGGCAATTATTACTGTGTAAAGAGCGGAACTTCCATGGCCACTCCGGTAGTATCAGGAGCTGTGTGCCTTTTGCTCTCTAAAGAACCCTGGCTGACCAATCTGGAAGTGAAAATGCGTCTGCAAAAGGCCGGGGACGATCTGGGGCTTCCCAAATCCCAGCAGGGCTGGGGGCGGATAAATTTATTAAAACTTTTGGATTAGCTGGACAAATCTCCCGGAAAATGTTAAGTTGTATGCGAAGAAGATTCATATTTTGGCGGGATCCATTTTTTAGAGTCTGCCAGGAGCTGAATCTCAGTCAAGGAGGATACGCATAATGGATAAAATATGGATGAAAACGCCGTTAGTTGAGATGGACGGGGATGAAATGACCCGAATTTTGTGGAAGATAATCAAGGAAGAGCTGCTGCTTCCCTTTGTAGAACTTAAAACCGAGTATTATGATTTGGGTCTGGAGCACCGGAATGAGACCAATGACCAGGTGACTGTGGACGCAGCCAATGCCAACAAGAAATACGGTGTGGCAGTCAAGTGTGCCACCATCACACCCAATGCAGCCCGCATGGAAGAGTATGATCTGAAGGAAATGTGGAAGAGTCCCAATGGAACCATCCGGGCAATTCTGGATGGTACCGTGTTCCGCACACCTATTACGGTGAAGGGGATCGAACCTAATGTAAGATCCTGGAAAAAACCCATCACCATTGCCCGTCATGCCTACGGGGATGTGTACAAGAATACCGAGCTGGTCATTCCCGGTCCCGGAAAAGCAGAGCTTTTGTTTACAGCTGCTGACGGAACCCAGACAAGAGCTCTGATCCATGAATATCAAGGTCCCGGAGTGCTTCAGGGTATGCACAATTTAAACAGCTCCATCGAGAGTTTCGCCAGAAGCTGTTTTGCCTACGCTTTAGATGTGAAGCAGGATCTGTGGTTTTCCACCAAGGATACGATTTCAAAAAAATACGATCATACTTTTAAGGATATTTTCCAGGATATTTACGAGAGAGAGTACAAAGAGAAATTTGAACAGGCAGGCATCACCTATTTTTATACTCTGATCGATGATGCGGTGGCCCGGGTGATGAAATCGGAGGGCGGCTTTATCTGGGCCTGCAAAAACTATGACGGAGACGTAATGAGTGATATGATTTCCTCCGCCTTCGGTTCTCTGGCCATGATGACCTCTGTTCTGGTTTCTCCGGAGGGGAATTATGAATATGAGGCCGCCCATGGAACGGTACAGCGCCATTACTATAAATATCTCAAGGGAGAGGAAACTTCCACCAACTCGGTAGCTACCATATTTGCCTGGAGCGGCGCTTTAAGAAAGAGGGGAGAGCTGGATAATCTTGCTGATCTGCAGCGCTTTGCAGACTGTCTGGAGGAGTCCACTGTGGCTGTGATCGAGTCTGGAAGAATGACCAAGGATCTGGCAGGGATCACCACACTTCCGGATCCGGTGGTGTTAAACAGTCAGGAATTTATTCAGGAGATCCGTAAAGAGCTGGAGCAGCGTCTGGCCTAAAAAACTCAGGCAAAAGGAAAGGGGATGAGAGGATGGCAGGTATGGAGTATGCAAAGGCCTTAAAGCTGGGACAAAAAGCGTACCGCGGCGCTGCTATGAAGGGGGAGTACCCTTACCTTCCTGCGCTGGATGAAATTCTGGAGTGCGTGGATGTGCAGGGAGAAGTAAATCTGGGACTGGTGGATATCCCGCTGGATAAAATCGTTGGGACAAAGACAGTGGGAAGAAAAAATGCGTTTGCCGTAAATTATATGCCCCTTATGGCAGAAAAAAGTGAATTTGCCTCCAAGTGGAATCATGTGTATCAGTATCAGCTGCAGACCGGTGTAAGCGACCCCATTGTGGCTTATGAATATATGAATCGATTTTATGTGCTGGAAGGGAATAAAAGGGTCAGCGTACTGAAATTTTTCCATGCTTCCAGTATTGAGGGAAGTGTCATCCGGGTTGTCCCAAAACCCACAGAAGATCCGGAAAATAAGCTGTACTATGAATTTATGGATTTTTACAGCCGGACGAAGATTAATTATATCTGGTTTTCCAAGCTGGGCAGTTTTGCGCGTCTCGTAAAGGCAATGGGAAAAGGGACGGAGGAAGTCTGGACGGAGGAAGAGCGGAGAGAGTTTTCTTCCCTGTATGCAGAATTTTCCAAGCTCTATAAGGATAAGGGCGGTGAAAAGCTTCCCATCACCACGGGGGACGCTTTGCTGTTTTGTCTGAGTATCTATCCCTATCCTCAGTGGAAGGAAAAGCCTCTTTCCCAGAAAAAGAGCGACCTGGAAAAGCTGTGGGGAGAACTGCCTCTTTTAAAACACAGTCCGGAAAAGGCTCTGGTGCTGGAGCCGACTCAGGAAACAGAGGCCGGTCTTGTGAGCCTGTTTCTCAGCCTGGCAAACAGCAAGGCTCTTAAGGTAGCTTTTATCCATGACAAGCAGCTGGAAAATTCCAGCTGGACTTACAGTCATGAACTGGGGAAATCTTATCTGGAACAGGCGTTCGGAAATCAGATCATGACCTCCAGCTATTTTCTGGAAGGACAAAATCTGGATGAGGAGGGGCTGCTGCAGAAGGCGATCGATGAAAAGAACCACATTATTTTTACTACCCATCAGAGATTTTTAAGCGCCAGCCTGAAGATGGCGCTGGAACATCCCAATATTAAATTCCTGAATTGCTCGGTGAATCGGCCTTTCGGGGCATTGAGAACCTACTATGGCAGAATGTACGAAGCCAAATTTCTCTGCGGCATGATTGCCGGAGCGATGTGTGAAAATGACAAGATCGCCTATCTGGCGGACTACCCGATTTACGGCACCTTTGCAAATATCAATGCTTTTGCCCTGGGAGCCAGGATGACGAATCCCAGAGCCAGGATTTATCTAAACTGGGCTTCCGATAAAACGCAGGATCTGGATCAGATGCTTCAGAGAGAACATATTTCCATGATCTCGGATATGGATATGATCCGTCCCTATCGGAATACGAGAAAATTCGGTTTGTATGTAAAGAATGGGGAGGAGTATCAGGCTCTGGCATTTCCGGTGTGGAACTGGGGAAAATTTTATGAGCAGATCATCCGGAATATTTTGAGAGGTACCTGGAACAAAACGCCGGATGTAAAGGAGAAAAAGGCGCTCAACTACTGGTGGGGGATTTCCGGTGGTGTCATTGATGTAATCACCTCCCAAAATCTTCCGGATGGATTGGAACAGCTGATCCAGCTGATGAAGCAGGAGATCTATTCAGAAAGATTTCACCCCTTCCAGGGTTCTCTGCCCCAGCAGGGTGGTACTGTTCTGGGTGAGAAGGGTTCCGTTCTCTCATCGGAGCAGATCATTACTATGGACTGGCTGGCAGAAAATGTGATCGGACAGATCCCGCGTATGTCCGATCTCACCAGGGAAGCGCGCACTATGGTAGCCCTGCAGAGCAGTTTCTCTGTGGAAGATGAGAGCGAGGTTTAGATGAAAATACTGGTTGTGGGGGATGAACCCTCCAAATCCCTGTGGGATTTTTATGATGAGACAAAACTGGAGGGGATCGATCTGATCCTCTCCAGCGGAGATCTGCCGGCTGAATATTTATCTTTTCTGGTAACCTTCGCCCACTGTCCGGTGCTTTATATCCATGGCAATCACGATGGACGGTATCTTACAAAGCCGCCGGAAGGATGTACCTGCATTGATGATCAGATCTTTGAATATCAGGGGATACGGATTCTGGGTCTTGGGGGATCTATGCGCTACAGCGAAGGCCCTTTTCAGTTTACAGAAAGTGCCATGAGGCGAAGAGTATTGAAGCTGTTTTTCTCTTTTGTCAAGCACAGAGGTTTTGATATCCTGCTGACCCATGCGCCGGCTTACGGTGTGGGAGATCAGGAGGATCTTCCCCACAGGGGATTTCAGGTGTTCCGTCTGCTGATGGAAAAATATAAGCCCAGATTCATGGTTCACGGTCATGTACATATGAATTACGGATTTGATGTAAAGCGCACGAGAATGTATGAAGAGACGACGGTGATCAATTCTTATGAAAAATATATTTTTGAAATATAAAGAAATTATCAGCTATCTCATTGTGGGAGGGCTGACTACAGTGGTGAGCCTGGCTGTGTACTACGGCTGTGTTTTTACCTTTCTGAATCCGGAGAAGCCTCTGGAGCTTCAGGCTGCCAATGTGCTTTCCTGGGTGGCTGCGGTGATTTTTGCCTACTTTACCAACCGCAGATTTGTCTTTGAGAGCAGAAATCAAAACATGCTGAAAGAAGCCGCAGCCTTTTGCGGTTCCCGGATTACCACTCTGCTTCTGGATATGGCCTGCATGTTTGTTATGGTCACTCTGCTGGGCTGGAATGACAAGGCAGCCAAGCTCATCGTCCAGGTACTGGTAACAGTGGGAAATTACGTTCTGAGTAAATTTCTGGTGTTTAAAAAATAATCGGACATTTGAAATAAGATTGTATTTCATGAGGGTGTCGTAAAATATAAATCCAGTGGATTTTCGGTGGTTCTTTCCCGGAAAATATGTCAGTTTTCGGAGAAAATCACCTGAAAGGATACCGCCGGAGATTTTTTGCAGCACCCCCATTTAGTTAGGATCTGCAAAACCAGTCAGGAGTTCTTTCGGATCCCTCTGAAGATATCGGCGATTTACGCAGTCAGGTATCGGTGATACCATTGAAGCATTCCGGCGATTGTGCTAAAATATCTCTGAAAGACCGAACATAAGCAGAGAGGAAAACGAAAAAAATGGAAGAGAGACAAAAAACGAATCGTGCAGAATTGTTAAAAGAAACCGTGATACTGACCGGGGCGGTTGCCGTCATTGCAGCGGCTGTTTATTTTTTTCTGGTGCCAAGCCAGACATCTGTCAGCAGCATCTCCGGTCTGGGTATTGTACTGTCCCACTTTATCCCTCTGCCTTTATCAGCCATTACCATGATCTTGAATCTGGTGCTTTTGCTCATTGGATTTTTAACCTGCGGAAGAGAATTCGGCATAAAAACGGTATATACCAGTGTTATGCTGCCCCTGTTTCTTGCCCTGTTTGAAAAACTGGCTCCGGGATACACTTCCATGACAGAAAGTCCCGAACTGGATGTAATCTGTTATGTCCTTGTGGTCAGTGTTGGACTGAGTATTTTATTCAACCGGAATGCTTCCTCTGGGGGACTTGACATTGTTGCAAAGATCCTGAATAAGTATCTTCACATTGAGCTTGGGAGAGCAATGTCCCTTTCCGGAATGTGCGTGGCTCTTTCTTCTGCACTGATCTACGATAAAAAAGCGGTGGTGCTGAGTATCCTTGGCACCTATTTTAACGGTATTGTGCTGGATCATTTTATTTTTGGCCAGAACCTGAAGCGGAGGGTGTGCATCATCACCAAGAAAGAACAGGAACTGCGGCAGTTTATCCTGCATGATCTCCACAGCGGGGCTACGATCTACGAAGCCATAGGTGCCTACAATTTAGAAAAGCGCAATGAGATCATTACCATTGTAGACAAGGGAGAATACCAAAAGCTCATGAACTATATCAATCATGCGGATCCGGACGCCTTTATCACCGTGTATACAGTCTCAGATATGCGTTACCGGCCCAAGGTATAGCTGCTGGAAGAGGAGGCTCCTTTGTCATTCGCGAAATTTACACAGACTTTTCTGGAAACGCAAAAAAGGATTGGCTGTCAGGAAAAGAAAAATATCTCCTGAGAGACAATCCGGATCTTTGACAGAAAGGATGAAGTCTATGTGTAAAGGAATGGAATGGAAAAACAGGAGATCCGATGCAGAAAAAACTGTAATAGAGCTGAGGCACCGTTTAGATGGAGCCTATGTGCAGTTTATGAAGAAAAAATATTCATCAGCGGGATATGAAGCCTGCAAGGTGATGAAGGATACTGTAAAATTAATGTTACTTCTTATTCATACCAAAGGGGTAAAGAAAAAGACTGCATATCAAATTATCATGCAGGTGAAAGATTTTTTGAATCTGCTGGATGAAAAATTGATCAAAAATCAGCGATAAAAAACTCCAGGCTGGAAATGAAACAGTCTGTTCATATCACAATTTAAAATGTAGCAGCAGGCATACAAAAGCGACACTGTCGGATTTTGTGTGCCTTTTTCTATGCGATTGTAGGAATAGATAGAAATATCGATTCCATTGATCTGAAGTCTGGCTACCATGTCTATTTGCTTCATACCCATAGATTTTCGCAGTTCTGCAAGATTTTTTCCTATGTTGATGTCTTTTACCTGAATAATTCGGTCGATACTGTTTTCGTTTTTCATTATATTGCACCTCTATGCAATATTTTATGTAAAACCAAAGGAAAATAATTGCACGAAAATGCAATAAATGGTATACTTAAAAAAGTCCGAGAAGGAATATTTGGAAGTGTCGACGAAATTTAGGATAACAGAGAGGAAAAGAAAAATGAGAGGAAAATGTCCGATATGTGGGGCACCTATGGAAAATCATAGATGCGGTTATTGTGGGTATGAGGAAAGAAATACGGAGCAGTCCGTGATAGAGGAAAAAGAGAGACTTGATCGGGAAGAACTTTTACATCAAGAAGTAACGTTTACAAAAAAACAAGAGCAATTTCAGCAGACAGCAGAAGGGCAAGGAATCAATCGTTCCGATTTTATTCCAGGGGTGAGCCGTAAGAATAAAACAACAGCACTATTGCTGTGTATATTTTTAGGGGCTTTCGGAGCGCATAAGTTTTATGTGGGAAAGTTGGGAATAGGATTGTTGTACTTGTTTACTGGAGGATTGTTTGGAATTGGATGGGTCATTGATATTATTTTAGTTGCATGCGGTTCATTTACAGATGAATTTGGGTTGCCGTTACGGTAGTAGGAGAGATTGGCATGAGATTTTTTGATATTGTAAAAGACCAGTTTTTAGATGTCATTGAATATGAAGATAAAAGCAACAAATTAATTGTTGTAAAATTTCAGAGAGAAAGTGAAAATAATGAATTAAAACAAGGGACAAAAGTAATTGCCCGAGAAGGACAATGCGCTGTATTTCTAAAAGGAGGCCAAGTGGCAGATATTCTTTTTCCTGGAGCATATTCATTAAATACAGACAATTTTCCTGTTTTGACAAAACTGAAGGCATTTCCCTATTTATTTTTGTCTCCAGTCGTTGCAGATGTTTATTATGTGAGCACAAGGCAGTTTATAGACAATAAGTGGGCTACCAAAAATCCGATTATGAAGCGGGATAAAGATTTTCATATGGTTCGCATTCGAGCATTTGGAAAATTTGCATTTCAAATAACGAATGTAGAATTTTTTATGAAGGAAATATTCGGATCAAAAGGAATCGTAATGAGTTATGATATTGTGGAGTATCTTTCTTCTTTGGTAACAGAAGCTTTTTCAATTACAGTCGGGGAACTTAAAACTTCCGTCTTGGATTTTGCTGCAGATTACGGTGCATTATCTTCAACAATGCAGGAGAGATTGAATGCACAAATGATAATAACGGGGATCCAGTTCAGTAACGTGATTGTGGAAAGCATTTCTCTTCCCGACGATGTTGAAAAGCTAATAGATGAACAATCAGGGATCAGCATTGCAACGGGCAATATGGACGCTTTTATACAGTATCAAACAGCTAGAGCTATGCGGGATGCGGTAAAGCAGGAAGGAGGGTTGGCAGGATTAGGTGCAGGAATAGCTTTTGGCAATACGATGGTTCAAAATGTACAAAGGATTCCTGGTTTTCAAAATCAGGGAATGGACAAGATGGAATTACTTCGGGAGCTGAAAGCATTGCTGGATGAACAGGTGCTGACGCAAGAAGAATTTAATCTGGAAAAAAAGCGTATTTTAGAAAATTGAAATGTTTAAAAGAGAAGAAGGAGGAACTATCATGTCCCAAAAAACAAAAATGACGTTGTGCAGAAACTGCAATACACCTATTTCAAAAAAGGCAAAAATTTGTCCGTCATGTGGAGCAAAAAATAAGAAGCCTTTTTTTAAAAGAGTGTGGTTTGTTTTATTTGTTATATTGTTTCTTATGTATGGCGTATCTACTATTAAAGAATGCAAAAAGAGAAATTTGTGTGGGATGAGCTGGAACTTGCTGAGCGGCTTCCAAAGCCAGAGACCAATATCGGAATCGTACACAATGATTCAAAGGATTATTTAAACCTGGAAGTAAAAAAGATTTCTGAAAAGCAGTATAAAGATTATATTTTGGAGTGTCAGAAATTAAAATATACAATCGAAGAAAAAAAGGAAGACGGGCGATACCATGCATTTCAAGAAGATGGCTATGAATTATCTTTAAGATATTATGATTATAGTGAGGAATTGAATATCGAACTTCGTGCTCCTATGCAGATGGAGGTGTTAAGCTGGCCAAAAAGTGAAATTGCAGGGTTGCTTCCCACACCGGAGTCTTCTGTAGGAAAAGTTTCTAAAGATACTTCCGATGAATGTCTGATCTATGTAGGTGAAATATCTATGGAAGCGTTTGATTCTTATGTAGATCAATGTGCAGAAAAAGGCTTTACAATTGATTACGAAAGAGGAGATGAGTTCTATAAAGCAACGGATGAAGCTGGAAATCGTATTTCTGTAAAATATCAGGGAAATCGGGTAATGTCTATAGAGCTCCATAAGCCTGAAGAGAAAGAAACCGAACCCATTGTAGCAGAGAGTGAAATGTCTGAGACAGAATCCATAGACGCAGAAAGTGAAATGACAGAGAAAGAAACATTAGTGGAAACAGAGACTGATGAGACAGAAGAAAATATGGCCGATGAAGTACCATCGAATGATATCCGACCGGAATTTAAAGAAGCAATGGATAGTTATGAAACATTTATTAGTGAATACTGCGATTTTATGAAAAAGTATGCAGAAACAGACGGTACAGATCTGGGTCTCCTGGCAGACTATGCGAAATACATGAGCAAATATGCAGATATGGCAGCAGGTTTTGAGGCATGGGAAAGCGATGAAATGAATGCTGCTGAACTGGCTTATTATATGGAGGTACAGACCAGAATATCAAAAAAACTTGTGGAAGCTGCAATAGAATAATTTGATGGATAAATCCACAAAGCGGTATTAAAAAAATCAATAAAAAGGTGTAGAGCCTTGTTTTAACGAGGCCCTGCATCCTGCTAGTGAGCTCCTGTTTAACGGTTATGCTAATTTTTCCAGTCGTTCCGAGTGACCCGTGAGCACCTGTTTGATTAAGTTGATATCCTGGAAGAAGAGTTCCATTTTTTCGTTGTTTTCTTGATATCTTTTATATGTATCTGTGTAACAGGATTCTATATTTTGCAGCCGAGGCAGAATGTTGTTTTCAATGGATAACTCCATGTTTTGCAGCCGAGGCAGAATGTTGTTTTCAATGGATAACTCCATGTTTTGCAGCCGAGGCAGAATGTTGTTTTCAATGGATAACTCCATGTTTTGTAGCCGAGGCAGAATATTGTTTTCAATGGATAACTCCATGTTTTGCACTCGAGGCAAAATATCATTTTCAATGGATAAAGTGATACGTGTTATTTTATCTTCCAGAGTTTTTGAAGTTTCAGTAATCTTACTTTCCAGAGTTCTCGAATTTTCGGCCATCTTACTTTCTAAAGTTTTTGTGATCTTATTTTCCAGATATCTGGAATTTACTTCAAGCTTTTTATCCATTAGATCAGAGATGGCAAGCAATAATTCATCATTTGTCATAGCTACTTCCTCCTTATACGATCCTATTCAGACTGATTTTGCTAGTGGATGTCAATATTCCCATGGGTGTGTTGCAAAGAGTCCTTCGGCGGTACCCTTTCGGTTGATTTTTCTCTGAAAACAAACACGTTTTTTGCGAAAAACACACCGAAAATCTACAGGGAGCCGTATTTGCAACATCCCTCTTAGTTGTCAGCTCTACTGACAGAATGTGATTTATCTTTCTGATCATTATTATATACGAAAAAATAAAAGAGTCAATATGTTTTATAAAATAATAAAACATATTGACTATAAAATAATTATTCCGCCAATTCTCCCCACACTTCATACAGTTCCTCCAGTTCTTTGGCTAGACTGGCTTTTTCTGAAGTGAGACGAGTGCATTCCTCCAGATTTGTAAAGATCTCTTCTTTTTCCAGCAGGGTGTCGATTTCTTTGTCCCGCGCCTCCAGGCCGGCAATTTTTTCCTCTGTCTTTTTCAGATCATTCTGGCGTTTCCGTTCCCTGGCCTGTTCTTCCTTCTTTCTGGCCCAGTCCTCCTTGGCTGTACCGGAAGATGAAAGGGAGGCAGAACCCTGTTCTTTTGACTGCTCCGGAGCGTAAATTCTGGTCAGCTCTTCATTTTTTTCCAGATAGTAATCATAATTTCCAATATAATTTACCAGAGTACCATTTTTTAGGTCCAGGATCCGAGTGGCTGTCTGGTTGATAAAGTAACGGTCATGGGAAACGTAAAGAACCGTTCCTGTGTAATGGTTGACCGCATCCTCCAGAATCTCTTTGGAGACAATGTCCAGGTGGTTGGTGGGCTCGTCCAGGATGAGAAAATTGGCCTGGGAGAGCATTAATTTAGCCAGGGAGACCCGTCCCTGTTCCCCTCCGCTTAAATCGGAGATCCTCTTAAATACATCGTCACCGGTAAACAGGAAGGCTGCTAAAACATTGCGGATCTCAGTGTTGGTAAGGTTGGGGTAGGAATCGGAAAGCTCATCAAACAATGTTTTTTCTCCGTGAAGCACCTGGTGTTCCTGATCATAGTAGCCGATGTGTACCTTACTGCCTAAAGTGACGGTGCCTGCATCCGCATCTGCCAGCTGATTGATGATCTTCAGGATCGTCGTTTTTCCGGTGCCGTTGTCTCCGATGATCGCCACCTTTTCTCCACGTTGGATCTGGAAATTCAGGTCAGAAAAAAGCTGTTCCCGGTAAGCCTTGGACAGCCCCTCCACTGTCAGCACATCATTTCCGCTGGTGATCTTCGGCTCCAGAGTAAGGCGGATCTCCACATCCTGCTCCACCGGCTTTTCCAGAACCTCCATTTTTTCCAGCATTTTTTCCCGGCTTTCTGCCCGGCGGATGGATTTTTCCCGGTTGAAGGAGCGCAGCTTTGCGATGACGTCCTCCTGATGTTTGATCTCCTGCTGCTGATTTAAGTAGGCCTTCCGCTGAATTTCCCGAAGCTGCTTTTTCTTTTCCGCATAAGCGGAGTAGTTTCCTAAGAAGGACATCACCTTTCCTTGGTCGATCTCAATAACTTTGGTCACCACACGGTTCAGAAAATACCGGTCATGGGAGACGATGATCACAGCGCCCTTATAGTTCATCAGATAGGTTTCCAGCCAGGCAATAGAATTTAAGTCCAAGTGGTTGGTAGGCTCATCCAGAAGGATGATATCCGGGTTGGACAGAAGAAGTTTTCCCAGGGCTACCCTGGTTTTCTGCCCTCCGGATAGGGTATCCACCTGCTTGGAAAAATCATCCTCTGAAAAGCCCAGTCCTTTTAACACACCGGTGATCTCACTTCGGTAGCTGTAGCCGTTTTTCTGCTCAAAGGCAGTGGAGATTCGGTGGTACTGATCCATCAGCGCTTCCAGAGCTTCTCCGGAAAGACTCTTCATCTGAAGCTCCAGGCTGCGCATTTTTTCTTCCATATCGATCACATCCTGTTTGGCCTCTGTCAGCTCCTCCCGGATGGTGTGATGGCCGGTAAGCATTTTCTGCTGTGCCAGGTATCCCAGAGTCTTTCCCTTGGAGATGATCACCTCACCGCTGTCTGCGGAAAGCTCACCCACTATGATTTTTAGCAACGTAGATTTTCCGGCTCCGTTGACGCCCACAATGGCAGCCTTTTCATGATCCTCAATATGGAAAGAGGCATTGCGAAGTATTTCATTGGTACCGAAAGCTTTATTAATATCCTGACATGATAATATCATTGGTTCTGTTCATCCTTTACCGTTCTTTCTTATATCGTTTACTTTGCAGTTTTATAGTTTCTGCGTCCGGCTGTTTCTTCCGGATGCAGGATACTTCTTCCATTATAATGGAAATCTTATAAAAAACAACCGGATTTTCAAGATTGATGCTTCCTGCATTGACAGTTTTTTAACAGAATATTATAATAGAATAGATTTATTTGTTTGGAGAAGCTTGATAAATGTGGGAGGGGAACATGGAAGAGAGAGGGATTTCAAAGGCCGTTGTAAAGCGGCTTCCCCGGTATTACCGATATCTGGGAGGGCTGTTGGAGAACAAGGTGGAGCGGATTTCATCCAATGAGCTCAGCAGTCAGATGAATGTGACTGCCAGCCAGATCCGCCAGGATCTAAATAATTTCGGGGGGTTCGGGCAGCAGGGCTATGGATATAATGTTAAATATCTTTACACAGAGATTGGGAAAATCCTGGGCCTGGACAAGACTTACAATATGATCATCGTAGGCGGTGGAAATTTAGGACAGGCGCTGGCTAATTATGTAAAATTTGAGAAAAGAGGCTTTCGTGTCATCGGAATTTTTGATGTGAATCCCCGGCTTTCCGGGGTCTCTGTCCGGGGGATCCCCATTCTGATGATCAATGAATTGGAGAGCTTCTTAAAGGAAAACCAGGTGGATATTGCTGCGCTGACACTTCCGGCAGCAGGCGCTGAGCAGGTAGCTCCTGTTCTGGTGGAAAACGGCGTAACTGCTTTCTGGAATTTTGCCCATACAGACCTGCATCTTCCCAAGGATGTGATCGTGGAGCACGTTCATCTGTCGGAGAGCCTGATGCAGCTTTCCTATCGGCTGAATCACCGGAACAAAGAGCAGGAAGTGGAATAATATGGATTATGTTTTAAGCAGCAGAGAAATGAAGCAGTGGGACAGTGCTGCCATACATGAAAAGGGGATCCCCTCCATGGTGCTGATGGAGCGGGCTGCCCTGGCAGTGGTCCGGGAAGTAAAAATATGTCTGGAAAAAGAGCGACAAAGCAGGAACGATACCCCTAGTGTACTGCTCCTTTGCGGATCCGGAAATAACGGAGGGGACGGTTTTGCTGCTGCCAGGCTCCTGATGCTGGATGGCATCCATACAGAGGTATGGTTTGTGGGGCGGGAGAGTTCTCTCACAGAGGAGACCAGACAGCAGAAAAAAATTTATGAAAATTATGGGGGGATTTTTTGCAGAAATCCCAAACCGGATGAATATACTGTAATAGTGGACGCACTTTTTGGCATCGGCCTTAGTCGGCCTGTCACAGGAGCCTGTGAGGAAGCGATCCGTCTGATAAACGGCGCTGGACGGCCTGTGGTGGCAGTAGATCTTCCCTCCGGGATCAGTGCAGACACCGGAGAGGTGTTGGGCTGTGCAATTCGTTCATCCGTGACCGTCTGCTTTGCTTACCCCAAAATCGGTGCCCTTTTGTACCCGGGTGCTGAATTTTGCGGAGATCTGAAGGTGGCGGACATCGGTATTTACTGCGAAAGCGGGAACACGTTTACTTATGAAAAAACAGATTTGTCCAGACTGCCTGTAAGAAAACCAAGAGCCAATAAGGGAACCTACGGAAAGGTGCTTCTCATCGGAGGCGGGGAGAATATGGCGGGGGCGGCGCTGCTGGCTGCAAAGGCTGCCTATCGAACCGGCTGCGGACTGGTGCAGGTTCTGGCAGCGGAAAGCAGCAGGGTTCCTATCCAGACCCATCTTCCGGAGGCGGTGTTTGCCTCCTGGGATCAGGATCAGGCTCTGGAGCTTCGCCTTCCCTGGGCGGATGCAGTGGGTATCGGACCGGGACTTGGCACTTCTCAGGAAGCCAGAGAGCTTCTTAAGAAAGTCCTGTTATTATGGAAAGGCCCTCTTTTGCTGGATGCAGACGGGCTGAATATTCTCTCCGAATGTCCGGAATATCTGTCAAATACAGAAGCAAAGATCCTTGTCACTCCTCATCCGGGAGAGATGGCCAGACTGGAGGGCAGGGAGGTAAAAGAAATTTTGGAAAACCTGCTGAAAACAGCCGGAACCTATGCCAATACGCATCAGTCAGTATGTGTGCTGAAGGATGCCAGGACCGTTGTTTCAGATGGGAGAAGGCAATTTGTGAATACTTCCGGAAATGAAGGGATGGCAGTAGGCGGTTCCGGCGACGTGCTCACCGGCATTATCACCAGCCTTCTGGCCCAGGGGATGGAACCTTTTGAGGCAGCCTGCCTGGGGGTGTATCTTCACGGACTGGCGGGGGATGCAGCCAAAGATAGCCTTGGTTCCCGCAGTATGCTGGCCGGTGACATTGTGAATGGAATTTCAGAAGTTCTAGGGAAACTGGAGGATTAGTATGGAAACACACAGCAGAGTATACGCAGCCATTCATCTGGATGCGCTGGAAGATAATTTTCATCAGATAAAAGCAGCGGTAAAAGATGGCACAAAAATGGTAGCGGTCGTAAAAACGGATGGATATGGTCACGGCGCTGTTCCCATTGCAAAGCACATAGAAACCGATGAGGCTCTTTGGGGGTTTGCCACGGCAACTGTGGAGGAGGCCCAGGAACTGCGGGCCAGCGGGATCAAAAAGCCTGTATTAATTTTGGGGTTTACTTTCCCGGAACACTATGAGACCATCGCGGATCTGGATCTTCGCCCGACGGTATTTAAACGGTCTATGGCAGAACAGCTCTCCGAGACGGCCGAACGGCTGGGAAAGGTGATACGGGTACACTTTGCCCTGGATACGGGCATGAGCCGGATCGGTTTTCCGGATACCGACGAATCAGTGGAAGAGATCCGCAAGATTCTGCAGCTGCCCGGTATTGAGGCAGAGGGACTGTTTACTCATTTTGCCAGGGCAGATGAGGAAGATAAAAGCTTCACTCACCTACAGTTTCAGCGGTATCAGGACTTTTCCAGAAAGCTGGAAAAAGCAGGAATTTTAATTCCCATCCGTCACTGTTCCAACAGCGCCGGCATCGCGGAATTTCCGGAGATGAATCTGGATATGGTCCGTCCGGGCATTATCATCTATGGTATCTATCCCTCAGATGAAGTGCAAAGAGACCGGATCAGACTCCGTCCGGTGATGGAATTAAAAAGCCATATCGCTTACATAAAAGAAGTGGGGGCCAATGTGGCGGTAAGCTACGGCGGAACCTTTGTCACCACCAGAAGGACCAGGATCGCCACCATCCCGGTGGGATACGGGGACGGCTATCCCAGAAGCTTAAGCAACAAGGGCTATGTGCTGATCGGAGGGAAAAAGGCTCCGATCATTGGCAAAGTGTGCATGGATCAGTTTATGGTGGATGTGACAGATATCCCGGCCAGAGAGCTTCAGGAAGTGACCCTGATGGGAAGAGACGGAGAGGAGGAACTGCCTGTGGAGCGCTTAAGCCACCTGTCCGGACGTTTTCCCTATGAATTTGTCTGTGATATCGGAAAGCGGGTTCCCAGAGTTTATATGAAATAATGTTACGGAAATACTGAATACACCAGATGAACATGGAAATACTAAAGGTAACAGAAAAACCTTTGTATTGGAGTGTGAAATGTGTGAATATTCGTCGCGGAGATATTTATTACGCAGATCTGCGTCCGGTGGTAGGATCAGAGCAGGGAGGGATTCGTCCGGTGCTGATCATCCAAAATGACATTGGGAACCGGCACAGCCCCACAGTGATCTGCGCAGCCATTACGTCAAAGATGAAGGCAAAGCTGCCCACTCATGTGGAGATTGAAGCCGGAAAGTATGAGATCGTCCGGGATTCTGTGATTTTGCTGGAACAGCTTCGCACCATTGACAAGCGCCGGCTCAAGGATCGTGTGTGCCACCTGGATTCCGAGGCGCTGCGGCAGGTAGACCGGGCTTTGCAGATCAGTCTGGAGCTGCTTACATAGGCGGCCTTACGAATCCCGGCTTGACGAAAGGGAAAGAAAATGATATATTTTGTTAAGCTATCCTTATAATGGGATAATCCGAAGAAAGCAAATGATAAGAGGCAGTCGCTTTGCATATCTTAAGGCTGATGCTGACGGCTGCTGTAAGATTTACAAAAAAGGAGCGTATCATAGAAATGGACAGTAGTGGGGTCCCTCTCATAGGGGCCGTTATATTTATGGTGTTGTTGCTGGCAGACTTTATTTTGTCCGGTTTCGGAACTGCTGTGCAGACAGTGACAGAGAGCAGTTTTGAACCCTACGAAAAGGAGGAACCCGAAAAGATCCGGGAAATCTTAAACTGGAAGGATAATCCCAAGGCTCTGATACACACCTGTTGGCTGGTGCATATTCTCACAGCCGCAGGGGGAGCCTATGGGCTGATCTGGGGATTTTCACAACCGGACTGGCTGCTGCTGATCATTTCCATGGTTCTGATCTATGTGATCGGGAAGGGGCTTCCCCATGTTGCAGGGAATAAGTATGCCGTTTCCTGGTGCAGGCGTCTTTTGCCTGCCGTTAAAACCATTGTGACAGTATGCTTTCCGGTTACATATGTGCTCACTGCAGCTGTGTACCTTCTGGCACGGCTGTTTGGCATCGATCCTCATCTTCTGGAGGATGAGGTAACGGAGGATGAGATCATCTCCATGGTGAACGAAGGCCATGAGCAGGGGGTTCTGGATGAGCATGAGGCAGAGATGATCCAGAACATTTTTGAGCTGAATGATAAAGAGGCTCAGGATGTAATGACCCATCGAAAAAATATTGTGGCTATCAATGGCTGCCTGAATCTGTCAGAAGCCATCTCCTTTATGGTGGAGGAGAGCAATTCCAGATTTCCGGTGTATGAGGAAGATATCGACAATATCATCGGCGTCCTGCATTTTAAAGATGCCATGATCTTCCACAATAAAAATCAGTATGACAACTGGCTGATCAAGGATATTCCGGAACTGATCCGCCCGGTCATCTTTATCCCTGAGACCAGAAGCCTGGACCGGCTGTTCCGCAGTATGCAGGCGCAGAAGCTTCAGGTGGTGATCGTAGTGGATGAGTATGGGGAAACGGCGGGGCTGGTGACTATGGAGGATATTCTGGAGGAGATCGTGGGAAATATCCAGGATGAATATGATGAGGATGAATGCTTTATCATCCCTTCAGAGGACGGAAGCTACCGCATGGACGGCATGACGCCGCTGGAGGATGTGGCAGAGACCCTTGGGATCCACTTTGAGGAGGAGGATTATGAGACGCTTAATGGCTATCTGATCTACCGAATGGATCGCATCCCGGAGGAGGATGAGCAGTCCATTATTGAGGAACAGGGTTATTCCTTCCAGATACTGGAAGTTGAAAATAAAACAATAAAATGGGTGAAGGTGACAAAAACACCGGAACCTCCCGCCGCGGAAGACGGGGAGCAGGAAGATACAGCAGAAAGGGAGTAAAGGATATGTCAGGACATTCAAAATTTGCCAACATTAAACATAAGAAGGAAAAAAATGATGCTGCCAAAGGTAAGATCTTTACCATTATCGGCCGTGAAATCGCTATTGCGGTAAAGGAGGGAGGACCGGATCCTGCCAACAACAGCAAGCTGCGTGATGTGATCGCAAAGGCTAAGGCCAACAATATGCCCAACGATACCATTGACCGGGGCATCAAAAAAGCTGCCGGAGATATTGGTTCTGTAAATTATGAGCACGTTACATATGAGGGATACGGCCCGGGCGGCATTGCCATTATTGTAGAAGCTCTTACGGATAATAAGAACCGTACTGCTGCCAATGTACGCAGCGCCTTCACCAAGGGAGGCGGAAGCATCGGCACCCAGGGCTGCGTTTCCTACAGTTTTGATAAAAAAGGCCAGATCATCATTGACAAAGAAGAGTGTGAGATGGATGGAGATGATCTGATGATGCTGGCGCTGGATGCAGGAGCCGAAGATTTTTCTGAAGAGGAAGACAGCTTTGAGATCATTACCGATCCGGATACCTTCAGCGCTGTGAGACAGGCACTGGAAAATCAGGGAGTAGCCATGGCTACTGCAGATGTGACGATGATCCCCCAGAACTATGTGGAAATCTCGGACGAGTCTGTATTAAAACAGCTGAACCGTACTCTGGATCTGCTGGACGAGGATGACGATGTGCAGGCTGTTTACACAAATCTGGATGAATAAACCGGGCTTGTATCAGGCTGCTGACTGAATGACCGATAAGGAGAAAGCAATGAGCGAAAATAACTATCTGATTGGTTTACAGGGGATGAAATCCATGTTGGTTGATATAGAGAAGCCCATGGACTCCTTCAAGAAAAAATATTACGAGAGCCATTTCAACAGCATTTACGATCAGTACCTTCCCACACTGGATGCCATCGAGTCTGTCTATTCCAGCGTAATGGAGCCGGAGGCATTTATCCATAACATGGCAGAGGCTCTGGTGGAAGTAGCTGTAGGCAAGGTGGAGAGTGAACCCCGCAAGAACAAAAAAGAAGCGGTGATGATGGATCTGAATCTGGTGATGGCTGTCTATGTGTTCCCCATGTTTCTGAAATACAAAGGGAAATCTTCTCAGCCTCTGGTGGATGAGGTTATGTCTCAGTGGAAGAAAGCATTCCCCCGCTCCAACATTCAGGCAGCGGAGTATGAGTATATTGAGAAGGGCTTCCATAAGAAGTTTTGTTATATCACCACTGCTGTATGCCAGACCTTTGGCAAGCCGGATGACTGCTACGAGCTGACTCTGCTGCGAAATTACAGAGATCACTATCTGGCAGAGCTTCCGGAAGGGGAGGAGATCATCAAAGCCTACTATGATGTAGCTCCTACCATTGTAAAACATATTAACAGACAGAAGGATTCCTCTGATATCTATCAGGGCATCTGGTCTCAGTATCTGTCTCCCTGTATCCATATGATTGAAGAAGGAAAGAATGAGGAGTGCAAGGAGCTTTATAAACAGATGGTGGAAGAGCTTCAGAAAGAATATTTTTATACAGAAAATTAAGCAGTGCGCATAAAGTCCCGTCTCCCGGAGAAACTAAGAAGGATCTGGTTTTTCCGGGAATTTTTTTTAGGACGGTGATGAAATGAAAGGTACAGAATATGAAGCCGCTGGGCAGAAGAAAAGGGAATATCTGCGGAGCAAAAACAGCAGACAGACTGAGCGCAGCGAAAAGAATAATCAGCTGACTCAGGAGACTATGGGAGAAGAGGAGAGGGAAAAGTTACTGGAATTGGGACAGGTGGATTTAAAAAACAACCTTCATCTGCTCAGTGTAATTGGAGAGATTGAAGGCCACGAATGCCTCCCCAGCAATTCCAAGACCACAAAATACGAGCACATTCTGCCGCAGCTGGCATCTATTGAAGAAAATGATAAAATTCAGGGACTTTTGATCCTGCTGAATACGGTGGGCGGGGATGTGGAGGCCGGACTGGCCATTGCAGAGATGATCGCCAGCCTCAGCAAACCCACCGTTTCCCTGGTTCTGGGCGGAAGCCATTCCATCGGTGTTCCCATTGCAGTGTCTGCGGACTATTCCTTTATCGTAAAATCCGGCACTATGGTGATCCATCCGGTGCGTATGAATGGAACTGTGATCGGCGCTCCTCAGACCTATGATTATTTTCAGCAGATGCAGGATCGGATCCTGAACTTTATTACTGACCACAGCAGTGCTCCGAAAGAACGGCTGATGAAGCTGATGCTGGATACTGGAATCCTTACCAAGGACCTGGGGACGATTCTGGTAGGAGAACGGGCTGTGAAAGAGGGACTGATCAATGAAGTGGGCGGAATCAGTCAGGCAGTGGCTAAGTTGAAAGAGCTGGTGCGCTATCATTCCAGAAATTAGTAGCTATTTTTCAAAAATTATGATAAAATGGCAGAGGCGAAGCTGCGGCAGACAGATCCCGGGGATTGTCCATACTCTTTTTCAGGGTTTTATCAGGAGTTTCCCGCAGGAAGATGCTGCAGCTATGCTGTGTACGGTATATTTTTTTCAAAGATTAAATATAGTATCAGTACAGGATAGAAACAATGTCATGATTCGAAGGAGGAGTATATGTCTGTTTTTCAATCTATTTTTCTTGGTATCATTCAGGGCCTGACAGAATTTTTGCCGGTAAGCAGTTCCGGTCATCTGGCTATCATGCAAAATTTCTTCAACATTGATACAGGAAGCAGTATTTTATTTGATATTTTGTTACATATGGGAACTTTGCTGGTGGTATTTATTGTTTACTGGAAGGACATCTGGAAACTGATTTTGGAAGCCCTCCATATGCTGGGGGATATCTTCTGCAACCTGGGCACTTTTCTTCGCAGAAAGAAGCAGGAGACCCAGCCCAGATACCGCCGCATTGTGCGCACCAATTACCGGAAGTTCGTGGTTCTGCTGATCGTATCTACCATTCCCACCGGGATCATGGGCTTTTTAGGGGCAAAGCTGATCAAGGATGCCAGTACCACTCTGCTGATACCCGGGATCTGTCTTCTGATCACCGGCGTTCTGCTTTTGATCTCTGACCGGGCAGAGGACTGCCATAAGATTCCTAAGGATGTTACCTACAAAGAGGGAGTATTGGTAGGCATCGCCCAGGGATTTGCCACTCTTCCCGGGCTTTCCCGTTCCGGAACCACCATTACAGCCTGCCTGCTGTGCGGATTTGACCGCCGCTTTGCAGTAAAGTACTCTTTTATTCTGTCCATCCCGGCCATTTTAGGCGCCGCAGTACTGGAGATTTCGGATGTGGGCGGCGAAGTGATCACCGGAGGACTTGTGGGCACCTATGCAGCCGGAGTGATTGCTGCAGCCCTGGTAGGTTATGTGTGCATCAAGACCATGCTGGTAGTGGTAAAAAATAAAAAATTCAAATATTTTGCATATTATTGTTTTGCAGTAGGTATCATTTCGATTGTAGGAAACTTTGTCCTGTAATACCTGCAGCATAAATAAGAAAGACTGGAGATATTAAATGGCAACGAAAGGAAAGAACACCAAACAGACAGGGGCCAAAAACAGCAGCGTAAAAAAGACCTCTGGTACCAGAAAAACTTCCGGTACCAGAGGAACCTCCGCAAAAACAACCGCTGCCAGAGCAGCCGGGAAAAAAACTGCTGCAAAGCCTCAGACTCAGAAAAAGGGAAGAGCCAAAACAGTGGCTGAAGAGGAGCGCACGGATCCAAAGCTCTGCTACGAGATCTTTCTCTGGGCCGTATTAGCCTGTTCCATCCTGCTGTTTATCAGCTATCTGGGGATCGGAGGGTTTGTAGGCGAGGCTGTAAGCTCATTTTGCTTCGGCTGCTTTGGTTTTATGGCTTATCTGTTTCCCTTTGTGCTGTTTTTCATGACAGCTTTTTTAATTTCCAACCGACATAGTCATATTGCAAAAATAAAGGCTGCCGCTGCCGGCGGTCTTTATCTTGTTGCCTGCGGCATTATGGAACTTCTGCTGCTGGGCTATACAGACGGTTTCTCTCTTATAGAATATTATCAGGCAGGTGCCCAGTACCATACCGGCGGTGGATTTGTGGGAGGTTTTTTTGTGAACTTGTTCTGCCCTGCTATCGGGGTTGTGGGAGCCGGAATCATGATGGTCATTATGGTGATCATCTGTGTGGTGCTCATCACTCAGCGTTCCATTTTTGCCAGCATGAAGCATCAGGGCTCCCGGGTTTACCATTCTGCCAGAGAAGAGCAGGCCAGAAGAAGAGAACAGCTTCTGCAGCGCAGAGAATATGAGCAGAGGAATCCGGAGATCTTTACCCTCACTCCCTCCCTGGACAGCAGTGGAAAAAAGAACGGGCAGGATGCAGTTCCGGTAAATTTTTCTGTGCCGGATAAGGAACCCAGGCTGGCAAACCGGGTAACCGGCGTGACTCCGAATACAGATCTTTCCGGACTTCCGGAGGTGTTTCAGGATGAGATCAAACAAGTGATACCGGAAAAAACTCAGGAGAGCTTAAACATTCCTGTTCTGGATTTCCCGATTCAGAGGGGCGATATTCCTTCTGAGACTTCCGGATTAAACGAGGAAAATCCAGCGTATCCAGAGAAAAGTCCCTGCGCAGGCGATTCTTCTTCCCAAGAGAGTGCCTCTTATGAGGGCACCTTGTTCTCACAAGAGCCTTCTCTCCCTGAGTCACAGACCGGGAAAGACAGCGCTGCCTCCATCAGCGATGGTTCCCTTTATGAGGAGCCGATTCCCGCAGAAGACCGAGGGATGACAGATACGGCGCTCTATGAAAACGAAGCTTCTGCAGCTGAGGAGGAAGCGCCTGTATCCGAAAAAGGAAGGAAGGCGGCAGCAGAAGGGGAACACAGAGGACAGAGAAAACCAAGAGCCTCCCTGGAAGAGATTCAGCAGGGGATCAATACCGTGGAGCAGGAAATCGAAAAAAGCTCAGCTTCCGTAAAGCCTAAATATGTATTTCCACCCCTGTCCCTTCTGAAAAAGCCCTCCAGAAGCCGGGGCGGCAGCACAGATGCGGAGCTTCGGGAGACTGCCCAGAAGCTGCAGCAGATCCTCCATACTTTTGGAGTGAACGTGAAGGTGACCAATGTCAGCTGCGGTCCCAGTGTGACCAGATATGAGCTGATGCCGGAGATGGGAGTAAAGGTCAGCCGGATTACAAATCTGGCGGATGATATTAAACTGAATCTGGCTGCCGCGGACATCCGTATCGAAGCGCCCATTCCCGGAAAAGCGGCAGTGGGCATAGAAGTTCCTAATAAGGAAACCAGCGGGGTTCTTCTTCGGGAACTGTTGGAATCCGAAGAATTTAAAAATCATCCCTCCAAACTGTGCTATGCAGTGGGAAAGGATATCGCAGGCAAGGTGATCGTCTCCGATATTGCAAAAATGCCTCATCTTCTGATCGCAGGCGCCACAGGTTCCGGAAAATCCGTGTTTATCAATACGCTGATCATGAGCATTATCTATAAGGCAAAACCGGAGGAAGTAAAAATGATCATGATCGACCCGAAGGTAGTGGAGCTTAGCGTTTATAACGGCATCCCCCATCTGTTCATTCCGGTGGTGACAGACCCCAAGAAGGCGGCAGGAGCCTTAAACTGGGGCGTGGCAGAGATGACTCAGCGCTTCAACAAATTTGCGGAAGCCGGCGTTCGGGATTTAAAGGGCTACAATGCCAAGGTAGAGGCATTAAAAGATATTGAAGATGAAAACAAGCCGGAAAAGCTTCCGCAGATTGTGATCATTGTGGACGAGCTGGCGGATCTGATGATGGTTGCTTCCGGAGAGGTAGAGGATGCCATCTGCCGTCTGGCACAGCTGGCGCGTGCTGCCGGGATCCATCTGGTAATTGCCACTCAGCGCCCCTCGGTAGATGTGATCACGGGACTGATCAAGGCCAATATGCCCTCAAGAATTGCATTTTCTGTGTCTTCCGGTGTGGATTCCAGAACGATCCTGGATATGAACGGGGCAGAAAAGCTGCTGGGAAACGGGGATATGCTCTTTGCACCTCAGACCTACAAAAAACCGGCCCGTATCCAGGGTGCCTACGTTTCAGATGCTGAAGTGTCGGAAGTGGTAGGGTTTTTAAAGGAAAAGAACATTTCGGAAGCTTATAACGAGCAGATGGAAGCCAGAATCGAGCAGGTGCAGAAAAGTGCTCTGTCAGCTGCCGGGGGCGGAGATGTGGATGAACTCTTTGCAGACGCAGGAAAATTTATCATAGAAAAGGATAAGGCCTCCATCGGGATGCTGCAGCGGTGGTTTAAGATCGGCTTCAACCGGGCTGCGAGAATCATGGATCAGCTCTCAGAGGCAGGGGTGGTAGGTCCTGAGGAGGGTACCAAACCAAGAAAGGTTTTGATGTCCGAGGAACAGTTTGAAAATTATTTAGAAGAAAACTAGAGAAAACTGTTATTTTTTGTTGAATTTTGATGTCCTTTGTTTTATACTTAAAGTGTGTTGGCCTGCTCAGGCAGGACCAGGTGTGAAACGTTACAAAGAACAGCGTTCCGCATGATAATAGTTGGAGGTATGTTATGTACAAGATTTTGGAAGCAAAGACTCTTGCGGGCAATATCTACGAGATGGTGGTAGAAGCTCCGCGCGTTGCAAAACGTTGTCTGCCGGGCCAGTTTATCATTGTAAAGCTGGATGAAGAGGCAGAGAGAGTTCCCTTAACGATCTGTGATTATGACCGTGAAAAGGGGACTATTACGATTGTGTTCCAGCCGATAGGCGCTTCTACTCACAGATATGTGGGACTGAAAGCCGGCGATTCTTTTATGGACTTTGTAGGACCTCTGGGAAAACCCTCTGATCTTTGCACAGATCCCCTGGAGGAAGTAAAGAAGAAAAAGATCCTTTTTGTTGCAGGTGGTGTGGGAACTGCTCCTGTTTATCCCCAGGTGAAGTGGCTCCACGAGCATGGTATTGAGGCAGATGTTATCATTGGCGCGAAGACCAAGGATCTGGTGATCTTGGAAGAAGAGATGAAAAAGGTTGCTGCCAATGTGTATGTGACTACTGATGACGGCTCTTACGGACGCAGCGGTATGGTAACAAAAGTGATCGATGATCTGATTGATTCTGAAGGTAAGGAATATGATCACTGCGTGGCTATCGGTCCTATGATCATGATGAAATTCTGCTGCCTTACCACAAAGAAACATAATTTACATACCATCGTGAGCATGAATCCCATCATGGTAGATGGAACAGGAATGTGCGGAGCCTGCCGTCTAATGGTAGGAGATGAGGTAAAATTCGCATGTGTAGACGGTCCGGAATTTGACGGCCATCTGGTAGATTTTGATGCTGCTATGAAACGTGCTACCATGTATAAAACCGAGGAAGGCCGCGCTCTTTTGAAAGAGCAGGAGGGTGAGACCCATCACGGCGGATGCGGACATTGCGGAGGTGACGAATAATGGCAGACGTATTAAAGAAAGTCCCTGTATCAGAACAGGATCCCAAGGTGAGAGCCACAAATTTTGACGAGGTATGTCTTGGCTATACGAAAGAGGAGGCCATGGAAGAGGCCAGCAGATGTATTCACTGCAAAAATGCCAAGTGTGTAGAGGGGTGTCCCGTAAATATTGATATTCCCTCCTTTATTGCTGAAGTAAAAGAAGGAAATATGGAAGAAGCCTACAAAGTAATCTCTCTGTCCAGTGCACTTCCGGCTATCTGCGGACGTGTCTGTCCTCAGGAGTCCCAGTGTGAGGGAAGATGTATCCGCGGCATCAAAGGAGAGCCTGTTTCCATTGGTAAACTGGAGCGCTTTGTTGCTGACTGGGCAAGGGAGAATGGAATCAAACCGGAAGCTCCCGCAGAAAAGAATGGCCACAAGGTTGCTGTGATCGGTTCCGGCCCTTCCGGACTTACCTGTGCCGGCGATCTGGCTAAGATGGGCTACGATGTAACCATCTTCGAGGCGCTGCACAAAGCCGGCGGCGTTCTGGTTTATGGTATTCCTGAGTTCCGTCTGCCCAAGGATGAGGTAGTGGCAAAGGAAGTAGAAAATGTTAAATCTCTTGGTGTAAAAATCGAGACCAACGTGGTAGTAGGCAAATCCGTTACTATTGACGATCTTCTTCAGGAGGAAGGCTTTGAGGCTGTATTCATTGGTTCCGGCGCCGGACTTCCCATGTTTATGGGTATTCCCGGAGAGCAGGCAAAAGGTGTATTCTCCGCCAATGAGTATCTGACCAGAAACAATCTGATGAAAGCCTTCCGTGATGACTATGATACTCCCATCGTTCACGGAAAGAAAGTAGCTGTGGTAGGCGGCGGAAACGTAGCAATGGATGCAGCCAGAACCGCTCTTCGTCTCGGCGCTGAGGTACATATCGTATATCGCCGCAGTGAGGCTGAGCTTCCTGCCAGAGCAGAAGAAGTACATCATGCGAAGGAAGAAGGTATTATCTTTGATCTGCTGACCAATCCAAAGGAGATCCTGGTGGATGAAAACGGCTTTGTAAAAGGTATGACCTGCATTAAGATGGAGCTGGGTGAACCGGATGCTTCCGGCAGAAGACGCCCGGTGGAGATTCCCGGTTCTGAGTTCGATCTGGAGCTGGATACAGTGATCATGTCTCTGGGAACTTCTCCCAACCCGCTGATCGCGTCCACTACCTACGGACTGGATACCAACAAGAGAAAATGCATCATTGCAGAAGAGTCCACAGGAGCTACCTCCAAAGAGGGCGTATACGCCGGAGGAGACGCTGTGACCGGAGCAGCTACCGTTATCCTGGCTATGGGAGCCGGCAAGACTGCAGCAAAGGGCATTGACGAGTATATCAAGAGTAAAAATTAATGAAACGCTGAATATCAGTAAAACAACAGCTGCCTGCAAATTTTAGAAAATAAGATTTGTCGGCAGCTGTTCTGCTAAAAGGATGCGGCAACAAAGTCCTCTGAAAATTGGGAATCTGACCCCTAAATGGGTAAAACACAAAGACCAGTTTATTATTAGGAAAAAGATATTCTGGCAACACGTTGCAGAAACTCTGCAGCCTGAGGATCTTGAGTACACTTGGAGGTTTTATGATATCAGTGATCTGTGTTGGAAAAATTAAAGAAAAATACCTGGCAGAAGGGATCAAAGAGTACAGTAAGCGTTTAAGCCGTTATTGTAAGCTGGAGATTACGGAGCTGCCGGATGAGCAGACGCCGGATGGAGCCAGTCCGGCTTTGGAGGCTCAGATCAAGGAGCGGGAGGGGCAGAGGATCTTAAAGGCCATAAAAGCCGATTCCTACGTGATAGCCCTGGCCATTGAAGGTCAAAAACTTACCTCTGAAAAATTTGCCCGTACCATTGAAAATCTGGCTGTCCAGGGAAAAAGCCACATTACTTTTGTAATCGGGGGATCCCTCGGCCTGGCTCCGGAAGTGTTAAGGAGGGCAGATTATCTTCTGTCCTTTTCAGACATGACCTTTCCTCACCAGCTGATGCGGGTGATTTTACTGGAACAGGTGTATCGGTGCTATCGCATCATTCACCACGAACCCTATCACAAATAAGTTCCGTCTTGAAGCAGAAAGGAGACTTTATGAGAAACTTTCAGAAAATAATTTTGCTGGCAGGGGCACTGGCAGCAGAAACCTGTCTGGCAGCGCCGGTTCTGGCAGATCCGCTGGAGGAGTTGACCAATATTTTTGAGAAACAGAATGTTCAACAAGCTTCCCTGCTCAGCCAGCAGTTGGGGATTGCAAAGCTTCAGAAGGCTATGGAGAAGCAGGGGTTTTCTTTCTCTCTTTCAGGAGCGGTGTCATCCCAGGATGCGGCGGTCTTTACGGGGCTGTCCCCGGAGGAATGTCCCGGCGGATATGCAGAAATTTCCGGAAGCGTAGATCCGCAGCAAAAACAGTGGCAGTTTGATTTTGATATGGGCAGTGAAGAAGCTTCTGTTTTTGAGATGCTTCTTTACGGAAATAAGGAAAAACTGACGCTGAAGCTTCCCGGTTTTTTTGATGGAGCAGTGGGGATCCGATCCGGAAATTTTCAGGAACAGTATGAAGGCTCTGCCCTGGAACAGCTTTTCGGGGAACTTCCGGAGCTGCCGGAGATAAATTTGGATTTCTACCCGGATCAGATGCTTCCGAACCAAAAGGAGCTCCTGAAAAATCTGGATCTTACTTCCCGATTACCGGAGTTTTATCAGGCAGAAAAGGTACAGGAAGAAGGTCAGACGGTCTATGAGCTGACGGTTCAGACAGAGGATCTTGCAGAGATTTATGAGATGCTCCTTGCAGAGTATTTTACCCTTGTTGAGGAGGTTTTTCCGCTTTCCCCGGAGGATTTTTTCTATATGGAGCAGGCGGCAGAACAGATGGCCAGCGAGACGGCAGGGGCTTTGTGTGAGACTCTCGGAGAAGAGATCCTTCTGAAATTCTATGTCAAAGATGAGGGGATAGAACGCATCTGGTATCGTCTGGAATTTCAGGAGCCCGAAGCAGAAGATTCTTCCTGCTCCCAGGACTCTTCGCTGACAGAGTCAGAGGCTGCTTCAGACTCTTATGAAAATGCGGAACCGGAAACTGTCGCAGCAGAATATCAGATCATTTTCGAGGATCCCAAAGATCCCTGGAGAGTTTTTGATCTTCGGATGGAGATAGAAGATTCTTCTGATCCGGTATCTGTCTGGATCACAAAGCAGACAGAACAGACTCCGGATGGATTTGAGACTACTATTACGCTCATGGTTCGAGAGGATGGATATCTGGCATACTGGGATACTCCTGTTACGGTTTCCTATGAAAAGGAAGAGCAAAGGCTTTCTGCTGTTCTGTCCCTGGGAGAGGATGAGGCGCTTCTGAAGCTGGATGGCAGGTTTACAGATATCCAGCCAGGCCAGGGATTTACCTTCCAGGCAGACGGTCTGACCCTGGAGGCAGAAGGGGAAAAGGCCGGGATCACCGGAAGCTTTTCTTTGTATGCGGATCCGGAAACGTCTTCTTTCTCTGAAGAAAAAATGATTCTGGAACTAAATCCGGGGGAACTGCTCCAGCTTTTTAATGAGGTTACTGTAAATACGCATAACTGGATGAACCGAATGGGGTTGATAACGGAAACAGAATGATTCTCCGGTTGTCATAAAGAAGATCACAATTTCATAAGTATAAAAAAGGGCAGTCACAGGGAATACAAAAGCAGGGACTGCCCTTTCTGAATTTAAAAATAGTTCTGGGAGCGAAGGGTTCATGTCCCATCAATGGAAGAGCAGAAGATCAGGTCGGAAAAAAATCCGTCCATCCAAAGAGGAGCTGCTGTATCAGCTCTCCCAACGCACGAAACTGCCGGAGGATATTCTGGCAGGCTGCTGCAGCGTTACAGTAACCGGACAAAATCAGCTGGTGATTGAGAATTATAAAAGTATTCTGGAATATCAGCCGGAACATCTTATGGTGCTCACCAGACAATGCCGGGTGGAAATCTTTGGAAAAGATCTGAAGATCCTGTACTATGCAAAAGAAGAAATGAAAATAACCGGGAGGATCCAGCAGATCTTCTATCATGTATAGGGAGGAAACAGATTGAAAGGCCAGATTTTATTGTGGCTCCGCGGAAACGTGCGCATCCGGATCAAGGGCTCCTTCTGTGAGCGCTTTCTGAATCTGTGCGCCTTCCACGGGCTGAAGCTGTGGAAGATAACACCCGTGGAGCAGGGGTATGAAGCCAGCATTTCTCTGGAAAATTTCAGAAAATTAAAGGTTCTGGTAAAAAAAAGCCATGTGCACCTGTGTATCTTGGAAAAGCGGGGGCTGCCATTTTTTTTGTACAGAAACAGAAAACGGAAAGCATTGTTTTTTTCATTTTTCCTGGCTGTTTTTCTCACTGCCTGGCTGTCCTTTTTTATCTGGGATATTCAGGTGAGCGGAAATCTCTCGGTGACGGATGAGAAGATCCTGGATTATCTGGAACAGGAAGGGATCCGGCAGGGGATCTGGAAATCGTCCCTCGATTACCGACAGCTGGCCGAACGCCTGCGCCAATTTTTTCCTGAATTTACCTGGGTGTCCGTAAAGCTCCAGGGAACCCGGCTCCTAATTGATCTAAAGGAAAATATGGATCCCAAAATCGGCGGGACTGATGAAGCTGCCCTCCAAAATCCCCCGGGGACTGTAGAAAACGGAGAAGGAATGCAGCTTCTGGAGAATGGGCAGGCAGATACAGCAGGCAGCATTGCCTCCAACCGGAACGGAACTGTGGTCAGGATCATTACCCGCTCCGGAACACCGCTGGTCAAAGCGGGAGATGAGGTTCAGAAGGGCGAAATTCTGGTATCCGGCCAGATCGACCTGGTCAATGATGCGGCAGAAGTCTATGATCACCGGTATGTAAAGGCGGACGCAGATGTTTACATCCGATATTCGTATCCCTATGAAGATGAGCTCTCACTGAAACAGCAGGTAAAGACCTATTCCGGCCGGGAGCTTTCCAGGAAGCTTTTGAAATTCGGAAACTTTCATCTGGGTCTTCCCTTCTTGTCCATCCCCTATGAACAGTACGACTGCATCACCTCCAGTCATCAGCTGCGAATCCGGGAGAATTTTTATCTGCCGGTATATTTTTCTGATATCACAGTAAAAGAATACGAATTATCAGAAAAGATATTGGGGAGGCAGGAGGCAGAAGGCGTGATTTTGAAAAATTTGGAAAACTTTCTGGAAAAAATCCAAGAAAAGGGGGTTCAAATATTTCAAAATGATGTTAAAATAGAAACGACTGATTCTATATGCAGAGCCCGGGGTAAGATTTTGCTCATTGAGAAAAGCGGCGTGTATGTAGAGACAGCGCCGGTTTCGGATCCCTGAAAGGAGACGGAGGCCGGAAATGACTGACATGCAGAAAGAAGGACCTATTCCCCTATGAGTTTAGTGGAAAAAATAATTTCCGTTCCAGCGGAACATGAGAAGAATGTGTTCGGTCAGTTTGACCAGTTTGTGAAAAAAATCGAAAAGTCCCTGAATGTGACCGTGATCAGCCGGGATGGAACCACAAAGATCGTGGGCAGTGAGCCGTCCGCAGACCGTGCGCTTCGAATCCTGACGAATCTTATGGAGCTTTCCCGAAGGGGAAATGTAATTACAGAGCAGAATGTGGACTATGCCATTGCTCTGTGTTATGAAGAAAAGGAATCTGCCTTAGTGGAGATTGATCAGGATCTGATCTGTCATACCATCAACGGAAAGCCCATCAAGCCGAAGACTATGGGACAGAAAGAGTATGTGGATGCGATCCGAAAAAATATGATTGTTTTCGGGATCGGACCTGCAGGTACCGGAAAAACCTACCTGGCCATGGCTATGGCTATCACTGCCTTTAAAAATGATGAGGTGAGCCGTATCATCATGACACGGCCGGCCATAGAAGCCGGGGAGAAGCTGGGCTTCCTTCCCGGAGATCTGCAGAGCAAGGTGGATCCCTACCTGCGCCCCCTTTATGACGCATTATATCAGATCATGGGGCCGGACAGCTTTCAGAAAAACATGGAGAAAGGGTTGATCGAAGTGGCTCCTCTGGCTTATATGAGAGGGCGGACACTGGACAACGCCTTTATTATTCTGGATGAAGCCCAGAATACCACACCGGCACAAATGAAAATGTTTCTCACCCGTATTGGTTTTGGCTCAAAGGTCATAATCACCGGAGATCTGACTCAGAAGGATCTGCCTTCCACAGTTCAGTCCGGGCTGGATGTGGCTTTGAAGGTCTTAAAAAAGGTGGAGGGGATTTCCTTCTGCCAGCTTACCAGTAAGGATGTGGTCCGTCATCCCCTGGTGCAAAAGATCGTACAGGCTTACGATGACTATGAGGCAAAACAGGCTGCAAGGCAAAAAGACAGAGGCCGCACAGAGCGGGGAAACGCAGGTACGAGGTTACCGCAGAAATTCAGAGGTGAATGATGACCATTAATTTTGAAAATGAAAGCCAGGCTGCACTTGAACTTCCCCTGGAGGAACTGGCAGATCAGGTAATTCAGGGAACGCTGGATTATATGGCATGTCCCTATGAGGCGGAGGTGAATCTTCTGATTACAGACAATCCTCAGATACGGGAAATGAATCAGAACTTCCGTCAGATCGACCGGGCTACGGATGTTTTATCCTTCCCCATGGTGGAGTATGAGGAACCGGGAAACTTTGATTTCCTGGAGAATGAGGAGCTGGAAGCAGACTGCTTTAACCCGGAGACGGGAGAGCTGCTTTTGGGGGATATTGTGATTTCAGCAGAAAAGGTGATGGAACAGGCAGAAGAATACGGCCATTCCAGAAAGAGGGAATACGCCTTTTTGATTGTTCACAGTATGCTTCATCTCATGGGGTTTGACCACATGACGCCGGAGGAGGCCGCCTGCATGGAGGCAAAACAGAGAGCGATTCTGGATCAGCTGCAGATCCTCAGATAGACCTGCAGCTGGTTGAGATGATAAAAACAGAACAGGAAAACAGCAACAGGAGAGGAGACTGATATTATGAGAGGAAAAAAACTTTGTGCATTATTTGCAGCAGCTGCTATGGCAGCAGCTGTGATGGAAACCGGAGCGATGGCAGAGGAGACCTGCAAAAGCTATCTCACCGGAGAGACCGTTCCCACAGAAATCGGACGGAAGCGCCCCATTGCAGTGATGTTCAACAATATTCAGGATGCCATCCCTCAGCATGGTATTGAAAACTGCGGTGTCATCTACGAGGCACCGGTGGAGGGCAGCATCACCCGTTTAATGGGATTGATGGAAGACTACAAGGATGCAGCCAGAATCGGTTCTGTGAGAAGCTGCAGAAACTATTTTATTTATATGGCCAGAGAATTTAATGCCATTTACTGCCATTTCGGCCAGGCCATCTATGCAGAGCCTATTTTAAATCTGCCCACCACCCACAACTTAAGCGGACTTTCTGATTACGGTGATCTGGTTTATTACCGGTCAGATGACCGGGTATCTCCCCACAACGTATTTACGGATTATGACCGGATCCAGGCAGGTATTGAACATCAGGGCTATTACACCGACTATGCGGAGGGCTACTCCGGACATTACCAGTTCGCCCAGGAAGGGGAAACGGTGACTCTTGAAGGCGGAGAGGATGCTCAGGTAGTGCTTCCCGGCTATACCTACAACCATGCCCGCTTCCAGTACAACCCGGAAACCGGCTTGTATGACCGGTATCAGTATGGGGATGCTCAGGTAGACGGAAACTCCGGCAATCAGCTCTCCTGCAAAAATATTATCCTTCAGTACTGCGACTGGGAAAATTTTGATGACAACGGGTATCTGAACATTGATATGACAAAGGGCGGATACGGAAAATACATTACCAACGGAAAAGCCATTGACATCTATTGGGAGAAGGAACAGTACGATCCGGATTCCGAGTACTACTGCACCATTGAATCTCAGTACAGCTATGTGCCTGTGCGCTTCTCTGATTTTAACGTAACCCGCTACTATGACATGAATGGAAATGAGATTAAGCTAAATCCCGGAAAGACCTGGGTCTGCGTTGTCCAGAACACTTATACGGACCATGTGACCATCTCCGAGGATCCTGAGATTTCCAGCAGTGTGATCGATTTTTAAAGAATGATAAATTATTAAAGAAACAAAGAGGTTTGGCTTGTGAACAACAAAGGAAAAAGCTCCAAAAATTTTCTGGTTCAGGGAACCATTTTAGCGGCAGCTTCGATTATATCCAGAATTATCGGACTGGTGTACCGGATACCCCTGACAAATATTCTGGGGGATACGGGAAATACCTACTATTCTACAGCAAATGAGGTTTATAATATCATCCTGATGATCGCCTCTTTCAGCCTGCCCCTGGCAGTATCCAGGCTGATGGCGGAAAGGCTTCACAAAGGGGAGATTCGGAATGCGAACCGGGTATTTTTATGTGCGGTGCGTTTTGCCGTAGTCAGCGGACTGATCTTGTCCTGCCTTACCTATTTGCTGTCCGGTATTCTCACAAAGCATGTCCTGAATGTGGAGATGGCAAAATATGCGCTTCGGGTACTGGCACCGGCAATCTTTATCTTTGCCATCACCGGAACCTTCCGGGGATTTTTCCAGGGACACTCTACCATGGTGCCCACTGCCATTTCCCAGGTGATCGAGCAGATCGTTCATGCGGTGGTCACCATCATCTGTGCCAATATCATGTTCAGCTACGGCTTAAAGCTGGCTCAGGATGAAGGAAATGAACTTCTTGGACCGGCCTGGGGAGCCGCAGGTGCTACCTTCGGTACCGTGGTCAGCGTCACCGTAGCCCTGATTTTTATGATGCTGGTGTATGTCACCTACCGTCGCACTTTTGCCCGGCAGCTGCGCCATGACACGACGGGAAAACGGGAATCTTCTGCTCAGATCTACCGGCTGCTGTTTCTCACCATCCTTCCGATTGTGCTGAGTACGCTGATCTACAATGTAAGTACCATTATGGATCAGGGAATCTTCAATGCCATTTTAAAGGGACAGGGGTATACAGAAAAACAGTACGCCACCATCTGGGGGATTTATACCGGAAAATTTCGTGTCCTGATGAACGTTCCTCTTTCTCTGGCCTCCTGCCTTGGACCGGCAGTGGTACCCAGCCTGACGGCAGCCATTGCAGACCGGAATAAAAAAGAGGCTGTGCGAAAGGTGCGTTCCTCCATTCGGTACACGATGATCATTACGATCCCCTGTGCCCTCGGCATGGCAGCCCTGGGAGGGCCCATTATTGAGATGCTGTTCCATCCGGAAAGCGGCATTCCGCTGTCGGCGGGGATCATGCAGGCAGGAGCCCCCATGATCATTCTCTATGCCCTGTCTACCCTGACAACCTCCATATTGCAGGGGCTTGGCAAACTGCGCACTCCTTTGATCAACTGTGCCATTGCCCTGGTGCTCCATCTGGCCTGTCTCTTTGTGTTTATGCGGAACTTTAATATGAACATTTATGGTGTGATCCACGCCAACACCTTTTTTGCCCTGGTGGTATGCATTCTCAATGCCCTGGCCATCAAACGCTTCCTGGCCTACCGTCAGGAATATCTGCGAACCTTCCTGATCCCCCTTCTGGCCTCATTTATAATGGCTTTCGGGGCTTACGGTGTCCATGCTCTTTTGAAAGGGCTTCTTGGAAATACAGTGGCAACCTTCATGGCAGTTCTGGCAGGGGCAGTGATCTACGGGATCGGACTGGTTTCCTTCCACGGTATTACCCTGGAAGAGCTTGCCGCCATGCCAAAGGGAAAATCAATTATTAAACTATTCAGAAAGCTTGGTTTACTGAGATGAATGTAAAAGCAGAAGCAATACGGAAAACACTGAAGGATAAAAAGCGAATCGTGATCAAGATCGGTTCATCCTCTATCACCCATTCCCAGACCGGAGCCCTAAACCTTACAAAACTGGAAGTACTGGTGCGGGAGCTGTGTGATCTGAAAAATCAGGGAAAGGATATCATACTGGTATCCTCCGGAGCTATAGCGGTGGGACGTCAGGCCGTTCATTTTCATCACCGCCCTGAGATCATATCTCAAAAACAGGCGTGTGCTGCCATCGGACAGGCCCAGCTGATGATGATCTATCAGAAACTGTTTCGGGAGTACGGTCATCTTGCTGCACAGATCCTCCTTACCAGGGATACCCTGACTCAGGATCTGAACCGTTTCAATGCAGTGAATACGTTTGAGGAGCTTTTGAAAATGGGGGCTATTCCTGTGGTAAATGAAAATGACACCATCTCCACCTATGAGATCCAGTTTGGAGACAATGACAGTCTCTCTGCCACAGTTGCAGCCCTGATCCATGCAGATCTTCTGATCCTGCTCTCAGACATTGACGGCCTGTTTACCGATGATCCCAACAAAGACCCGGAGGCGGAATTTATTCCTCTGGTGGAACATCTGGACAAGCGGCTGCTGGATATGGGAAAAGGCAGCAGCAGTCAGGTGGGTACCGGTGGTATGGAGACGAAGCTTCATGCTGCTCAGATTGCCACAGAGGCCGGCACGGATATGATCATTGCCAACGGAAAGGATTTTCATGTAATACACAAAATACTGCAGGGTGAGAATTACGGCACACTTTTTTGCAGCTAACCGCCCGGAGAGGAACAGACAAAAAATGATAAGTGAACAGGAGATCGCCAGAATCAATACGCTGGCAAGAAAATCAAAGGCAGAAGGACTGACAGAACAGGAAAAAAAAGAGCAAAAAGAACTGCGGCAAAAATTTTTAGAATCTGTCCGCGGAAATCTTCGCGCTCAACTGAACAATATTGATGTGGTAAATCCAGATGGTTCCATTGAAAATTTGGGAGAAAAATATGGAAAAACAGGACATTAATCAAATCGGGGCTGCGGCAAAGAAAGCGGCCTCCTTCCTTGGCCGCTTGGGAAGTGAGAAAAAGGATCAGGCTCTTAGCTGTGCAGCAGAGGCTCTTTTGTCCCACGCAGAGGAAATTTTGAAAGAAAATGAAAAAGATGTGGCAGCGGCCAGAGCACACCAGATGAAGGAAGGGCTGGTGGACCGGCTGCTTTTGACTTTGCCCAGGATTCAGGCCATGTCAGAAGGGCTGCGTCAGATCTGTACCCTGGAAGATCCGGTAGGTGAGATCATGGGAATGAAAAAGCGGCCCAATGGACTGATGATCGGACAGAAACGGGTACCCTTAGGCGTGGTGGGTATCATCTATGAGGCAAGGCCCAATGTAACGGCGGACGCTTTTGGACTCTGCTTTAAGACCGGAAATGCTGTGATCTTAAAAGGGGGAAAGGATGCCCTGTACTCCAACCGGGCTATTGTTTCTGTTCTCCAGAATGCGCTGGAAGCCTGCGGTATCACCAAAGATGCCGTGCAGCTGATCGAATCTGCAGACCGCAGCGTCACAGAAGCCTTTATGAAATTGAATCAGTATGTGGATGTTCTCATTCCCAGAGGCGGGGCAGGTTTGATTCAGACTGTGGTGAGAGAGAGCACCATCCCTGTAATTCAGACCGGCACCGGGAACTGCCATATTTATGTAGATGAGAGCGCAGATCTTTCCATGGCTGTGTCCATCATCAACAATGCAAAGACTCAGCGCATCGGCGTGTGCAATGCCTGCGAATCCCTGGTGGTTCATCAGGCAGTGGCAGCCCCCCTTCTAAAGGCCTTAAAGGAAAAGCTGGATGAGCATCAGGTGGAACTGCGGGGGGACGAAAAGGCCTTGGAAGTATTGCCTGACATCACTCCCGCCTGCAGCGAGGACTGGGGAAAGGAATATTTAGACTATATCCTTTCCGTTAAAACAGTGTCTTCCCTTGAGGAAGCCATCACTCATATCAACCGGTATAATACCGGTCATTCAGAAGCCATTATTACCAGAGATTATGAAAATGCCCAGCGGTTTCTGGATGAGGTGGATGCGGCTGCCGTGTATGTGAACGCTTCCACCCGCTTTACCGACGGCTTTGAGTTCGGTTTTGGAGCTGAGATCGGTATCAGCACCCAGAAGCTTCATGCAAGAGGTCCCATGGGACTGCTGGCGCTGACCACTACCAAATATATTATCTACGGCAATGGTCAGATACGATAGCAGCAGTGCCGAATTTGGAAATAATATAAGGAATAAAAGGATATGCAAAATACATTTGATCTGAATGCCATTGATCTGACTCTTGAGGCTCCCCAGCAGGAGCCTGCAAGGCAGCAGTGGTTTATGAAAAAAGCAAAGCAGCTGATACAGGAAAAATCACGGGAACTGGGAAGACCCCTCACTGCCATGGTGAAAACCTTTGGCTGTCAGATGAATGAACGGGACTCGGAAAAACTCCGGGGGATCCTTCAGACAGCCGGTTATGAGCTGACAGAACAGGAGGAGGCGGACTTTGTTCTCTATAATACCTGCACAGTTCGTGAAAATGCAAATCTGAAGGTTTACGGCCGCCTTGGCTATCTGGGCGGACTGAAAAAGAAAAATCCGCATATGATGATCGCGCTGTGCGGCTGCATGATGCAGGAACCGAAAGTGGTAGAGAAGATCCGCCACAGCTACCGGTTCGTGGATCTCATCTTTGGAACTCATAACATCTACAAATTTGCGGAGCTTCTGGTTTCCGCTCTGGAAAATGACCGGATGATCATTGATATCTGGAAGGATACGGATAAGATCGTGGAGGATCTCCCTGCCAGCCGGACCTACCCCTTTAAATCAGGGGTTAACATCATGTTTGGCTGCAATAATTTCTGCAGCTACTGCATTGTACCCTATGTAAGAGGACGGGAACGGAGCCGTCGTCCCATAGATATCCTGCGGGAGATCGAAGGGCTTGTAGCAGACGGTGTGGTGGAAGTAATGCTTCTTGGACAGAATGTAAACTCCTACGGAAAAAATCTGGAGGAACCCGTGACTTTCGCCCAGCTTTTGCAGGAGATCGAAAAGATTCCAGGCCTGGAACGAATTCGTTTTATGACCTCACATCCCAAAGATCTCTCTGATGAGCTGATTGCAGTAATGGCAAATTCCAAAAAGATCTGCCGTCACCTCCATCTTCCTTTGCAGTCCGGCAGCAGCCGGCTCCTGAAGATCATGAACCGGAAGTATACGAAAGAACAGTATCTGGCTCTGACAGAAAAGCTGAAAAAACAGATCCCGGATCTGTCCCTGACCACAGATATTATTGTGGGATTTCCAGGAGAGACCGAGGAGGATTTCCAGGAAACGCTGGATGTTGTGAGAAAAGTAGGTTTCGATAGTGCTTTTACCTTCATCTATTCCAAGCGCACCGGCACCCCGGCTGCTGCTATGGAAGATCAGATTCCAGAGGATGTGGTGAAGGACCGGTTTGACCGCCTCCTGGCTCTTGTGCAGGAAATTGGAAGAGAACGGTCTGCCAGATTTTTAGGTCAGGTTCAGCCTGTCTTAGTGGAGCATCTGAACGAGCAGGATGCGTCCCTGGTGACAGGACGGCTGGACAATAACCTGGTCGTACATTTCCCGGGAGATGCCTCTATGATCGGAACCACGGTAAAGGTCTCCTTAAAGGAGTGCAGAGGGTTCTATTATCTGGGAGAACCGGCTGTATAGCGGTAAAGATTGAGACAATCGAAAGTACCCAGGTACCTTGTTTATGAAGGCAGGATATATTCCCGTAAAAAGGAAAATATCCTGCTTTTTGCATGAAAAGAGGAAATACAATTTTGTTTGGTACTATAATTGGAATAACAGACCCACGATTAAAAAACATATACAAAAAACACTTGATAATATATAAGGCTCCTATGAATTATTTGCAATGAAAAGGATGTGTAAAATGAGACGATATATATTGCTTTCTCATGATCCCGGGACAATGAATACTTTTTATTATGACGAAATGACTGGACGGATCTGCCTATTGGAGAATAAAAAAATTGGAAACGGTACTTCTGCCGCAGTAATAACAGGAATTTCTGTTCTTATTTATGCATTTGTGCGCAGAAACGAAAATCTGGTTTCTATAGATAGCTATAGTTTATATTGGATTTCACTATGGATTGGAATTGCCGCAGGTATCCTTATTTCTATATACGGCATTCGACGTGCAAGAAGAAAAATAGATAGTTTGGCCCGGGTCTATTCCTGTAGCATGCCGGAAAAACAGGAAATTGCAAAGCAGAACCACAAATGGTTTTTTACCTGTCTTTTTTTGATTGCTGCTATGATCACCGTTTGCGCTGTTTGTTGGTTTCTGATGATTTGGGTTGTTCCATCGGTTTTGGTGTATGCTTTTTTTCATTTCCTGATGTGTATGCTCACGGTTTTGCTGATTGGAGCATTTGTGGGAAATCATCCTCTGAGAGGGTGGAAGATTGCCGATAAAATGCGAAAAGGGGAGATTTGAAATACGTCCTGAGTCATCCGGCTTTTGCCAGAATATCCGGGGAGATCTATTTTCCCTGTATGGGAGCTTCTTTGGTGGCGCTTTATTTTCTGCTTTACTTTATTATCCGTCAACGACGGGGGGAATAAGCAAATTTGATTTCCAATATCCCTCATCATTTTTGCAGGAGAAACAAACATCATGGAGAAACGAAATTTTTCTGGAAAAATAATTTTGAAGCTGACAGGGGCAGTGCTTGCTCTGGTTTATTTCGGGTTTTGCCTTTATGCAGCAGGGGGTTGGAACCGTTGAAGAAAAAGGGCTTACAAACCGTCCTGGAATGCTACGACATGGATAAATTTGCCTGGCAGAAAACCGGAAGGCAGTAAAAAGTGCGTGAGGTTTTACAGGAAACATAAACTATGCTATAATCTCGTCTTTAACACTTTGAGAATCAAATAAGTGCCACAATCCCTGATAAATACTGAGGTTGTGGCACTTTGTACTGTATACATGAAATATAGTAATGTTTTACCTCCGCTTACTTTTTTTCTGAATTCCTTTCATTTTACGTTTTGTTATAAACTGATAGTCTGTCCGGAAGCCACATG